>Ga0187805_10000435_pt1 | contig 13711 bp, 11 predicted proteins | sample NC_wetland_sal_i_6_FD_132965 | JGI IMG/M metagenome (GOLD analysis project Ga0187805, IMG submission 132965) | Wetland sediment microbial communities from Neuse River Estuary, North Carolina, USA - Control_5 | ecosystem: Environmental > Aquatic > Freshwater > Wetlands > Sediment | place: USA...
TCAGCGTCTCTTCGTAGTTGCGCAAGACTCCGCGCTCTGTCAGCGCTTGCAAAAACCGTTCCCGCGCGGCCGGCGCCGGATATAGGTGTGGGCCCACGTCCGCTCGCAGCATTTCCTCGCGCGACGCATAACCCAGCATGCGCACCATGGCATCGTTTACATCCAGAAACCGCCCATCCGGCGTCGCGAAGAAAAGCCCTTCCTGAATGCTGTCGAAGAGTTCGCGATAACGCCGCTCCGCTTCCCGTCGATCCGTTATGTCCTTCAGGACGTGGATGGTTCGGGTATCGTCTTCGGCCAGACCGGGTGTGCGCGAAGTCGACACCAGAAAAATGCGCTCGGCCGAAGCCGCCACGTACTCTTCTCGCGGCCGCTGGGTGTCGCGGCAAAAAGGGCAGGGAAGATCGCTGCCAGTCTCCGCGATTTGCCTTAATCCGCTCATGGCCTCGCCCACCAGCGCAACCGGCGGCACTCCCAGATGCGAAGCCAGAGAGCGGTTCGTGCGCACGATTTTCCATGCCCGGTCGTGCACCACTATGTAATCGCTGATCGCGTCTATGTCTTCGACCCACTGCCGTTTGGACTTCTCGAGCTGCGAAAACCTACGGAAATTCTCCAGCGAAAGCGCTGCGTGGCTGGCCAGAGCGTGCAGCAGCATCTTTTCCTTGGCATCCAGACTCTTTCGCGAGCGCAGCAGGCACACCATTCCCAGGCGCTCTCCATCGCTCGCGCTGATGGGTACAAAGACCGCCCTCACCGCCGCCGCTTGCCCTCCACGCGCCGCAGCTTCATCGACGGGCAATGTCCGGATCGCCGCCGCCGTTCGAATTTCCCGCGCTGACGAAATGAGCCAGCTCTTGAACCCTGCACTCATCGTCTCTTCATTGTTGCTACCCGAGAACAGGTCGGTTTCCCGTCCGCGAAACACTGCTACTCCGCCCCACGCTGCGTTCAGCATTCGCGCCGCTCGCACAGAGAATCGTTCCAGAAATTCCGGAAGCTGACGAGACTGGGCCGCATCGACCGCCAGTTCCATCAATTCTTCCGCTTGTCTTGCGGGGAGCGCCATGGAATCAGCTGTAATTAACCGGGCGGTTAAATGCGGCGTCCGCTTGGGGTTCATTTCACGCATCACGTGTTGGGATGGACCTGTGTCTCACGTTGAGTTCAGCCTTGCCACTCCACCCTAGCGAGCCATCTCATTCTGAGTCAATCGCCGTTCTCAGCTATGTTGCTGTAAGGTCCACTCTCCTGCCCGGCCCTTTGCGCACCTCGTCTCAGCATGAGACCTCACTTCAAGAAGACCCTGTTGCCTGAGACGGTTTTGCCCCACACGATTCTTCCCGGCAGGATCGGGGCATCCCACTAGCTCTTCATTCTACGCCACTTGCAGCTCTTGCAGTCCCTCCGCTCTCCACTTTGCTCCCAAATCGGAGCATGGCCCCCGACGTGCCTTTCCTCCAGCGGGGTTTTCCCATTCTTAGGAGGGCTGGTGTCCATGAAATCCGGATGGAGAGGGACTGTCCGCGTGCTTGCAGTCATTGTAGTCGGTCTATGCCTGGTGTCCTGCACTTTCGGGCAATCGGCAACAACCGACGAAGGGAAGCGCAAAGTCAAAACCAGGGTAGCTCCCGCCTATCCCGAACTTGCGAAACGCATGGGCGTCACCGGCAAGGTGAAGATCGAGGTGGTGATTACCTCGGACGGCCGGGTCAAGAGCACTCGGGTGATTGGTGGTCATCCTCTGCTTGTGCAGTCTTGCCAGGATGCGGTGAAGGAGTGGAAATTCGCGCCGGCTCCGCAAGAATCCACGCAGATCGTTGAATTCGATTTTAGCGGCTCGAACAACTAAGGGAATTGCAGAAAACGGCAGGAGCGGTTTGCAGTCATCCGCCTCGCCGGGGGAGTGGAGGCATTTTGCAATGACGATCGGTAAAAGGCTTTACTTAGGTTTTGGCGTGATTCTTGGCATTTTGGGCTTGTTGTTCGTCGTCAACATCATCGCTGGCCTTAGGGAGCAGTCTGCCCGCAAAGACAACACGGCCGCAGTCGAAAATGTTCAAACCATCGAGCGCGTGCGTTACCAGATCATGTTAAACCGCCACAACATGGACACTTTTCTTTTGAGCGGCGACCCCCGCGATGAAGAGAAGGTCAACAAAGGCTTCACCGACATCAGTGATCTGATTAGGCGGGGAGAAGCCCAAACGAACAGCGATAGCGTCAAGACGGCGCTCATTCAAGTAGAGAGCACCGAAGCGAGCTGGGCCGATAATTTCGCCAAGCCTCTCCTTGCCAAGCGCCATCAGGTGGATTCCGGCGACGCCACCGTCTCTGACCTCCAGATTTTCTATCTCCAAAAAGATCCTTCTTCCTGGCTTACAAAATCCTCGGCTGTTCTCGATCAAACTATCTCGGACATCACTAAGTCGTCGGACGAATCCTCGGAGTCGGCCAAACGTGCCAGTTATGTCAGTTTTGGCTTCACCACCTTGGGCACGTTCGTCGCCCTGCTCTTCGGCATCGGCGCCGCCTACAAAACCGCCAAATCCATCAGCGAGCCGCTCACTCACCTGATCACCGTGGCCCGCGAAATCGGCGATTCCGGCGACCTCGATCAGAACATTGATATTCATCGTAACGATGAAATCGGCGCGCTGGCGACCACCTTTAATAACATGGTCGCTTACCTCAAAGAGATGGCCAACGTCTCCATGTCTGTAGCCGAGGGCGACCTGACCGTGGAAGTTGTGCCTCGTTCGAAGCGCGATACTCTCGGCAACGCTTTCCTCCGCATGTCCCATGGCCTTCAGGAACTCGTCCGCACCACTCGCGATTCCGCGGGTCAGGTCTCTGCGGGCTCCAACCAGGTTGCTGGTGCGGCCGATGAATCGGCGAAGGTCAGTGTCCAGGCTTCCTCCGCCATCGAAGAAGTCACCAGCACGATGCACGAAATGAGCATCAACGTGCAGAACGTGGTGAAGAACACGCAGGTGCAGGCTTCCAGCGTTGCGGAGACGTCCGCTTCCATCGATCAGATGGTCACTTCGATTCAACGCGTCGCGGATACCGCAAAAGTTCTTCTCGATATCGCCAATCGTTCCCGCGAAGAAGTCGTCACCGGCATCCAGACCATGGAAAAAGCCACCGATGGCTTGAACCGCACCAACAAAGCCATTCAATCCTCGGCGGAAATCATCAATATCCTGGGCCATCGCGCAGACGACATCGGCAAAATCATTGAAGTCATCGACGACCTCGCCGAGCAGACCAACCTCCTCGCGCTGAATGCGGCTATCGAAGCGGCCCGCGCGGGGGAACACGGCTTAGGATTCGCTGTCGTCGCCGACGAAGTTCGCAAACTCGCGGAGAAATCGACGCAATCCACCAAGGAAATCGCCGACCTCATCCAAAGCATCCAGCGCGAAGCGCGCCAGGCCGTCGAAAACATGGAGCGCAGCACGCGCATCGTCGAAGAAGGCTTGAGCCTTGGCAACGAGCTCGGCACCGCCTTACACAAAATTTCCAACGTGGTTACCGAAGTCTACAAGTTCTCTCAGGAAATTGGCGCCGCCACCAACGAACAGTCCGTTGGTTCTTCGCAAATTGCGAAGGCTACTAGCCGCCTCACCGAGATCACCCAGGAGATTAATTCCGCAGTCGAAGAGCAAGCCTCGGGCGCGCAAGCCGTCGTACGCGCGATGGACAAAATGCGCGAACTTGTACAGCAGTCGGCCTCCAGCTCCACCGAGCTTTCCGCCGCTGCCGAGCAAATGCTCAAGCTTTCCCGCAATCTACTCGACAGCATGGATCGTTTTGTCCTGGACCGCTCCGCGCAAGGCCGTGGCCGTCAATCAGAGTCTTCTGCTCCGCGCCGCGGGCATCAGAGCTCCGCGCGCGAACGCGAGCTGGAATACGCCGAGCTCGCGCGTTCCTGAGGAGGCGGAGATCGCTTGATGGAAAAGGAACTACAAATTGTCGGTTTCCGCATCGGAAGCGAAACGTACGGCGTTCGTATCGGCGCCGTGCGAGAGATCGTCCGTGTTCCGGAAATCACCGCGGTTCCCAGCGCGCCCGACACGGTGGAAGGCGTGATCAATTTGCGCGGGAAAATTATCCCGGTCATGGATCTGCGCAAGCGTTTCGGCCACACGGAAATCAAGCCCGATAAGAAAAACCGCATTTTAGTCGTCGAGCTTGAGAACAAACTGCTGGGCCTGATCGTCAACTCGGCTTCGGAAGTCTTGAAGATTCCGCCCTCGGAAATCGAAGCCCCTGGCTCCGTCTTTGCTGATGGAGAGTCCGGCTACGTCACCGGTGTCGGTAAACTCAGCGGGCGTCTGATCATCTTGCTCGATATTTCCAAGCTTTTGCACCGGCCGGAGCTCAAACGACTCGAGGAGGCCGCGGAAACCGTCACCACCGCAAAGTAACGCTCTCTCCCATCCTCTCGGAGACTGCCGAAATGCCGGATTGCCGCTCATTTCATGGGAACGCTTACCGCTCAGATCCAGCTTACCGATGCCGAACTCAAGCTTTTGCAGACCCTCGTCTATCAGGAATGCGGAATGTTTTTTGACGAGCGCCGCTCGCATTTCTTGAAAGACCGGCTGCAGCGCCGGCTCAAGGTTTGCCAGCTCGATTCGTTCTACAGCTACTACCGCTTGCTCACCAGCCGTGAAGGCCGCGCCGAACTGGCTCTTCTGCTCGAGAATCTCACCGTCAATGAAACGAGCTTCTTCCGCAATAAGCCGCAGCTTGATCTCTTGCAAAAACATGTCCTGGAAGATTTGTTGCGCAAGAAACAGGAGCGCCGAGACTGGAATTTGCGCGTGTGGAGCGCCGGGTGCTCCAGCGGCCAGGAACCCTACTCTGTTGCCATCCTGATTTGCGACGCACTCGCTTACTACTATCTGCGCAATCCGCTGCCCTTCGATATGCCCTCTCCCAAGCCTTTGATCCCTCCACCCTGGAAACTCGAGATCGTCGCTTCGGACATCAGCTACGCCAGCCTCCGCGTCGGCCAGGAAGGCGTTTATACCGAGCAGCAGATGGAGCCTGTCGATTACACCTGCCGGCTGCGCTACTTTGAGAAATCCGGCGATAAGTACGCCATCAAGGCCCCTCTAAAGCAGCTTGTGCAGTTTGACTTCCACAACCTCAAAACCGAGTTTCTCCCGCGCCGCAACGACATCATTCTCTGCCGTAACGTCATGATCTATTTTGATGAAGCGGAACAGAAGCGCCTGATCGAAAAATTTTGGCATTGCTTGAATCCCGGCGGCTACCTTTTCGTGGGCCATGCGGAAAGCCTTTTTGGTCTTACGCAAAAATTCCGCATGGTCCATGAAAACAACGGGACCGCGTATCAGCGTGTGGAGGCTAATTCTTGAGCAAGGCTCCTGAAGATCGCAATCCGGAGCTTCGCGCTATCTTTTTCGAAAGCGCGAATGAGCTGCTGCAATCGCTTAACGAAGCAGGGCTCGAGCTTGAGGCGCGTCCAGCCGACGAAGAAGTCATTCGCCGTGTCCGGCGCGCCGTGCATACACTCAAGGGCGATTCGGCTGCCGTTGGCTTTCACAAGTTAAGCCAGCTTGCTCACGAACTCGAAGATATCCTCACGCCACAGGTCGCACAGAAACACGGCTCTCGATTCGCCGAAGTCGTCCTTGCAGCCGCCGATTCTTTCGAAGCTATGCTCGCTGCCTACCAGCGCAGCAAAAAGCTTCCATCGCTTCAGACATTGCACGGGCTGATTCGGGGCTTGCTCGCGGATACGGCTCCCGTTGCCGAAACTCCGAAATCCCCAGGGGGCGTTCCCGCGAGATTTGCGTGGACCGAGTACGAGCAGCTCATGATTTCCGAGGCTGTTCACCGCGGTGAAACCGTCTACAACGTTGCTTTGCGCATCGACCCGGACAGCCTCATGCGCGCCGCTGCCTTTCAGCTGATCCGAAACGTCCTCCACGGCTGCGGCACGCTTATCGCCCTCCGCCCGGAAGACAATCTTGCGGCCGCCACCGTCGAGATTGTCGAAGCCGCTATTGCCAGCGTTCAGCCCGAAGACGCTGTCAAAAAGCGCTGCCGCATTCCGAGCATCGTTTCCGAGGTTCGCGTCGAGCACGCCGCAACCGTTGAAACTCCGGATCACGACCTGCTCGGCGATCTTCTCGAAGCTCAAGCAGCCAAGGCTGTGGCAAACCCCGCTGAGCACAGTGATGACGGCGAATCCGCAAAATCTGGTCAAGCAGCTTCCGCGCTAGCCACAGTTTCTGAGAGCAGTCTGCGTGTCGACGCTAGCCGCATCGACGCCGTCATGAATCTCGTCGGTGAACTGATTATCGGCAAGTCCATGCTGCATCGTGCCCTATCCGAATTTGACCAGCGGCATGCTCGTGATCCTGTTCGGGCCAAACTCGCCGATGCCCTCGGCTTTCAGTCCCGCGTTCTGGACGAACTCCACAAGTGCGTCCTTAAAATCCGCATGGTCCCCGTCGAGCAGCTCTTCCGCCGCTTTCCACGGGTCGTGCGCGACGTCTCCAAGCAATGCGGCAAGGACGTTGCGCTGGATATCTCCGGCCAGCACACCGATCTGGACAAAAGCATTCTCGAAGCTCTCGGCGAACCTCTCATGCATCTGGTCCGCAACGCCGTCGATCATGGCATCGAGCCTGCCGACGAGCGCCTTACCGCCGGCAAACCCGCGCGCGGCACCGTTTACCTCAACGCGTATCATCAGGGAACGCAAGTTGTCATCGAAGTGCGTGACGACGGCCGCGGCATTGATCCAGTGCAGGTCCGTCAGCAAGCTGTCAAGCAGGGCATCGTCAAACCCGAGGAAGCCCCACGCCTCACAGATCAGGAAGCGCTCAACCTCATTTTCGAATCGGGTTTCAGCACGGCCTCCGAAATCACCGAGGTGTCCGGCCGCGGTGTTGGTATGGACGTGGTCCGTAGTGTTCTCGACAAGCTAAAGGGCACCGTTCAAATTTCCACGCAAAAGGCACGCGGTACTACCTTCCAACTCCGCGCCCCGCTGACTCTCGCCAGTATTCAAACGCTGCTCTTCCGTGTCGGCGGCCGCCTCTTTGCTGTTCCGCTTTCGTCCGTCGTCGAGATCTCTCGCATCAACGAACAGGAAATCCACCGCATCGACCAGCGCGAAGTGCTTCAATTGCGCGATCAGATTCTCACTCTCGTCCGTCTCGAACATCTCAGCCGCCTGCGCGCCATCGATTCCGAACCCAAGAAAAAGAAAAGTTTCGTTATCGTTATCGGCTCGGCGGAAAAGCGGTTCGGCCTTGTCGTGGACAGTATGGTCGGGGAAGAGGAGCTGGTCATCAAGGCACTCCCCAGCGACATTGTGTCCAGCGATCTCGTCAGCGGCGCTTCCATTCTTGGCGATGGCACGGTCGTCCTCATTCTGAACGTGCCTGCCGTTCTCTCGCGCCTTTCGCGCTCCATGCCCCTCGGAGCGATCGCATGACCGCGCGCATCAAAGTTCTCGTCGTCGATGATTCCGCCCTCATGCGGAAGCTCATCCCTTCTATCCTTGCCCGCGACCCTTCCATAGAAGTCGTCGGCACCGCCATGGACGGCGCTTTCGCTCTCAAGAAAATTGAAGAACTGCATCCTGATGTTGTCACACTCGATCTCGAGATGCCTCGCATGGACGGCATGGAAACTCTCCGCCTGATCATGCGCCGCGCTCCTATGCCTGTCGTTCTCTTTAGCACGCACTCCAAGGAAGGCGCCTACGCCACACTGAAAGCTCTCGCTCTCGGCGCCATCGATTTTGTTCCCAAGCCTCAAGATGCCGCTGCCGGCCACCTCGATTCCATCGCTGGACTTCTTATCGAAAAAATCAAAGTTGCCAAGCGCGCTGCCGGCCGTAAACTGCCCGCTGCCGTCGTCTCGGACGATCCTCCTCAGCGAAAAAAGAAGCCGGCCCGCGCTGCAATGCCCCCGAGTCGCATCGTCGCCATCGGGATTTCCACTGGCGGGCCCAACGCTCTCCAATACGTCCTCTCCCAAATTCCCGAGGATTTTCCGGCCAGTATCGTTGTCGTCCAACACATGCCGGAAGGTTTTACGGAAATGTTCGCCAAGCGGCTGGACGAATGCTGCGCGATTGAGGTCCAGGAAGCGCGCTCCGGCGATCTCCTGATTGCCGGCCGGGTTCTGATCTGTCCAGGTAATCGCCACATAATGGTTCGACGCATGCCTCGTGGCGACATGGCCGTTTTGTCTGATGGCGCTCCCGTCAATGGCCACCGGCCATCCGCTGATGTCCTCTTTCATTCCGTCGCCCAGCAATTCGGCCTTACTGCCATCGGCCTTTTGATGACTGGCATGGGCGAAGACGGTGCCGAAGGCCTTGGCGCAATTAAGGACGCCGGCGGCATGACGATCGCCCAGAGCGAGGATACTTGCGTCGTGAGTGGCATGCCCCGCGCTGCCATCTCCAAAGGTTACGCCAACAAAGTAATTCCACTGGACAATCTGCCCGGCTTCCTAGTTCAAAACTACGGCGGCGATCGCTCCAGCGCAGAAAAATTCGACAAGAACGAGAAAAACGATAAGAACGAGAAATCGGAAAGGACACCCGTTTCTTCCCATCGCACCTAATACCGTGCCGGGAGAAGGAGAAGGCCATGCAACAATTCGCCGCTCTGTTACGGAAAGACAATCAACCCGTTCGCTACCTGGTGGTGGACGACTCCGTTTTCGCTCGCAAGAACATCATCAAGATGATTGAGATGTTCGGCGGCGAAGTCGCCGGAGAAGCCGGCGATGGCCTAACCGCCATCGCGGAGTTCAATCGCACCAAGCCCGACATCGTGCTCATGGACATCACCATGCCGCAGATGGAAGGCATTGAGGCCGTCGAGCGCATCGTTCGGCAGCATGGCGAAGCGCGCATCGTCATGGTCTCTTCGGTCGGCTACCAGGAAAATATTCTGGCCGCGCTCCAGAAAGGGGCGAAGCACTTCGTGCAAAAACCAGTCAAGCCCGAAGTCCTTTACGAAATTCTTCGTTATGTTCTCAGTGACGATCCCAACGCCGCTGGCGCGCCCGTCGCCTTCGCAGGAGAAAACCGCGCATGAGAATGGAACTCATCCAGCCATTTATTAATGCTGCCGACGCCGTCTTCGCCGAACTCGTTCAGGCGCCGACAAATATTCTTGACCTCTCGATGGACGAAGACACCTATCGACGCAAAGGCGTTGCCGCTCTCATCTCCATCAAGGGCGACATCGAAGGCCGCGTCATTCTTGATCTTTCGCCCGAAGTCGCCATGAAAGTCGCGAGCCGTCTTGCAGGTTCCGACGTTCCGGAGAGCGAACAGGTCGTTCGCGAGACCGTCTGCGAGCTAGCCAACATGGTCATCGGCAATTCCGTCACGCTGCTCAACGACCAGGGGTTTCGTTTCAAGGTGTTCCCACCGGAAATCCACATGAATGAAGAAGGTCTTGCAGGCAGTGCCGACACCGAAGCCATGGTCATCGCCATAGAAACTCCCTGCGGCCTTGCGTATCTAAATATCTCGATGCACTACCTGCATCGTCGCCGTCATGAGCGCGACATCGCCTCCGTAATGGATTAATACGGTAGGGAAAGTGAACGCCGCCCCCATCTCTGGCACAACCTCCGCTGGAACGCGGATTCCAGGTCCTCTGCAGCTAAATGTTTTTTCTGTTGGTTCTGCAAAAACTGCGGCAAAACTTCCGTCGTAGTAGGAGCAAGTTCCGCATCAATCCGCTGAATCCATAGGCGGCCGAATATAAGCCGCCCCATGCCGATACAATCCCGCCGACGGAATCGCCTGCGAAAACACAATCCGTATCGGCACGAAAATCGCTCCGCTCCCAGGCGTGAACGGCACAGCCACCTCTACCCGCGAGCCTTCCTCGTATTGATTCCGGCTCCGGACGCTCAGCCCGCCCTTTGACAAATCCTCACAAACCGCCACTTCTTCCTGAAACCCGCGTCTCCGGATGCACGCCAGAACCCGCGCTTTTACTCTCGTCCGGTTTCGCCGCGGGATCACGCGCTCCTCGATCGACTGTGGATTCGCCGCGCCCTTCTCTGGCGTCCTGACCTCGGATTGCGCCTCGATCCAGATCGATGGCGTATCGCAATGCTTGCAAAGCCGCGCCACGCATTTTCGGACTTCGAAGGACTTCAGCTCCAATTCGTTCAAATACACTACTTCGCGCCTCTGGCAAAAGCCACATTCCATCAGCAGTCGCGCCAGCGCCTCATCTGCTTTGTGAGGGGAAGGGAAGTCGATATCCCAGAAATCCGCCCGCGGTTCCGAAAGGTGAATCGCATACAAAAAGCCGGCCGGTTCCTGGTCGATTTCCGCCACCACCCGCGCTCGCGCAGTTTTCACTTGATCGCCCTCGACCCGCCTCAGCGTAATCTCTTGTCCTGTGGCCAATTTCTCAGCCAGCCGCAACACCCCTCCACTACGGCTCACCAGCAGCGTCTCCGCGATATGGTTCACCGCTTCTCCGCCGCTCGTGGTCCACGACGCCTCCACAGGCATGCGGAAACTCACTCGGTCGCTCTGCCGCAAGCCATCGCTTCTTATCATTTCATTTACCATGAGGGAAATCTTCTTTTTTAGATTAGCACCCTCCCCGGCGTCCGGCTCGCTCGCTTCGCTCCTCTTTGTCGTACCCACTAATACTTTGTGCCCATCTCATCAAATCCCCGTAGCCCTTCCCGCTGTTGCCTCTTTCGCCGTCTTGTCCCTCACAATTTCCCCATTTTTCAGCTTCTCTGGCACTCTTACAGAACAGAGGGGAACGTCCGTCCGGTTCAACCTGGTTTACACTTCCCCGGCCTAATCATTGTGGGCAACGTTGTCACCATGAACGAACGAATCTCTGACGGAACGTCGCGCAAAGCCAGCGTCCGCGACCGCCGCTACGCTATCCGTTATCCTTTCGCAGCGGACGCGGAAGTCCTCGATCTCGAATCCGGTGTCCGTTCTGATGGCGTAACTTCCGACCTCTCCCTCGGCGGCTGCTTCATCTGCACTAGCAAGCCGCTGCCCGTCAAATCGCGCACGCGCGTCACCTTGACGCGCAAAAACGAAAGCGTCGAAGCTCTCGCCACTGTCCGCATCGTGAAGCCCAAAATCGGCATGGGTCTCGAATTCATCGACCTCGAGCCCGCCTCCATCGCGATCCTCACCCGCTGGCTCGACCACCTCCGCCGCGGCCGCTAGATACCGCTTTCTGCAAGCTCTTGTCTTTGGGGCCCAGACAGTGCCTATCAGCTACTCGTCAAGACTTGGTCCAGCAACTGCCCGACCGCTCGGTGCGCCTCCAGGATCGAATACCGGTGATCCATCGCTCCCGCCAGATCGGTATTCGCGAATGCGATCCGTCCAAACGGTTCCGCTCGCAACACGTCACGCGGCGCCGGTTTAGCATCGTTTCCAAAGAAGAATCCCGGCTGCGGATTGAGATACGCATGGCCCCAGCGATTCAGCACAATTCCCGCGATATCGCGCCCCGCATTGAATCCTGTTCCCGCAAACATCTCCGTGAACTGCTGCCGGATTCGCCGTTCGTACTCGCGAAACGAAGTCGTGATCATCTCGCCACGCCCGCGATGTCCCTGGTTTTCCGTCGACTCGCCCGGATACGAGTAAAGAACTTTCAGCGACAGTACCACCGGATCATCCGGACTGATCGTGGGCGCAACGCCGCCGCACACGGCAGCTCGCACCACATCAAAGTAATTTCCCATGCCCTCAAACCATCGGCATCCCGTGATCCCCATTTTTTGCAGGAATCGCCAGTTGCTCACCGCGACATTCGCCATCATGCAGGGCGACCGGTAGAATTGCGCATACGCGTTCCGTTGTGCTTCCGGCAAATCTTTGATGATGTGCTTCGCCGTCCAGCTCCCTCCGGCCATCACTGCGGATCGCGCCTTCACGAGAAAGACTTTTCCATCCTTCGCATAAGCGATCGAAAGGAGACTCGCCTTCGCCGGATCGCCATCGTGCTGCAAAGAAACCGCCGTCGACGAGAGCCGCAGCCTAACTTTCGATCCAGGTGCATCCAGCGCCGCAAAATTCACCGCGCCGCGCGTAACCCCCTCAACGGTCGCCGGTCCATCGATCCCGGAGGGCAGCAGCGCCCTGGCCATGAGCCGCGCGATGGTCGTATTCCCGCCGGGAAACATTTGCACTGCTTCGCCCGAACCGTCGTCCCACGGATGCAGCAAATCCGCTGCGTAATCACAGAAGGCCGAAAGCGCATCCGGCCCCAACCCCGACCCGCCGCCTTCAACCGGCGAAAGATACGTCCGAATCGTTTCGCGGCTCAGCCCATAGCGCTCCATCATGTGCTGTTCGAGCGTTATGGAATCGAGCCTGCGCGAGATTTCATCGCCCTCATATTTCGGCGGATCAAATTTCGATTTATCCGCCGCCGCTCCGGAAAACCATCGCGCCAATTCGCCCCGCGTATCAGAAGAAACCGGCGCGCCCTCCATCTTTTTCCCCACAGGATCAATCAGCCACATCCCCGGCTTCTGCTTGAATTTCGCGCCAAACCAAAATCCGTACTCCCCGCGGCTCAATCCCGCCGAATCATACGGCGTCCGCCCCAGAGTCATCGTCGGCCCGGAGCCGCCCCATTTCTGATATGTCAGCTTCGGCGCACGCAGCCCGATCGAATCGTAAAAACGTCCAATGAAACTGTACGGATAGGGAACTAGATAAATCGCCGAACCCTGGTGCGCGACCAGCCGCCTTCCATCCACCTCAAATCCGTTCTGCTTTGCCTCCCCGCCGAAAATGGGATGATTCTCAAGAATGAGGCAAGTCTTCCCCGCTCCTGTTTGGCGCTGGCCAGTCTGTCTGAGGAAGAAAAGCGCCGCAGCCAGCCCGCTGATTCCGCCGCCAACAACGACGCAGTCGTATGTCTCGCCCGTATCGATGGTATCGGCAGGCAGCGGGTCAAAAGCGCCATCTCGCATTTTGTGTCCCACTTCCATCACTGCATAAGTATTTCCGTTCGAGTTGCTGTACTCTCCCACGCCTCCATATCCCGTCCAATCGTCTTCCGCGGCTCCGCTCGAGGAGGACCGGCCCATCGCAAGAAGCTCAGCCGGATTCAATCCATTGAGCAGGCCCGCGCCGGAAGCAAGCAGCGTCGAGCCTAGAAAATCGCGCCGCGTGATGGATGCATCCATCCCAATCGCGCGGTCGCCCGGAACTATTTTCTTTGGGTCAGTCATGATCCGCCTTGGTCGCCGTCTTTCCAGAAACTATTGCGGCGTATCGAGCGGATGCTTGCTCTTCTCATAAAATTCGTTCTGCAGTTTCAAGCTTTCATCGTCGGCTTTAATTGCGCGAATCGCATCCACAATCGCATCGATCCAATTCTTCATGTTCCATTCGCCCAGCGCCTTCGTGGCCACGGATCCATCGCCGGAATAATGATTCGGAAATCGCGCATACCACCAAATTCCTGTGTATACGTCTTCGGGCAAATTTACTCGTTTTTCATCCGCGCCCGATTCGCTCGTGGCACGGTCGAGATGCACCAGGTCCGGCCTCGACACCATCGTGTTCGACGTTTCGTTTTCCCCGGCGTGATAGTCAATTCCGGTGGATTTCTTTCCCGGGCCGCCGGACCGGCTCCTCTCCCCGTCTTGAATATACACAACATAATCGTGCGGA
>Ga0187805_10000436_pt1 | contig 13707 bp, 9 predicted proteins | sample NC_wetland_sal_i_6_FD_132965 | JGI IMG/M metagenome (GOLD analysis project Ga0187805, IMG submission 132965) | Wetland sediment microbial communities from Neuse River Estuary, North Carolina, USA - Control_5 | ecosystem: Environmental > Aquatic > Freshwater > Wetlands > Sediment | place: USA...
ACGATTCATCTCCGCCGTCGGAATACGTTTTCGACGCTCGGCCGCGACTTCTTCCAGCGTAGGCATAATCTTCTCCGTGCCCTTGCCCGTGGCCGCGGAGACGAACAGGACAGGTGCGTAGCTTAGGAATTTGAGGTCGTAGCGGACTCTTTGTTCGTAAGCCGCGCGATCCGTTGGACTCTTGCTTTCGCGAATGCGTGTTGCTTTCGACTCCCGTCCGGCTTTCTTCTGGCCACTCGTCACCAAGTCCCACTTGTTCACGATGACGATGACTGACCGGCCGCTCTCGTGGGCATAGCCGGCAATGGTAGCATCGAGCGCGCTGACGCCCTCGGTCGCGTCAATGACCAACAGCGCAATGTCTGCGGCTTCGAGATGCTTGCGTGCCATCACGACCGAAAGTTTTTCGGCCATGAGATGAGTCTTGCCCTTGCGCCGGATTCCGGCAGTGTCAATGAAGCGAAAGTTTTTGCCGTTGATCTCGACCACTTCATCAACCGCGTCGCGAGTTGTGCCCGGGATCGGCGAGACGATGGCGCGAGAAGTTCCGGTGAGCCGATTCAGCAACGTCGACTTGCCTACGTTCGGATGCCCGATAATTGCTACTTTGACTTCTTTGGGCTCGGAAGCGATTTCGGCTTCAGGCTCGTCTTGCGTCTCTCCGCCGGGTTTGGCGATTTCGGGTTCAAGGATTTCCGGCTCGGCGGTTTCTGGGTTCAAAGTTTCAAGCTTTAGCGCTTCAAAGACCGCTTCGAGAACCTCGTCCACGCCGCGTCCATGCTCGGCGGAAACCGGAAACAACTTTCTGATCCCCAGGCGATGGAATTCATCGGTCAGAGATTGCTGCTTGTCGCTGTCAATCTTATTGACGGCCAGAAACAGCGGCTTGCCGCCGCGAATCAGTAAATGGGCAAGGTCGAGATCAGGCGCGGTGAGTTCGCTGCGTCCGTCCACTACCAGGATTATTGCATCAGCCTCCTGCAGCGCGACCTTCGCTTGGCGAAAGATTTCTGCGGGAATAAGATCCTTTTCTGTCGGCTCAATTCCGCCGGTATCTACGATGCGCAAGCGGTGTCCGCGGAAGTGAGCTTCGCCGTAGAGGCGGTCGCGGGTGATCCCGGGTTCGTCGCCTACAATGGCGCGCCGTGAGCCGACAATGCGATTGAACAGGGTGGACTTTCCGACATTAGGCCGGCCAACGATGGCAATGGTGGGTACGCCAACCGTGGCTGGAGCGCTCATCGAATTGGAATTGATTCGGGTCAAGATTTACCAAGATTGTGTGGACACGATTGTGTGAGCACGGGTTTCCGACCCGTGCAGCCGAGCGCGGCTCGGCCCTCCGGACCTGCCCCGGCAAAAAAGCCGCCGCGGCCCGGACGGGTCGAAGACCCGTCCCCCACATTTCAGTGTCCAAACCTGCAGTGGCTTATTATAGAGACTCCGTGGCTCCCACCTCTCAGCCCGCTTCCACCGCCGTCCCCGGTGTCAAGAAACACGATGTCTCGCTCTACCAATTTTTTGCGCCCGGAGGCGTGCTTTCGCGCACCCATCCTGCCTACGAGTTTCGCCGCGGACAGCTGCAGATGGCACAATCCGTGGAGCAAGCCCTTGAAGAAAAACGTCATCTCATCGTCGAAGCCGGCACAGGGACGGGTAAGACGCTGGCGTATCTCGTCCCCGTAATTCGCTCAGGCAAGCGCGTGATCATTTCCACCGGCACCAAGAACTTGCAGGAGCAACTCTTCCACAAGGATATTCCTTTCCTCGAGCAAGCGTTGTTCCCTGACGGCGAAGGGCGCTTGAACGTTTGCTACATGAAGGGGCGCAACAATTATCTGTGCCGCAAAAAGCTCTACGACCTCACCGGCCAGCCCGTGCTGAGTGGCCTGGAGGAGATCGAGCACTATCGCGCCATCGCCGCGTGGGAAAAGATGACGCAAACCGGAGACCGCGCCGAACTTGCAGAACTGCCGGAGGCCAGTGCGCTCTGGCACAACATCGACGCGCGCTCCGACGCTTGCCTCGGCCAGAAGTGCTGCTCGTGGGATAAGTGTTTCATCACGGAAATGCACCGGCGGGCGATGGAAAGCGACATCATCATCGTCAACCACCATTTGTTTTTCGCCGATCTCTCGATCAAGCAGCAGGCCGAATACGCTCCCGATGCCGGCATTTTGCCGGAGGTCGGCGCGGTCATCTTCGATGAAGCACACGAATTGGAAGACGTGGCCGGCAGTTATTTTGGCGTTTCCGTCAGCAATGGACGGGTAGAAGAGCTCTGCCGCGATGTAGAAGCGTCGCTGCAGCGCAATCACCTGCTTTCAGTGTCGATGTCGGGCGCGCTCAAGAGCCTGCGGGAACGCTCCATGTTTTTCTTTGCCTTGCTGCCTCAAGGCGAAGGACGTTTTTCTTTTGAGAATCGCCGCGATTTCCTGGAGGAAAACGGTGACGAGTTCATGGCAGTGCAACAATCGCTTGCCCGTCTGCGATCGGAACTGGAAAATCTTCCGTCCAAGCCGGAGGAAGTCTTCAACTTTGCCAGACGCGCGCAGGAATTGCAGGTGCAATTCGGTTTCCTCATGGAGTCGGAAGATCCAAATACCGTGTTCTGGATCGAGCGCCGTCGCGGCGGGCGCGACAAGTTCAACGTTTACCTGCAGGCCACGCCGATTGATGTGGCGCCGATTCTGAAGACTTGCCTGTTTGACAAACTAGAATGCGCGGTCCTGACTTCGGCCACGCTTGCCGTGGGCGGCGGCTTCGAGTATATGCGTCGACGGCTTGGGTTGGAACACACGCAAGAGTCTGTTCTACCCTCTCATTTCGACTACGAAAATCAAGCGCTGTTCTATGTCCCGCCCGATTTGCCCGACCCGCGCACGCCCCAGTTCGCGGCCAAGGCCGCGGATCGAATTCGACGGCTGCTCGAGATCACACGCGGCCGGGCGTTCGTATTGTTTACCAGCTACGCGCAGATGAACGATGTGTACCAGCGTCTGCTCGGTGAACTCGATTTCCCCATGCTTCTGCAAGGTGACGCGCCGAAAAGCGCGCTGCTGGAGGAATTTCGCCTGACCCCGAACGCTGTCCTGTTCGCGACTTCATCGTTCTGGCAGGGCGTCGACGTACAGGGAGAACAGCTCAGCTGCGTGATCATCGATCGCCTGCCATTCGCCGTGCCCAGCGACCCGGTGGTGGCGGCGCGGGTGAAGTCCATCGACGCCGAGGGCGGCAACGCCTTTTTTCAGTATCAAGTCCCGGCGGCGGTTATCACGTTGAAGCAGGGCTTCGGGCGGCTTATTCGCTCGCTCCACGATCGCGGCCTGCTGGCATTGCTGGACAATCGCATTTTAAAAAAGGCCTATGGAAGAGTATTTGTTGAGAGCCTGCCAAATTACCGCAAGACAACCGAAATCAAAGTGGTCGAGGAGTTTTTCGGAGTTGTCTGAATGAATCCCGCTGCTTTCGGACGTGAACTCCCCGGCCCGGTGCGGCACCGCTCGAACTTGAATAACGATTCCCGGATCGGCTGTTCCCTCGGTGCAAACTATTTCATCTTGACAAGCGATCTCCGCTAGCGCAAAGTCTCGGTTCGGTAGAGATGCGCTTCTGGGCTGCTTGGACCAGTCCCTGTGCCTGAAAGGTTCCCTGCTCGTTTCCCACAGCCGCGCGCTTTGACGTCGTGTGGGACAAGCGGCCGCTAGGCGCACAAAAGAACAAGCGGGTTCCAGCACCATCGATCACTCAGGAGGAATTACGTGAAGAATTCGGAAAAGGTTTCCAGCGGCGAAACCGGCAAGGCAAATTCCCAGGCGGAACAAACTGCGGAACAAACTATTGAGAACGGTGGTCGCGCTGGCCACGTGAACCGACGTTCTTTTCTGGGCGGAGTCACTGCCGCTACGGTGGCGGCTGGCTTCTTGGGGCTGCCGACCATCGCCGAAGCAAAAGAGATCGGCCCGGAAAATCCAGTGCAGCGGCGGATGGATGAATTTAGCCGGCGCGACGGCGATGCCGTCGCGGAGAAATTGCTGCCGCCTAAACATCCCACCAATGGCGACGAGGAGCGGTATTTCAACAAGATCGCGAATTTTTCCAAGGGACTACCGCACGACGTTCTCGGCGAGGTGAATCTTGGTGCGTATACCGGACTGATCACTGCGTTGACTTCGGGAGCAGCTTCCGATTTCGAAGCCATCCAGCTTGGGGGGACGCTGAAGCTGTCCAATCCTCAGTCTTCGTACGCCTATTGCTTAGAGGGGGCTGACTCTCACGTGGGCGTCACGGCAATGCCGCCTACTTATGCGGGGAATGAGCAAGGCAGCGAAATGGCTGAGAACTATTGGATGGCGTTGGCCCGGGACGTCGCGTTCGCCGATTATGATACCGACGCGACCATTGCGGCAGCGGTTGCCGATCTGGGTACTTTCCCGAACTATCAGGGTCCGCAGCCGGTCACGCCAGACAACATTTTCCGCGGTTTTACTCCGGGGGATTTGATTGGGCCTTACGTCTCGCAGTTTTTGGCGCTGCCCATTCCCTACGGGGCTCTGACGGTTCCGCAGCAGATCACAACGAATGTGGCGGGCGACGATCACATGACGTCGTACCTCGCGTGGCTGAATATCCAGAACGGCGGCGCTCCCACCGACAAGAATGTGTTCGACACTACCCCACGCTATATTCGGAATCTGCGTGATCTGACGGCGTTCGTGCATAAGGATTTCTCGTACGAGTCGGGTTTGAACGCCGCCATCATTCTGGGTGGCATGAGCGCCACGCCGGACCCCAACAACCCTTATCTGAGCTATACAACCACGTCCGCGTTCGGGACCTTTGGCGCTCCGGACGCCCTGGATATGGTGGGGAGAGTGTCAGCGGCAGCGCTGCGTTGCGTTTATTTTCAGAAGTGGCTGGTGCACCGGCGGGTGCGTCCGGAAGAATACGGTGGGAACGTTCACAATCAGCTGACCGGGCAGGGAAGCTACCCGATTCCGCCGCGACTGCTTTCATCGCCAGTACTGCAGGCAATCTTTGCCAAATATGGAAGCTACTTGTTGCCGATGGCTTACGCCGAGGGCTGTCCGCCGCACCCGTCGTTCCCGCAAGGGCACGGCACACTGGTGGGAGCCACGGTGACGGTGCTGAAGGCCTTCTACAACGAGTCTTTCGAGATTCCAAACCCGGTGGTAGCGAGCTCGGATGGATTGTCGCTCGAGCCGTACACCGGAGGTCCGCTCACGCTTGGGAACGAGTTGAATAAGCTGGCGGCCAACATTGCCCGGGCCCGCGACGCGTCGGGCGTGCACTGGCGCAGCGATGGCATGAACGGTCTGCTACTTGGCGAAGCCTTGGCTATCAAGATCCTGAAGGATCTGAAGGCCAATTACTGGGAGCAGTTCGCCGGCTTCCAGTTGACCAAGTTCAATGGCCGCACAATTATTATTTGAGAAGATCCACGCGGCAGTCTGTTCCGTTCAATAGAAACGCCAATCTGGGTCAGGCGGCGTTTTCTTTTCAGTTGCAGCGAACGCGTGACAGCAGGAATGCATCGCTCCAACATGGTGCGTGCTCGCGCAATAGACTCGATATTAATTCGGAAGCTCCGAATCATCCCTGGTATAAAATATTGCGGCTTCTCTGGAGGAGATTTTATGCGCCGTTCTTTCCGGAAATACCTCATTCCGCTTACTCTGGCGACCCTGGTTTTTCTCCTGGCCCCTTCGATTTCATTGGCAAACCAGAAAGTGTTCCTGACCTCGTGCTGTGGTGATGCTGCTACGGTTTCCATTCTTGACAGCATGATGTTGATGGAAATGAGCTTCATGCCGGCCGGGACCGGAACCACTGCGGTTGCTATCGGGCCAGACAGTATGACCGGATACATTGGCTTGTCTCCAACTGGCCAAGCTGGTCTTGTCGAAGTTGTCGACACGATGATGGGAACGGTAATGATGACGTTTCCGGCAGGCAACGGCGCGGCCGCGATTGCCATCGCTCCAGACGGTTCGACGGGTTACATCGCCAACAAGAATGACGGCAGCGTAACCATATTCGACACCGGCACGGGAACGATTAAGGCAAACCTGCCGGTTTTGGCGGGAGGGGCATGTCTGGATGCGGGCGTGTCGCCCGACGGGTCGAAGGCATATGTGGTTTGCCAAGTGACGCCAGCGGGAAAGTCTACTCACAGTGTTCTCGCCATTATCGCGAACAATCAGGTTGTTAAGGCGGTTTCCCTCCCGGGATCGCAACCATTCCCGGGAAATAATCTGCTGGCGATCACGCCCGACGGAACACGGGCTTACATCGCGGGTATCTCTACCCAAAAGCAGACTGGGTTTGCTGCGGTCGATCTCACGGCAGAGCGAGTTTTGCATTTCTTCGCGTTGCCCGGCATAAGCTACGGCTTGGCGGTCGATCCGATGTTCCCGAGTGTCTTGTTTTCGTCGGGCGCCGGCGTGTTGAATTACATTGATGCGGACACGGGCAGGATTCAGGGCAGCACGAGTCTGGGCAGTTCTGGCAAGGGCGGCGTTGTCCCGTACATGGGTGGGATGCGAGTGGCAGTGGCCAGTGTTGACGACGACGTGGTGGCGGTCATCGATAACACAGATGGCCGGCTGGCATCCTCTATTTCCTCAGGCGCAATGCCTCAGCGGTTGGTGGTCTCTAAAAACGAAATGACCTCGCTGGCCGGCACTACTTACACTACATTGGTCCATGAGTTTGACGCGGTGACGGGACAGTGGCTCGCGGATTTTGAGGCTGGTACAGCGCCCGCCGGGCTGGTTCTCTCGCCGGACGGGTCGATGGCGTACGTGGTGGATCAGGGCGTGCCCGGTTCCGGCAGCGGCAGCGGTATTGCCGCGCTGGACATGATGATGATGGGACAACGGCAATGGCGTATCCCCATCACCGGCGCTTCCAGTGTGGCGATTCGGCCCGACGGCCGGATGGTTTACCTGGGAGGTTCTGCGGGCTCGGTCTCAGTCATCAACGCCCACAACGGCGCTTTAACTCACACGATTTCTTTGGGATCAATCACCGGCTCTCCGTCATTGGGGACGTCGCCGGATAACAAGAATCTCTATGCCGCCTACACGCAGGCCAGCGGAGGCAACGTGCTCTCCGTGGTCGCGACTTCGACGAACCGGATCACCGCAACAATTGCGCTGGGGGGTAGCACATCTTCCGCGGGTCCGTTCCTGGCTCTAAGCCCCGACGGCACGCGAGGGTATGTGACCCTGATGAGCCAGAGCGAGATCGCGATCGTGGATCTGGTTCACCAGCAATTGCTGGAAACTGTGACTGTCGGCTCCGGCGTGAATCCAGGCTGCATCGCGATTCACCCCAACGGGATGACCGCTTACGTGGTTGCCAGCACCGGCGTGCTGGTTTTTGATCTGGCTTCGAATACAGTCGCAGGAACGATTCCGATTTCGGGTACGCCACAGAACGTGGCGTTCACGGCGGATGGTTCCATGGCATACGTATCTGTCGTTCAGGGGCAGGCCGCCGTGATCGATACGGCCATCGACCGCGTGATCGAGCAACTCCCAGCCACGAACACGCTTGGGGTCACGATCTCAGCCCATTAGACGCTCTCGATCTGGGAGAATGACAGCGCAGTTCCGGCGAGTGTAGGTGCCTGGAGTAAAGCGTTTTTTGCAGCTAGCCCGAATTCCCCGTTAGGAGTGCTTTCTTTGGGTTTTGTTCTTTCTGTGCGAGGAACTGATTAAGCTCCGTGACCAGTTTCTGGAATTCGCTGGGGTTCTGTTCCTGACAGATGAGCTGACACAACTGCACAATTCGTTCGGTGTCTGCTTGGCTCACCTTGCGGCCCCCTCATTAACGGATTTAATTTCTCAGAATGTTAAGAAATGCCGCCTGATAAGGTCTGTTCGCCAACGGACACTTCCAGTTTACTTGTCTCGAAAGATCGGATTGTGACCAAAAGGATGCTCAGGCTGAGATCGAAGAGTTGAAACCTGAGCTTAGATTGCCTTCTTCTTATCCCGGTTACGTCTCTGTGTCCGAGCGCTGTCGGTCAGCGGCACTATCTTATCGACATTTACCGTCAAAAACGGATATTCCTCAACCATGCTTTTGAGTTGCTCGGTATGCGTACGCAATGCTTCCCGGAGTTCGGCCAGAATCGGCTGGAACTCGTCCGTATGCCGTGCTGCAATAGCTTGAGCACACAACTCGCGGATTCGTCTTTCCAAGGTTACGTCGAAGGCCACGACAGATACACATTATCCTGGCCAGAGGAATCGGTAACTGTTCAATAGCACGCCCCGCTCGTCGACCCGGGCCGAACCTAATCAGCGGATCGCCGCTCAGTTCGAATGGGAACCTCGGCAATTAGCTTCCTCATCCGCCGGGCGTGCTCATGAAGGGCTGACCTAAGTTGTTGGAGAATTTTATTCCACTCCATGGCGTCTGGGTTGGTCACAACTTTGGCGCAAAGTTCTCTGATCCGGTCTTCTAATCGCCGATGCATGACCCGAGCCAACCCCTTAGAAATATCCAAATGGTCTCATACGGAGTCCTCGCGTTCGATACCGTACATACCGTAGGGATATACGCTAAACCCTGAGAGTGCATCCAATTAGAAACCGGCGGGGAAATGGACCAAAATTTAAATGGTCCTCAACCCATTTTCATTGCCTATAATGTGCATCCGGTTGCACCTGCGGGATCGGCTATGAACCAAGGAATTCAGGGTAAGTGGCTAGTTCTTAGCAATTTGACAAAGCTTACGCTAATGGCGTTTAAGCTGCATTCTTCTTGGTGCCTGCTGTCATGGGCATAGAACGGGGGCTCCATTGATAAGCTGGACGCAAGACGCCGTCGTTACAATTCCGCAGACCTTGCCCGAACCTAAGCCCAAGCGCAAGCATTCTCTGCTCCCGGTTCTGATCGTGCTGTTCCTGGTTTCCTATGGCTTGATGTCCCTGCTGGCGATTGAACAGGATCGGACCATTGCTTCGCAGCGTTGGCTGATCACGTCTTTGCTCGGTGACAGCACGGAACTCAGCAATCTGAAAGGTAAGTTGATTCAAAAGCAATATGCCGAAGCCCAGGCCCAGGCTAAGGCAGGATCTCGCTCTCAGGCGAAGAGTCCGTTGGCGCAGAATCCTTCGATCCAAGCTCCCATGACCCAGGCTCCGATCACCCAGGACGCACCGGAAGGCACCGCCCAGCGCAACCACAATGCCGGCAAACTGCGGAAAGCGGTTCCGCAGAGGCCGCCATTAGGAATTGCGGATGTTGTGGACGGACGCAGGATCGTAAAAACGATCTGAGTTGCAAGGGCCCGGCAAAAGGTAGGATGAAAATTCTAGCAACATTGCTCTTGGCATTGTCTCTGCCCGGGTCCAAGTTCGCGTCGCCTCTGCAACCGTCCCTCGACCATCCACCTGCCCGCCACGGGCGCGAAGGCGGTAAATGGTACATGGCGGAAAGTGGTCATGCGGTGTTCTGCTATGGTCCGGTCATGCTGTTGAAGCAGCCAAACGGCGGACTGCAGCATGTGGCCACTTTTTGCCGCGGTGATCAGACGATAGTTCCTTTGAAAGACTGAGCGGTCTCTCGCTTTTCCCCCATCCTTTCCTCCGGAGACGCGATACCAGCCTGCCGAGCCTTGCTCGGCTGTCTGGACGGGGCGTCCGGGGCTACGCGTGCATGGCCTGCGCCTGGGCCTTGTATCCTGTACATTGTTCTCATGGCTACGTTCGAGAAGCCTGTTTTCATCTGCGGGACCCAGCGTCCACCGGGGCATCCGCGTGAGTGCTGCGATCCGGCGGCGAATGCGGAGTTGCAGAAATCATTCAAGCAGAAGCTGGCGGAACGCGGATTAAAAGAAGGAAGAGTGCGGGCGAATCAGTCGGGGTGTTTGGATCAATGCGAGCATGGTCCGAATCTGGTGATCTATCCGGAAGCGGTTTGGTACGGAGGGGTGACGCTGGCCGATGTGGATGAAATTATCGCATCTCACATTATCGGAGGGCGACCAGTCGAGCGGCTGCGGCTGCGTGATGCCTGCATCAATACGTCTAGTTGCGAGCATAGGCTGCGGCCGGCATCGACGAATCAGAACGAGTGAAAGTAGCTCTGCGCCTTTTTGAAACCTTGATCCTTGGCCGGAGCAGACTTTCACTCCCATACATCAATTGCGGGTTAGTTCTCCTTCTTTCTTGCCGGCAATAGTGACGAAGCGAATCACGCCCTCGCTGTCCTCAAAAATCAGGCCGGTGCCCTCGGAGTTCACGACCGCAGTTACCAGGCGGCCGTACGCCTTGGGAATGCCCCCGCGAGTCGGGGTCTGGTCGTAGCGGGCTAGCTCTCCCTCTTTCATGCCGGTGATGCTGACGAAGCGGATGACGCCCCCGCTGTCTTCAAAAACCAGGCCGGTTCCTATCTGGTCGGCGATCGCCGTAACCAGACGGCCATATGACTTGGGCACGCTGCCGTGGGTTGGAGAATCGGCATGGGCGACAGCCGGGCCCCGGTTTCCAACCAGGTATCCAGCGACAAATAAAATCGCGCTCGCTACGAGCACACTACTCTTTCGCATCTGCTTTAAACCTCCTTGGTCGGAAACGCGGACGGGCGAGACGCCCGTCCTCCATCAACTTCACTATGGAAGAACCAGAATTTTGTGCATCATGCCCAGATCCTCGTGCAGCAGGATATGACAGTGAAACACAAAAGTGCCCGCAATTACCTTTGTCGGATCCCGAAAATCGAACCGCCCCTTAAAACTATGGTAGGGATGGCCCGGGCCTTCCCAGAAGGGAATTTCGATGGAGTCGCGCAGGTCTTGATCCTTGACCGGCTTTCCGTCCACCTCCAACACTTTGAAATGGATTTGGTGTATGTGGAAGTCATGGGTTTCGAGGGCACGATTTTCGACGATCCAATCTTCCACAGCTCCAATGTGAGTCGTGATCACGGGTTTCTCGTTGGCTTTGAAAACCTCCTGCTTTTGTCCGTCGACCGTGATGTAGAACTGGATGGGGCCGTTGGTGCCGCCAAATTCCTCGGAGAAGTAAAGTTTCCGTAGAGCGGTCGGCTTCTGTTGGCCCAAATCGGAGAATTTAATGCTTCGCATCGACATGCGAGACGCAGGTGCAGGGGTCTTTACCGTGTCTTGCGTTTCATCTTCATCGCTGCTGACTTGGATGCTGGCCAGTTGCTGCTCGAGATCGGGATTGCCCGTGGGACCGGTTGAATAACCAAGTGACATGAAAACCGCCTCGTTGTTTTCAGCGGGACCCTGCACGATAAACTCGGCGCGGCCCGCCGGCGGCACCAAAATGGTCTTTTCGAATCTAGGCTTGGCAAGAGGATAGCCATCGAGAGCGATGAGTTCCATCTCCTGCGGCTGGCCGTTGAACCACAGCTGCAACGGCATGAAATCCTGGATCGTAGCATTTGCCACCCGCCAGAACTGCTTTTCTTTCGGCTTCATTTTGATAATGGGTGACGGGAAGGTAGGGGAAGCCGCAACCTCGTAGTTAAGCGTCAGTTGGTAAGGTCCGGGCACCCACGGAACCAGGTACTGCTGCCGAATGACGAACACGCGCTGAGTAAGTCCGGCAACTTCCGGACGAACTTTCTCCATGCCCTCGACAATCAGAGCCCCGGCAGCGCCGCCATTCACCTGGAACTCGGTAAACCCGTGCACATGCGGATGGTACCAATACAACCCCGGCGGTTCGTCCTCTGGAATGTGTATGTCGAAGTGAAAGCCTTTAGTGTTGGGTTGAATTAAAGTCGTGAGCACATCATCAGAATGACAGTCTGGCGAAACATTCAGACCATGGAAGTGGACGTTGGTCGACTCCAGGGTTGGCGTTCCGGTGTCGCCGCACGTGGGCAAGCCGGACATATCCATCCCGCCCATTTCTGACGAGTCATCATCGCTCTCGATGCGGTCTTTGACGTCCAGGAGCAGATGATCGCCCTGGTGCAGGCGTAACGTCGGGGCCTCTACTTCTGCTTTGCCATTCTCGTAGATGTAGCAATAATGATTAAACCCGCCGGTATCGACCGAGTGCTTCATCGTGAACTCGGCATTGAGAACGCCATTCGCGCTGTTAAGACTCAAGGCATCCTGAACCACGGTACCCGGATCGGGGCGCGGGGGACACTGCGCCTCCACGCTTAAGAAAGAAAACCCGCAAACGACGACAGCAAGCGAATATCTGAACAGAGAGCGCATGTTCAACTCCTTATATCCTCTCAACCTCTCAAAAAGTCGAGAACGTTACCTGATGTTAAAACGGCCGCGGCGGAAAAGCTCCAATCGACAACAACCCCGGACTGTTGGGGTCAGCGAAGGGCGAGTGGGAGGATTCCGTTAGGGTACACTTCCCACTACCCGATTTCACGTCAACCATCCCGATGGAGGACGGATTACCGTACTCGGCAACATACACCATCCCTCCAGTGCCCACGGTTTGCTCCAGCGCCATAGACGCCAGATAGGACCAATTAGAGACAAATCCCTTGAGTGGGCGTGAGGTGCAGCCTTTTGAAAGCTTGCCGGTGCTCTTGTCAAAAAAAGCAGCTGTGACCGTGCCCGATTGGTTGTTGCTTACGTAGAGGATCGTCTCATCCGGGCTCAAGAGAATGTTACTGGAATTGATCGCCCTTCCCAGTTGATAGACAACTGTCGGCGTCAACTTCCCCGAGGAAATATCCGAGACTTCTACCACGGTAAACGGGGAAGTATCTCCAAAGATGGCGTAGTGCCCGTCCTGCGTAATGTCGACGCCACTGGGATAAGTGTTGCCCCTGCGCGAACCGGTTGAATTCTGTTTATCGCCATTGGAAACCGGCACGCCGGCTGAAATATTGAAGGATTCGATGGAGCCATCGCCATAGGTGACGACCATTATGTTTCCATGGATCACCATTCCGTCGATCACGCCGCCTTGCAGCCCATTAACAGTGATGTCGCCAACGAAAGTGAGGCTGCAGCCCGCCGTCACCTGAAATGTTCCAATATTGCTCGAGTCGGTAAAGCTGGCATACAGGTACTGGGCGTTCATCGCCAAGCCAACCCCATTGGAGGCGCCCGTATCTTTCGTAGAGCCGACCGCATGGCCACCGATTTGGAGGGTTTTGACGCTGATTCCATTGATCTCGCCGCTCTGCGACACAGAGGCGTACACGCACTCTCCATTCTTCCCACTGTTAAGCACGCTCACGCGGTTCGCGGCGAAGTACCCGCCTGCGATACCGCCTCGTCCGATTAACACTTTTGCTTTCATGCTCAGTTGACCGTTGGTCCCTACTGTGAAGAAGCTGAGACTGGTAGCGAGGGCTGGTGGCACGTCGTCATTGGTAATGATGTAACGCGGAGCGCTTGCCCCAAGCGCAAAACCACTTGCGAGAAAGAGTCCGACCAGCACTGCGGTCACACGCGCTACCCAACATTCAAGGGATATCTTCATAGGCTCTTCTTCCTTAAAGCGGCAAGAATGTGGCCGATCAAGCTAACCACGAGTGGCGCGGCAGTTCAATAAGAAAGGGCTTATTTCACCACGGAACAACCACTGCGGCTGAAAAAGTTTGCGGAATAGTGGAAAAGCACCTTACCGCCTTCTCTCGGGTACCTCCAGCACCCCATTCCTGGCGCACATAGATCAGGCGGCAGCAATATACACCAAATCGTGATTGAATATGTCA
>Ga0187805_10000437_pt1 | contig 13681 bp, 9 predicted proteins | sample NC_wetland_sal_i_6_FD_132965 | JGI IMG/M metagenome (GOLD analysis project Ga0187805, IMG submission 132965) | Wetland sediment microbial communities from Neuse River Estuary, North Carolina, USA - Control_5 | ecosystem: Environmental > Aquatic > Freshwater > Wetlands > Sediment | place: USA...
ACGAAGAGCCGCCCATGACTCCGTGGGCGCAAAAAATATATGCGGCCAACAAGCCCAACGTCGGGCCGAGATCGGTTTCCTTGTCGGAATCCAATGATCCAATCATGCAGTGCGCCCCGCCGGGCGTTCCGAGGATCTATCTCATCCGAGGCGAGCCGGTGGAGATCGCCAACATTCCCGGCCGAGTCCTCATGCTTTTCGAGTACGACCATTTTGTGCGGAACATCTATACCGACGGACGCGAGCATCCCAAGGATTTGAATCCCTCATGGATGGGAGACTCGATTGGCAAGTGGGAGGGAGATACGCTGGTCGTGGACACGGTGGGTTTCAACGACAAAACGTGGCTCGACAATGATGGCCATCCGCACACCGAGGACCTGCACGTTATCGAGCGCATCAAGCGCGTGAACCACGACACGCTGACGATCGACACCTCGATTGAAGATCCGAAAGCGTACACGAAGCCGTGGGGAGGGCACGCAGTCTACGAACTGAAGCCCGGCTGGAATCTTGGAGAAATGATCTGCGAGGACAACATCACGTACGGCGACATGCAAAAAAAATCGGAGGGCGGAAAATAATCGCTTCGCGGGTGCCCCGCCCTTGTCCGCCGCGGCGGACAAGGGCGGGTGGACCGGCTTTCACGCACATCCCATCAATTCTCGCCACCTCAGATATCAGTGCCCCCACTCTTTGAAAATCTCAAAGAGTCGGGCACCGGAAAACACTTCCTGAAATCAATTGCCACTCTTCGCTGCCAGCTTCGCAGGAGCGCTGACGCGCGCCGGGACGGCAGCGTTCGCTCCCGCCATGATTCCGTTCGGGCCGACAGCGAGCAGCGATTTGTCGTTTTGCGGGCAGGACCAGCTCGACACGCTTTTTAGATCGCCGCTGCCTTTGTAGTGAGCCTCTTCGGGAAACTTGCAGAGCGGCATGGTGCGATCCACTGCGTTATTGGTCGAGTGCGTGGCGGGGATCGCGTCGGGGGCGATTCCCTTCTCCACCCATTGTTCGAGGGCGCTCAAGGTGTCAAACGAGTTTGGGCCCGCGCCCAAGACGCAGTGTTGCATGCCGGGCACCATGAAGAGACGCGCATTCTGCTGAACTTTTTCGTAGCCGCCGTTTTCCTGCGCGAGGTCCTCGTAGAACCAAATGCTGCTGTAGGGAGAAATGATCAGGTCGTCGTAACCGTGGTAGATCAACAGCTTTCCGCCCTTTGCGAAATACGCGCCAAACGCCGAAGGGTCGTCGGGAATATCCGCGGCGAGTCGCGTGTACACAAGATTCAGCGCATCGTTTTTCACCACGCCCTTGCTCTCGATTTTGTTGTTCATGTCCTGGCCTGCATCGTAATAGCCAAGTTTCATCAGAATATTCTGCGCGAGGGACCAGTTCGCCGGCATCGTCGCGTCGCCCCACGGCTTGGCGGATGCGGGATCGGCGGGCGGCGTCTCAAGGTAGTTCGTCGCGCCACGTACGGTCATGTTGTCCTGCCCCAGATTGCCGACGGATGCTCCTGGATAAATCAATCTGCCCTGCTCGTCGCGCACGGGACTCATGATCAGCTTGAGCGCGTCAGCCTGCTTCTGTGTGAGGGTTTCGGGGACCAGCGCGTCCGGCTGGAAGGCACACTTCGCGGGATTCTGGATCAGGCCGTCGGCGACTCCGTCGGCCTTGTCGCACTGTTTCAAGATCGCGGCGTTGACCGCCTGAAATTTCGCGGGGGGAATGTAGGCATCGAGCAGCGCTTTTATGTTCTTCAAGCTCCACAGCGACGTGCCGACGGGATCGAGCCAGGGCGACCCGGAAATGATGCCGTCGTAGTCGCTGGGAAAACGCGAAGCTTCGATGAGACCCATCTTGCCGCCGTTCGAGCAGCCGTCAAAGTACGATCGGCGGATCGTGTTCGCACCATAATAAGTCTTGACCAGCTGTTTCGCGGCGAGCGTTACATCATGGACGGCGCGGTAATAGTAGTCGATGACCTTCGGCATGTCGGGGACGCCTGGTGCGGTGTATTCCCAGGTAGGGTTGGCGATGAGGTGGCCCGTGTCAGTCACCGCGGTGGCATAGCCCCTCGCGAGGAACAAAGCCTGGTCGACCGGATTCGCCGAGGAGTTGAGAGTGCCCGCCAGGCCGCCAACTCCGTTGAACACAAATTTTTGGTTCCAGTTGGCGGGCAGCATAATTTCAAAATTGGCGGAGCCAGGTTCCGCGCCTTCTCCGGAAGTGGCGACGGAACCTTTGACGTCGCAATAATCGGGATTCGGCGCGGCCGCCGCAACGGTCGTCGCGGACGTAATTGTCATGTTGGCCACGCCGAGGGCGCTCAACACAGCTGTCGTGCAATCCGCGGCGAACACCGGAATGTTCGCAAATGCGGCGCACAGCAGCGTTGCAAGCCCGATCCGCAAAAGGCATGCAGGAAGCGATCCAAAGATTTCCGCGCGAGATTTCATGTGCGTTCCTCCAGCGTGCGTGGCATCTCACAATCGTCTTGAGGCTGTTATTGTTGTGAGAGAGTAGCCCCAAACGGCCCCGAAAGTCACTAGCCGGAATTTTTCACAGGCGGGAACCCGACGCGCCGCGAGCGACGCCACGAGTTCGCTCATTGCTTTTAAGGCCTGCCATGACTTAGGATTAGGCGCACATTCCATATTCAAAAAGAGACGCGCCGTTGCGGAAGCACAATCTTGATCGAAAACAAAAATCAGCGAGAGGATAACCCACAGAGTATGAACAAGAAACTGTCTGTGCGCGATGTTTCAGGGCTTCTGGGAATTTTGGCGATGGCGATCGTCGCGCTTGGCACGCGTGCGCCAAGCCTCTACGCGCAAGCTCCGGCGGCTGCTCCTCCGGCACCGGCTCCGCTTGCAGCGGACATGAAGGGCAAGACCGCCGATCAGTTCTACAAGAAAATCGAAGCGCTCAAGGGCATTCCAGCCGATCAGGTTCATCCCGCGATGGAATACATCACCACGGCCCTGGGCGTCGGATGCGGGTACTGCCACGTGATCGGACATTTCGATCAGGACGACAAGCGCGAGAAGCACGTCGCGCGCAGCATGATCCAGATGACCATGGCCATGAACGAAACCGTGTTCGATGGCAAGCGCGAACTAACGTGCTACACCTGCCATCGCGGCGCGGCCAAGGCTGCGTCAACGCTGCTGCTCCCCGGCGACAAAGCGCCCACGGAAAAATCCGCCATGGAAGTTTTTCCGGCGCTGGCCATCACGAACTTCACGAATCTCGATCCTGGAATGTCCCCGAGCAAGGCCCCAGCAACCGTGATGTCCGGCCCTGCGCCCGCGCCGAAACCCGCAGTTCCCGCCGCGCCGCTTCCGTCCGTGGAGGATGTTTTCAGCAAGTACGAACAGGCGCTCGGCGGACAGGCCGCGGTCGGCAAAATCGCTTCCATCTCATTTAAAGGAACCGTGGACATGCTGGTTCCTCCGCCCCCGGGGCCTCCGGGCGGGGCTCCGCCACCACCTCCTGCGATGGGAACCGTTCCGGCGGAACACTACGTCAAAGCACCAAAGGGAGTCATCTCGGTAACGTTCCCCGGCAGGCCTCCTGTGGCGATGGGATTTGACGGAACGATCGGCTGGCACAACACTCCGATTCGCGAAGATACGGGGGATGAGCTGCGCATGCTGGTCGAGTTGGGCGAAAAATTTCCCGGCCTCGAATTCAGAGAGGACCACGCCAACGTGCAGGTCGATGCGATGGAAAAAATCGGCGACCGCGATACGTACCGAGTCGTGGGCACGCGCAAGGACGGCTTTCCTGTGATCGACCGCATCAACTTTGACGCGCAAACCGGATTGCTGGTGCGGTCTTACACCACGATGCAGAGCGTAATCGGATCCTTCCCCGAAGATACTTTTTACGAAGACTACCGCGACGTCAGCGGTGTCAAGGTTCCTTTCACAATGCGCGTGGTGAGCGCGGAAGGAAACCGAACTTACAAGTGGGCGCAGGTCGACGCAAACGCTCCGGTGGAGGATGCGAAGTTCACGAAGCCTACACCACCGGCGCCCCCCAGGCCACCTGCGGACTGACGGATCACACGCGAATCCGGACCGGTGCATGGAATTGCGCGCGCACCGGTTCGGATCGTATTTTGTAGCGCCGGCGAGACGCCGGGGCTACGAAAACTGCCGTCTCCCTCATGTTAGATCAGCTACTTTCCCTCTGCTTGGCTACTGGAAAGAAATCCGAACTAAAACGTGAATTTCGCAGCAAGCTGAATCAGTCGAGGCGGCGCGGCTTTTACCAGGTGGCCAAAGAGCGGGCTGGAAATATTGCCGTTGACGGTCTGCGGGCCGAAGAATTGTGTGTGGTTAAAAACGTTAAAAGTTTCGAGGCGCAGCTGCAACGTCTTGGTCTCGGAGATGGGAACGGATTTCAGCAGCGCCAGGTCTGTGTTGAACGACCCGGGCCCATAGAAATATCGCCGCGAAGCACCGCCAGGCGTACCTAGCGCGTTCGGCTTGAAGAGCGAAATATTGAAATAGTAAGACTGCCCGTTCTGCTTGTAATTTCCCAAATCCAACGGCCCCGGAACGACGTCCGGCAAGTCCAGGTAGCGATTATTGACTCCGTTGGGATTGCTGCCCTGGAGCGAATTGTCGTCATCAGTGGAAAGAGTCACTGGAAAGCCCGTGCTGGCATGCGTGATTCCGGAAATCGACCAGCCTTGCGTCCAGCGATTGGAATGTCTCGTGAGGCCTTCGATGGGAAGTGTGTACTCGTAAGTCGCCACCAAATTGTGCTTCAGGTCGAAAGCCGAAAGCGCCCGCATCAGCTGAAGATTAAAAGGGTCGCCGGTGTCCGCAAGACTCGACGCGTTATCGATCGACTTGCTGTAGGTGTAGGCGATCGACAAATTGAGATTTTTCGTCCGGCGCTCAAGGGTAGCTTGAAACGAGTTGTAGTTGGAATTGCCGACGCTTCCGTCGTAGTCGTCATTCCCAAACGCGCAGCCAAGACCCTGGCGAGTGCAACTGATGGCTTGGCCCGAAGAGTTCACGTACGAGGAATTCTCGCCGCCGGGTCCGCATCCTGGCAGTGAGAGGCAAAGTGCCGGATTGCCCGGGTTTGCCGAATACACGACGAGCAGGTGATGAGCCTCGGAGCCCACATAGCTCAACTGCAGCACGGTGTTTGAGTCCAGGTTTCGCTCAAACGAGAGAAAGTAATTCTCGGTATACGGATAAGTGTTTGTGGGGGGAGGCGCAGTCATGCCTGCGATGGACTGGAACTGGGAAAAACTAACGCTGGGGTTGGGATGCGACACGGAAGCGTTGAGCGGGGGAAATGTCAGCGGAAATGGGTTGGTGTCAAGTTCGCCGGTCTGGGCGGTAAATGGCGTCGCGAACAATGGTGCCAGCGGACTCGTGTAACTCAATCCATAGGGCGGCTGCGGCTCGTCGAAAGCGACGGTATTTCCTTCAATCACTGAATAGAAGATTCCATAGCCTGCCCGGATACTCGTTTTTCCCGGCCCGCCAAAAATCTTGCCGAGGAAACCGTCAGCCTTGTTTGGAGAGTAGGCCAGGCCTAACCGCGGCGAAAACCGATTCTTCTGCGGCACGAGCGTATTCGGAACTCCCGGATCGGTGGGGTAGACGAGGCTGGCCGGAGCATTTGGATAAACGAGCGACTGCTCTCCCGGGATGAACGTGGGAATCTGGTTGTATTTTTCCGACCAGTACCGCATGAGGTCCCAGCGGAGGCCGTAATTGAGCGTAAGGTTGGACTTGATCTGCCAGCTGTCCTGCGCGAAAGCTCCGGCATATTTGTGCCGCGGATAGTAGGCCTGCGAATCGGCCTGGTTGTAGAGGCTTGGTGCGCCGACCAGAAAATCAACGAAGTCCGAACCGGTCTGGCTTCCATTGAATGTGAAACCACCATTAAATTCGGGGTTCGGATCGACGTTGATCTGATCAATGATCAGCTCGACGCCAGCCTTGATCGTATGCTTGCCAATCACTTTGGAAAAATTATCGCTCGCCGTGTAGGTGTCGTTCACTTGCGCCAGATTGGTGGTGGGGGTCCCCATGACGAACGAATTGAAGATAAGATTTTCGACGCCCTCGATGGAGGGGTCGAGGGGAACAATGCCTTGCGTTCCTTCGCCGGTGACAAAACCTTGCGATGCGAGGCTGGGACCTACCCCGCCGGCGGGCTGGCCCACGTTGTTATAGCTGCGCATGTAGCTCAGGTGAAATTCGTTCACGCTGGCGGAGCCGAATGTTTTTAAATCGCCCAAATTGAGCAATTGCGCCGTCCCGAGATTCAGGCCATTGAAACCGGGAACCGAAGCGCCGCCCTGCCCGGTCGGGTATGGATTATTGACATAATAATTATCGTAGAAATAATAGACCGAAAATTGCCCCCAGCGCGTCGTGCCGGTGTCCGCGCGGATGCTGCCCTTGTCGTCGCGCACGAGCTCCGACTCCGAGCCCGTCGAGAAAATCGAATTGCCCAGATTCGGCGTGGGAATGTATTGGATGAGATGCTGGGCCGGAACGGCCCACGCGCTCATTGGAAAAGAGGCGTTAGGAAACACGCACTGCGCGTAACTCGTGCATCCGGCGGTGTAGTACGGCTCGCCGGGAGAAACCGTCACGGAGGAACCGGTGGCGCTGGACAGGCTGTTCGAGAGCTGTGTGGAGAGGCAGGTGCTCACAGCAGTGCAACTCGATACCACGCACGGCCCGCCGTTGCATCCCGTTTCAAGCAATTGAACTTCGTCCGAGAGATTGCCGGAGCGCGCGGCGAGCGTTGGGACCGGGATTTCGCCAGTGGAGATACCTTCGGTCGTGCGCGTGCCTTGATAGTCGGCGAAGAAGAATAGCTTATTCTTGAGTATGGGTCCGCCGAGCGTGCCGCCGAATTGGTTTTGGCGGTAGGTCTCCACGCTGGGATCGAAAAAATTCTTCGCGTCGAGCGCGGTGTTACGCAGGAATTCGAAGGCGCTGCCATGCAGCTGATTAGCTCCGGACTTGGTCACCACGTTTACGATTCCGCCGGAATAGTTGCCGTATTCCGCATCGAAATTGTTCGTCAAGATCCGAAACTCGGAAATCGAATCCAGGTCCGGCACGATCAAAGTCCCGCCATTCATCAATTCCTTGACGTCGCCCCCGTTGACCATGAATCCGTTGGCGTCTTCGCGCTGCCCGGAAATGGACTGATTGCCCGGGTTCAAACCTCCTGAGGGCGCAATGGCCACGGACGCACCCGCCATCACCACGGAATCGGGCGTTTGTGTCGACATCGGCACGATGCCCGGTTGCAGGGACATCAGGTCGGTGAAGCTGCGCCCATTGAGCGCGACCGCCACAATTTCAGTTCCCCCGACAACTTCGCCCATCTGCGAACTCTCGGTTTCCACGTGCACGGAAGTGTCCGAAACGACCACTTCCTCCGTTTGCCCACCCATCGAAAGAGTCGCATCCGCGCGCAGTTGAGAATTAACATCGATCACCAGGCCGGTGAGCTTGTAGGGCTCGAATCCCTCGCGAATAACCTCGATCTCGTAGCGCCCCACGGGCAGAGCTGTGAAATTGTAAAAACCGTTGGCGTTGGTTTTGGTGGTCTGCACCACCGTCGTATCAAGATTGAGCGCGGTGACGGTGGTGTCCGGAATCACGGCTCCGGTCTGATCCATGATGGTTCCGGAAATGCTTCCCACCGTGTCCGCGCGCGCGGCAATCGCCAGGAGGGAAATCAGCGTCAACATAAGCAGGAGACGGGCACGCAGGGCCTTGGCTGGCGGCAAGCAAAATGAAATTCGACGCAAAATTTCGCAGCCGCGTTCGTCGGGGTTCGTGCTCCAAGCCATTCAGGCGTTCTCCAGTAATTCCCTTTGCGGGTTATTTCCCTATCGCATATATCTCAAAATTATTTCCGCACCTGCACCGATAGCCCTTACCGCGGCGGGATCTCCTTGCCGTTGACCACGACCTTCAGGGCAAATGCTGGACCCGCGGTGATGCCAATGGGGGCGCCATTTTTGGCGGGGTGAGTCTCAATGACGACCTGGTCTCCTCGTTTCAGCGTGTCCTTATCCCATCCCCTGTGAGACATGGTAAAGGTCGAAGTCATTTCGAGCGTCCAATGCTTGATGTGACCGCTTTCATCCGCTGCGTCCATGTAAACCAGGCAATGCGGATTGGACCATTCGAAAGCTGTCACCGTTCCAGTCAGCGAGATCGTCTTCTTCATGTCGTAGTTCGTGACGCCGTGGTGCGCGGGGAGCGGATTCGCAACCAGTGCGAGACTCGCGGCCACCATTAGAATGCTGAGCAGCTTGCTTCTCATGAAGCACCTCCAGCGCTTGCAGCATCGCACAGTCTATGGCTCCCAGGCGCCGTGTTCGGTGACTTAAGTCACACTCCGCGCATCAGTTGTTCCGCTTTGATAGAAGGATGAAATGGGCCGTGGCGCTCCTCATCCATGCTTCGTACTCCCACGAAGCATCGCATTTGCGCTCAATTCGGCAAGAATGCTTCCACCAGCCCGCGTACGAAGACTCGCGGCCGGCACCCAAAATGGAATAGTGAGGAAAAACTGCATTGCTACACGTAGGCGATCCAACGGCCTGCGGCGACTATTCCGAACCACAAAAGAATTGAAATCAGGCCAGCGGCACGAGCCCCGAGCGGCGCCACCCGATCGTTGTCCCATTTCCCCACGCTCCGGTAGGAGATTTCGTGGAAGACGAACGCATTAATTCCGGCAACCAGGATCAGCAGCATCTTGATGTCGAAGCCGAGATTCCCGTACATCTTGGTGGCCTCGGAGGAAAATAGCAGAAGCCCCGTGATGACCTGAATAATGAATCCCGCCCAGGCCCAGGGCAGGAACCGCTGCGCGAGCTTGGAGACCGGCTCGTCACGGAACGTCAAGCCCATCAAGCGCAAATCCAGAATCGAAGTTGCGCCGACCAGCAAAATAATTCCAAAAATGTGCACCGTCTCGATAATCGGAAACAGCCACAGCGATTCCCGGATTGCCGTGCCCACGGAGGTTTGTTCCAGCCATTCGCAAAACGCAACAATAAAATGCATGTCTTCGAGCCTCTTGTTGAACCAGAGTTTGGTATTGCAGTTTTTCCCGCCTCAATCCATCTAAACAGGAATTATGTTCCCCCCGGCCCTTCAAACGTCAGTTCCCTGCCATCGGGGAGAACAATTCTTTCGATTCGCATGGAATTCGAGCCATTGCGCGCGGGATGCCCGGTCGCGGTAATCTGGTCTCCGGGCTTGATCGTCTTCCTGCTCCAGCCTTCCCGAACAAGCATGTTCGGGCTGGTTCCTTCCCCAACCCATTTTTCGATATTCCCTTTGTCGTCTTTTACGTCAAGAACGAGCTGCGCATGGGGATTCGTAAACTGGAAGGAGGAGACGGTTCCCATGATGGTGAAAACCTTGGTTGCGTCATAAGTTGCACCTCCATGGTGTGCCAGCGCGGGGCAGGACGCGCCAAGCAGCGCGATTCCGGTAGCCAGCGAAGCCACGATTCTCTTGCGCATCGATCACCTCTGCAGCAGTTCATACGCAAATCAAGCTGTCCACGATAAATTCCGACAGGCTATCAATCATTATCGAGCGACTCGCGGCCGCGGAGGCGTTAAATCGAGGTAAAACCTTCTTAACATCGATTTAACGGGATGTAAGAAGCTTCAGCGGTGGTCAGCGGCGAATTTGTATCCGAATCCAACCACGGTGAGAATGAAGTGCGGATTCTTGATGTCGCGTTCCAGTTTTTGCCTGAGCCATGCAACGTGCACGTCCACGGTGCGCGTGGGCGGACGACCGCCATATCCCCACACTTCGCGAAGCAGATCCTCCCGCGAGAGGGTGACGTTTGGATGTTCCACAAAATATCGGAGCAATTGAAATTCCTTGGCGGACATGGGCACGACGCGTCCGTCGCGCGTGACTTCCGTGCTGCGCGTATCGATCGTGACCGATCCAAACTGGTAAAGCACCGGCGTTGCGCCGGGAGCCGTGGCCGCGCGCCGGAGCAACGCTTCGACTCGCGCGAGCAGCTCCGACATTTGAAACGGCTTGGTCAGATAGTCGTCGCCGCCGGCCTTTAAACCGGCGACTTTGTCTTTCGTCTGCCGGCGCGCCGTCAGCATGAGGATAGGCGTGGTTGATCCCGCTTCTCTGAGTTTCTCGCATACGGCCAGCCCGCTCTGCCCCGGCAACATGAGGTCCAGTAGTATCAGGCTAACCGGTTCGCTTAGGGCAATTTTCAGCCCCATCTCGCCGTCACCCGCCGAACTGACGAGATAGCCGTGCTTGCGCAAGCGGTCGCGGAGCGTGGTGACCAGGCCGGGTTCGTCTTCGATAATCAGGATCTTCGCAGCCGCGTTATCTTTTTCCATTCGTCCCGGCTTTGCACAGCTTGGATTTTGCAACGCTGAATTTCATATTTTAAATTTCAAATCTCACGTCCATTCGCTACACGCCATTTCTTTCCGCCCGGTCCGCCCCATCCGCCGCCGGAAAATGCAGTACCACGCTGGTGCCGCGGTCGAGTTCGCTCGTGACGCTCACTCGGCCGCCCATATCCTCCATCATGCGCTTGACGAGATAGAGGCCGAGACCCACACCGCGAATCTGATTGTCCCGCGCGGACTGGACTCGATAGAAAGGCTCGAAGATATGCGCCAGGTCGGCGGAGGAAATTCCAACGCCTTTGTCTTCGACGCCGATTCGCACTTCCGGCTTCAATTCGTCCGGCGACTTGCATGCCCGGATCGCAATCCACTTGACCGCCTGCGAGTATTTTATCGCGTTGCTCACTAAATTTTCGATGCAGGTAATGACCGCGGAGGAATCAGCCACAATCGGGGGCAACTCGTGCTCGATTTCTTTCGACACAGTAAATCCGGCATCGTGCAGATTGGCCGCGGAAGTGGACAGGCTTTGCGCGATGATTGGAGCGACCTCAATGGGTTCCAATTTGTAACCCGACAAGCCGAATCGCCCCGCGGTAAAAAGCAACACTTCATCCACCAGGCGCGAGAGCCGGCGCCCCTGCGCGCGAATCAAGCCGCCGTACTCCTGCATTTGCGCAGCGTTTTCGACGACTCCATCCGCCAGGTTCTCCGCAGCCGTATTGATCACGGCCAGCGGCGTGCACAACTCATGCGACACGCCGGCAACGAATTCCATCTGCATTTTGGCCAGCGCCTTGGAGCGGCGCGCCCCGGAAAAAATGAGCGCCATGCTGACCGCTAGAATCGCAAGCAATCCCAAACTGATGGCCAGGTTGCGGCGTCTCCATGATGCGACGGCCTCCTCGAGGGACCCTGCGGGATGCTGGGCCACTAGTTGCCATTGCTCCCCGGGAGTGTCTGCCTGCAAGGGAGGGTGCCCGCGCCTCCTTGCCTCTTCTCCCACCAGATCGAACAAATTGACGGCTGCATCAGCCGAAGATGTTGCGATGGGGAGCTTCGCATCGGAAAGATAAATCGTTTGGTAAGGCGTCTTAGCGGTCCGAACGGACACGACAAAACTCCTTTGTCCTGCCGCTCCAAAATGCCGGTCGACGAGATTCGGAAGATAGGCCCGTTCGAGGTATCCCCGGTTCAGCGCAACAATAAGGACGCCAATCGCGCGGACGCCCGAACCCGAATCGCGAGTGCGCGGCACAGTCTGGAAGATCGGCCGAACCAGCGCGGGCGCATCCCCGAAGAAAGTCCATGGATAGTAGACCGCTTCGCGATCGTCGGTGATCGAAGAAAGGAATTCGTTGTGCTCGGTCAGAAAACGGTGCAGAGACTCTAAATCCGACGGCCAGTTCGCATCGTGGAAGCGCCCGTCATCTTGATGGAGGGATTCAAGGCTGTCCGCGCCCGAGGAGCCTGCCTTCCAGATGTACAGAGCCTCGACAAATTCCGAGTGAGCGCTGGTCCTATTCCAGATCGCTTGTTGATGCGCCACGCGGCTTTCGATAGCGGAGGGCGCCGCTTCGGGATCGAGCTCGAAACTCTCACAAAGCTGTTGGAAATCGTAGGAAAATTCCTGGTCAAAATTCCGTATGCTCGTGGTCAGAGAATTTCTCAGCCGCGCCTGCTCGGTCCTGCTGATTTCCCCCGTCCACCGGTATTGATAGACGGCCAGTATGGAGACGACCGCAATCATCACGATCACCGCGATCAGCTCAACGCCGAATCTTTTTTGCCACTTCATGCCGGTCTTCTATTTCCTGGCTCCCGGGCGATCGTCCGCGCAGACGTATTCGAGCAGATGCCAGCTGGGCTTTCGTTTGAAAACTTGGCGCCCGATCCAGGGTTTCTTGTAGGCCTTCGGATCGTCGATGGTCACATCGTCCTGCAGGGTGTCGCGATCGACGCGGCTGATGCGCTCCACGACGTGCAGTGCGTCGGAGTGCGGGTGTCCCACCTGGTCCAGCCAGGTCTTGTCGTTCAAACCAGTGGTGTCCACAACGAGCGTGTTTCCCTCCCACCATCCAACGGAATCTCCCATCCAGGTCAGATCCAAATCCTTCGGGTGTTCGCGGCGGTCCAGATAAATGTGGCGGATGAAGTGATCGTATTCAAACAGCATAATCACTTCTCCGGGAACCTGAATCACCTGCATCGGAAACGGAATCAGCATGATTCTCGGCACCCCTGGAGGGAGGCAATTCAGAATCGGGTCTTCCGAATCCGGGGTGGCCCGGGGCCCGTATCCTGGCTTGGCGTTTTTATATTTCTCTTCCGCCCAGGGCAGAAGTGGAGGTTCTTCGGGGCTGAAGGTGATGGTGTTCTGGCGCTCCATCCAAATGCCGGATAAATCCCGAGGAGAAAATCCAGTAGGAGCCTTAGGGGCGTTGCGAACGGCGGGCGCTTGCGCGGATGCGCACACCGCAAAAACAAAAACGGCAACAAGGTTGAAGGACGCTCGAAGCCGCCAATCGCGCGGCTTCACGCCCTGGGGTCCGTCAATATCTCCGGTCACAACTTCGCCGCGGAACACACGAATCTGGCGCCTTTCCTGGTCTCAATCCACTCAACTTAACACCAGATTCGCGAAATTGCGAGATTCGAGTGGCCTGTAGCGAAACGCTCCGGAGCGCTTCAGAATGCTAATGAGTCAGCTCGCGGACGCTCAACACCGGGCAGATTGCGCGGCTCACAACTTTGTATGCAGTCGCCATTCCCAGGTGAGTCCTGGTCCCCGCGAGCGTGGAAACCGGCCTGATTCCACGAACGATCAAGTCGACCGCCAACTCCTCGGCCTCTTCCAGAATTCTATCTCCTGCGTCGCCGGACTCGACAAATACCTTCGGCTCGCACCAAAGATTCGCTTCCGGCGGTATCAATGCCCTCAGGCGCGACATCAGGACAGCCTCTTCATATTCGGGCACCGGGACCGGTACAACATGCATGAGATAGAGGCGCGCGCGATTCTCCTGCGCGAGCGACACCGCATGCGGAACCGCCGCCAGGGATTCGCCGGTGAAATCGACGGGGCACAAAATCGTGTGGATATCCGCTACACTCCCCGGCTCCGCCGAAACATTCGGCCCGACCGTGAGAACAGGGCACGTGGATTGGCGGAAGATTCTTTCCGCTACTGAACCGATCAGCAGCTTGCTGACTCCTGCGCGCCCATGGGTTCCAAGGACGATCAAATCAATATTC
>Ga0187805_10000439_pt1 | contig 13661 bp, 14 predicted proteins | sample NC_wetland_sal_i_6_FD_132965 | JGI IMG/M metagenome (GOLD analysis project Ga0187805, IMG submission 132965) | Wetland sediment microbial communities from Neuse River Estuary, North Carolina, USA - Control_5 | ecosystem: Environmental > Aquatic > Freshwater > Wetlands > Sediment | place: USA...
CCACATGGCCGCCCTCGGTCACCAACTGGGCGGGCACATCGTAAAGGGCCCAATCGCTCGTCGTGGTCTGGTCCTGGTCGCTCGTGATGACGACATCGCCCCTCGCCTCGATCTTGCTGATCTGGGTGCCATTGTCGCCGTTGAGCCCCACACCGGCGGCCTTCGCATCACCAGGCTTAGCGTCGGCGATCGTTGCATCTCCGGGCTTGGCATCTCCGGGCTTCGCATCGGCCACCTTAGTATCGGCGGACTTCGCATCACCCGGCTTCGCACCGGCGGCGGTCGTGGCGCCCATCGTATCGGGAGCCTTGGTGAGACTATCGCTACCGCCGCCAACATAGTGCACGTCGAGTTCTCTGGAGCGGAGCGTGGTCGTGCCCTGCACCGCTTTCACGTTGCCTTTGAAGGTTGCGTATTTCTGCGCGTCGTGCACCACGAGCACGTCGGATTCGATATTGATCGGCTGGCTGGAATTCTTGGAGAGGCCACCGAAGGTGTTGGTCATGGTTTGCGCATGAACCTGCGCCATGGCGAAAACGCCAAACGCAACTGCCGCGATGGCGGCGAAGAGCGCATTTTGCATCGGCCGCAAGTGCCACGGCCGTCTCAGGAGCGTTTTCATTGGGGTTCCGTTGCGACAGGTGCGCTTGCGTCAGTCGAAACGCGTGCCGGAGTATCCGGGGCCTTGATCTCTGGCGGTCGCGATGACGGGGCGGCATCCGCCGATGCCTCTTCAGTTTTTGGCTTGATGATGTGGACGCGCACCTTACCGCGGAAGAGAAGCGTATTCTCGGTGGAGCGCATCGTAAGCGCGTTCGCGCGCACCGTTCCGTTCGGCAGGTCGAAGCCGACGGGCTGGTGCGAGCGGATGATCTGTCCCTTCGTTTCGAGGCTCGCCTGAGTAAGCTTGCCGGTGACGCCAGAGCTCGTCGAGACGCGAATGTCGTCCTGCATGATGAGCCGCCCGGTATCACTGTTGTAGAGACCGCGCACACCCTGCATGCGCGACCAGCCCTTCTGATCAGTGGTGAGCTCAGCCTTGATGGCATGCAGCTTGATCATCTTCGGATTCTTCATGTCCTGGTCGGCGTAGTCGGCGCTAACGACGTAGGACCCGTTCTTCTTGTTCATGCCTTTCAGCGTGGGGTTCACCATGCGGAGATTGCCGTCATTGACCTCCACTCCGCTCACGCTCGCAGTCACGCCGCCGACGGTGACATTCAGGCGCGTCGAAATGAAGTAGGTGGCCATGACAAGTACGGCGATCACCGGAAGCGACTTGCGCAGGATGGCGACGATGCGACTATGCTGTCGCGCGCGCTGAAACGCCTGCTCGTGCTCCTCGGCAGAGCGCACGCGATACCGGCGATTGTCCGGAACCAGTTGCGCTTCAAACGTCACGGAAATGCTCCTCCGAGCCGGTACGGCCCGCCCCACCACCACTTAGCCGCAAGACTTTGATCACATTGCGACCGCGGAAGGCTTGGCGAAAGGCGCCCTTTGCCGCCCTCCCGGGCGCTTTCAATGGGCGAACGGGTCGATCTCGGACCAGCCTTTGAGATCGAGTTCGACCCTCGTCGGGAGGAAGGCGAAGCAGGCGCGCGCCAAGCCTTGGCGGCCCTCGCGCACAAGCAGGGCCTCAAGTTTCTCTCTTAGCGCATGCAGATGCAACACGTCGCTTGCGGCATAGTTGAGCTGCTCCGGGGTCAGCTGGTCGGCGCCCCAGTCGGAGGATTGCTGCTGCTTGGAAAGATCGATGTTGAGCAACTCCTTGCACAAATCCTTGAGCCCATGCCGGTCGGTGAAGGTGCGGGCAAGCCGCGAGGCGATCTTGGTGCAGTAGACCGGTCGCGGCATGATTCCGAAAGCGTGCTTGAGCACGGCCATGTCGAAGCGGGCGAAGTGGAAGATCTTGAGCACGCTCTCATCAGCGAGCAGACGCTTCAGCTCCGGCGTCTCGTATTGCCGGCGGACTTGCACTAGCTCGGCATTGCCGTCGCCACGTGACAGCTGCACAAGGCAAAGCCGGTCGCGATAGGGGTTGAGCCCGAGCGTCTCGGTGTCGATGGCGACGGCGTTGCCGAAGTTGCGCCCCGGCGGCAGGTCGTCTTTATGCAGCTCGACCGTCATCGGCGGGGCTCATGGAGCTTGGTCCGGCAGCGGGGGCTTGGCCGGAGCTCAACTACCAATCTCGACTCAGGATCTGGTGCCCAGGAGAAGACTCGAACTTCCACGCCCTTTCGGGCACTAGCACCTGAAGCTAGCGCGTCTACCAATTCCGCCACCTGGGCTTGAGGCCTTTTGAGGTACGATTGGGGCTTGCCAAAGTCAATTGGGCGCAGGCTCGCCTCGCCAGGTGCGCTTCAGGTAAGCCTTCCCAGATTTCGACAGGGTCGTGTATTGCTGCTCTCCTTGGCGAGGGCCATGCGCCCGTCATGGCGGAGGATCATGCAGGACGAACGGTGGGCATTTCCTTAAACAGCGCGACCCTCATCACAATTTATGGCGGCTCAGGCTTTATCGGCCGCCATGTGGTCCGCGCGCTCGCCAAGACCGGCGCGAGGATGCGCATCGCCGTGCGGAGGCCTGAGCTCGCGGGCTTCCTCCAGCCGCTTGGCGGCGTGGGCCAGATCACCGCGGTGCAGGCCAATGTGCGCTATCCTGACTCGCTCCTTGTCCCTGCAAAGAGCGCCGATGCGGTGATCAACCTGGTCGGCATTCTCGCGCCAAGCGGCCGGCAGACCTTCAAGAGCGTGCAGGATGAGGGCGCGCGTCACGTGGCGGAGGCTGCGCGCGCGGCTGGCGCGAAGGCTATGGTGCATATGTCGGCGATCGGCGCCGATGCCAACTCGCCTTCTGCTTACGCCCGCACCAAGGCCGCAGGTGAGGCGGCGGTGAAGGAGGTCTTCCCAGAAGCCGTGATCCTGCGTCCCTCTGTGGTGTTCGGGCCGGAAGACGATTTCTTCAACCGCTTCGCCGCGCTTGCGCGCATCGTACCGACATTGCCCTTGATCGGCGGAGGCAAGATGGCGTTTCAGCCCGTGTTCGCCGGCGACGTGGCCAAGGCGGTGATCGCGAGTCTCGCCGGCAAGGCCAAGGCAGGTGCCGTGTATGAGCTTGGCGGGCCAGAGATCCTCACCATGAAGGAGGTGATGGAACGGGTGCTCACCTACACCATGCGAAAGCGCTGGTTCGTGACGCTGCCCTTTCCGCTGGCCAAGCTGCAAGCCGCGATCCTGCAATGGTTGCCAAACCCGCCGCTCACTCTCGACCAGGTACGTCTCTTGGAGCGCGACAATGTGGTGAGCGAAGCCGCCAAGCGCGACGAGCGCACATTGGAAGGACTCGGCATCGAGCCAGTTGCCGTCGAGGCGGTGGTGCCAGACTATCTCGAGCAATACCGCCCCAAGGGCCAGTTCTCCTCCTACCAGCCTTGAACTCGCATTAGGTAGAGGAGCACCGGCAGAAAGCCGCCGAGCACCATGCGAAAGAGCACGAAGGGCAACAGGCTCACGCGCTTCAGGACCGCCATGAGGAAGGCGATTGCGGCAAGGCCCGCGAGGAAGGTCAGCCCGGCACAAGCGAGCGTGTCCATGCCAATCTTCTCGCCGCTATGGAGCGCCTCGATAAGCTTCAACGCGCCCGCGGCGCCGATGGCCGGAATGCCTAGCAGGAAAGAGAAGCGGGCTGCAGTCGGGCCGGTTGAAACCTAAGAAGCGTCCTGCCGTTATGGTGACGCCGGCGCGGCTCGTGCCCGGGATCGGCGCGAGCACCTGGGCTACGCCGATGAACAGAGCCACGCCGAGGGTCATGTGGCGATGCTCTTGTTCTGCGGCCTGAGCATGTCGGCGATCAGCATGAGGATGGCATAGAGAATGCTGTTCCACGCAACGACCGCGACGTTCCGTTCAAGATCGGGCATGTTCAGCTTTTCCAGCACGAGCCCGAAGGCGATGGCCGGGACGGTGGCAAGCCCGATATAGATCACGAGCCCGCCTTCCGGCGTTACCTCGCGCATGAACAGGAGCAGCGCGCCCTTGATGAGCTTGATCACGTCGCGCCAGAAATAGATGAGTATGGCGAGGAGCGTGCCAAGATGCACCATGACGTCGGTGTACTGGCCCTGGTCGGGCCAGCCGTTAAGGGCGGGGATGAGAATGAGATGAGCGGAGGATGAAATGGGTTGGAATTCGGTGATCCTCTACACCAGGGCAATCACGATGATCCGTTCTATCGACACTGGGTCCCTCGGCCCCCTCGATGGCCGCTTGTTCGGCGCGCGAGCAGGTTCTATACCGAGGCGCAATTCCGCGCGATTCTTTTTGCCGTGCTAAGGCCGCCGATCGGGTCGATGGCGACGCTCTTGCATTATCCGCTCTGTCCCTTTTCTCGCTCGATTCGCCTTGCACTGGCGGAGTGCGGCGTCGAAGTGACGCTCACCGAGGAGCGGCCCTGGGAATGGCGCCCGGGCTTCCTCGAGCTAAACCCTGCGGGCTCGCTGCCAGTGCTGCTTACCGAGGCCGACGGCCCTATTTCCGGCTCATACGCGATTTCCGAATATCTCGACGAGACGGCAAGCGGCGACGGCGAGACCCGTGGCTTCAGGCTTTTCCCCGGCGAGGCTTTGGCCCGCGCCGAGACGCGCCGGCTTGTCGACTGGTTCCACCGCAAGTTCCACGAGGAGGTGACCGCCTATCTCGTGGACGAGAAGGTGTACCGACGCTACGGCCGGAACGGCGGCTCGCCCAATATAGAGGTGATCAGGGCGGGCCATGAGAACTTGCGCTATCATCTCGCCTATCTCAGCCATCTCGCCGATACGCGGCCCTGGCTCGCTGGCGAGGCGCCGAGCTTCGCCGATCTTGCCGCGGCAGCGCATCTCTCGGCGCTCGACTATCTCGGCGAGGTGTTCTGGGAGGACTACGAGCCGGTCAAAAGCTGGTATGCGCTCCTGAAGTCGAGGCCATCATTCAGGCCCCTGCTTGCTGACCGGGTCGCGGGCTTTATCCCCTCGGGGACCTATTCCGACCTCGATTTCTGAAAGGCGTGTGACTCTCGAGTACATGTGTCATGACACTCACGCTGAAGGAACGCATAGCGCACGAAGCCAACGCTTTGGGCTTCGAGGCCGTGCGCTTTGCCAGCGCTGATCCTCCGCCAGGCGTGGGCGCCGGCCTCGACGCCTTTCTCGCCCATGGTCGCCATGGCGACATGGCATGGCTTGCCGCCGATCCTGAGCGCCGCAAATCCCCCCGCGCGATTTGGCCGGATGTCAAAAGCATCATCATGCTTGGCCTAAGCTACGGGCCAGAGCGAGACCCGCTCGAGGTACTCGGCGAGCGCTCCCGCGGCGCCATCTCTGTCTATGCGCAAGGCGCCGATTATCACGACGTCATCAAGTCGAAGCTCAAGACGCTCGCCTCGCGGGTGCAGGCTTTCGCGCAGGGAGATGTGAAGGTCTTCGTCGACACCGCGCCGGTGATGGAGAAGCCGATCGCGGCAAATGCAGGCCTTGGCTGGCAAGGCAAGCACACCAATCTCGTCTCCCGCGACTTCGGCTCCTGGCTCTTCCTCGGCTCGATCTTCACCACCGCCGAGATCGCCCCCGATCCGCCTGAGGAGGATCATTGCGGCGCCTGCCGCCGCTGCCTCGACGTGTGCCCGACACATGCTTTCGTCGCGCCCTATCAGCTCGATGCGCGGGCGTGCATCTCCTATCTCACCATCGAGCATAAGGGACATATCGCGCCAGAGTTTCGCGAAGCCATGGGCAACCGCATCTTCGGTTGCGACGACTGTCTCGCCGTGTGCCCCTGGAACAAGTTCGCGACGGTCGCGCGCGACGCAAAGCTGAGCGTCAGGGCGGAGAGCGACAATCCGCCTCTCGCCGAGCTGTTGTCGCTCGACGAGGCCGCCTTCCGCGCGCGCTTCCGCGGCACGCCCATCAAACGCACGCGGCGCGACCGATTCTTGCGCAACGTGCTGATCGCCGCCGGCAACTCTGGCGATGAGACGTTGGTGCCGCAGGTCCAGCAGCGTCTTGGTGACGCCTCACCGCTCGTCCGCGCCATGGCGGTGTGGGCGCTGTCCCGGCTTGCGCCGGAGCGGGCTTCGAGCTTGCGCGCATCACATGCGCGGACCGAAACCGATCCTGCCGTGGCCGGTGAATGGGCGAGGATTGGAGCGTGAGCCGGCTCTTCTGTTTCGGCCTCGGCTATTCGGCCGAGACGCTGGCACGGCGTCTTGCCACCAAGGGCTGGAGCATTGCCGGCACTGCGCGCGACCTTGGCAATATCGACCGACTTCGCGGGCAGAGATACGAGGTTTGCCGCTTCGCTGGAGAGCCCGGCAATGCGGAGCTTGCGGCAGCACTTGCCGGTACCACGCATCTCCTCCTGTCGATCCCGCCAGGCACCGACGGCGATCCGGTGCTGCGTCATTACCGTGATCCGGTGGCCAGCCTCTCGAAGCTTGACTGGATCGGCTATCTCTCCACCGTCGGCGTCTATGGCAACCATGCGGGCGCCGTCGTCGATGAGACCACCATGCCGCGTCCCAACAACCAGCGAACGAAGGCGCGCGTGGTCGCCGAAAGCGACTGGCTCGCCTTCGGCGGGGAGATCGGGCGGCCGACCCAAATTTTTCGCCTTGCCGGCATCTATGGGCCAGGCCGGAGCGCGCTCGACAAGCTCAAGGCCGGGACAGCGCGGCGCATCATCAAACCTGGGCAGGTGTTCAACCGCATCCATGTGGAGGACATCGCGAGCGTGCTCGAAGCCTCCATCACGCGGCCGCGGGCCGGCGCGATCTACAACGTCGCCGACGACGAGCCCGCGCCGCCAGAAGAGGTCATCGACTATGGCGCGGAACTGTTGGGGATGGGGCCCCCGCCGGAGGTGTCGTTCGGGGAGGCCGAGCTTTCGCCCATGGCTCGCAGTTTCTATGGCGACAGCCGCCGCATCTCCAACGCTCTGATCAAGTCCGAGCTTGGGGTACGCCTCGCCTATCCGACCTACCGCGATGGATTGAAGGCGCTTGTGCCGCTGCGCTCTCGGTGAGCCCTGGCGGCCAGTGCGGCGATGGTGGCAATCAAGCGCTGCAGATCTTGAGGCTCGGACAGGCGATGATCGCCGTCCTTGATCAGGGTGAGCTCGACGTCGGTGCTCGCCAACAGATCTACCAGCGCAAGCGCGTGGCGCCACGGCACGTCCGGATCGCGCATGCCTTGCAGGATGCGCACGGCGCATCCCGGATCGAAGGGCTGCCCCGCAAGGAGATGCGCACGCCCTTCCTCGATGAGATACTTGGTGATCGGGTAAGCGTCGCCATAGGCCGAGGGGACATAAGTCACACCGGTCCGCTCGATCTCGTCCCGCGCTTCTTGCGGCAGCTCCCGCCACATCAGAGCCTCGGTCATGTCGAAGGCAGGCGCGATGAGCACGAGGCCGGCAAGTTCACGGCTGCGGCCAACCCTCGCCAGATGCCGTGCGAACAGGAGCGCGATCCATCCGCCCATGGAGGAGCCAATGACGATGCGCGGGCCATCGCCCATCAGCGCCCACGCCGCGATCGACTCTTCAAGCCAATCCCCGATGGAAGCGTGCAGCAGATCGCCGCTAGAGAGCCCATGGCCGGAATAGTCGAAACGCATCATGGCGATGTTCTCCTCGGCCGCCCACGCCGCCACGGCGGTCGCCTTGGTGCTCGCCATGTCGGAGAGGAAACCTGAAAGCCAAAGCAGCGGAGGCCCCTCGCCCCGCGTCCAGCGGTAGGCGATGCGCCGGCGCCTGCGGTCGGTGCCAACCTCCAGGAATTGCGGTTGAAGTGCGTCCATCTTAAGAAGCTGATGACCTTTCGCGGCAACAGCGGGAAGCGAAGTCCTCATTCATGGTGACCATACTTCAGATCGTGCCGCGTCTTGATGCCGGGGGAAGCGAATTGGCGACCATCGAGATCGCGCAAGCGCTCTCCCGGGCGGGGGCAGCGGCCCTGGTCGCCACCGAAGGAGGCCGCATGGCGCCGGAGGTGGGTAAGGTGGGCGGCGAGATCGTGACGCTCCCAGTTGCGAGCAAATCCCCGTTCACCATACTTGCCAATATCGGCCGCCTCACCAATCTGATCGGGGAGCGTGGCGTCGATCTCGTCCATGCCCGGAGCCGGGCGCCAGCCTGGAGCGCGCTGATCGCGGCGCGGCGCATGGGCAAGCCTTTCGTCACCACCTATCACGGAGCCTATGGCGAGGTCGGTCCGTTCAAGGCCGCTTATAACAGCGTCATGGGGCGGGGCGACCGCGTCATCGCCAATTCCCACTACACAGCGCAAGTGATCGAAGAGCGTGACGCAAGCGCGCATGACCGCATCCGCGTCATCTATCGCGGCGTCGACCGCGGATTATTCGATCCTCTCGCCGTCGATCCACAAGCCGTCGAAAGGCTGAAGACTGCTTGGGGCGTTCTGCCCGGCACCAAGATCGTGTTGCACGCAGCGCGCCTCACCAGCATCAAAGGGCAGCGCGACCTGATCGCCGCGGCGGCTCGGCTCGATTCGGAGGGTGCTCTTCACGATGCTGTCACCATCCTTGCCGGCGATGCTCTCGGACGCGATGCGTATCGAGATGAGCTGATCGGCCTCATCGACGGCCATGGCCTTCGCAACGAGGTGCGGCTCGTCGGTCATTGCTGGGAGATGCCGGCGGCATATCTTGCGGCCACGGTCGCGGTGACCACCTCGACGGTGCCGGAGACCTTCGGGCGTACCAGCGTCGAGGCGCAAGTCATGGGCTGCCCCGTCATCGTCCCGGATCTCGGGGCGTTGCCGGAAACGATCATCTCCGCTGAGCAGAGCAACGCAGGGTTCACGGGTTGGCTGGTGCCGCCGCGGGACGTCGCCGCCCTCGCCGATCGCATCCGCCAGGCGCTCGCGCTTTCGCCTTCGGAGCGGGCCGCGATCGGTGCCCGCGCGCGGGAGCATGTGGCGGCGAATTTCACACTTGAGCAGATGCAACGGTCGACGCTTGGCGTCTATGACGAGCTGCTCGGCACCGATCTTGCGGAGCGCTTCAGCCGCGCCTCACCAGCAGAGCTTCGCGCCGGAGGTGCAAACGACGGGTGACACTACGCCCTTCCAGCAAAGCGTATAGGCTGTGTCGCTCACCACGTCGGGGGCGAGGAACAGGCTCGGCGAGACCGAGCTTCGCCAATAGGGGTGCGGCTGCGGTTTCTCCGCGGTTTCACTCACCGGGCTGGTCACGCCGTTCTCCGCTTTCCACTTGTCGATCGCCTCGCGCAACGACTTTAGCGATTCGTCGACGGCATTCGATTTGACGAGCGCATCGGTCGGCCGTGCCGGCGAAGAACAGGCATCGGTTGAAGGCAGCCGAAACAGGAGCCGGCTTGGCCCAACAGCCGAGCGCCACCAAGGCGAGCAACATGCTTCGACGCATCAAATCCCCCTTTGAGCCCCGAGTCGCAACCATGCCAAATCTGCCGGAAAAGTACAAAGCCTTGCCCAGCGCCATCTTGAACTTGCGGATTTGCCCGGCGCCAACCCCACCGGCTTGACTTGTCAGCCCGGTTGCCGATCCTATAGAACGCTTGAGGTTCGTATTATTGGGAGAGCCCCAAGCCTCAGCGCAAGCGGGCTCAGGCTGCCGTTATAACGATAGAGGAGAGCGAAACATCGCAAGACGGCCGACGAAACTCACGCCCGATCGGGAAGGCCCCCGTATCAACGAGGGGATAGACACTCCGAACATCCAGCTCATCGACGCTACCGGCAACAATGTCGGTGTGGTTCCCATTGCCGAGGCGCGCGCGCGTGCGGTCGAGGCCGGACTCGATCTCGTCGAGATCGCGCCCAACTCTGAACCGCCGGTGTGCAAGATTCTGGATTTCGGCAAGTACAAATACCAGGCGCAGAAAAAGGCCGCAGAGGCGCGCAAAAAGCAGCGCACCGTCGAGATCAAGGAGATCAAGATGCGGCCGAACATCGATATTCACGACTACGACGTAAAGATGCGCTCGATCGTTCGCTTCTTCGAGGAGGGCGACAAGGTGAAGGTCACCTTGCGCTTCCGGGGCCGCGAGATGGCGCATATGGAGCTCGGCGCCAAATTGCTCGATCGCGTCAAGCAGGACACCTCGACGCTGGCCAAGGTGGAATCTGAGCCGAGGCTCGAGGGCCGGCAGATGGTGATGGTGCTCGCGCCGCGCTAGGATTTCCGGCGCTCGCGCTTGCCTTGGGGCGGCAATCCACCCTATAAGGCGCGTTCGTTAGGAGCCGCCCGGCGGGGCATGCCGTGGCGGCTTCCATGCTTCAACCATCGGAACTTACGGCCCTGAGCGGGAACCTCCCCCGGGCCTAAAAAAAAGGAAGCAAAATGCCCAAGATGAAGACCAAGAGCGGTGCCAAGAAGCGCTTCAAGGTCACGGCCGGAGGCAAGGTCAAGTGCCAAGCCTCGCGCAAACGTCACGGCATGATCAATCGTAGCACCAAATTCATCCGTAACGCGCGGGGCACGATGGTCCTGTCCGACGAGGACGCCAAGATCGTGAAGTCGCATTTCCTGCCCTACAGCCGCTAGGCTCGCGACACAGGTTCATTCCGGGAGGCACCAATGTCACGTGTGAAACGCGGCGTTACCAGCCATGCTCGCCACCGCAAGGTGTTGAAGCAGGCCAAGGGCTATTACGGCCGCCGCAAGAACACCATCCGCGTCGCCAAACAGGCGGTCGAAAAGGCCGGGCAATACGCCTATCGAGACCGCAAAGTGCGGAAGCGCACCTTCCGGGCCCTGTGGATCCAGCGCATCAACGCCGCGGCGCGCCTGCATGGGATCACCTATGGCCGGTTCATCGACGGCCTGAACAAGGCTGGCATTGAGCTCGACCGCAAGGTGCTTGCTGATATCGCCGTGCATGAGCCGCAGACCTTCCAGAGCCTGGTCGAGGCCGCGTCAGCCGCGGCCAAGGCTTGAGCCTTAGCCTCCCGTGACGCCCACGGTTGAGATCGCTTCGCTCGAGGGGCTCGAGGGCGAGCTGCTTGGCGCCATCGCCAAGGCAGCCGACCTCGGCGCGCTCGAAGAGGTACGGGTCGCAGCTCTAGGGCGCAAGGGCCGCGTTTCGGAACTGATGCAGACGCTCAGGCAGATGCCGCCTGAGGCGCGCAAGAGCTTCGGCCAGGCCGTCAACCAGCTGAAAGATCGGGTCGGAGAGGCGCTGGAAGCAAAGCGCGAGGCCCTTGCCGGCGCCGCCCTCAGCGCGAGGCTTGTGGCGGAGCGCGCCGATGTCACGCTTCCCGTGCGTGAAGGTCCGCTTGCCGAAGGCCGCATCCATCCGGTGAGCCAGGTCGCCGACGAGATCACCGAGATCTTCGCCGATATGGGCTTCTCGATCGCCGAAGGCCCGGACATCGAGACCGACTTCAACAATTTCACCGCACTCAATATTCCGCCGGAGCATCCCGCCCGGCAGGATCACGACACCTTCTATTTTGCGGAAGGCCCCGACGGCTCGCGCCCGGTCCTGCGCACCCATACGAGCCCGGTGCAGATCCGCACCCTGCTCAAAGAGAAGCCCCCGCTTCGCATCATCGCGCCGGGTCGCGTCTATCGCAGCGACTCAGACCAGACCCACACGCCGATGTTCCATCAGGTCGAGGGCTTCGCCATCGACGAGGAGACCCACCTTGGACATCTGAAATGGGTGCTCGAAGAGTTCTGCAAGGCGTTCTTCGAGGTGCCCAAAGTGAAGATGCGCTTCCGCGCGAGCCACTTCCCCTTCACCGAGCCGTCCATGGAAGTCGACATCGGCTTTGCCAAGGTCGGAGATGAGATCCGCATCGGCGAGGGCGGCGAGTGGCTGGAGATTCTGGGCTGCGGCATGGTGCACCCAAACGTGCTCAAGAATGTCGGACTCGACCCTGCCCGCTATCAGGGCTTCGCCTTCGGCTTAGGGATCGATCGCATCGCCATGCTGAAATACGGCATGCCAGACCTGCGCGCCTTCTTCTCGGCGGATCTGCGCTGGCTCAAGCATTACGGCTTCCACTCTTTCGCCGTGCCGACGCTCGCCGGCGGGCTTGGCATATGAGCCATGAAGTTCACGCTCTCCTGGCTCAAGGATCATCTCGACACGAAGGCGAGCGTGGGCGAGATTGCCGACACGCTGACCCGCATCGGGCTTGAAGTCGAGGAGGTATTCGACCCGGCTAGCGCTTTCCGCGATTTCCGCGTGGCGCAAGTGATCAAATGCGAGAAGCACCCGAACGCCGACAAGCTTTCCGTCTGCGAGGTGGACACCGGTGCAGAGCGCCTGCAGGTCGTGTGCGGCGCACCGAACGCGCGCGAGGCCCTCAAAGGTGTGTTCGCGCCGGTCGGCAGCTACGTCCCAGGCAGCAAACTCACCCTGACCAAGGCCAAGATCAGGGGCGTGGAGTCGAACGGCATGCTGCTCTCGAAGCGTGAGCTTGAGCTTTCCGACGAGCATACCGGCATCATCGAGCTTGCGCCTGACGCCAGGGTCGGCAGCCCAGCAGCGAAGGCGCTCGGACTCGACGATGCGGTGATCGAGATCGCCATCACCCCTAACCGTCCAGACTGCCTGGGCGTGCGCGGCATCGCCCGGGATCTCGCTGCCGCGGGCCTCGGCAAGCTCAAGCCCGAGACGCTCAAGCCGGTGAAGGGGAGCTTACCCAATCCGGTCCCGATCAAGCTCGATTTCGACAAAGAGACCGCCAATGCCTGCGCGGTCTTCGCCGGCCGCGTGATCAAGGGCGTGAAAAACGGCCCGAGCCCAGAGTGGCTGCAGCGGCGCCTGAAGGCGATTGGGCTCCGGCCGATCAACGCCCTCGTCGATATCACTAACTACATCGCCTATGACCGCGGCCGGCCGCTGCATGTCTATAACGCCGACAAGCTCAAGGGTGCGATCAGAGCCCGGCTCGGGCGCAAGGGCGAATCCTTCAAGGCGCTCGACGGCAAGACCTACGAAGTCGACGAGGATATGTGTGTCATCGCCGATGACAGCGGCGTGCTCGGGCTCGGCGGCGTCATCGGCGGCGAGGAAACCGGCTCAACGGAGGCCACCACCAGCGTCTTCATCGAGTCGGCTTACTTTGACCCGAAACGCACGGCGCGGACCGGACGGAAGCTCGGCATCCAGTCCGATGCGCGCTTCAGATTCGAGCGCGGCGTCGATCCAGCCTTCGTCGTGCCCGGGCTTGAGCTTACCACCCGCATGGTGCTCGACATTTGCGGTGGAAGCCCAAGCAAGATCGAAATCGCCGGCAAGCCGCCGAAGCCCAATGCGCCCTTTGCTTTCAATCCCAAGCTCATCAAGCGCCTCAGTGGGCTCGACCTTAAGGGTGGCGAGATTAGGCGAATTCTCGCCGCGCTTGGCGTGGAGCTGAAAGGCACGGCACCAAAGTTGAAGGCTGCGCCTCCCTCGTGGCGCCCAGACATTTCGGCGCCGGTCGATCTCGTCGAGGAGGTGGTGCGGCTTGTCGGCGTCGATCAGGTACCGGCAACGCCGATGCCGCGCGCGACCGGCGTGGCGCGCCCGGTGCTGACCGAGATGCAAGCCCGGCAAAGGCGCGTGCGGCGGGTAGTTGCCGCCCGTGGGCTGGTCGAGGCGGTGACGTGGTCCTTCATTCCGCCGGAGCAC
>Ga0187805_10000440_pt1 | contig 13652 bp, 10 predicted proteins | sample NC_wetland_sal_i_6_FD_132965 | JGI IMG/M metagenome (GOLD analysis project Ga0187805, IMG submission 132965) | Wetland sediment microbial communities from Neuse River Estuary, North Carolina, USA - Control_5 | ecosystem: Environmental > Aquatic > Freshwater > Wetlands > Sediment | place: USA...
CAGCATCGCTAAGCGGCACCAGGAACTCGCGGAAATGGCGGATGCGATCCGCCGCCGGCTCGTAGGTCCGGTCCTGCCGCTCGATCTCGAGGAAGCCCGTGATCTTTCCCATCGCAAATCCGCTCGCTCGGCGCGTGCGAGCGCCGCTGGTGGCTCCGCCACCTTTTCGAAATTTGTCGCTGCCTGACCCCTTTGCGTCAAGCCGTCGTGAGGGCCTCCCAACTCCCACCGAGCGGGCAGCGTACATCCCCTCCCGTTAAGATTATTTGCCGTTCGCGCCGGCGCGGAGACCGATCTCGATCTCGCCCATGCCGGTAGTGTCGAGCACCTGCTGGCGCGCCATCTCCTCCAGTGCCCGGCGATACTCGACCGGCATCACCTTGACGAATTTCGGCAGGTACGCGCTCCAATCGGCGAGGATGGCGCGAGCGCGCTCGGAGCCAGTGTAATGGAGGTGCCTCTCGATGAGCTGATAGAGCCGCTCCTCGTCGAAGCGCGTCATGTCGGTGATGTCGACGAGCCCGTGGCTCTCCAGGTCGCCGGCCTGATGGCGGCTCCGCTCCATGACGCTGTTCTCGCTCGGCACCGGCTCGAGTTCCACCATGGCGAGATTGCAGCGGCGGTCGAAATCGCCGTCCTCGTCAAGCACATAGGCGATGCCGCCGGACATGCCGGCGGCGAAGTTCCGCCCCGTCGGACCGATCACCACCACGACGCCGCCGGTCATATATTCGCAGCCATGGTCGCCCGTGCCTTCCACCACGGCGGTGGCGCCGGAATTGCGCACGGCAAAGCGCTCGCCGCCAATGCCCCGGAAGTAGCACTCACCGGAGATCGCGCCATAGAGCACGGTATTGCCGACGATGATCGAGGTCTCCGGCACGATTCCCGAATCTGCAGGCGGCCGAACGATGATGCGGCCGCCAGAGAGGCCCTTGCCGACGTAATCGTTGGCCTCGCCCTCAAGGTCGAGGGTCACACCATGGGCAAGCCAGGCGCCGAAGCTCTGGCCAGCCGAGCCTTTGAGGCTTACCCAGATCGTGTCCTCGGGCAGACCTACATGGCCATGGACCTTGGCGATCGCGCCGGACAGCATGGCGCCAGTGGTGCGGTCGGTGTTCTTGATCGGAAGCTCGATCTTGACCGGCTTTTTCTCCTCGATGGCGCTTGCGGAAAGCTCGATCAGCTTGCGGTCCAGCACCTTGTCGAGGTGATGGTCCTGGCGCTCGGAATTGTAGATCGCGACCTCCTTCGGCACTTCAGGCTTGTAGAAGAGGCGGGTGAAGTCGAGGCCCTTCGCCTTCCAATGGTCGATGGCCTCGCTCTTATCCAGGATCTCGGTCTGGCCGATCATCTCGGAGAAACTGCGGAAGCCGAGCGCCGCCATATGTTCCCGCACTTCCTCGGCGACGAAGAAGAAGAAGTTGATGACGTGCTCGGGCTTGCCCTGGAAGCGGGCGCGCAACACCGGGTCTTGGGTGGCGACGCCGACCGGGCAGGTGTTCAGATGGCATTTGCGCATGTAGATGCAGCCCGCCGCGATCAGAGGCGCGGTGGCGAAGCCGAACTCGTCGGCGCCAAGCAGCGCACCGACCACCACGTCACGTCCGGTGCGGATGCCGCCATCGACCTGCACAGAGATGCGGCCGCGCAAGCGGTTCAAGACCAGCGTCTGCTGCGTCTCGGCAAGCCCAATCTCCCAGGGAGAGCCCGCGTGTTTGATCGAGGTGAGCGGCGAGGCGCCAGTGCCGCCTTCGAAGCCGGCGATGGTGACGTGGTCGGACCGCGCCTTGGCAACGCCGGCGGCGACGGTGCCGACCCCGACCTCGCTCACCAGCTTGACGCTGACATCAGCGTCGGGGTTGACGTTCTTCAGGTCGTAGATGAGCTGCGCCAGATCCTCGATCGAATAGATATCGTGATGCGGTGGTGGTGAGATCAGGCCGACGCCCGGCGTCGAATGCCGCACCTTGGCGATGATGGCGTCGACCTTGTGGCCGGGGAGCTGACCGCCTTCGCCGGGCTTGGCGCCTTGGGCGATCTTGATCTGCATCATGTCGGCGCTCATCAAATATTCGGTCGTCACGCCGAAGCGGCCTGACGCCACCTGCTTGATTCTGGAGCGCATCGAGTCGCCATTGGGCAGCGGCTTGTAGCGGTCGGATTCCTCGCCACCTTCGCCGGTGTTGGACTTGCCGCCGATGCGGTTCATGGCGATGGCGAGCGTCGTATGCGCCTCGCGGCTGATCGAGCCGAAGGACATAGCGCCGGTGGAGAAGCGCTTCACGATCTCCTTGGCGGGTTCGACATCCTCGAGAAGAACGGGCTTCCGGCCGATCTCCTCGGCGGTCTTGATGCGGAACATGCCGCGGAGCGTCAGAAGTTGCTCCGATTGCTCGTTGATCTGTTTGGCGTAGGAGCGGTACTTCTCAGGCAGTTCGCCGCGCACGGCATGCTGCAGATCGGCGACCACGCTTGGGCGCCACATATGGGCCTCGCCGCGAATGCGGAATGCGTATTCGCCGCCGACCTCGAGCATCTCGCGCAACACCAGCGCATCGGAGAAGGCAAGGCGATGGCGCTCCACGGTCTCCCGCGCAATCTCCTCGAGCCCCACGCCTTCCACCTGGCTGTTGGTGCCGGTGAAATATTTGGCGATGAAATCCGAGCGCAAGCCCACGGCGTCGAAGATCTGCGCGCCGCAATAGGACTGATAGGTGGAGATGCCCATCTTGGACATCACCTTGAGGAGGCCCTTGTCGACCGCCTTGATGTAGCGCTTGACCGCCTCTTCCGCCGTCAGCTCCTCGTCGATCTCGGGCAGCATGGTCTCGAGCGTCTCGAAGGCGAGGTAGGGGTTGATCGCTTCGGCGCCGTAGCCAGCGAGCGTCGCGAACTGATGCACTTCATGGGCCTCCCCCGTCTCGACCACGAGGCCAACGGAGGTCCGAAGCCCGCAGCGGATCAGGTGATGATGCACGGCGCTCGTGGCAAGCAGCGACGGGATCGGGATCCGGTTTGGCCCGACCGCGCGGTCCGACAGAATGAGGATGTTCTCGCCCTCGCGCACGGCAGCTTCCGCACGGCGGCAAAGCTTGTCGAGTGCCTCACCCATGCCGGCAGCGCCGTGATCGGCGCTATAAGTGATGTCGAGGGTGACGGTGCGGAACTGATTGTCGGCGACGTCGCCGATGCCGCGGATACGCTCTAGGTTCTCGTTGGTGAGGATCGGATGCGCCGCCTCGAGCCGCTTCTGCTTCGAGGTGCCCTCGAGGTCGAGCAGGTTTGGCCGCGGCCCGATGAAGGTGACGAGCGACATGACCAGCTCCTCGCGGATCGAGTCGATCGGCGGGTTGGTCACTTGCGCGAAGTTCTGCTTGAAATAAGTGTGCAGCAGCTTCGGCCGGTCCGACAGGGCCGAAAGTGCCGCGTCGTTGCCCATGGAGCCGACGGCCTCCTGGCCGACCTGCGCCATCGGCACCATCAGGAATTTGATGCTCTCTTGCGTGTAGCCGAAGGCCTGCTGGCGATCGAGCAAGCTCACATTGGAGCGCGACTGCGGCTCGGACGCGCCCGGCAGCTCATGCACGCGAATTTGGGTGCGGTCGAGCCATTGCTGATAGGGATGAGCGCTGGCGAGCTCGGCCTTGATCTCCTCATCAGAGACGATGCGGCCTTTCGCGAGATCGATGAGCAGCATCTTGCCGGGCTGAAGGCGCCACTTCTGCACGATGCTCTTCTCGGGGATAGGCAGCACGCCGGTTTCGGAGGCCATGATGACGAGGCCGTCATCGGTCACGAGATAGCGGGCGGGACGCAGTCCGTTGCGGTCAAGCGTGGCGCCGATCTGCCGTCCGTCAGTGAAGGCCATGGCGGCTGGGCCGTCCCAGGGCTCCATCAGGCAGGCGTGATATTCGTAGAAGGCGCGGCGCTTGGCATCCATCAGCGGATTTCCGGCCCAGGCCTCCGGGATCAGCATCATCGCCGCGTGGGCGAGCGAGTAGCCGCCCTGCACCAGGAATTCGAGGGCGTTGTCGAAGCAGGCGGTGTCGGATTGACCTTCATAGGAGATCGGCCAGAGCTTCGAAATGTCCTTGCCGAACAGCGGCGAGGAGACGCTCGCCTGGCGGGCCGCCATCCAGTTCAGATTGCCGCGCAGCGTGTTGATCTCGCCGTTATGGGCGACCATGCGGTAGGGGTGGGCGAGCTTCCAGGACGGGAAGGTGTTGGTCGAGAAGCGCTGATGCACAAGCGCGAGCGCCGAGGCAAATTTTGGATGATGCAGGTCGAGATAATAGACGCCGAGTTGATCGGCGAGGAACATGCCCTTGTAGACGAGCGTGCGGCAGGACAGCGACACGGTGTAAAAGCCTATGTCGCGGCCCCCGGTCTCGCCGTTGATGGTGTTGGAGATGACTTTCCGCACGAGGTAGAGCTTTCGCTCGAAGGTCGCGTCATCCTTGATGCTCTTCCCGCGGCCGATGAACACCTGCATATGTCGCGGCTCGGTCTCGATCACCGGCGCGCCGAGACAGGAATTGTCGGTGGGAGCGTCGCGCCAGCCGAGGAGCTGCAGGCCCTCAGCCTCGGTCACGCGCTCCACCACGGACTGGCAATAGATGCGCTGGGCCTCGTTCCGCGGCATGAACATGTGGCCAACGGCATAATGGCCGGGCTCCGGCAGCGTGATACGCAGCGGCGCGCAAACCACCTTCAGAAACTCGTGGGGAATCTGCACGAGGATGCCCGCGCCATCCCCGGCAAGCGGGTCGGCCCCGACCGCACCGCGATGGGTCAAGTTCTCGAGGATCTGTAGGCCGTGCTCGACGATCTTGTGGCTTGGCCGCGCGTTCAGATCGGCGACGAAGCCGACGCCGCAGGCGTCGTGTTCTCTGGCCGGATCGTAGAGTCCTTGTGCCGGTGGCGGCGAAGCCGGCCCCGTGAACTCGCTACTCGAACCTTGATGAATGACTGACATCGCACGCAGACCCGCCCAGGGGCAGTTTGTCTCCAAAAGAGCATAGGCCAAACCAGATTAAGAACAACGCACTAAGTCGCCTCGGCGATCCTAGCCGTCGCCTCAATCAAAATGTGCTGAGGACGGAGATTGGACTCCGAGGCCCCGAGCGTCAGCCTGGAGTTTCCGGCTGAAGCTTCAGCCACAAAGGTCAGCAAGCCTGTCCTATTCGTTCTCAAAATGACAGATTTCCAATAGGCACACAAGCGGGATTCAAACGGGGATGGGGTCCTCGCAGGTCTGCGGAGCCGAGCAATTCCGCCAATACACGAAGAAAGGGCGCCTTCGGTTACCGACGGCGCCCTTCCTGAACCGAGGTAGGCGAAGCGCCTTAAGCAGCCTTGCTGTCGATGACCTTCGGCTTGTCGCTCTTGGCCTCGATCGGGATCGTGCGAGGCTTCATGGCCTCAGGCAGCTCGCGCACGAGATCGACATGCAGCAAACCATTCTCAAGCGCTGCGCCCTTGACCACGACGTGGTCGGCAAGCTGGAACCTGCGCTCGAAACTGCGGGCAGCGATGCCGCGATGCAGGAAAGTGGTCTCCTCCACCTCCGACTGCTTCTCGCCGCGAATCGAGAGCGTGTTCTCTTTCACCTCGATGGTGAGGTCGGCCTCGCCGAATCCGGCGACGGCCATGCTGATGCGATACTCATTTTCGCCAACGCGCTCGATGTTGTAGGGCGGGTAGCTCGGAGTGTCGCCTTCGAAGGCGCCAAGCGTATCGAGCAACGAGCCGAGACGGTCGAAGCCGATTGTGGAGCGATAAAGCGGGGTAAGATCAAAGTGCCTCATGTCACATCCTCCTTGAGAAGCGATATGTTGGAAGCCCGCTCGTGTTCGAACCGGGCATATTAGGTTTTTGCACAAGCCTTGAGGCCTTGCGCGGCCCAGATATGGGAATCGATGCTTAGACCGTCAAGGGGGCTTAATCCTCTGATTCGTAAGTATAAAATCGAGGATGGGGGATGAGCTCGCGGGGGGTGCGTTTGCGGCTCGCCACAAAGAGGCAGAATGAGCCATCGGTTAATCAGAAAAACGCTGCCGCATGGGTGGTCGCGATCTTCGGCTACCGTCTGCCAGCTCTCCGCTTCCGCTGCTATAAGGAGCGGGATTGCTAGGCTTCACTTGCACGGACCGTCATGGATCTGATCGCAACTCCCAAGAACCCGATCCCGCTTGGTGTGTCGGTCGGGTATCTCAAAGGCAAGGGCGGGGTGCGCTTGCGCTATGCGAGATGGCCGTCGGCGCTCAAGCAGCGGCACGGCACGGTCTGTATCTTCACCGGGCGCGCCGAGTTTATCGAGAAATATTTCGAGGTGGTGGGAGAGCTCAGGCGGAGAGGCTTCGCCGTCTCGGTGCTCGATTGGCGCGGCCAAGGCGGATCCGGCAGGCTGGTGAGGAATTCGCTGAAAGGTCACGTCAAGAGCTTCGCCGACTATGAGGACGACGTTACCCGCTTCATGAACGAAGTGGCGCTTCCGGATTGTCCGCCGCCCTATTACGCGCTTGCCCATTCCATGGGGGCGACGGTGCTGCTCAAGGCTGCGACCATGCGGGGATGCTGGTTCTCGCGCATGGTGATGACCGCGCCAATGCTTGAGATCGTCGGCCTGCCCATGCCGCCTCGCGCCGTGGCGGCGGTCATCACGGGGATCTCGCTCTGCGGCTTTGGCCGGCTTGCCGTGCCGGGGGGCATGAAGGACTATTTCGACAGCCAAAGGTTCGAGGGCAATCCGCTGAGCGGCGATCACGAGCGTTTCGTGCGCAACCAGTCGGTGCTGAGTGCAGCTCCGGCGCTCGCCGTGGGACCGCCGACCATCGGCTGGGTGTGCGGCGCGCTTTCCGTCATGGCGGCGGTCGAGAGCGACAAATTTCCGAACAAGCTCCGTGTGCCGGTGCTGATGCTCGCCGCGGGCGACGATCGTATCGTGTCGAGCAAGGCGATCGAGGAATTCGCCAACCGCCTCCGCGTGGGCACACAGCTCGTGCTCAGGGGATCGCGTCACGAGATCCTGCAAGAACGCGACCTGATCCGCGAACAATTCTGGGCGGCGTTCGACGCGTTCGTGCCGGGCGAGGTGACGAGCAAGCTCGGCGAGCCCGTGGTCACTTAGTTCTCGCGAGACAGCTAGCTCGAGAGCAACTTCACTGCCTGTTCGTGGAGGCGCGGGTCGCCGGCGGCAAGGATGCGGCCACCTTTGCGCGGGTCGCCACCCTCCCACGTCGAGACCACGCCGCCGGCGCGCTCGATAATCGGGATCAGCGGCAGGATATCGAAATCCTTCAGTCCGGCTTCGACCACGAGGTCGATCTGGCCAAGCGCGAGAAGGCAATAATTGTAGCAGTCGCCACAGAAGCGCCTGAGGCGTACGGCCCCTGCGATCGCGGCGAAGCGGGTCTGCTCCTCGTCGCTCTCGAACAGGTCTGGGCTCGATGCGGTGAGCAGCGCCTCGCTCAAGCTGCCGCAGGGGCGGGTTCGTATGGTCTGTTCGGGGCTGCCGCGGTGGCGGAAATAGCTCTGGTCTTCCCCGCTCCAGAAGCGTTCGCCAATGAAGGGCTGATTCATGAGTCCGAGCAGGGGGCGTCCCTCTTGCACGAGCCCGATCAGCGTCCCCCATAACGGCTGGCCAACGATGAAGGCGCGGGTGCCGTCGATCGGATCGATGATCCAGCAATAGTCGGCGTCCGATCGGGTCGCTCCGAGCTCCTCGCCGATGATGCCATGGGCGGGATGGGTGGCAGCGAGCGCTTCGCGGATGGCGGTCTCGGCGACGAGGTCGGCGGCGGTTACAGGATCGAACAGCGCGCCACCCTTGTGGCTAATCGCAAGGCCTGTCCGGAAATGCGGCAATATGACCGCACCGGCCCGGTCGGCAAGGGCGTGGGCCGTGGCCAGGAGATCGTTGAAGGTGGGGTTGGCGGGCACCGCGTCCCTTAGAGGGTTTTCCCCTTTGCATTCAAGCCTGAATTCACCCGCCGGAGGACCTCGAACCCGCGCAAATCCGGGCTCCTCTGGGCATTTTGTGATGGATTTGCATCAGTGTTCCAGAATTGCCGCGGAAACTTGACTGGAACCTTGCATTTTGTGCGTCGCAATGACATATTGTTGCGATGCGGCATGACCCTCCTGTTGTGCCGCTGCCCTCCTTGGGCGTTTCCTCCCTAGACTTGGGCCGTTCGGATCACTTTCGAACGGTCCTTTTTTTGCCCAAAGAATTAACTATTCGGCTGCGGCGCGCGGGATGGCAATTCCCGGGACGGACGCCATGAGCACCTGGACCATTCCTTCCAAGTCGCGCCTTATCCGCTCAAATCCCGACGATTTATCGAAAGTGGTCTCGTTCATATAGAGCGCGCGGTTGATCTCTACCTGGAGGGCATGCTGATCGGCATGCGGCCGGCCGTAATGCTCGGTGATGTAACCGCCGGCATAAGGCTTGTTCAACGCCACCACATAGCCTTGCGCCTTCAGCACTTGTGCCACGGCCCGGGTCAGTTCGCCGCTGCAAGAGGTGCCATAGCGATCGCCGAGGACGAAGTCCGGACGGGCGCCACCCTGGTCGGCGATTGGGTTCGACGGCATGGAATGGCAGTCGATGAGCACGGCAAGGCCGAAGGCCTGCCTCGCCTCGACGAGGAGCGCGCGCAGCGTCTCGTGATAAGGCGTATAGAGCCGGTTGATTCGCTCAAGCGCCGCAATCAGCGACAGCGGCTCCCGATAGATCTCGTCGGACTCCGAAACAATGCGGGCAATGGTGCCAAGCCCGCCCACCACTCGCACCGACTGAGTGTTGGCGTAGTTCGGCAGGCCGTCGCGGATGAGCGCCGGATCGAGCTCGTAGGGCTCGCGGTTAACGTCGAGATAGGCGCGCGGGAAATGGGCGTAGAGGAGGGGGGCGCCTAAGGAACTCACAAAGCTGAACAGCTCCTCGACATACGCATCCTCGGAGCGGCGAAGCGTGAGCGCGTCAAGCTTGGAGCTCGCCAGAAACGCGCTCGGATAGATGCGGCCGCTATGGGGCGAGTTAAACACAAGGGGCGCGGCAAGCTCGCCCGGTTTTGCCACCTTGAAGGGGGGCGAAAGCTCGCTCTCGATCGCCTCAGCCTCGCTTCGGGTCATCAGCTAAATCTTGGTCCTACCAGAGCTGGCCCGCGCCGCCAGCCGAGAATCGCCTGTAAACTCTGCCAATGAGAGTTGAACCTGTCTAGGCGTGTTCTGCCTTGTGCGGGAGGCAATAAGACGCGATGATTTGGCTTCCATCGTGACGGGGCCGGACGGGCTCGGAGGCAACCTGAGTCAAACGGTCATTTACCAAGTTGATGTAGGGCCTAGCGTCAAAAGGGGGAAGAGGGATGGTGGCGAACGATCTGAACGCACGCCGCGTTCAGCGGATTCTCCTCGCCGAGGACGACGAGGACATGCGCAGCTTTCTAGTGAGGGCGCTCACCAAGGCAGGATATGACGTCGTGTCCTTCGGGAATGGCCTTGAGGCCTATGAGCGCTTGAAGGAGGAGCCCTTCACCTTGCTCCTGACCGATATCGTGATGCCGGAAATGGACGGCATCGAGCTTGCGCGCCGGGCAAGCGAACTCGATCCGGATTTGAAGATCATGTTCATCACGGGCTTTGCCGCGGTCGCGCTCAATCCAGACAATCATGCGCCGAAGGATGCCAAGATCCTGTCTAAGCCCTTCCACCTTCGCGATCTGGTCGATGAGGTGGAGCGGCTGCTCGCTGCTGCTTGATCTTTGGGTCTTTGGCGCGGGTTGCTTCTAGGGGGCCTCACCCGATATAGAAGCCTTACTGTAACAGTCGGGCGCGTAGCTCAGCGGTATGAGCACTGCGTTGACATCGCAGGGGTCACTGGTTCGATCCCAGTCGCGCCCACCAACTAAATCAATAAGTTAGACTAGATTTCTGCCCCACCTAATAGACTGGTGTCACCTGTGTGTCACCATCCCGCACCCCCGGCTTCTTGTCGTGAGCGAACTCGATGCCAGGCCTCCTTAGCGTCTTGCGGATGGCTGCCAATGTCTCTGGGGAATCGGCAAACCTCTCAGGTGTAGCGGCATCGTGACTCATGCGTCACACCGCCCTGCGCCGATTTGACAGTCGGTGGCGCAACAAATGCGCCATCAGCACATGCGAAGGATTTTGCATGATCACACATACCAACATCGAAACTTCGCGCGTTAAGCGCACGTGGATGAATGTGCTTTCGCTGTGGCGACGTGCCTTCACGACGCGGATTTTCAACGAGCGGCGAGAAGTGGTTGGTCGAGGTTCGAGCGAGCAATCGTCGCGAGAGGCCGCATTGACTGCCTGGGTTACCGACGCGCAGCGCGAATATGAGGCCAGCCGAGTTAATCGCAGCGCTGCGCGTGAGGCACCGCCAGGCTTCGGTCGGCGCCCTTCCTTGCACCACTTCACTGATGTCGTACCAGCGCGTGGAGAGCACGAAGGTCTTCTTCGGACAGCCGCTTCCACCGCTCGCCATCAGCGACTGACCAAAGGTTGCACGTCAGACAGCCGGTTAGACGTTCGCCGCGGTTGTCGATCTCAATCAGCGCCTGTTTGCATTGGTCACAAGTAGCGATCTTGTCACCGCCGATCATCTACACTCCTGATAATTGATTTGAGTGGGCGTCGGCTTCGGTCGGCGCCCGGTGGCATCTTCGCCCACCATCATCGTCTAATGAGACGCTTTCCGCCACCATGGACATACAGCCGGGGCTTCTCTCTTAAGGGGGCTGATCCGAGGTCAGGTGCCCACTAATAGCGGTAGTAAGGGCGACGGTGCACGACGACAGCCCCATGGGGCCCGACACAGCCTGCCCGATACACACCACGGGCACAGACCACGGCATTTGCCTGAGTGTAGCCAACAAGCATGATTGTGACGAAAGTAGCGACGGTGAGAGCAGCGATTGCAAACAAGCGCATTGGTGAATCCTCCGATTCGTTAGTGCGCAAAGGTATACTGGAACTAAACTCAAATGATGACCGAACGCCGCTTTCGTCCATCATGGATCGTTGAGGCGATTCCAGGCGGGTTCAAGGTGCTGGACGCCACTTAGCAATCGCTCGCATACGTCTATTCACGAGAAACCACGGACGCTGCGCACATGGCAAAGGTGCTGACTGAGGATGAAGCACGCCGCATCACCAAGCTGCCCGAGTTGCTAGGCAAGGGGAATGCGGGGTGACTTAGCCGCGCCCTACCTTTGGAAGAGACTGATCGCCACTTCTCACAGGGTTCTGGTTGGAGAGGGCAAGCTTCTTCTGCTGAGGCGTCAACCTTGGCAAAAGTCCCTTTGGTCTGGGCTTGGGCTGAGTGACGGCAGCAAACAAACAGACCAAACTTCAACGAATAGGTGTTCGTTCGGTCACAGCACCGCCCGAGCAATGCCTTGTTTTAGCGCCTAATTTCTCCAAAAAGACGCGCGACCATCTCCCCAGGTCACGCCCCCGGGGTGGCGCCGGCCACAGATTGCAACAAAACAGGCCATTCGGCATGCAGCACCTAAGCGTGGGCAGGTTTGCCCTGATGGGACTCGCGGCATCGGTGACGCTGGGCGGCTTCACCAGCCCTTCCCGCCCGCAAGTGTTATCGACCTATGTCACGTTCTATGGCTTCGATGATAATGACGACGGCAATCCGACCCACCTTGGCACCGACATCATTTCCCACGCCGTCGTCCATGCCTCGGCGACCGAGGACGAAGGCACCTATGACCGGCCCGGCACGCTCGCCGCTGACATCGGATTCCTACCACCGGGCACCAAGGTTTATGTGCCGGCACTGAGGCGCTACTACGTCATGGAGGACACCTGCGTTGAGTGCTCCAAGGACTGGCTTCACAACAAGCCCCATGTGGATCTGTATGTATCCGGCAGGGGAGAGGAGCTCGCTGCTTGCGAGGATCGGCTGACCATGGAGCGGGCCAAGATCATCGTCGCTCCGCCCGTTGGGCTTCCTGTGAGGGAGGGCTCGGCCTGCGACTGAAGGCCCCATGAACAGGCGCGTCTTGTTAAGCAGCTTCGTTCCCTGGCCCCAGATGTCCGCTTTGGGTCATGAGCGGACATTCCACACGCTGATTAGGCATGTCCGCTTTTCAGCCGGAACCAGACCTCGCGACGCGATCGGCCGAACGTCCGCTAAGTGCCAGAAGCAGGCGTTGTGTCGTGGACGGCCGTCACAAGCAAGACCACGACTGCAATAAATTCCAAGGTCCCGTTGTAGGGTCAGATGCGGCGTTCTCTAGCAACCGCCTCATAGGCCGCGTTGATGGCGGCAATTTTCTTGGTCGCGATGGTCACAAATTCCGGCGGAACGCCGCGCGCGATCATCTTGTCAGGGTGATTGTCGACGACGAGCTTCCGATAGTGAATTTTCAGCGCAGCATTGTTGATGTCGGGCGTTACGCCCAAAACCTCATAAGGATTGCGCTCGGCTGAACTCACGTGGCGCGCTTTGATGTAGCTAAACTCAGTATCGGTGAACCCAAAGCGCTCGGCCACCTCAGCGAGAAACTGCTCCTCGTTGGGATGAAACACTTTGTCCGCTAGGGCGATGTGGAAGAGACCTTCAAGCACATCCTCCAAGAGCTTGCGGTTGTCCTTCAACAGCGATGCGAGCTGCTTGGCATAGGCCTCGTAGCCGACGATGTCCTGCTTGGCGAGATTGAAGATGCGTGAGACGTTCTTCATCTCACCTTCGGGCACCTTGAACACCTCCTTGAAGGCTGTCACCTCATCGGCAGTGACGAGGCCATCCGCCTTGGCCATCTTGGCGCCGAGCGCAATCACGCCGACGGTAAAGGCAACCTGATGTTCGGGCATACCGTCGTTATTGCTGTCGCGGTCGAAGACGTGACCCCCGGCAAAGCCTCTAAGCAGCCCACCGATGGGGCCGCCTTCGGCGATATGCGCGCCCGCGGCGAGCCTAGCCGCGGCGCCTGCCAATTTTGCCCAGATCAACCCCGAAGCCCTCTACCCTGTGGCTTTTTGGCTTAGTTTCGCATGCCTTGAGAATTGCCGGAGATTTGCCGCACTCGCGGCTTCTCTTACCTATCACTGATTTTCGAGGGAACAAACAACTGACGGGGGAAGCCTTGGCGCAGGCCGGGCTTGCCCTTTTTGCTGAATCCTCGTCCCAGCATTGACGACTTTGCGCGGTCAGGTGGCTGTCCCTCAATGGGCGCCTTGTCGCAGTTGCCGCCCTCTGCCCAGGGCTTGCCCTGCTAAGATAGCCGTTGGTTCTATCTGACTAGTTTCACCGGTGAACTTTGAAGGCCTCTTCGTCGAGCGACTGTCGATTCTCACAACGGAACACGGCTGCCGGCGGTAATAAGGGTGCTACGCGGGGCAACCCCCGCTAGGTGCAGAAGAAGATCACCAAAGCGCTTTCACGTCTCTGGTGCCGTTGGAACCGCCGACGACCGTTCCTCGTCAGTCGGGCCCCTGTGCTCTCAAAAAGTTCACCGGTGAACTCAAAAACATAAGGAATATGAATGGCTTGCGCCGTAAGACCCTAGTGCCGCGAGTGTTCGTCGTTACATGATCGCCATAGCAAGTACGGCCGCATGATTGAATGTTCCGCTTATTGCCTAGCTTCAGACATCTTATCGAGA
>Ga0187805_10000442_pt1 | contig 13632 bp, 12 predicted proteins | sample NC_wetland_sal_i_6_FD_132965 | JGI IMG/M metagenome (GOLD analysis project Ga0187805, IMG submission 132965) | Wetland sediment microbial communities from Neuse River Estuary, North Carolina, USA - Control_5 | ecosystem: Environmental > Aquatic > Freshwater > Wetlands > Sediment | place: USA...
ACGAGTGAAATAATTCCATACCAATCTCGGCTGGCAGTTTTGCCAGTGATTCGAGTATCACGGTGCTTATAGAGTGAGCCTAGGGGTGTGCCTCATTCCCCCAAAGGAAAGCTTCCAAAGGGTAAATGCTCCTTAGATTATGAGCGCATGATATGGGGCTCTTAGCGAACTTCAAAATCCGGACTAAGGTGCTCGTCGCCCTGCTCCCGCTAGCGATCATGGTAATTGTCGCGGTGTTGTACTCGTCGATTGAGATGAAGAGGATCGACACTTGGTACAGCGACCTGATTGACAAAGATGTCAGAGCGCTGCAGAACCTCACGGTCGCACGGGCATTGACTAACAGGTTCAACCTGCTCCTTTACAAGGAAATTGCTGAGCTTGATGTTGACCGAATGAGAGGGATCGATGCGGACCTCGACAAGACCGCCACGGAATTTCATATAGCCGTCGAGGAGGCGATAGGCGAGAGCTCGAGACTGGCTGGACAGATCAGGGCAACCACAGCCCAGTTCGATCAAATGGTCTCTGACTCGCGCCCGGTCCGAGCTGCAACCCAAATCCAAAATAATGACAAGGCCATGAATTTGATGCGCCAGCGCCTTGATCCCGAATTTGTCATTACTCAACAAGCGCTGATCAATTTGGCCGCTGATTTGCACGCGAAATTTGACCAGAGATCCGACGAACTTACAGCGCGAACTCAGCTCGCGATTCTGATCACGTGGATTGTGGTCACGGTCGGCCTGATTATATCTTTCGTGATCGCGCTGTCTATCGTGCAGGTCGAAGTCGTTCAGGTCGTGTCCTCGTTTCGGCATCGGATACTGGATGTGGCGGAGGGACGACTCGACCGGCCCATCGCGAATCTCAACCGTCCCAATGAGATTGGCGACATGAGCCGTGCGCTGCAGACCCTGCAAGTCGCCGCACGGGAGCGGGAACTGCAGAGTTGGGTCAAAACCGAGGTCGCGGCTACGGTTGCTCGACTGCAATCGGCCGAAGACTTCGCGGTATTCTCCAGCGTCCTTTTGTCACAGATCTCGAGAACCTGGGATCTGCTCTACGGTGCGTTCTACCTGGCCGACGACAGTCATACCAACTTCTCCCGCGTCGGTGCTTTCGCGACGGATGTCTCGACGAAACCACGAGAATTTGCGCATGGCGAAGCCCTAGTGGGTCAAGCCGCCGTTGAGCAGCGCAGTCTTCGGATTGTCTCCACCCCCGAGAATCCCCTCCAAGTCTCCGTGGGTGTAGGGACGGTGACACCCGCTTGCGTCCTTTTTGTCCCTCTGATCAATCAGGACGTTGTGCTGGCCGTCATTGAACTGGCCCCTTCGGCCCCGGTGTCTGAGCGTCAGCAAGCGCTGCTAGACGCGCTGTTACCGAGAGTCGCCCTCAACACCAAGATTCTTGTTACCACGATCGAGGCCAAGAACCTGCTGAATCAGACGCAGGTCCAGGCCGCAGACCTGGCGGTAGCGAAAGAAGCGGCCGAAGCGGCCACCAAAGCCAAGTCTGATTTCCTGGCCAATATGAGTCATGAGATCCGTACGCCGATGAACGCCATCATTGGCATGACGCACCTCGCCCTGAGGACCGATCTATCCAAGAAACAGGCAGACTACCTGACGAAGGTAAAGTCCGCCGCTCACGCGTTGCTTGGAATCATTAACGACATTCTCGACTTCTCGAAGATCGAAGCGGGCAAGCTGGATATGGAGAAAACAGGCTTCCAGCTTGAGGATGTGCTCGAGAACCTATCGTCGATTGTTAGTCAGAAAGCCCAAGATAAGAACCTCGAGTTTCTGATCGCAGCGCAGCATGACATCCCGCCGAATCTGGTCGGCGACCCGCTGCGCCTTGGACAGGTCCTGATCAACCTGGTAAACAATGCGGTCAAATTCACGGAACGTGGCGAGGTGTTGGTGACGGTTGCGGTCGAAGAGCAGCTTACGGAATGCGTCAAGCTGAAGTTCTCCGTCCGCGACAGTGGTATCGGCATGACGCCGGAGCAGAGCGCGCGGCTGTTCCAGGCGTTCGCGCAGGCAGACACTTCGACGACGCGAAAGTACGGTGGCACCGGTCTTGGACTTTCCATCTCCAAGCGATTGGTTGAGATGATGGAGGGCGCCATCTGGGCTGAGAGCGAACCAGGCGTCGGCAGCACCTTCCATTTCACGGCCTGGTTCGGTATCGGATCCGAGGAGAAACGCAAGCGCTTCATTCCCGATCTGGCGGGAATCCGGGCTCTGGTTGTCGACGACAACGCGCAGGCACGCGAAATTCTCACAGACGCACTCCGGGTCTTTGCAGTCAGGGCCGAGTCGGTTTCCTCTGGGGACGATGCCGTGCGGGAGATAGCCAGCGCAGATTCCCATGATCCATATCGACTGGTGTTGATGGATTGGCACATGCCGGGAATGGATGGCTTGGAGGCAAGTCGCATCATCAAGCGCAATGATCGTCTCCAGCACGTTCCCAAAATTGTGATGGTGACTGCATTTGGACGGGAAGATGTCAGGACGCAGGCAGAGGAAATTGGAATCGATAGCTATTTGCTGAAGCCAGTCAGTTCATCGTTGCTCTACGACACGCTGGTGGATCTGTTCGGCGCCGGACTCGATGATCGTCAGTCTCGTGGGAAGAAAGACGACAGAAAGGTGCATGACGCCACCGGGATCCGAGTCCTGCTGGTAGAAGACAACGAGATGAACCAGCAGGTTGCGACAGAGTTGCTGGAAAGTGCCGGAGCGATTGTAACCGTCGCCAGCAACGGTGCGGTAGCCGTGAGAATCCTGACCGAAGGCGATCAGATTCCGCGGTTCGAGGTGGTATTCATGGATCTGCAGATGCCAGAGATGGACGGCTTTGCGGCCACCAAGCTGCTGAGGAGGGACTCGCGTTTGAAGAAACTCCCGATCATTGCCATGACTGCGCACGCTCTGGTGGAAGAGCGCCAGCGCTGTTTGGACGCGGGCATGGACGATCATGTGTCAAAGCCGATCGATCCCGACGCATTATTCGCGGCTTTGATGCGATGGGCAAAGCCCCGACCCAGACCAGTCGACTCACAGGTGCCACCGGCCCCAGCACGAACGATCGACGACGCGATCTTGCCGGAAATAGCGGGAGTTAATCTGGCCGATGGCCTGAATCGCGTCGCGGGCAATAGACGGCTCTATCGTAACCTGTTGGGGCAGTTTGCTGCGAAGCAGGGCGATGCCGTCGCGCAGATTTCGGCCGCAATCGAGAATGGAGATTCCAAACTGGCGGAGCGGATTGCGCATACGGTGAAGGGTGTGGCCGGAAACCTTGCAATCAGCGAAGTGCAGTCTGCAGCGCAGAAGGTGGAGAAAGCAATTCGCGACGGGCAGGATTCTAAGGTGCCGCTCGACGCGTTCGCGGCCCTATTGCGCACTCAGGTTCGGGCCATCGAGCAAGCACTACAGGAGTCAGCACCTGCTCAGCCGGCAGATGTGCCATTAGTGCCTTTCAATGGAGAACTGGCTTCCGCCGCAATCGCACGGCTCAAGTTCTTACTGGATGCGAATGATGGAGATGCCGATGAGGCATTTCGCAGTTTGCGGGGCGCAGTAGCCGGCGTCGTCGACAGGCCACACCTGGACGATCTAAGCGCCTCCATCAATGACTTCGATTTTGAGGCAGCACGGGTAAAACTCGATGAGATTGCCGAACTATGCTGTGCTACGAGGACGCGACAACCATGAAAGAGGCTGAGCAGCGGCGTGGCCTCAACTTGTTCTTACTGGGCATTGAAGTGAAAAGCCAGGAGCGTGATGTCATCCTCCCGTTCGCGGCCGCTGGCAGTGTCGGACCAGCGTGACAAATCGTCGAGAAGCTTATCGACGAACTGGCCCGCCGACAGGTGGTGATTGCTTTGGAGAAAATGCTTGAAGCGATCTAACCCAAATTGTTCGTCCGACAAGTTCGTCGCTTCCGGGACGCCATCTGTGTAAAGGACGCCCCAATCGCCCTTCCTGAAAGGCATGTTTATCGAGGTATATGTGGCGTCCTCGAAATAGCCAAGGAACAAACCGTTTTCGAGGAATTCGCGAGTCTCCCCCACCGAGCTGTCCCTGAGGATCAGTGGTGGGTGTCCCGCGCCGGCATAGGAGAGACTCTCCTTTTCTGTGTCCACTAGTACGTAGGCTGCGGTCACAAAGTGCCCCTGGAATTTTCCGTACAGAGCTTGATTCAGACCGGCTAACACCCGCGCCGGATCAGAGGCACAACCGGTTTGCGCGGCCAGAGCGATCTTGAGCATTGAGGAGATCAGCGCCGCGGGCATGCCGTGGCCGGACACATCCGCCACTAGAATGCCAATGCGTTTTTCATCGATCACGATGAAATCGTAAAAATCGCCCGCGACTGCCGTCATAGGGATATAGCGGGCAGCAATGCCCAGGCCATGAATTGATGGGATCTCACGCGGCAGGATGGACATTTGAATCTGTCGTGCGGTCTCCATCTCCTGCTGCATGGTAAGTAATTGGCCGGCCAGTTGTTCGCGGATGCCGCGGAGCACAAGGTGGGTGTGCACACGGGCTTTGACGACGGCGGGCGAGAACGGCTTATGGATGTAATCGACGGCTCCAACCTCGAAACCCTTTGTTTCATCATCCGTTTCTGTCTGACCCGTGAGGAAGATCACGGGGATATCCCGCGTATTGCCTCCTGACTTAAGTCGAGAGCAAACCTCATAGCCGTCCATCCCCGGCATCATGACATCGAGCAAGATCAAATCGGGCGTCGGGCTTTGATTGGCGATCTTCAACGCTTTTTCACCACTCGTGGCGATCTGAACTCTGTAGGTACCCTTGAGAATTGAGTTCACCACCTGGAGGTTTGCGGGTGCATCGTCCACCAGCAGTACCGTCTTTGTTTCTGCGTTCATCTCTTCATCTCTTTCCGGTTACAGACTGTGTTCTTGGACGAGTTCATCCAGTCCCAGTGGCCCGCCGCAAATGGTCCCGCTGTCCGCGTGCAGAGAAACATCTCGCGATTGGGTCCTCAATAGTTCTTGGCGAGGGCTTCGGAAAAATACCGGCCGATCCCAGCGGCAACCTCTTTCAGCCCGCGGTCGAGATTGCGATCCAAGGCCGTAACGACGGCTGAAATGCTTTTGCTTTCCACCGGTTCGCTTCGGGAATAGGAGTGCGTCCAGACGACCTTGCCCGATTTTCGGTCATAAAGCTCAAACTCCATGGACACCTGACCGGCGATCCCTCCGCTGTCTACTTCCTCGAACTCGTAGAGTCTTCCCCGGATCACGAATTGTCCTTCAGCTGTGCTACCCAGCGCGCCCACGGACTGATAATTCCCTGAGGCACGAAGCATGCGAATCAAATTACCCTTGACCATTTCGGCTGGCGGTTCAGCCCAACGACTGTACTGGTATGTGCCAACCTCGTTGGTGCCGGTGCGATACGCAATCGGCGTGGCCTTAAACATCTCTGGTCCGCCGATGCTTGCCACCAAAAGAGAAACCGCGTATGTGTCGGTCGAAGGAGCCGGAGCTGCCGGGACTTGCACCGTGTAATACTTAATGGGTCGACTAGCCCCGCATCCGCTGAGTCCTAAGACGAGCAACGAGATCAGAATGCGGCCGGTTGTGCGATGCATAAATCACCTCTTCATGTGCGCATAACAGAGACTTGATCACCTCTGAAGTCGTCAGTCATTTGCGCCGAAACTTTGTCGTCGCTGCCCGTTCCACCCTGGCTTTCATGAGGCGTACAAGGCCGTCCCCATCTCAATCGTCCTTTACCTCTGATTCTCGCCGGGTTGGCGATCTTTCCCACTGTTCCCAAGAAGGAGTGTCGACGGCCTGGTCTTCACAGCATCCGTCAGCTGTTTCAGGTTTTCGGTGGTGGTGACAAGGTCCCTCATCATTTCATCGATGTTGTCGACGTTGAAATCAGCTGTATTTTTGAGCTGCTCCATTAAAGATGATGCCGTAACCAGCGTTTGCTTCAACTCAATGACGACCGAACGCAAATCCTGACGATTCTCAACCACGATTGGGTCGAGATGGGACAGGACGACGTTGGCTTGGTTCATAGTTGTCTTGAGGTCGTCGAACAGGGGAATGATCCTGGCGCTCGCCGCTTGAACATTCGTGAGACTCGCCGAAAGTTTTGGGCGATTCTCAGCCAGCATCGAGTTCAGGTTGCCCAGTCCGTTAGTGATGTTCCCGCGGTTCCTGTCATTCAGAAGATCGTTGACCCGGTTCACAGTAACTTGCATTTCCGTCAGGCGTTGGTTCAGATTCTGCAGAACCTGCTGCGCGACCGGAGCCAGGTTGCCCATCACGTCACCGATCGCGCCGATTCCGACGGTCTGCATCCCCTTCACTTCGCTGCCCGGAGCGGCAAGCGAAGCGCTTCTCGTTCCGGTTCCCACCTCCAAATAGTTCTCGTCAAGAGCACCGAGACTCGTAATCTTTGCGACGCTGTCCGTCTTTACAGGAATGCCATGGTCTACACTGAAATCGATTTCCATGCGGCTCGAGTCCTGAGGGTCCACGCGCACAGCATCGACCCTGCCGGCTTTCATGCCTCCGTAGCGGACCGTTGCGCCGGGCAGCAGGCCCCCTGCAGACGTGAAATAGGAATGGTGGGAAATTATACTTCCGCTGAATGCACCGCCAACAGCCAAGACGGTCCCGATCAGCAAAGCTGCGGCAATCAATACAAAGAGTCCTACCCAAACCTGCTCGCGCTTGCTACTCATAAGGCCTTTCTAAAAAGCTCCATGGCTCTCAAGTGTTTGCAGCCTTCCGGTCCCCGGTTAGCATTTGCAGATAATCCAACTCCTCGGTAACTTCAGGCTCCGGAACCCGGTCCAGGAACTGGCGTACCCGCGGATGGGTGCTCCGTTGTAACTCCTCCTTGGTTCCGAGCGCCACGACGTGGCCTCGGTCGATCAAGACCATCCGGTCAGCGATCAGAAACGCACTCGCCAGTTCGTGGGTGACCACCACGATGGTTATGGCATAGGCCTTCTTTAGGTTCAGGATGAGCTCGTCGAGCCCCGCTGCGATGATCGGATCGAGTCCTGCTGACGGCTCATCAAAGAACAGGATCTCGGGGTCCATTGCCAAGGCACGCGCGACAGCGGCTCGCTTTTTCATTCCTCCACTGAGTTGCGACGGCATGTAATCTTGAAAATTTCCCAGACCGACCTGCCCCAGTTTGATTCGCACCATAACCTCGATCGTGGAGTCTTCGAGATTCGTATGCTCACGTAAGGGCAAGGCTACGTTTTCCCCTACCGTTAGAGAGCCGAACAGAGCTGAAGCTTGAAATGACATGCCGATCCTCTTTCGAATCGAGTCCATTTCCCGTTCCGAAATGTGAGCGGTGTTAGTGCCGTTGATCCACACCTCACCCTGGGTCGGCCGCTCCAAGCCGACCAGGGTTTTCAATAACGTGCTCTTTCCCGAACCCGACCCGCCCAAAATCACCATGGTTTCTCCTCGCCGAACGTCAAAGGTCACACCATGCAGGATCTCGCGCTCTCCGTAGCTCACACGGAGATTGACGACCGAAATGGCGGGCGTGTTGCCGGAATCATTCATATTCCTTCCCTACAGTCGCGGCCCAGTTTGCCGACCGGTCAGTTCGCTCGCAGTGCGAATTCCAGGCCAACCGATCGGTCGGCATCATTTGCGAAGGTCCCGGTCATGTCCGGCCAAGAAAATAGAACAAGGCGGTGAACACCAGATCGACGAGGACCACGACCGCAATCGAGGTGACGACTGCCGTCGTCGTCGAGCGCCCAACCTCCTCAGCGCCCGCTCCGGTTGAGAAGCCTTCCTTGCAACCGACGGCGGTAATGACCAAGCCGAACAGCACACTCTTGATCAGGCCCGTATATATGTCACGAGATACGATGGCATCGCGAGTGGCTTGGAAATACGAGATGAATGTAAAATTCGCGCCCGCAACGCCGAACACGCTTCCGCCCACGACCCCCATGAGGTCGGCCCAGATTGTGAGGCATGGCATCATCACGACCATGGCGAGAAACTTGGGCGCTACCAGGAAGTGAATTGGATCGAGAGCCATCGTCTTCAGGGCGTCTACCTCCTCGGTCACCTTCTTGGTACCGATTTCCGCGGCAAAAGCGGATCCCGAGCGGCCGATGACGACGATGGCTGTCAGCAGCGGCCCAAGTTCTCGAAGAATTGAAAGGGCTACGGCGCTGGCCAGAAAGTGCATCGCTCCCAATCTCCGTAGCTCATATGCACTCTGAAGGGCCATGATCAAGCCCACAAAGAACGTGATGAGAGAGACGATGGGGATAGCTTCGACGCCCACCGCCATGGCTTGATGGATAGCCCGATGCGGGCGCAGGCGGCGGCCGCGGAAAGGAGCCACGAACGTGAAATAAGCCGACTGGCCCGCCAGCGTGGCCAATCCGCCAACATAGGCGAACCCGTTTAGCGTCCAGAGGCCGACCAGGCCGGGGACGAATGCGATCTTTTCTGAAGCTTTCACGCCAACGGGTTTCCCTTCAGGAAATTGCTTCTCCCTTGTTCCGAAGGGCAGTTCTCGACGAAAGCCAGTCTTTGAAGAAAGGCTTCATGCGGCGAGGGCCTGTTCTTCGTTTTCGCGTATTTCAAAGACTCCGGTCAAGCGCGTTAGCTGCAACACTTGACCAACGGCCCCGGTCAAACCAAATAGGACGAGCCTCTTCTTGGATTGGCGTGCCTCTTTGAGAACCTCCAACAGTGAGGCGATTCCGGAGCTGTCGATGTATTGAACCGCGATCAGGTTTATGGCCAGGCGATCTGTGCCTTTCAAAGACTCCAGCAGCGTCTTGCGTAAAGCTGGTGAATTGCCAAGGTCAATCTGACCTACCACATCTACGACTGTGGTTCCTTGTTCAATACGGGTCGAAGCCCTCATCTGTTTTTCCATCACTATCCTCCCGACATTAGGCTTGGAACCGTATCCTTCACTGGCGTATCGAACTTCACGGAACGCAAATCCCATCGGCCGACGCGCACCTTCACCGCGCCGATGACCCTCCATCGACGCTCACTTTGGCAGCGGGAAGGTGCTTGATGAGTCTTAGTTGATTTCCTGTGGGGACTTTCTCGTAATGCACCTCATCCATGGTCGCTTTGATCAAGTGCGTCCCCCGCCCGCTCAGTGAAGCCTCATCCAAGGGCTGTGCGCAGATCCGGGCCGGGTCCGCTGGTTCGCCCGAGTCGAAAAGTGTGAACTCCAAGTGATCGGTATCAGCTTGACAGTTCAACTCGACCTCCCGGTCATGGCGATTCCTGTAGGCGTGTCGAATGACGTTGGCCACGGCCTCGTCGATGGCCAAGGTGACTCCTTGACACGAGTCCTCCGTCAAACCATAGACCATGCCGATCTGGCCTACAGTAGCCCGGACGATCGACAAAAAGCGCGGATCGCTCGACATCACAAATCTCAAATGAAAGCTCATCTGGCTCCACCAAGCTGTATCCACACCGGTCACACCTTAGGTCTTTTCCGTCGTAGGACGCGGTCAATTCATCGACGACGTTAGTGGCGAAACCGATTCGTACGCGGTGCCTCTGGAGTAATTGCGACCGAACATCGGAACACAACGATCCCAACATCACCTCTGCCAATCGTTCACCGTTCATTCTAAAGGTTTTGCCAGTGGCATAAACTGGCAGGACTAACAGTCCGCTGCCGAAGACAGTCACCAAGAACTCCGCTCAAAGAATATTTTTGATTCTGCCGGGTGCGTGCCGTCCTAGTACGATCCTGATTGCATCAGAAGGCCTCATTGCAGAAAAGATCCGAGATCCCGATAGAAGGCGCTCTTTTGGGTCGTACAAACGATGAGCAGGGTGGAGATTGACTTCAACGCCCACTATCTGCCCAGCCCCTTTTCGCCGGACATTTCTCTGTGCCTGTTCAGAGTTCTACAAGAAGCCCTGCACAATGCGGCAAAACACAGTGGGGTACGGCACTTCGAAGTGCGATTGTGGGGAACGTCGGATGAGATTCATCTCACGGTTAAGGATTCCGGCGCAGGCTTCGACCGCGAAGCGGCAAAGGAGAGCCATGGTCGTGGTCTCATCAGCATGGAGGACTGGTACGAAAAAAGTGATCTAAATACTACAACCACGCTAAAAACTGGCTGACATCTTCCAACGGCTTGCCCCGAGTGAGCCACCGGTCGTCGAACTTGATCCAGAACAGGCGAGGGCGATTCACAGACGGAATGATGTACATGCTATCAAGCTGCCTAGCGGATAGGCTTGCCTTTGGTGAGCGCGTACATCGTATCGTCCGCCAGGCCGCCGAAACGAGGATGAGCAAGAAAGTGGCAGAACGCTTAGCGGCGTGAGGGTATTCGTCCTGCGAAATGGTTAGTCAGCCGTTCTCGCTCTCAGCAAGAGAGCCGTCGCGCCAATCTTCTGACGAGGCGGCTCTTTCCTTCATGTTCAAAACTAACCGCATTTTACGCATTCAAGCGCCAGATTGACACTAACGGCCGTGGGCGATTGGACGTTTCTACATTATTCCCGCTATTCCCTTGTTCTGAAGTACCCGAACAACGACGCGGCGGTTCGCAGCCTCGTTATCTGCATCTGGCGTTTTCTCCTTCTCTACCTGGCGACTCTCGCCCATTGCGCCTGGAGCCAGCATGTTGGTCAGCGGGATATGACCCTGCTGCAGCATGATGTTTGTGACATTGTTGGCGCGATCTTCGCTGAGCTTCTGGTTTAGCGCAGAACTGCCGGAGGCAGAAGCGTAGCCTTTCACCTGGATCACGTAGCCGTTGACGGTCTTGGCTTTCTCCGCCAATGCTGTCAACTGCGGAACGTACTGGGGATCGACCTTGACCTTGCCGTTGCCAAACAGAACCGTCACTTCATCCCAGATGTAGTAATCATCCAGCTGGCCAAAACGAGCAGTGTTCGCCGCAATGGCAGCCTTGTTCGCATCAATCTGTTTCTGCTGTTCGGTCAATGCCTCGTTGTGCGCTTTCAGTTCGGCATTCTGCTTCTCCAGTTCCTCTTTATTCTGCTGGGCTTGCACCTTGGTTTCGTGTAAACCGGCCTGAATGGCCTGGGCTTGTTCCAGATCGTTGCCCTTGAACCTGACGGTCTCCGCAACTAGCTGGTTTTGTGCGTCGTAGGTTCCCTCGACCTTAATGGGAAGGCCTGGAACGAGGGCAGCCATGGACATTTTTTTCTTGCGAGCCTTGAGTACGCCCTGTACCTGCGCAACGTCGGTGCTGTCGGTCAACAGGACGATTAACTTCGGCGAATCCGCCGTCTGCAAAACGATTTTCGATCCGTCGCGGCCCTTGATCACTCCTTCGACCTTGGTCTGGGCGGAGACGATTGTGGTTGATAGCGCGACAGACGTAAACAGCACGAAGATGGTAAATACGGTTCTAGATTTGAGACGAGTCATAATCTCTCTATCCTTCTCCGGCCTTAGCATAAAAGAAGCTAGTCCACATGAATGCAGGCGGCTGGCTGCGGCAACTGTCAGGAATGGCAGGTGAATGCGTTTTCAAATCAGACAGCAGCAGGTATTAAAGCCGGGAGGTAGATTTGAGCGAACAACTCTAGTCGTGACAGGGATACCTTTCTCCCAAAGAGAACATGATGAGAGAGTTTGTGTTCCGACGAGCCGCCAATGGGTTGTCACGGATATACTTCAGCACAACCCGAACCATTTGAATATTGTTAATACTCTCAGGCACGCAGAAGGGTGCATGTGTGCTTCGCTTCGTTGCGTTCTTCACGAACTGCATTTCAACATCCACACCATTAGTGAAGCCGCTAACGTAGTTGAGACAGGACACCAGGGCCACCTTCTGGTCAACGCTGAGGTGTCCCATGTCGTTCTCCTTGTCCACCACGGAGCAAATGCGTAGGAAGGCATTCCCCGATGTCTCAAACGACTCCTCAGTCTGCGCGAATAGAGGAGTGCCCAGCACAAAGAGCAACAAAGGAACCAGCCATAAAGTTTTCATGGCGCGATTGTCTCACTTCTCACTGGGCGAGACCAAGAATCTGTTGCGGCTTTTTCGTGTGTTCCAGTTGTCCGCACAGGTAGCGGTATTACCTGTTTGTCCCTTCCGTTCTGCATGCCCCTGTATTCACCGGTCTGCGCGCCACACTCATTGCCCGGGTGTTCGCTACCAATCGAAGATGCAGGGGGGCTGGATGTCGCGGAAATCTCTCCGCCTTCCGGTCGAGGGAGAAGTATTTTCTTGACATCCCCTTTTATAGATCAGGCAGAATCCCTGTCCCGGCATTTTGAGTACAAACGAGATTTTCTGCCAGCTGCGCTGACCGTCGCAATTTGTGGAGCCTGGCGACTACTTCGAATAACCTGCGTCGTGGATTTCCTTCCTATTGCGGTTTCGTTCCGAGCGGCGTTTCAGATAAGCGCCCAGATCCGGCGTAAACTTCTTCAGCTGATTCCATCCGATGTTATATGTCTGATTGACGGCCCAGCCCACGAACAGTCCTCTTACGTCGCGATCCTGATGGGGATAGTAGGTGAGTGAGATTCCCGCTTGCCCGAGTTGACCGAAAACCTGCGCCGCGTTGAACACCGGGCCGCCGTTATACTTGCGAGCGACTAAAACGCGCGACGCCGCGTAACCCACTCGCGATAATGCCGATCCCTTTCCTTTCCGAAAATACCGAGGATCCTGGTGCAAGAGTTGAGGCAGGACTCCGTAAATCAGAAAACTGCCGGTAAATTGATCGCCCTCCTGCGCCAGGAACCTCTCAGCGAACGCTCCCCAGCCCTGTGCATAGTGCGGAATTCCGTCGGCTGCTTGCGAAATTCCAGCTTGCAGCACGTTTCCGAAATGAGCACTCTCATCCGCGAATTGATGCCAGGCGATGATGTACTTTTCCTTAGTGGTCAGAGGCCCCTGGTTCTCAGCTTCATCATTCGTCGTCATGAAATTCGGAATGATCCAGAATATCCGTTTGGGTACCTCGTCGCGCGCTTCTTTTCCTTGCTCGCCCTCGTCTGCGTCGTCTGTCGCGTCAGCAGATTTGGACGAAGGGTCGGTTGGAGTGCTCTCCGGCGCGGAAGTCTGTGGTTTCTCCTGGGCGCGCCCACTCAGAGGGAGGAAGAACAGGACGGCAAGAAGCCACCCGGTCTGCAAGCGTGCTCGGCGACTCTGCAAACCATGCGGGATCATCAGTGGAACCAGCGAACTTTAGTATCGAATCTTGCGCGAGCAGTCCACCTGACGCAAGCGTCACAAATGCCAATCTGGTTAACTTGGCGCGGCGAAAGGCGCGGTACAGCTCCCTCGGCGCTCGCATGTGTTGTTGAGTCGTCGCGGGTATTCGTCACCGCTGTTCTGCGAAGATTGACGGAACAGGCCTTACCACAAGTGAGCAAAAGGAAAACTATTTCGACTGGCGGAAGATGAGCGTAATGATTCCATAACAATGTCGGCTCCCAGGCCCGAGTAGACTTTGGAGGCGCGAACCAACCAAAGGGCTCGGAGGAAAGGAGCGAGGCCCACCCCGTCGGGGTGGTTGTGTGACTCAGAAACTGTGTGAGCAAAGTGTCTGACGAGTGCCAAGCATCCTGACGCGAATTAAAATCT
>Ga0187805_10000443_pt1 | contig 13602 bp, 13 predicted proteins | sample NC_wetland_sal_i_6_FD_132965 | JGI IMG/M metagenome (GOLD analysis project Ga0187805, IMG submission 132965) | Wetland sediment microbial communities from Neuse River Estuary, North Carolina, USA - Control_5 | ecosystem: Environmental > Aquatic > Freshwater > Wetlands > Sediment | place: USA...
CGGCGTTGCTCGGAGGTATCGCTCCCGCGGAGCTACTGGCTCAGAATGATGACTTCACGGGTTACGGCGGCGTCGGCGACTACAGCACTGCGAACGGCAACACTCTGGATGTTCTCCAAGCTGGTCATGCAATTCGTGACCGGGTGTACGATCCGCTTCCCAAGGACATCATTGATACCGGCGAGTTCTATGACTGCGTAATCGTTGGTGGCGGAATTAGCGGACTCGCTGCCGCCCTCCTCTTCCAGCGTGAGGCTGGCCCGGGAATGAAATGCCTGATTATTGAAAACCATCCCATTTTCGGCGGTGAAGCAAAGCAAAATGAGTTCTTAGTCGAAGGCAAGCGACTGATCGCACACCAAGGTTCAGCCATCTATCAAATTCAATACCCGCATAGCTTCCTTGCAAGGTTCTACGAGTCCATCGGTTTACGAGCGCCGCGGCTGACATATCAAAGCTGGGCTGGACCAGACCCAGAGTTTCCCCTCTCCAAGACGCCCTATCAAGCGGTGGGCCTGCAGCATGGACAATACGGGTTCTGGTTTGGAGCGCAGTTCAATCAGAGACCGGGAATGTGGGTGATGGATCCCCTCGGGAAAAACCTCGAAGGCGCTCCCGTTTCAAACGCGACTCGACTCGAGTGGCTGAACTGGCTGAAAGGCAAACCGGTGGCGGGAACGAAGTTCGAACATCCCAAAGTGGAAGGAGACGCGATCTCACGGTATCTCGATTCGATCACGCTGGAACAGCACTACATCGAACGATTCGCTCTAAGCCGCGAAACGGTTCGCACGTTCCTCTCGCCAGTGGAGGGAGGCGGCTCGGGCTTAGGACCCGATGCTTTATCTGCATACTCAGACTATGCATTTGAAATGCTGCACCCTTTACCGGAAGAAAACGGTGGTTCTGATCAGATGTTTCCAGGCGGTAACGCGACAATTGCGAGATTGATATTGAAAAGTTTGATCCCCACCGCAATCAATGGTCCGCAAAGTGTGGAAGGAGTTTGCCAGAACCAAGTGAACTTTGCCGCTCTGGATGCCGCCGGAGCCGGAATGAGAATTCGCCTGTCGTCCACTGTCGTCCGTGTGGAGCATGAAGGACAACACGACAAAGCTGACTCTGTATCGATCGCATACTCAAAGAAAGGCAAGTTGTATCGCCTCAAGGCACGTTCGGCTGTGATGGCGGGCGGATGCTGGACGACGAAACACATTGTGAAGGACCTTCCCCCGACCCACGGGCAGGCCTACGCGCAGTTTTACCGCTCACCATGCATGATGGTTAACGTTGCTGTGAGAAATTGGCGGTTTCTGTACAAGCTGGGAATGAGCGGTTGCTGTTGGTTCGAAGGGTTGGGCAACTACATGGAGGTTCGCAAGCTGGCGCTGACGGGGATTGAGGATCGAACGATCGGTCCAGACTCGCCGATCGTACTCAGCTTGAAAGTTTTGTACTCATACCCTGGAGCTCCGACCGAAGAGCAGGGGAATCGCGGCCGTGCAGAGATGCTCGGAACATCTTTCAGAGATTACGAACGACAAGTCCGTGAGCAATTTAGTGAGATGTTCGCGCGCAGCGGCTTCGATGCGCGGCGCGACATCGCCGGAATTATCTTGAATCGCTGGGGACATGCTTATCTGAACCCGCAACCCGGGTTCTTCTTTGGACGCGATGGTCAACCTGCTCCCCGCGAAATTTTGCGCCGTGCGCCGTTCGGCCGGGTGGCATTTGCTAATACTGATCTAGCGGGAGCCATGGACCATCGCTACTCTATACTCGAAGCGAAACGAGCCGTGGGCCAGCTACTTGATCAGGTCTTGAGCTAGCTGCTTCTCAGGCTACAATTACACCCACGCATGGCCCTGACGTCCGGCACAAAGCTCGGTCCATATGACGTCGAGTCGCAGTTGGGACCGGGGGATGGGTGAGGTGTATCGAGCCCGCGATATTCGACTCGAGCGCATCGTTGCGATCAAGGTTCTTCCCTCTCATTCTCCGCCGACGCAGATCGGCTACACTTTTCCGTGCCAACGGGTAGAAGCGAGATTTACCACGTGCGAGTTTGAGGTGTAATCGGCCAGTGACGCCTCGGCGTCTGGCCTCGCCCTCGGGAGTTCACTTCGGTTCGAGCCTGATGGTCCTGCTGCTCTGGTGCGACTCCGCCACAGCCATCGTCTATCATTGGAAATCAAGCCGGTCGGGAGCAAGTTCACTTGGAGATTTATCTTGTAGACGGGACCTACGAACTGTTCCGCCACTACTATGCGCTGCCCTCTGCACGCGATCGGGAAGGCAAAGAAGTCGCTGCCGTTCGCGGCGTTCTCTCTTCCGTGCTCGGAATGATCAAAGGTGGCGCGACCCACATCGCGGTCGCAACCGATCACGTCATCGAGTCCTTTCGCAACGAATTATGGCCCGGCTATAAGACCGGTGACGGGATCGAGCCCGACCTCCTCGCACAATTTTCGCTACTCGAAGAGGTTCTGCTCGCAGCGGGCGTGGTCGTTTGGCCGATGGTGGAGTTCGAGGCCGATGATGCCATCGCAGCGGCGGCAGTCGCTGCCGGTAAGGATAAGGATGTCACTCGGGTGATCATCTGCACGCCCGATAAGGACCTCGCGCAATGTGTATCCGGTTCCCGGATCGTTCAGTTAAATCGTCGGACGCGCGTCACCTTCGATGAAGCGGGAGTGATTAAGAAGTTCGGTGTGTTGCCGGAATCTATTCCTGATTACCTGGCTTTGGTCGGCGACGCGGCTGACGGCTATCCAGGGCTCCCGGGTTGGGGCGCGAAGTCGTCGGCTGCCGTACTCGCCAAGTTCCTCCATCTTGAATCGATTCCGAAAGACTGCCGTGAATGGAGGGTGAACGCCGCCAGTGCCAGTGCACTCGCGGACACTCTTTGTCGGGAATGGGATCGCGCTCTGCTTTTCAGAAGATTGGCGACCCTCCAAACGGATCTAGCTCTGTTCGAAGATGTGGAGGAGTTGAAATGGAGGGGACCGACACCAGGCTTTGACGAACTAGCAGCCAGACTAGATACGGCTCGGACCAAGAAACGACAGGCAGGAGAGCCGGGACTGAAACGCACAACGATGGCCCGCGCCGAAACGAAATCCTGAGCAATCGAAGTCGAGCACCGGACACAATGGAGTCTGGCTCGCCACCCGAAGAACACCACGAAAGCCTCCGATGCGAATTCCCCCATATGCTACCAATATGCTACCAATGCCAGACTCGCGTGAAAAGCATTTCTGTGCGTGCGCCGCCCGGGTCAACTGCCGCACATGGAATGCTTAGCGGCAAAACCTTTCTTTCACATCGGGTCTTCATGGTGCCGGCCGCCACAGGAGCCCAATGCCGAGCGTCAAAACAGATGCTGCGAGTGCGGCTGCACCAACGTAGATCAGGCCCAGCAATGCGTTCGGCTTCGTAGCGGCGGGAGATGTCATCGAGAGGAAGAATCCCAGCGGAATCAGGATCGCAGCCAAAGGCACGCCGATACGCGCCAGCCATAACCACGGGGCTGGCAAGTTTGCGGAGTCAGCCAGGATCTGGCAGACCAGTGCGAGAATCACAAACACTCCCGCGTGAGCATGTCCGGCACGGAAGAAATTCTGTCGCAGCGCGTTGTCCATGTACCCACTGCTGCGATTCGTGAGAGAGGTCAGCAGAAAATATCCTCCGTACTGAATCGTGGGCACCGTGAGCAGTATGATTCCGGTCATAGTACTAGCTTCCCGAGTCATAGTCCTCCTTAATATCCATTTCTCGCTTCTGCAGAGCTGACAAATTCTTCTTTCTGGAAAACGAGGGTTATCGGTTGTCAGCGACTTCTCCGGAGTCAGGCACAATGAACGCATCTACGCGCAGCCCGTCAGGTAGGCGCGCGCCCGCATCGAGTTCCACCAGCGTCTCAAGAATTTTGGTATCGATTCTTTCCGTAGGCTCGTCCGTGTGGACGTTCTTCGGGCCCGTCTCTGCATGTTCAACCTCCGGGGAAGCCTGAGTGATCGCGGAGTGTCTGTTTTCAGACTTATGTGTTCTCTTCGATCGTCGCGTGGCTACCGACGACGATGGCGAGGTTGGGAAAGCCCATGATCGCCCAGACGGGATCGGAAATCCCTGTTGTGTTCTCACTGACCATCGGCTGGCTCAACTGCGCTAATGCACTGGTGGCCGCCAGTGCGGCCAGCACCAGAGGCGTCGAAAGTGACTTCATGGCGTCCTTAAGCGCCCTTACTCTAAGGATCATTTGCTATCTGTTCAGATCCACCACAGCGACCTTGTTCACTCCACTGCATGCCAGATACAGCCGCCGATCGGGCGTTGCCACCATATTGCGGACCACGCCGCCCCCAGATGGGATCGGCTTCGTACTGAAGCTCTCCGACTTGGGATCGAACCTGACCAGGGTATTGGGCTTCACCCCCGATTCGCTATACCAGACCTCGCCATCGTTCGTTATCGCAATTCCATACGGTTCTGACTCCGAGCCGCCCGGCGACAACCATTCTTTGAGCAGCTTTCCGCCAGATGGGTCGAAATGTCCCAGATACCCGCGCGCGAAATCGGAGTAATAAATCGTACCGTCCGGCGCCAGCGCGATCCTCCGCGGGCGAGCACCCGCCGCAGGCAACGTGTATTCCCGGATCTTCATTGTGGTCGGGTCAATACTTAAATTCTCCGGTCTTCGGATCGAGTCGACCCAGCTTATTCGTCCCCTGCCCGGTGTACCAAAGCGAGCCGTCAGGCGCGAGGGCTGGATCGTGCGGCCTTGACTTCGGCGTCGGCAGTTCGTATTCCTGGATCTGTACATTCAGCATCCCCACGTTCGTGGAGCCAGCAAGCGTAGCGGCTAGCGTGAACAAGCCCAGTTTAAGTAGAGACATGGACGCTCTCCTTCGCACAAAATTGTAATCCTTCGTTTCGCGCGGGGGCGGCCGAGTGAAGGCGAGGCACGTCAGGAGGCACAAAGATCATCGTGACAAAAAGCGCGGTGGACGGTGTACACCTCAAAGGGCCTCGCGTTGCTGTATCAAGTGAGGAAAAAATAGTGGCTGTCGAACTTCCATCGGGTGCTGTGTATTGCCGCGCTGAGGACTGTACGTGAGATAGAAGAAGGAGGGGAAGAAAATGTCGACTATGACCGATAGATTGGAAGATCAACTACGCTTCGACGGAAAGCAATACAGCATGGAAGAGGTGCTTGCTAGTGTTCCGGAGTGCCTTCGAACGCGACTGCCTCTAACGGTTTGAAAGTCATGCTGTCGTGTTTTCAGCTTCCACTGCGATTCAACTTCTCGGAAATCGCTCCGGGATTCACGGTTTTCGCGCGATGAATGACGGTGTCGTCGTATGTCGCTTCCGATCGAGAGCCTAGGTCGCAGGTTCCGTTTTTCTCAGGGAGATACCGCCCTCGCTCTGGGGCGGCCGACGACGTGCCGCCGCGCGAATGGCTCGGATGTCTAACTGCAAGTCGCGGATGATACGACGTAACGAATTACGATGGATGCCCAGTTTTCCGGCGGCCCTAACTTGATTTCCGTTGGTCTCTTTCAAGAACGTAAGGATGAATCCTTTCTGGAACTCACGCACCGCTTCGGGGTACCGAAGGCCGCTCTTATACATATGTAGTACGAGGTTTTCGAGCTGATCCTTCACGACTCTTCTCCACTACGAACGTGCAACGGTTCGCCGATCCTCGGATGATGTCTTCGCTGGGGTCAACGAAATTCTCGCGATGCAATCCGGTTTGCCGTCAGTCGCCTGCGGGTGCTTGCGCGCGATCCAGAGAGAGGAAGACGTAGGAAATTAAAAAGGCTGTGACATTGGTTACGCTCTAGCCGCCAGCTCCTGCGAGGAAGCCAACAGCGTGGAGCATGCACCGTCACAGCCCTTTGATGCGATTACTGCTTTCGCAGCCCCAAACCCCAACTTCCCCTCGCAGAGCCGTCGGTTTTTTCGGGTCTGGTTGCCCCGCAGGTTACCCTGCCGAGCTAATCACCCAATCTACTTCGGACTGGCTAATTTTACTTGAACCAATCCTTTCGATCGTCGACGGGGCTAAAGGTAGGCTGTTGGCTGAGAATTGTCAATGCCCGTTTTCGGTGCAATATCGACGCCTGCTGACATGCCCACTGGGGAGTGCAATTCGTTGAAACGCCGTACGCTTACCGAGCCTTAGCAGTTGCTTGCCCTCGTTTTCCACAAAGTCTTGCACAACCTCGTTGGAAAAAGTGTGCGTGTTGCAGGGGAACCAGTTAAACAGCTTGACTGCAGGAGCAACCTAATGCATGTTGGCTGTAGACCCAATGTCAAATCTCGTAGCCTATGTAGACGGCGGCTCTCTGGGGAGTCCTGGCCCTTCGGGTATTGGGGTGGTGATGGACGGTGCCCAGGACGGCAAGATCAGAATTGCGAAATCGATTGGACGACAGGACAACAATGTGGCCGAATATGTTGCTCTCCTTGAAGCCCTGCAGTGTGCCTTGACCCTGAGAGCCAAGACACTTCACGTCTACTCTGACTCTGAAGTTGTGGTCAAGCAGATGAGGGGCGAGTACAGTTGCCGCAGCCCACGCCTGTATTCCCTGAACTGGATCTGTCGCAAATTGGCCCGCTCATTAAACTTCTCCATTTCGCACATCCCTCGCGAGAGCAACACTGAGGCCAACAGCCTCGCCAGCTACGCCGTCCGCAAACAATTCTTGTAGTTCTCGTGCAGCGGCCCGAGATCGAGCGGAGCTGCTACTGCGCACGCCGAATTTGCCCTGCTCAAGCGCCACTGCCAAGTATGCAAGTCAAAAAAACAGTCAGTCGACAATGACAGTACTCCGCAGGCCTAAGAGAGAGGGACCGAGGCAGTAGATACCTGTACGTACCGTTATCAATCAATACAGCCTGGCGGAGTTGATGCAAGTGTTGGGGTTCCGACAGCGGATTCTATGTCCGCCTCGTCTCTGCAATCGGCTGGATAGTAACCAGATGCGACGCGGTGTGATCAAAACGTGACCAAGGATGGAATCGTAGCGATAGTGGCTGTGCTTCAGAGTGGGCGCGCTATCACCGGAGTTTCCTGGGTACATTCTGGAGAAAGCGTCAGCGGGGAAATCTGTCCGCGAAGACCTCATTCTAGAGGGACACTGTACTTCGGGTCCTTGACCTTGTCGAACCGGGGCGCGCAACATGCGGAAATAGAGATCTTTAGACGAGGAATCGTCTTCGCCACTAGTCCGTTCTTCAAGACCGCAGCACTCTAAAGTGATCAAATTCCGTTTTGGAGGTTCCGATGTCTGGACGTCGTATGCTTCTCGTTTTCACGGTGATGTTCCGCCTGGCGACATCCTGCCCGCTCGCGGCGGAAAATAAGTTGCTCGCTGAAGTGCAGTTCGTTGCCCATAACAGCGCCGAAAAGACTGCCGGCGTCTGGGTGGACGGACAGTATGTGGGCTATGTGAAGGAGTTAAACGGCGATAAAAGGATCATGCTTCTACCAGGAAAGCATGAGATCGTCGTACGCCAGCCCTGGTACAAGGACTATGTCGAGAAGGCGGTCCTTGAACCCGGTGAGGTTCACGCCATAGAGCTGTCGCTAGCGAAAGACATGCGGACTCCGCCGAAAGAGGCCACCGGTGAACTGAAAATTGCGGCAACTCCAGAGAGGGCTGCCGTATTCGTCGACGCGCAGTTCGCCGGGCACGCAGATGAGTTCAATGGGCATGGAAAAGCTATGCTTCTCACGCCGGGAGAGCATCGCGTGCGCATCGCGCTCCCCGGATACCTGCCATTTGAGACCACGGTTGACCTGCGCCCTTACCAGAAGCTTAAGATCCAGACAGAGCTTGTGAAGGGCAGCGTCGTCGAAGCCGGGTCCCTCGTAAGCAAGAATTGAAACAGACTTTCAGTCGAATCCAAAAAGTCTTCGCGTTCTGATGCGCGGAGGCTTTTTCCATTTCTGCCCTCCTGGCCAGCTTGTTGGCGGTAAGCCAATAGCGATCAATTTGAAGGCCGGCGCGTAGGAGGTTCAAGATGGACAGGACAAAGTGGCCATGGCGCTGGGAAGAAGAAGCAGAGTGGAAGGCGGAACTGGAAGAGAGAGATCCTGACTTTCTCGACGGCTTGATCGATAGCGTCGTCGAGGACGGTACAGATGATTCGAGCTATGTCCTCGGTTTTCCGCAGATGGAAGAACCTGCGGAGGATAGTACTCCCGACAAGTATTCGGTCGCGGCGTAAGTCTTATTGCCCCGGCAGTCACGGCTCAAATTAGCCGCCAGCGGAGCGTCGTCGTCTTACATTGCCCGGAGAAATTTCATTTCTGTCTCAGTAGATAAAGGTCGGCGTGCCCGCTTGGGCGGGCGTAAACAACAGTGGAGAGGTCTTTGGAAAATTCGTAGGCATTGCCGTTGTAACCCTGGCGGAATGCGAAGGGCAGCTTGACGGCTGTCTGGGCAGGCCCGGACAGCTTTCCGTCGTGCCAAGGCTGGCGATAGATCGTTGTCTCTCCGTGCGACGCGCCTAAGTAAAGGATTGATTTACCATCCGAAGAAAAGCGCACGACAAGGGCGCTAATCTCCGGCAATAACTGGATGCACTTGCGATCAGCCAGCGAAAACTCGCTGATACCCAGCAGTTGGGCTGTTGAGCTCTGTGAAGCGATCAGATATTTTCCATCCGGCGATCCGTCCCAGACTGCGCCGCAATTATCTACTAATTTCTCGACGCTTGAGCCATCCGCCGCGACTCTCCAAATGGTGAGCTTGGCTAGATCTCTCTCCTGCCCACCCAGATAGAAATAGTTCGGATCAACACTTGCCGAGCCATAGCCGCCCGAAGCCCCCGACCAGGGTACTTGGCGAAGACCCGTGCCATCGAGTTTGACGATGTAGATTTTCGTCTTGCCACCCTCGACCGCGGCGAATACCAATTTCGAATCGTCCGAAGTAAAAGTCACCGTCACAAGTTCGGTGCCGGAAGTGATTTTGACGCGGTTGTTGCCATCTATGTCGGAAACCCAGAGATCTCCCTGCTGTGCGTTGCCCGAAAGGGTAATGTACATAACATGCCGGCCATCCCAAGAGAGCGCCGGCTGAGTGGCTTCCTCATTAGTCAAGTCAAACGACTGTTTCGTCTTTGGGTGGTAAACAGTAAGGAATCCCGATCTCCTGCCATTCACAAAGTAAATCCCGTTGGCATTCGGGGCGGGCATCGGCGAAAGATCAGGACCGGCGCCGGAAGTTACTTGACTGAGGTTGCCATCGGCCACTCGGTACTCCCAGATATTCGTGACGTCGTTAATTGTTCGGCTGCACAGTAAAGTCTTGCCTGGATTGTTCCAGACCAGGCCTGTCGGGCTCCCGGCGAGTTCACCGATTTTTTGGGAGGCGTGCGTGTTCACGTTGAAGCGGTACAGCGTCAGGCTTGTAGAGCCCTGAACGGTGTCGTTTCCGGTGAGGATCAGGAGATCTGTACCGTCCGGGAAAGGCAAGATTTCCACCGGGGTTGATCCCTCTGGAGCACGAAAAAGCATATCCTCGGCCAAGCCAGTCTTCGGTTTGCGGAAAACGGCATTTTCATGACGGCTCTTTACGTAATAGAGAGTGTTTCCGTCGGGAGACAAGGCCAAACCGAATCCAGCGGCCGCGATCGTGGATGCGCCGCCGAGCGTTGGCACACTCCTGGTTTCTTCCTGACTGAAGTCGAGCGAATAATAAATCTGGGTACCGTCTGGCGAAAAACTGTCGACATATTTGTCGACCGAGTCGTTGGTGAGTTGCAGAGGATCTCCGCCTGTCGAGAGCATCACGAACACCTGCTCGAATCCGGCGACCGGCGAGGTGAACGCCACCGTATGGCCATCGGGAGAAAGAACCGAATTATTCATCGGCTTGTTCCAATGGCTGATCTGAACAACCTTTTGCAGAGCGCTGGAAGGATTGCGGAAATAAAACGCGGCCAGCGCACCGAGGGCAGCAATTGCCAGGACAGTAGCCACAACAATGTAGGTCCTACGCTGGGACTTCGTTGGCTGCGCTCCTGTTCGGAACGCTCCACTCGCGGAGGGTGGGGCATTCCCATCGGCCACGCTCGGCAAGGCGGCACTTGATCGCCCCGAGTCTGTGTCACGTCGCGAACGCTTCAAGTCGCTGCGAAGTTCGGCAGCCGATTGGTACCGCAGATCACGATCTTTTTCGAGCGCCTTGTTAATGATGCGATCGAGTTCCGCTGGCAGGTCGGCATTGAGACGCAGCGGCGAAACCGGCGAACGGTGCAGAATGGCATCGAAGATGACGGCGGAAGTTCCGCCGGAGAATGCCGAACGGCCCGTGGCCATCTCGTACAGAACGACCCCAAACGAGAACAAATCGGAGCGCGCATCGAGTTCTTCGCCGCGTGCCTGCTCTGGCGACATGTAAGCAATCGTTCCCAGCGCGCTGCCGGGACTTGTCAGATGTTCCTCGGTTTCAATCGTCGGGCCGGTCATCCCTTCGCTCTGCGGTTGGGCGGTGACTTTGGCCAGACCAAAATCCAGAATTTTCGCCTGCCCTCGGGCCGTCACAAAAATGTTTGCCGGCTTGATATCGCGGTGAATTATGCCTTTGGAATGCGCCGCGTCCAGCGCATCGGCGATCTGAATGCTCAATTCCAGCACGGTTGCAATGTACAACGGCTTCGCGGCGATCTTGTGCTTCAGCGTCATGCCATCCAGAAATTCCATGGCAATGAACGCCTGACCGCCCTGATCGTCGATCTCGTAGATGGTGCAGATGTTGGGGTGATTCAGCGCAGAGGCTGCTTTGGCTTCGCGCTGGAAACGGGCCAACGCCTGCGAGTCTTTCGCCACGTCATCGGGCAGAAATTTGAGGGCGACGAAACGGCCAAGTTTCACATCCTCGGCCTTGTAGACAACACCCATCCCGCCCCCGCCGAGTTTCTCGATCACGCGATAATGTGAGATGGTTTGGCCTATCATTCCGGGCAAATGTTACGTGGGGGTGGCCAGCAAGTCAACGAAAGCCAGGGAGTGGGCGTAAAATTGCGATATTCTCATTGACAGATTGCTGCCGCCCAAAATCCCTTTCGCCGTCCCCTTTGCAAGTATCTGAATCGATGAGGTCACCGCATTAGATGTTATTGGGCCGTCGCCATAATGAGAGGGCGTTCGGATTCCCATACTTCCCCTTTGCGGGCCAAACCCGGCGGCGATAGAGTTCGCAGGTGAGGCTGGTGGTGCCGAAATGTCTACGTGGCACCTGCGGCTTCCACGAATCCAAACAGCAAAGACACCTTGAGCAGCTCCGCGACTGTCTTTGAGTTTGTCTGGTACGGTGGTTGGCATAAGCAAATTCCTCGATGTTCAACTTTTTTAATCCGGAATACGAACTATTCGCACTGGGCGGGACGCCATGAACTTTTCGACCGTGAGCGCGAGGTCGATCCTGATCTTTCTTTGTGGGATGACTGCGTGAGAGCTTGCGCAGAGGTCGCTTTTTGAGTCTTGCTGTCCGAAGCATATCGACCTAGGTTCAGTTCCTTAATCACCGCTTGGAGCGCCAGTTTTTTCTCTTCGTAATCTTTGTCTCCTTTCGACAAACGGGCCATCTCACGCCGTAGTCTTTGGAGGCGAACTGTGGCTTCGACAAGGCGGACGCGTGTGGCTGGAGCAACGCGGCGCATGACAGCCTCCGACACACAAACGAAAGGGTTGGGGATTGCCGCTAAGCTTGACCTGCTTCTTGGTGGAGGAAGGCCGTTTATTAACTCAGAGAGGACCCGCACTGGCCCTCCCCCGGAAGTACAGCGCGGGTCATTCTGCGCGCCAAAACTTAATGGCGTTCTTGTCTCAGGGAGCAACGACGGTGGTCGCAGATGCTGGTTTTCAATAAGCGATTACCGCTAGACAGCCCCAAGTGGCAAAGAAGGTACTGCTGTTCTGTCTCGCTTGTCAAGAAGTTTCAGCTGACAGAATTTTTCGGCTTGCTCAATTTCGATTCGTAGTTTACGGGTGCATGACTTCGGTCGCTGACTAGAGCAGGTCTCCCTAGTGGACGGCAAGAAACTCTCCCAGAAGAGTAGCATGTGCGACTTCTTCTTCCGTGAGGCTCCGAAGCAGGTAAGGCTATGCACCCTTTTCGGTGTACTCGACAATGATCGTCAATCCGCGCAGCCATCGTGCTGCTATGACGCGTTCGGATGGATGGACTTCCCAACTGCAGTCGCCATTAAGAATCGTCCTGCTTGTCACGCAATCACCGTACGCGACGGGTTCCGGCTTCCGGGTCTGGCCACTCTTCGTTGTGACAGTGGCGGGGAAGAATTCATGATCTACCATGATGCGCCGTTTGCGGACAAGACTGTGGCCGAACGTCAAGCTCATTGGCTAGATAAAGTTCTGGCCGACGAGCACAAGCGAGAGCGCAAACACCCGGACCGATTACCCGCGGGACCTGACCGAGTTCGAGGCCCGTTTCGCCAACGTCTGCCTGTCCCGGTTTACCTGTTCCGACTGCGCAGGCTCGAGGGGGCTTTGGTGTCCCTCTCATCAGAGGAATAGAGAAAACTCTCGATCTCATCGATTCGCTGGCTGGCGTCCTCGTAACCAATCTCAATGAGAGCACGGGTGTACTTGGAGGCGAACAGTAAGTAACTCATCAGATCCGCACACGAAGCCGCATCTCGTCCCAAACTGTTTACAAAGTACTGGATGAGATAAGGTATGTCTCTCTGGTGTTGTTCTGCCAGTTGTGACAAATCGACCGAAGGCGTCATGAGCAACGGTGTCAGAGGCCTCAGCTCCTCATATCCTTTGATGCCAGGGTGAATGATGCGCCCATTGCTGAGCCGCTGATTCAACCGCTCAAGGTGCTCGATGTCAGTGGCAAGATGGTCTAAGAACATCACATTGAAGAGAACTCCCATGACTTGCGCGAGCGAAGGATCTCGCTCATCAGTGGGCTCTTTATGATGTTCGAGACTCTCACAGCGGACACCGATCGCGAAAACTTTCTCTGCCCCCAGGCGAATGACCGGGCTGAGAGGTTGTTGAAGGCGCACACAGCCATCACCGAAAAAAGCCGATCGCGGCGGGATTTCTAGTCGTACCGGCTGGAAGATCAAAGGAATAGCAGCCGACGCGCAGATGTGGTCGACCGTGATCCTTGTCGCAACTGTCACCAGCCGGACCCGGTTCCACATCGGGTGGCCTTTTTTCCCCTGAATGAAAAGATAACTTTCCCCTGAGTTAAAGTTGGTTGCTGAAATGGCGAGTGCGTAGAGATGCCCGCGCTTGATATTGTCATGGATTCGGTCGCAATGGAGGTGTGCGCTGAGAAAGTGCCTCAAAGGAGTCGCATCTAATAAAGATCGGGCGTTGCCTCCTCCAAAAAATCCTCCAAAGGAGAGATCCAATATCCAGGTGAGGGAATTATGGGCCTGTGATAAGACATCACAGCGAAAGACATCGGAAGGTCTGAGATCCGACCAAGCCCGTGCGAGAACTTTGGTCGCTAATGCAAAATCTTCACTACCGACGGCAAGGGCAGCACTGTTAATCGCTCCGGCGGAAGAGCCTCCTATGATCGGAAAAGGATTGCCACG
>Ga0187805_10000446_pt1 | contig 13572 bp, 12 predicted proteins | sample NC_wetland_sal_i_6_FD_132965 | JGI IMG/M metagenome (GOLD analysis project Ga0187805, IMG submission 132965) | Wetland sediment microbial communities from Neuse River Estuary, North Carolina, USA - Control_5 | ecosystem: Environmental > Aquatic > Freshwater > Wetlands > Sediment | place: USA...
CACGTCGTCAAGGCCGATCACCGCGATGACCCGGTTGGTCGTCGACACGATGACGGCGTCCTTGACATCGCGCACGATGACCTCGGCCTGGCTGGCGATCACCAGGTTGCCCGAGGAGTCGGTGGGCAGCGACTCACCGAGTGAGTCGAAGTCGCCCACGTCGCTCCACGGCATGTCGGCTGGCACGGTCGCGACGACGCCGGCTGCGGCCGCGCCCTCGAGCACTCCGTAGTCCACTGAGATCTTCTCCAGGCCCGGCCACACCTCGGCCAGCACCTGGTCCCGGCTGGGGCCGTCCCACGAGTCGGCGATCCGCGCGATCCCGGCACTGAGGTGCGGCAGTTGTCTGGCCAGTTCATCCAGGAACGCGCGCACGGCGAACACGAAGATTCCGGCATTCCACAGGTACTGCCCGGATGCCAGGTAGCTGGCCGCAACCGCGCTGGTCGGCTTCTCCCGGAACTCCGCCACGGTTCTGGCAGCGCCCGCCAGCGGCTCGCCGACCTTGAGGTAACCGAACCTGACCTCGGGCTGCACCGGCCGGATGCCCACTGTGGTCAGGTAGCCATCGGCGGCAGTCGCGGCCGCCTGCCGGATGACCTCTACGAACCGCTGCTCATCGCCGATCAGGTGGTCAGCGGAGAACACGGCCATGATCGCGTCCGGGTCGCGCATGGCCAGCACGGCACAGGCGAGACTCACCGCAGCGCACGAATCGCGCGGCGACGGCTCGACGAGTATGTTGCCCGCTGGCAGTTCCGGCAGCTGATCGCGGATCGCCGCCGCGTGCGCGTTCCCGGTCACGACATAGATATGGTCGGCGTCTGACAGCGGCCGGATCCGGTCAGCCGTTGCCTGCAAGAGCGACCGGTCCGTGCCGGTCAGCGGGTGCAGGAACTTCGGCTCGCCCGCGCGAGAAAGCGGCCACAGCCTGGTGCCGCTGCCTCCTGCCAGAATCGTTGAGTAGAGCATCTAGCCACTATGCCCGAACCGAAGCCGGGCGCGGGGCGGCAGCCCCACGCGCGCCGGAGAAAGGCGCGCTGCCACGGAGGACACGCCCGATCGGGCCATCGGCGGTGCCGCGGACGACGCGGGGATCGGCCGCGACTGGCTCGCCCCGTTCCGGGTTGATATCCGGCTCACGCTGATCGTGCACCGGCGCGGACCGCGCGACCCGGCGTTCCGCATCGACTCCGCCGGTGCGCTCTGGCGCACCTGCCTGACCCCGGACGGCGCTGGCACGCTGCGGCTGACCAGCGGCACCGCGCCCGGCCCGGTCGGCTCCGGTCAGGATGCCAGCGCAGGCCAGGTCACCCTGGTCCGGGCGCGCGCCTGGGGCGAGGGTGCGGGCTGGCTGCTGGCCAAGGTGCCGGACCTGCTGGGCATCCGGGACGACCCGGCCGGGTTCCGGCCGGTGCACCCGCGGCTGCGCGCACTTGCGTTCCGGCTGCGCGGGCTGCGGATCGGGCGCACCGACCGCGTGCTGGAAGCGCTGATACCGGCGGTGCTGGAGCAGAAGGTCGTCGGCATGGAGGCGCACCGAGCCTGGCGGCGACTCCTCGCCTGGTACGGGTCACCCGCCCCGGGTCCGGCCCCGGCTGGCATGCGCGTCGTCCCGGCCGCGGCGGCATGGCTCGCGATTCCGTCCTGGGACTGGCACCGGGCGGGCGTGGAGGCGGTGCGCGCCCGGACCATCGCCGCTGCGGCAGGGCTGGCCGGCCGGCTCGAGACGATCAGCGGCCTGCCTGGCGCCGCGGCCGACCGCCTGCTGCAGTCCATGCCGGGCATCGGGCCCTGGACCGCCGCCGAGATCCGGCAGCGGGCCAGCGGCGACGCCGACGCGGTCAGCGTGGGTGACTATCACATCCCGCGCATGGTCGGCTGGGCGCTCGAGGGTGCGCCCGCCGATGACGAGCGCATGCTGGAACTGCTGACGCCTTATGCCGGCCAGCGGTACCGGGCCACCCGGCTGATCGAACTCGGCGGCCAGGGGCCACCGCGCCGCGGCCCGAGAATGAGCCTGCGCGACTACCGGGCCATCTGACGGCGACGCATTCCGCCCGGCCCCGCGCTGCGGGAAGCACAGCGGCTCGCGCCTAGTTATGGCTGCTAGCTCCCGGAGGGGGTGGCCGCAGCGGGCGTGGCGAGTGCCGCCGCCCTAGGGTGGAGAAAGGCCGAACGCCCGATTACGAAAGGGGTAGCGCCATCAGCGAGCATGGTGTGCACAAGACCGCTCGTCCGGGGCCGCGTACCGGCACGGCCGACCCAGTCGCGAGCCCGAGCGCGCTGCGCCGGGCGCTGGCCAGGGCCAGGGACGGCAAGTCGCTGGACCAGGCCGAGGCGGCCATCTTGCTGCAGGCGCGCGGTGACAATCTCGCCGCGCTGCTCGGCCATGCTGGCCGGGTCAGGGACTCTGGGCTGGCGGCGGCAGGGCGCCCCGGCGTGATGACCTACTCGCGCAAGGTGTTCATCCCGCTGACAAGGCTGTGCCGTGATCGGTGTGCGTACTGCACGTTCGTCACCGTGCCTGGCCGGCTGACGGCCCCGTTCCTGTCCCCGGACGAGGTGCTCAAGATTGCCGCCGACGGAGCAGCGCTCGGCTGCAAGGAAGCGCTCTTCACCCTCGGTGACCGCCCCGAGGCCCGCTGGCGGCAGGCGCGGGACTGGCTGGACGCGCACGGCTATGACGACACGCTGTCCTACGTGCGCGCCATGGCCATCCGGGTGCTAGAGGAAACCGGCCTGCTACCGCACCTCAACCCGGGCGTGCTGACCTGGCAGGACTTTCAGCGGCTGAAGCCGGTCGCGCCGTCGATGGGCATGATGCTGGAAACAACATCGGAACGACTCTTCTCCGAGCGAGGCGGCCCGCACTTCGGCAGCCCCGATAAGGACCCGGCCGTGCGGCTGCGGGTACTCCAGGACGCCGGCCGCAGTAGCGTCCCGTTTACCACCGGCATCCTCATCGGCATCGGCGAGACGCTCGCAGAGCGGGCCGAGTCCATCTTCGCCATCCGGCAGGTCGCCCGCGAGTACGGCGGCATCCAGGAAGTCATCGTGCAGAACTTCCGCGCCAAGCCAGACACGAAAATGCGCGGTGTACCCGATGCCGAGCTCGCCGACCTGGCGGCGACCATCGCGGTGGCGCGGCTCGTGCTCGGCCCGTCGGCGCGGATCCAGGCGCCACCCAACCTGATCGGAGACGAGTACTCGCTGATCTTGTCGGCCGGAATCGATGACTGGGGCGGGGTGTCGCCGCTGACGCCCGATCACGTGAACCCGGAGCGGCCGTGGCCGCAGATCGACGACCTGGCAGCCCGGACCGCCACCGGCGGGTTCGAGCTAGCCGAGCGACTCACTATCTATCCGGGCTACATCCGCGAGCCGTGGCTGGACCCGCGGCTGGCTCGCCACGTCGCGGCGCTGGCCGACCCGGCGACCGGCCTGGCACGCGCGGGTGCCGTGCCGGCGGGCCTGCCATGGCAGGAGCCTGACGGCGGGTGGGGGGCGGCGACCGGGCGGACGGACCTGTTCACCACTATCGACACGACGGGGCGCACGGCTGACCGGAGAGATGACTTCGCCGAGGTCTACGGCGACTGGGCGGAGATCGGGGCCAGGATCGATCCGGCGGCGAGGCTAACGGGGGATCGGCCAGTGCCAGCTGGCCATACCGGGAACGGCACGCGTCGGCGGGCGGACGCCGAGGTGCTGGCGGCACTGCGCAGCGCTGAGCGCAACCCGGCCGGCCTCACCGACGCGGAGGCGCTGGCGCTGCTGGACGCCGACGGCGCCGAACTGGACGTGCTCGCAGCGCTCGCCGACGGGCTGGGCCGAGATACCGCGGGCGACGCTGTCACCTACGTCGTCACCAGAAACATCAACTTCACCAACGTTTGCTACACCGGCTGCCGGTTCTGCGCATTCGCGCAGCGGCGCACCGACGCAGACGCCTACACGCTGTCGCTGGAACAGATCGGCGACCGAGCGGTGGACGCGTGGCAAGCTGGCGCGACCGAGGTGTGCATGCAGGGCGGCATTCACCCGGACCTGCCGGGCACTGCCTACTTTGACATCGCGGCCGAGGTCAAGCGGCGGTGCCCGGAGATGCACGTGCACGCGTTCTCGCCCATGGAGGTCATGAACGGCGCGTCCCGGACTGGCCTGCCGGTGCGGGAGTGGCTGATCCGGGCCCGGGAGGCGGGCGTGGACTCGCTGCCCGGCACCGCGGCCGAGATCCTCGACGACGACGTCCGCTGGGTGCTCACCAAGGGCAAGCTGCCCGCTGCTGCCTGGATCGAGGTGATCACCACCGCTCACGAACTCGGCATCCCGACAACGTCGACGATGATGTACGGGCACGTCGACACGCCCGCGCACTGGGTCGGGCACCTCCGGGTAATCCGCGGCATCCAGGAGCGCACCGGCGGGTTCACCGAGTTCGTGCTGCTGCCGTTCGTGCATGCCAGCTCGCCGATCTATCTTGCCGGGATGGCGAGGCCCGGCCCGACCAGGCGGGAGAACCGGGCCGTGCACGCGGTGTCCCGGCTGATGCTGCACGGCGCCATCGACAGCATCCAGTGCTCGTGGGTGAAACTCGGCCCGGATGTGTGCCGGGATGTGCTGCGAGGCGGCGTCAACGATCTGGGCGGCACGCTGATGGAGGAGACCATCAGCCGGATGGCCGGGTCACAGAACGGCTCGTACAAGACGATCAGCGAGCTCGCCGAGCTGGTCGCGCCCACCGGCCGGGCATTGCGACAGCGCACCACGCTGTACGGCTCGCCCTCGGCAGAGCGAATCGCCGCGGCGGCGGCCAGTGACGGCGTGTGCGCGTCGGTCCGCGGCCCGCGGACTCCGCTGCCGCTGCTGCAGGGCTAGCCGGCAGCTGGGGGCGCTCAGCCACCGCTAGGCGGCGGATAGGCATCCTTGATGGCAGTCGCCACGGTGCGTGCGATGCCGAGTTCGTTGGCGATGCGGCCGATGATGAATCCGCCGCCGTGCACGCGGAAGGTCGTGGCCTCGCCGTCCCGGGTCACCCGAACGTTGGCGAAGGCTAGCCCGCCGTGCTTGACACGCATCACGTTGTGCGTCCCGGCCGCGTGGCTGTCGACGGTGTAACGGTCGCCGAGCTGGCGTCGGAGTGTCTCCGCCGCGTCCTGCGGAGCAACGACTCGCGGGATCGTCACGGTTGGCATCTGGTCCTCCCTTGCTGGTCATGACTGGCGGGCTGCCCGGCGGAGTCCATCGGTGATCATCCGTCGCCGCGGGGGAGCCACCGGAAGCGCAAGCTGGCGAAGATGAGCCCGGCAACGCCCCAGGCGGCGAGCACAGCAAGATCGCCCCAGCGCAACCCGGAGCCGGTGGTGTGCGGGTTGTAGGCCGCCAGCAGCGCTGCTGCGAGCGGCTGGACCGGGAACACCTTGCCGATGTCGGCGAGCCACGTCGGCAGCTCGGACGCGGCGATGAACACACCGGATATGAAGCTGAGCGGCAGCATCGTGACAAGCACAACGGGCTGAGCGGAATCGACGCTGCCGATCAGGCTGGCCACGGCGAAGCCGAGGCCACAGAAGACGATCGCGCCGACGACGATATCGAGCACGAACGCGGGTGCGGTGCGACCGGGTATCGTCGCGCCGTAGGCGGCCCAGCCGATGAGCAGCAGCACGACCGTGATGGCCAGGGCTGTCAGCACCGCGACGAGCGCGCGCCCGGCGATGATGGCGCTGGCTGGGAGCGGAGTGCCGCGCCGGCGCTTGTAGATACCGGATTCGCGGTTGCGCACGACACTGATGGCCAGATTGCCGAATGCCGCGGCGAGCACGCCATAAGTGATGATGGCCGGGACGTAATACACCGACTCTTTCATCGTGCCGCCAGGGACCCTGACGGTGGCGTTGCGGAAGATCGACCCGAAGACCACCAGGAACAGCACCGGCAGCAGCAGTGTGAAGAAGACGCTCTGCAGGTTGCGCCGGAAGCACAGGAAGTCGGCCCGGAACTGGTGTGCGGCCAGCCGAACGTTGCGGCCGCGGGTACCGTAACGGGCTGGCTGGTGGCGGACGGCGGTCATCGCTGCTCCCCAGTGAGCTGCAGATAGACGTCTTCGAGCGTGGGCCGCACCACCTGCAGGTCGGGCAGGTCCGCGCTGCGGGCCCGCGCCCAGGCGGCGAGGGTTCCCAGCAGCGGCAGCGGGCTGGCGGTACGGATCGCGATCTTGCCGTCCGCCATATCGGTGATGCTGGCGCTCACCTCAGGCGGCAGGTCAGCGACGGCGAGGGCGGGCGGCACGGTGAAGCTGATGACGGAGGACTGGCTGTCCCGGCCGCCAAGGCTGGCGGCGGTGCCCTCGGCCGCGATCTGACCGGCCACGATGACCGCGATTCGGTCTGCCAGCCGCTCGGCTTCCTCCATGTAGTGGGTGGTCAGGAAGATCGTTTTACCGAGATCGCGCAGGCTCGCGATGACCTCCCATGTGGCCTGCCTCGCTGCGGGGTCGAATCCGGTGGTCGGCTCGTCGAGGAAGATCAGCTCCGGGTTCCCGATCAGGGCCAGGGCCACGTCCAGCCGCCGGCGCTGCCCGCCGGAAAGCTGCTCGCAGCGTGCGTTGCGCCGGCCGGTCAGGCCGACCATCTCGAGCGTCTCGCCGACCGGGCGGGGCGCGGGGTAGTAACCGGCGTACAGAGCCAGGCACTCCCGGACGGTGAGCTCGGCCTCAGGCTCGGACTCCTGCAGGACCACCCCGATCCTTGCCCGCCACCCGGGTGCTGGGCGCGCCGGGTCGCTGCCCAGGACCTCGACCTCGCCACCGTCTCGGCTCCGGTAGCCCTCGAGCGTCTCGACGGTGGTCGTCTTGCCCGCGCCGTTCGGGCCGAGGAAGGCGAAGATCTCGCCGGCCCGGACGATCAGGTCGATGCCGCGAACAGCCTCTATGTCCCGGTATCGCTTGCGGAGGCCGCGTACCCGGATCGCGACATCGTCCTTGGGTTGCTGGCTGCCGGGCAACGAGTCCGGCGCCACCACGTCCTTGCCCCTCACCGCGCGCATGGCCTCGCCTACCTGGTGTTGACTGAGTCACTCGCAAGGAATAGTCAGAATGATCCTCGCCTCCCGCTGGGCCGGGAGGGGCCGAAGGTCACAGCTTCAGCAGGCACATCGGTCCGACATACCGCGCAACCTGCCCCACCACCCGCGCCGGGCGCGGTCACATCCGCCGGTGCTCGCTGCCGCCGAGGTCAGGATGATCGCGGTGGCGCGGCGAAGGCGGCCCACACCACCTTGCCGCGACCGCCAGGTGCGGTGCAGAACCCCCACTGATCGCTGAGCGAGGCGACCACGAGCAATCCGCGGCCGGCCTCGTCCTGCCAGTCTGGCTGCCGGGGAGCCGGCGCGCGCGGGCTGGGGTCGGCCACCGCGCAGATCACGCACGGCCCGGGATCGGCTAACCCGAGCCGGATGGGCCAGCCCGACGGGGTCTCGTCGTCGGCGGGCGGAACCGGGAGCGCGTGTCGTAGTGCGTTGGTCATCAGCTCGGTGACGACGGCAGCGGCGTCGTCCGCGCGGTCAGGCGCGCCCCACTTCTGCAATGTGCGCAGCGTGAATGCACGCGCGGTGGCAATGGACCGAGTTACCGGGGCCGGCGTGCGGGTAGCTACTTTCGGCATCGCGGACCAGGAGCCGGACTGGCCATCGGGCTCCGCTGGCGAGCTGTCCCAGCGCCGCCACGCCATGTCGACCGCTGACTGCAACCATGGCCACTGCGCCCGTTGGGCAGGCGCTAACGCTACCCCCGGACCCCCCCGCGTGTTCATTGCGGCAGTGTGCAGTTGGCGCGCTATCACGTGGCAGGTGTCCAGTTGGCTCGGTGTCGCTAGCGGGCGACCATGTCCGGGCGGCGACGCTGCCCGGACGGGAGCCAGGGCAGCGCAATCACCCGATCATATTGGCAATATCCTGCCGCATGCACAGCACAGTGGCAATAGCCATCTGCACGTGCATTTGCATTGTTATCTCGCATCGGCCGAGCTAAGCTACATTTCGTCTCGTGCAGCTGCACGTGCATTTGCAATCACAAGCGGCCATTGGCCGAGGAGGACGTCATGCAGCACAGGAACGGCATAGCAGCGGCTGAGCTTGGCCGCGTGCAATGGCGTAAGAGCAGCGCCAGCAACCCCAGTGGCAACTGCGTGGAGCTCGCTGAACTGCCTGATGGCGAGGTCGCTGTGCGCAACTCGCGCCAGCCTGCCGGGCCTGCGCTGGTCTACACCAGAGCGGAGATCGCGGCGTTCCTGGCCGGAGTCAGGAATGGCGAGTTCGACGACCTGGGCTGATGGTTCCCCTGGGAAGAATGTGACAGCTCGGTCATACAGACGGGATCGAACCTTCCACCTGATGGTAACGTTCACTGAGCGTGCAGATCAGTGGCGGGCCGCCGGCGGGCGATTACCGCGGCGCCATTGACGGCGTGCGCGATGGAGCTGACGGTAATCGGCAGGGCGGGGTGGCTACTCCGCCTGCCGCCCAGGAGTTGACGGTGAGCGTAAATCACCAGCCTGGTGACGCTGACCAGGGCGCGCTGGGATCGATCGAGGCCTTCAGCGGCCCGACGGTGCTGCGCATGCTCCTCGGCAGCCAGTTGCGCAGGATGCGCGAAGCCGCCGGAATCACTCCCGATCGAGCCGGCTATGAGATCCGGGCGTCCCGGTCCAAGATCAGCCGGATGGAGCACGGCCGCGTGGGCTTCAAGGAGCGGGATGTTGCCGATCTGCTCACCCTCTACGGCCTGACCGACGACCTGGTCCGCAACCACATGCTGACGCTCGCAGCGCACGCCAACTCGCAGGGCTGGTGGGCCAGATATGACGACGTGGTACCCGACTGGTTCGAGACCTACATCGGACTTGAGCAGGCGACGTCGCTGATCCGGACGTACGAACTGCAGTTCGTTCCCGGCCTGTTCCAGACCGAGGACTATGCTCGCGCGGTCACGCTGCTCGGCCACCGGTCGGCGACGCCGGAGGAGATCGAGCGCCGGGTCATGCTGCGACTCAGACGGCAGGGCATCCTGACCAGGGCGGAGTCCCGACCCAAGGTCTGGGCGGTGATCGATGAGTCGGCCCTCCGGCGGCCGCTTGGTGGCCGGGATGTCATGCGGAACCAGGTGCAGCACCTCATCGACCTGGCCGAAATGCCGCAGGTAACGTTGCAGGTCATGCCCTTCGACCGCGGCGGTCATTCAGCGGCTGGCGGCTCGTTCTCCATTCTCCGGTTTGCCGAGCCTGACCTGCCTGACGTCGTTTACATCGAGCAGCTCACCGGTGCGCTGTACCTGGACCGGCCGATCGAGATCGATCACTATCGGGAAGTGATGAACAGCCTGAGCGCCGAGGCTGAGACGCCGGCCGACACGGAGCGCCAGCTCAAGAATCTGTTGTGGACTATCTAGACCGACGGTGAGCCAGCGACCGCGGCGGGCCGCGGCGTGTGGGGGCTGGCCGGCCAACCAGTGAAAGGGCACCACGATGGCCGGTGACAGTGCACCAGGGCGCAGCATAGCGACGGCCGAGCCGGGTGACGCACCGACGTTCGATACCAGCGTCGCGCATGTAGCCCGGGTGTATAACTACTGGCTCGGCGGCAAGGACAATTTCGCGGCCGACCGGGCGGCAGCCGACCAAGCCATGGCCGCCTTCCCGGACATCGTGCTCTCGGCGCGGGCCAACCGGGCGTTTTTGCGCCGTGCCGTGAGCTTCCTGGTCGCGGCCGGAATACGTCAGTTCCTCGATATCGGTACCGGCATCCCGACCGCGAACAATACCCACGAGGTGGCGCAGCGGCTCGCTCCCGAGTCCCGCATCGTCTACGTCGACAACGATCCTGTCGTGCTGGCGCACGCGCGGGCGCTGCTGTCCAGCACCGCCGATGGAGCGACGGACTACATCAATGCCGATCTGCGGAATGCGGACGAGATCCTGACGGGTGCTCGGGCCACCCTGGACTTCTCGCAGCCGGTTGCGATCATGCTGATGGCGATCCTCCAGCACATCAGTGACGCCGACGACCCTTACGGCGTCGTAGCCAGCCTCGTGGCGGCGGTGCCTGCGGGCAGCTATCTCGCGCTGTCGCACCCGGCCAGGGACATTCACGCGGCCGAGATGGCAGAAATGGCGAAGCGGCTGAACCAGACAATGGCCGAGAAGGTAACCTTCCGCGGGCAGTCCGAGGTGGCCCGGTTCTTTGCCGGGCTGGAACTAGTCGAGCCGGGTCTGACGAACGTCCCCGACTGGCGGCCGGAGTCCGAGGACGAAGCCAGGAGCCCCGCCGCGCTGTGGTCCGGCGTAGCCCGCAAGCCCGCACGGTACGTGCCTTGGGTTGCCAGCTAGATCCGGACCGTAAAATCGTCGGGCTCGCGTGCCGGTCGCTCGCCCGCCGCAGCAGCCGGGTGGCCGACACCGATAGCGCCCATAGGCTCCCAGTCGGGTGGCAGCCCGAGCGCCGCCGCTACGACGTCGCGGCAGAACAAGGTGCTGGACACCCAGCATGAGCCGAGGCCCTCGACCGCGAGGGCGACGAGCAGGTTCTGCACGGCCGCGCCCATCGACACCACGAACATGGTCCGCTCGGCTGCGTTCCGACGCGGATCCGGGTACTCGTGGGCGGCATCGGCGACCAGGCACGGCACGATGATCAGAGGCGCGCGGCGCAGCGGCTCGCCGCGTCGGACGCGCCGGGCAATCTGCTCGGGCGTAAAGCCGTCGGCCGTCAGGTCCGCTTGCCACGCTGCCAGCATGTCGTCGAGTAGGCGCGTTCTGGCCTGTTCGCTCTCAAGTACGGCGAACCGCCACGGCAGGCTGTGATGTGGGGCCGGCGCGGTGACAGCCGCCGCGATGGCCCGGCGCACTGCCGCTGCCGAGACCGGCGCGGCGCTGAAGTCGCGCACGGTCCGACGCGCGGCGAGCACATCGCCAGCGCCGAGCCGGAACATATCGTCTTCGGCGGGCCTGATCAGGGCGGCGGCACCGGGTCCCGCGGTGCCGGTCACCAGTTCGGACAGGCCGCGCACGATGGCGACCGGGATGCCGGTCGTCTTCTGCTTGATCAGGTCGGCGGCACCCGCGATCTCATCCGCCACCGCCGCCACGGTCACCTCGAGCACCTTGCCGAAGGTGTCAGCCTGCCCGCGATGATCGCGCAGCGGGGCGACGCCGGCGACGCCGATGGCGGTGTCGGTCTGGCCAGACCGCCACGGTCTGCCCATGGTGTCGGTGATGATCACGCCGACGCGCCGCCCGGTCCGCTCGCTCAGGTCCTTGCGCAGCGCCTCGGCCGAGCCGTCGGGATCGACCGGCAGCAGCACCACGGTGCCGGGCCGGGTGTTCGACTCGTCCACCCCAGCGGCCGCCATCACCAGACCGTGCCTGGTCTGACTGATCGTGGTGGCACCCCGGCGGGCCACGACACGGACGGTCTCGGCCCGGATGGCCGCGTCCCGCTCCATGCTGACGACCCGGTCCTCAGCCTTACTGACGATCTTGGATGTGATCACCAGGATGTCGCCGTCGGCGAGGCCGGGCCCGGCCATCGCCGCTTCGCCGATCAGGCCCGCCAGATCGGCGCCGGGTGAAATCTCCGGCAGGCCGGGCACCGGCAGCACCGTGAGCGATCCGGCCTCTGCGCGCTGACTCATCTGCCCACCTCGAGCGCGAGATCGACGGCCGCCCTGGCAATCTCCGCCGACGCGGCCAGGCTGGTCATGTACAGCGGACGGCTCCGCACCGCGATGCCGGCCAGCTCCGGCGCGTCTACGGCGTCCTTGTCCTGGTCGTCGACAAGCCAGCCGTCCAGCAGTTCGGCGCCGTAGTAGGCGGCGACCGCGGTGGCGGACGTCTCGACGCCGATCGCCGTCAGGCAGGCATCGGCCATACCGCGCACCGGCGCGCCGCCGATGATCGGAGAGGCGCCAACGACAGTCTGGCGTCGCACCGCGTCAGCGATGCCAGGAACCGCGAGGATCACGCCGATGGAAACGACCGGGTTCGACGGCGGGAGCAGGACAAAATCGGCGGCGTCAATCGCGGTCAGGACGCCAGGCCCGGGTCGCGCCCGCGCCGCCCCGACGGCCTCGATCCGACGGGCGGGCACCGCCGCGCGCAGCCTGACCCACCACTCCTGGAAGTGCAACTCCTGCAGCCGCCCGTCGAGGTTGACCGTCACGTGCGTCCGGACCGGGTCATCCGACATCGGCAGCAGGGTGACGCCCGGTTGCCAGCGCTCGCAGAGGCGGCGGGTAACCGCCGACAGCGGCTCCCCAGCGGCCAGCAGCTGGCTGCGCAGGATGTGGGTCGCGATGTCCTTGTCGCCCAGGCCGAACCAGCCGGGCCCGGCGTCATAGGCGGCCAGCTCGGTCAGCACCGCGTGGCTTTCCCCGGCCCGGCCCCAGCCCTGCTCTTCGCTGATCCCGCCGCCCAACGTGTACATCACCGTGTCCAGGTCCGGGCAGACGTGAAGGCCGAACGGAGTGAAGTCGTCACCGGTGTTACCGATCACGGTGATGTCTGCCGCTGGCACCGCCACCCGCAGGCCACGCAGGAACCGGGCGGCGCCGACGCCGCCGGCCAGAACTGTGATGCGCATGCCCGAAAGTCTGGCAACCGCCACGGCCGCATCGCCCGACAACCCCCCGAAAGCACCAGAGCGGCACGGCCGCCGCTTTCGGCCGCGGCACCGTCTGCAGGCACGGCAGCCGCCCCGGCAGCCGCGCGTTCCCAGGAAATTTTTCACCGCATCCCGGGGCAACCGGGTGGCCTTTATCACGTATCTCCCTTGACGACCCGCAAGACACGCGCGTGTAATTTCACCTATGTAATTCTCGCGCCGGGGGCGGGACACGGGGAACGAACAGCAGGAGGTGCGCAGTGGCGGACGTCATCGTCTCGCTGGTGCACGAGCTCGGCTTCGGCGCAGATGATGCCGGGGACTACAGCTGGCAGGACCGGGCGCTGTGCGCGCAGACCGATCCCGAGGCCTTCTTCCCGGAGAAGGGCGGCTCGACCCGGGAGGCCAAGCGGGTCTGCCGCAGCTGCGAAGTCCGCGCGGAGTGCCTCGAGTATGCACTCGAGCACGACGAGCGATTCGGCATCTGGGGTGGGCTCTCAGAGCGGGAGCGGCGCAGGCTCAAACGGCAAGCTGTGTAGTCGGCTGGTCGCTGCCTGTGATGGCCGGCAGATCCTGTCTGGCCATCTAGCCGGGTCGGATTCGCGTATTGTTCACGGGTACCCCCGAAGGGCACGACGGCACGAGCAGTGCCGCGGCGACTAGCAAACCCGGACAGCAAGCGAACTTCTGTGCCGCCTACTGACGCGTATCCCCAGCACGTAGTGACCGCGGTGATCGTCGCTCATGACGGTGCCGCGTGGCTCCCGCACCTGATCGAGGCGCTTGACGCGCAGTCCAAGCCGGTGCAGCGGGTTGTCGCCGTCGACACGGGCAGCCGGGATCGCAGCGGCTCGGTGCTTGCGTCACACCTTGGCCAGGCCGCCGTCTTCGGCATGGACCGCAGCACTGGCTACG
>Ga0187805_10000448_pt1 | contig 13551 bp, 13 predicted proteins | sample NC_wetland_sal_i_6_FD_132965 | JGI IMG/M metagenome (GOLD analysis project Ga0187805, IMG submission 132965) | Wetland sediment microbial communities from Neuse River Estuary, North Carolina, USA - Control_5 | ecosystem: Environmental > Aquatic > Freshwater > Wetlands > Sediment | place: USA...
CCAGCCCGAAGCCCGCCGAGCAGTCGCTGAAGGCGGGACAGAAAATCGGCACATCCTCGCGGTACGCCTCGAGCACGATACTGGCGCCCGTCTTGGCGCCCGTCTCGGCCAGGTACTTGCCCATTTCGGCAAGGAATTCGCGCGACGAATACGGCCGCGGCTCGAGGCGGTCGGCGACTTTCTGAACCGTCTCGTCGCAGACGCGCAGTTGGTCTTCGTCGATAAGCGTGTCGTAGATGCGATCGATATGCAGTCCGCGCAGCTTGTCGTCGTCGAGCCCGTACTTGAACCGGTCCTCGGCCATCCAATGCCTGAAACCGAGCGCCTCGAAAAAATCCTGATCGACGATGTTCGCGCCGCTGCCCACGACCGCATCGACCATGTGATTGCGAATCATGTCGACGAAGACCTGCTTCAATCCCGCGCTGATTAGCGAACCGGCCAGGCACAGGATTATGCCGCAGTCGCGATCGCGCAGCATCCGATCGTAAATCGTCGCCGCGCGATGCAGGTCGCGCGCGCTGTACGCCATTTGCCCCATCGCCTCGACGATCGGCACCACGCTTTCGCGTGTGATGTCGATATGTTCGATCGGCCGCTTGAGAAGTTCCGACTTGATGCTCATGGTTACGCCCCGTGATGTGCCGAAATATTGGCTGATAGTACGCACCGGCCACAAGTTATACGCTACTTCAGTGGCGGCCGGGGGAGAAAGCGCTGGGCAGGCCTCGCGATGCGCTCGCCTCTCTTGCCGCTCGTGTGGCTGCCGGTTACACAGATCATACGGACCGCGGCCCGACGAGGAAGATACTGATGCAGTCTCCCGTCAGATACGCCAGGAGCGGTGATGTTCACATCGCCTACCGGATTTTCGGCGCCGGCCCGCGCGACATCGTGCTGGTGCCGGGAACGGTGTCGCACGTCGAACTCTATTGGGAACTGCCTGCCAACCAATATCTGCTCAAAAGGCTCACCTCGTTCTCGCGCGTAATCGTTTTCGACAAGCGCGGCCAGGGACTTTCCGATCGGACCGCCGAAATGACCTTGGAAGAGCGCGTCGACGATGTGCGAGCGGTTATGGATGCGGCCGGGTGCAAGCGCGCCACGATCTACGGCTGGTCGGAAGGCGGCCAGATGTCCCTGATGTTCGCCGCGAGCTGCCCCGAGCGAACTTCGGGCCTCGTGCTCTACGGATGCTATGCATCGATGAAAGGCGAGGCCTGGGCCGGGACTCCCGATCAATACGCGAGATTCCTTGCCACATTGGAAAAACACTGGGGCGAAGGCATCCTGGTCAGAGTCAATGCGCCGAGCCGGGTGAACGATAACGCCTTCCTCCAGTGGTTTGGCCGGCTCGAGCGGGCCGCAGCGAGTCCAAGCGCCATCCTCGCCTTGCTGCGGGCCAATTACGAGATTGACGTCCGTCACATTCTGCCCGCGATCACGGTGCCGACCCTAATCCTCCATCGCCAAGGTGATGCGCTCGTTCCCGTCGAAGCCGGGCGATATATGGCCCGGCACATTCCCGGAGCCAAGTACATCGAGCTGCCTGGCAACGACCATCTGCTCCAGGCCTTCGATCAGGACGTGCTCGATGCGCTTATTGATCAGATCGAGGAATTCACAACCGGCGTAGTCCACCGCCCCAGGCCGGACGAGATGCTCGCCGCGGCGATATCCACCGATATCGCCGCCTCCACCAAACCCGCCCCGCTAACTCCGGCTCGCGCTGAAAGCGGGCCGTTGGCCGACGCAATCGCGGAACTCGAAAGATGCCGCGACATGATCGCTTCGGGCGAAGACAGCCCCGAGCTCCCCGGCTTGGTTGCGCGCGCCGAAGCGCTGGCCGCCGCAGCGCGAGGATCATGGCAGGAGTCCGAGTCGCAATTCATCAAAGCTGTTGAGACCTTCCGCCGCCACAAGATGGCGTGGCAGGAGGCGCAGACCCTTCAAACCTGGGGCCGCACCCTGCAGGCCGGCGTCGATCGTCGCGGGCTTATCGAAAAGCTGGACTCGGCAATCGAAGCTTACAAGCGCCAGCGCGAAGACCAACGCCTGCTTCACGCCGACCCCGTCCACGCCAACGGCGGCAACGATGCGCCCGGCGCACATAGTACGACCGTACACGCGGCCGCATCGCCTGACGCGACTTTTCGCCGAGAAGGCGACTATTGGAGCGTCGCGTGGCAGGGCAATCTGGTCCGGCTCAAGGACGCCAAGGGCTTCCACTACATCGCCTACCTGCTCGCCAATCCCGGCCGCAACGTGCTGGCCCGCGAACTCGCCGCTCTTGGCACAGCGCCCGGCAAAGGACGCGCATCGATCGATCCCAACGCGACTGCCGCAACCCTTGGCGATGCGGGCGCGATCCTCGACACCAAGGCTCGCGAGCAATACCGACAGCGAATTGCCGATCTGCGCGAGGAACTGGCTGAGGCCGATCGGCTCAACGACACCGGCCGCGCGACACGCCTGCGGATTGAGCTGGAGTCGCTAAGCGATCAGCTTGCCGCTGCCGTGGGGCTGGGCGGACGAGTTCGCAAGGCCGCCTCGCACAGCGAAAGGGCGCGGGTGATGGTGACCAAGGCAATCAAGGCGGCGATCGCAAAGATCCGCGCTAGCGATGCCGCGCTGGGCCGCCATCTTGCCACTTCCATCAAAACCGGCAACGCCTGCGTTTACGATCCCGGCCCCGACCGTCCCACCGCCTGGCGCTTGTAGCGCCGTTAGTGTGGCCGAAATTTCCGGCCGCAGTTTCGATTTGTACCCAATTTCGGCACGTCGTGCCTCCATTCGTCACGCCTCATAGTTAGTACGACCCATGGATGCGCATGGAAGTGTACGTGCACTGATCCGCAGGCATCGTTGAGGATGCTAATGGAATCTCCCGTCAAATACGCCAAGAGCGGCAACGTTCACATCGCGTATCGCGTCTTCGGCGACGGCCCGCGCGACATCGTTCTGATTCCGGGAACGCTCTCGCACGTCGAGCTTTTGTGGGAAGTGCCGACCAATGAGTATCTGCTGAAACGGCTCACTTCCTTTGCCAGGGTGATCGTCTTCGACAAACGCGGCCAGGGACTCTCCGACCGGGTTGCCGAGCAAACCATCGAAGAACGGATCGGCGACGTGCGAGCCGTGATGGACGCGGCGGGCTCCAGGCGCGCGACCATCTACGGATGGTCGGAAGGCGGCCCGATGTGCCTGACATTCGCCGCCACCTATCCTGAACGAACCTCGGCGCTCGTGCTGTACGGCACCTACGCCAGCATGCGAGGCGCAAATTTCAACATCAGCCCTGAGCAGCTCGATCAATGGTTAGTCGCGATAGACAAACACTGGGGCGAGGGTCTTTTGGTCAAACTCAACGCTCCAAGCCGGGCTCGGGACCAGGCGGTGGTCCAATGGTTCGGCCGCATCGAGCGCGCCGGGGCCAGCCCCGGGTCCATCATCGCCCTGCTGCGGGCCAACTATGAGATCGACGCGCGCCATGTTTTGCCTTCGCTTGCGGTGCCGACCCTGATCCTCCATCGCGCCGGCGATGCGCTGGTTCCGGTCGCGGCCGGGCGCTACCTTGCCGGGAATATCCCGGGCGCCAAATACGCGGAGCTTCCGGGCGACGATCACCTCGTGCTCGATGAGGAGACGCAGGATCGAATCGCCGACCAGATCGAGGAATTCATCACCGGGGGGATCCATCGGCCCGAGCCGGATCGGGTCCTCGCCACCGTGATGTTTACCGATATCGTGCAGTCCACCGAGCACGTCGCGGCGATCGGGGACGAGCGATGGCGGGACCTGCTCAAGAAATATTACGAGGTCGTCCGCAAGGAGCTTGCCACTTTTCGCGGCCGTGAGGTGGCCACCGCCGGCGACGGCGTGCTCGCCACCTTTGACGGGCCGGCCCGCGCCATAAGATGCGCCTGCTCGGTGCGCGAAAAACTGCTTGGATTGGGCCTCCAGGTGCGCTCCGGCCTGCATACCGGCGAATGCGAGCTCCTCGGCGACAATGTCGGCGGCATCGCCGTGCACATCGCGTCGCGTGTCGAGAGCGCCGCCAATCCGGATGAAGTGCTGGTCTCGAGCACGGTCAAGGACCTGGTCGCGGGATCGGGCATTCAATTCGGCGACCGCGGCTCGCACAGTCTCAAAGGCGTCCCGGACCAATGGCAGCTGTTTGTTGTGAATCACCCTTGAGATTCGAAACTGGCGGCTGACCGCCACAACCCGGTTGAGAGGAGAACTCGATGCCAACCCGAAAAGTTATCGTCTCGAAGATCGGCCAACGAGGACTGCGCATAATTCCGGCCGCGGCCTTGGCCGCGTCGCTCGGGATGCTCGCGATCGGCGGATGCTCGTCGCAGAGAGCGGACCCGCCGGCGCAGCCGCCTATGCCGGTAAATTTCGCGCTCGAAAGGTGCGAGCAGCTTCAGCCAAACCTTTACAAGTGCCCGGCCGTCGATCAGCCGATGTGTACGCCGGAGTTCAATCGTACCGACGTGAATTGCGTCCGCATCGGCCCCAAGGGCAGCGTCTTCGTTCAGCGCGGCGGCACGATGGTCCCCTGAGCCGAGCTTATCGCAGTTCCGCGTCGGGTCGGTGACTGTGTCAGTCACGCTTCAAAATGGAAATCCCGACTGAACGTCTAGAAACTATTTGGAGGCAGTTCAATGATGTATCGAAACCTGGGCTTGAAGGCGAAAGGGATCGTGAAGGCTGCGAGTTCAGCCATAGCAGTGCTAGGGCTGTTGGCACTTGCCGGATGCTCGTCGTCAGTGCCGCCGCCCGACCCGGTGCCAGCGCCGGAGCTCGCGCAGTATACCCCACCGACATTGGACCAAACGGAGGTGCACCTGTATCTCGACCAGTGCAAGCAACTCGAGGCTGGCCTCTACAAATGTCCCGCCTTTGAAAAGGACATTTGCAACCCCGAGTATAACGGCCAGGCCCAATGTGTCCGAATCGGACGGAAAGGCAGCGTCTTCGTCCGCAACAACCCCGACAACTAAGGACCTCGTCGCGGGATCGGACATTCAATTCGGCGATCGCGGCACCCACAGTCTCAAGGGCGTCCCCGACCAATGGCGCCTGTTCGCCGTGCAATAGTCCGTCCCAGCTCATTGCCGGTGTCATTTCCGCGCGTTTTTCAGGGGCCGCGACGCGGCTCGATCATTTCTCAGCGCTCATCCGCTACGACAACCTTCCGCACGCCGCAGGAGAAATTGTCGCTTCGCATCATGCACGCTGCGGATTCCCTGCGCCGTCGTCGCCACGACCTTCGACCCCGTCGCAGCGGGTCATCACTTCAGCGGACCGATTCCGCCCAGCCCCGTCCAGTAGAGCATGAAATTCAGCGTTCCAAGCGCGATCAAAAACGCGAACGCCCCGATATCCACGCCTTTCACCGGGTATTCGATAAACGTCGTCGGCTCGTGGCTGAATCCGAAACCTCGCGCTTCCAGAGCCATCGCCATGTTGTTGGCCTTGCGCAGCGCGCCCATAAAAACCGGAATCACCACCGGCACGTAGCGCCGCACCCGCTCCAGCGGCCCGCCCTGGTTGAAATCGTAGCCGCGCAGCCGCTGCGCATCGACGATCGTCACCGCCGAGTCGATAAACAGCGGCACCAGCCGAAATGACAGCGAGATCGCGAACCCCACGCGATACGGCACCCGCATCCGCTGCAGTCCGTAGGTGAACTCCTCGATCTTGGTGGTCGAAAGAAACAGCACCGACGCCGCCAGCAGCTCCGCCAGCTTGATCCCGCGCCCGACGCCAAATACCAGCGACAGCCGGCTGACGTGAAAAATCGGCACGTTCACCAGCACCGCGCCGCGCCGGTAGAAGACCATCCACGCGATCGTCGTGGTGAACACCAGGATCGCGAACAACCAGCGCAGGCGGTAGAAGTTCGGCCACGAATCGGTAAGCTGCGCGATCCACAGCATGACCAATCCGACCGGCGCGAGCGCCAAAGGATTGTCCACCCAGTACACCGACCAGAACATGACGAACAGCGCGAACACCTTGACCGTCGGATGGAGGCGATGAACGAACGTGCCGCGATCGATGTACAGATAAATCGGCATCAGGCGCGCCCCTTGGCCCACACGACGAATTCGTCGGTCGTCAGCGCCAACGTCCCGAAGCGGCGGCTCAACTCGGTGATCTCCGGCGCCCGGAATGACGACGAGCGCAGCAGTTCGTCCTGCATGAAAAACTCGCGCACGCCGCCGTCGAAAATCTTCGCGCCCTTGCGCAGCAGCACCACGCGCCGCGCATACTCCGCGACCAGCCACGGCGTATGGGTGATGATCGCGATCGCGATCCCCGCGCGGTTGAGCCCCTGCACCAGCGCCATCATCCGAACCTGCTCGCGATGGTCCAGGCCGGTGGTCGGTTCGTCGAGGATCAACATCCGCGGCCTGAGCACCAGCACGCTGGCCACCGCCAGGCGCTGGCGCTCGCCCTTGCTGAGCAGGAACGGGTCGCTGCCGCGCTCGTTCTGCAGCCCAACCGCCTCGAGCGCTTCATCGCATCGGCGCGCAATCTCGTCATCCGCCAGGCCGAAGTTGCGCGGGCCAAACGCGACTTCGTCTTCAACCGTGGCGGCGAAAATCTGATGGTCCGGGTTCTGGAAAACGTACGCCACTTCGCGCGCCGACTCGGCCGGCCGCATCTGCGCGCGGTCCTTGCCTTCGATTATCACGCGGCCCGTGGCCGGCTGGAGCAAACCGACAATTTGCTTGGCCAAGGTGGTCTTGCCGGAGCCGTTCTGCCCGACTATCGCGAGGAAGTCGCCGGCCTCGACTCTGAGATCGATCGAGTTGAGCACCCGCGGCCCGCCCGGATAGCTGAAGCTCACGTTCTCGATCGCCATAAATGCGGCGCCGCTCGATGCGTTTTCGGCAGCCGCCGGGCGTTCGGGTGCGCGGGGATCGGCGACGATGTCAACCGAAGTAGCGGCGAGTCGCGGGTAGGCGCGCACGATCGCCTGGTAAGCCATTTCGACGCTTTCTGCATGTGCGTCGATTCCGAGCAGCCTGAGTGCGTGGCCCAGTCCGGGCGGACGCACGCCGCATCCCATCAGCAGGTCGGTGCGCGCGAAAACCTCGGCGGGCGGACCAGCGGCGGCGATCCCCCCCTCGCGCAACACCATTATCCGATCGGCGGCGCGCAGTTCCTCGGACTCGTGCTCGATTACGATCAGGCTCAAGCCCTGGGCGCGCAGCCGGGCGATCAACTCGAAGACTTCCACCCGGCCCTCGGGATCGAGATCGGTGGTCGGCTCGTCGAGCACGATGAGCGACGGCCGCAACGCCAGCACCGAGGCGATCGCAAGGCGCTGCTTCTCGCCGCCCGAGAGCGACATTGGATCGCGATGCTCGAAGCCGCGCAGGCCCACGGCCTCCAGCGCGGGAATGATGCGGCGGTCCATCTCGGCGCGGTCCATGCCGACTTGTTCCATTGCGAACGCGACTTCGTGCGCGACGTTGGTCGAGAACAATTGCGACTCGAAATCCTGGAAGACCATGCCCACTTTGGGCGCGACGTCGCAGACGCGAAGATGGCCGAGCGGCTCGCCGGCGATGTGGATGGCGCCGCGAAAATCGCCGTCCTCGAACTCCGGGATGATGCGATTGAGGCATTTGGCGAGCGTCGACTTGCCCGCGCCCGACGCGCCCATCACGCCGATCATTTCGCCGGCCGACTGCACGAAGCTTACCGCGCGAAGGGCGGGACGCTCGGCGCCGTGATAGGTGAACGTGACGCCTTCGACCCGCACTGCGTGCGCGGCAGGATTCACCGGCAGAATTTGCGCTTCGGTCTTCACATCATCAACAGGCCCGCGAACGCCAAGAGCAGAAATGGGCCGACGACTATTAAGACCGGTTTGTCGTACGGGGCGACAATCATCCACGCGGGCAGAAACTTTGGCGCCCAATATCCGGTCGAAAGCAAATTTCCGGAAATCCAGGCGCCGCCCTCGCCTGCGATCAGAATCGCGAAGCCCGTGGCCCGAATTCCCACCGGCTTCGGTTTCAGCTCGGGCATCATGTCGGTGTAAAGCATCCGGCCCTTTTTGACCCGCGGATAGACCGCAGCGAGGATGAATGGCGAGAGCACGAGCGCCGAAATCATGTTGTTGAAGATGATCACGTTGCCGAGCATCGCGAACGGCCTGATAACGAGCACGTTGTCGGCCCATCCGACCAAGTCGGCGCACAGCACGCTGGCGACAAGGCACGCGATGACATACTTGAGAATTCCAAGCGGCGAGCGGCTGATCGGACTTTGGCCGCGGCCGATCAATTCCCAAACTTTGTACGGAATCCACCCGTAGGCCAGGTTGGCGAGGAATCCGGCGATGTCGCCCGGCGATACTCCGCCGAAAAAATCGCCGATCATGTTGCCGATCGCGGAACCCCACGCGGCCGCGGGACCGAACAGGAACGAGCAGACCACCGGAATGGCGTTGGCGGGGCGAAGCTCGGTGACGCCGGGAATCAGCGGGACGACCTTGAACGGCACCAGCACGGCCGCGTAGAGCGCCCCCGAGATCGCGCACAGCACGACCATCCGCGTATTGCGCCACATCAGGCGAAGGTCGCTCATCGCGGCACGTGCGATACGATGCGCGCGCGGCGCATGCCTGCTATACGAGAGAAATGATTGACAGCCACGTTCATCTCGACGCTGACCAGTATCCCGACCCTTCCAGTGCAATCAAGCGGGCGCAGGATGCGGGCGTGTCGGCGATGGTCGTGCCGGGAGTTGGGCGGGAGTCAAATCGTAGGGTAGTCGAGCTCGGGCGACAGTATCCGGGCGTCGTCTTTCCGGCCGTGGGATTTCATCCCGAACAGTTTGAAAATAGCGAACACGACGCGCTCGAGGTGCTGGAGACGATCGCGCGCGAGCGCGACTCGATTTGCGCCGTCGGCGAAGTCGGATTGCCATGGTACGGCGATCGCGCCAGGGATGCGGGGGTGCGGGACGCGGCCAAGCTGAGGCTCGCACGCTTTGCGGAGCTCGCGGCCGCGATGGATCTGGCGCTGATACTGCATGCGCCGCACCGATGCGCCGCCGAGGCGCTCGCGATAATTGGCGACGCAGGCGTGACGCGCGCGGTCTTTCATTGGCATAAGTCCGACGAGCAGACCACGCGCGCGATCATCAAGGCTGGATATTTTATTTCGCTGACTCCGGAGGTCGCCTACCGCGAGCGCGACCAGGATCTCGCCCGGATGATTCCTTCGGACAGGATGATTGTCGAGACCGACGGACCGTGGCCGTACGGCGGCCAGTTCGCGGGGCGGTTGACCGAACCGGCAATGATCAAGGACGTGGTCGCCGCGATCGCGCATCTGCGATGCACCACGTTCGAGGAAATCGCCGCGGCGACAACGGCCAACGCGCGCGCGCTGTTCCGGCTGGCAGGCTGTTGATAAATCACAGCCTGCTCCCTCTCTCTTGTCTCCCCCGGCAGGGGCTGACCATGGCAGCGGAGACTGATGAAAGCTGCCCTTGTAATCTAATCACCAAGAAGGCCAGCTATTTCTCCTTTGCTGCCCTGCCGGTTCCCGATAGCCCCACTGACAGCGGCTCGCCGATCACGTTGTCATGAATCATCAGGGTTCCAGTCCGTGGCGTGGTGTCCGTCGGCGCGAAGGCCACCGACGCCTTGCAGCTCTTGCCGGGCGCGAGCGTCTTTTTGCATTCGGACTTCACTACGAACACTTCCGACGACTTGCTCTCGGTCTTGATTTCCACCGCCAAGGTTTTTTTCGCACCTGCATTCTTGATCGTGACAGTCCTGGCCTTGCTGGTCGTTCCGACCCTCGTCTTGTTTCCGAATGCGAGCGAATCGGGACTGATAGTCAGCTTCTGGTCGATTGGAGTTGGCGTAGCAGTCGGAGTTTGAGTCGCAGTCGCGGTCGCAGTCGGCGTTGCTGTTGGGGTCGGGGAAGCGGTTTGAGTGGCGGTGGCGGTCGAAGTAGCAGTCGCGGTTGCTGTCGGGGTGGCCGTGGGGGTTGGAGTTGCGGTCGCGGTCGTGGTGGCTGTCGGCGTTGACGTACCCGTAGCAGTGGCAGTCGCAGTTGCCGTCGCCGTGGCCGTGCCGGTCGGCGTTGCGGTTGGCGTACCGGTCGGAGTCGGAGTGGCGAGCGGCTTGTCGTACTCCAGAACGCGGTTATTCATGCTGTCGGCGATGTAGACGTTGCCCAGACCGTCCACCGTGACTCCTGATGGCTCGTCGAGACTGCCGGCGCCGAGCCCGCCGTCATTGGCGGTCTTGGTGTACGGGTCCCCGTCCTGGCCGAAGACGTTATCGGCAGTCGTGTCGCCTGCGCCGCTTTCGCCGCTCTACGCATTGAGCGGGGTATTGTATTCCAGCACCCGGTTGTTATTCGCATCCGCCACGTAGAGGTTGCCCAGCGTGTCCACCGCGACTCCCGCTGGACCGCACAGGTCATCGGGGTCGTCGGCGGAGCCCCCATTGTCGAAGTCGCATCCACCGGTCGTAAAACTCGGAGCCTGGCCAAAGACCAGATCGGCGGTGGCGTTGGTCAGCGGAGTGTTGTACTCGAGCACCCGGTTGTTGCCGGAATCAGCCACGTAGAGGGCGCCCGACACCGGGTCCACCGCGACTGCCTCCGGATCGCACAGGTCATCGGCCGTGGGATTGCCGCCCGAGGTGTCGTTGTTGCACTTAGCCGTGGTGAAACTCAGAGCCTGGCCGAAGACCAGGTCGGCGGTGGTGTTGGTCAGCGGAGTGTTGTACTCGAGCACCCGGTTGTTGCCGTAGTCCGCCACATACAAGTCGCCCGACGCGTCCAGTGCGACTCCCTGTGGATTGTTCAGGCCATTTGTGCCGGCCGCGACCTTGGAAAGCGTGAAGCTGGTCTGACCGAACACCTCTTGGGCCGCGCCGCCCACGCACGGAAATGTTCCTTTGCAGGCCGCAAACGGATTACTGTACTCGAGCACCCGGTTGTTGGCCGCATCCGCCACATAGAGGTTGCCCGACGCGTCCACCGCCAGCGAAGTTGGAAAACATAGCAGGCTGTTGGTCGGGCCGCCGCTGTTATTGCAGTTGTTGGCGGTAAAGCTAGGCTGTCCGATTACCAGGTCGGCCGCGCTGCCGCTGGTGAACGAGTCGGCGTTCATCCAGCCCAGCACCCGGTTGTTGTTTTTATCTGCCACGTACAGGTTATTTGGCGTGACACTGGAATCGATCGCCACTGCGTTGGGGAAGTAGAGCGTCTCGCCGGCCGCCGCCCCTGTGCCCTGGTTGGGGGAATTGTCGATGAAGTCAGGCTGTCCAAGGACGCGGTCAGCAAGAATATTGCCGAAGGCACCCATCACCGTTGCCGCGTACAACGCGACCGCCAGAAGCCCCGCCGCAGTCCCGAGCGTCCGCCGATACGATCGCAAGACACGCGCTAGTTGGCGATCCATCACGTCTGCTCAAGCTTCATCGTGCGGCACTGTCTCTACTAGACGTACTATCAGTTACGCAAGGTGTTCATTTTAAGGCCCGAGACTCGAGCGTCAAAAGCCCGCGATCACCCGCTGCCACTGTGATCTCGGTTTGCCTGGTTGCGGGCGCTCGCGGGAATGACACCCCCGAAGAGCGGGAGAGAAGGTTGAGGAAGGAAGCCAGTTTTCCGGCAGGGTGTTGAGGCCGAACTCGCGAAAGGCTCATCGTCGGCTTTTCCTCAACACCCTGCCAGGAGAGTAATCGCGCTTTTGCGCATCGACCGGGGACGCAGAATTAATTCTCGGTGAAATCTGCGTCGGCAGCGGGTAGAATACCGTCGCCATGCCGATCTACGAATATCGTTGCGAGAAGTGCCGCCGCACGACCAGCGTCCTGACCACCCGCGTCAGCGAAAAAGTTCACGCGGTTTGCGCGTATTGCGGCGGGAAAAAAATGCGCCGTCTGATGTCGCGCTTCGCGATGCCACGCAGCGAGGAGTCGCGAATGGAGTCGCTCGCCGATCCGTCGAAGATGGGCGATGTCGACGAGAACGATCCCAAGAGCGTCGCACGGATGATGAAGCGGATGGGCAAGGAGATGGGCGACGAGTTCAGCGGCGAGGATTTTGACGAGGCAGTCGAGGAATTGGAGCGCGGCGGTGATTTGGGCGATGACGCCTCGGGCGACGACGATCTCTAGCGGCCAGTTGGAGCGCGCGAAATCGAAAATGGCACGTCGGGAAAGGGGAGATTAGGATAGGGCTGCTCATGAAGTACGAACCTGCCAGCGGAAAGCCCGAATGGTCGCCGCGCGTCAGCAGGGAGAAGATTCGCCGGCTCTATCAGAACGATGTGAGCGGCATCGTCGATGAAGAGCTGTTGGATGACGTCGGTACCACGCTCTATTGCCGATGCGAGAGCATCCTCGACGCGTCAGACGCGGCGGGCGGGAAAATCCACTGTCCGAGTTGCGCGAACGTTATCATGCGCGCGAGCGTCGATAAGCATGAGCAGATCCTCTGCGGGAAATGCCGATGGACAATCCGGTGGATCGATTACCAGAAGACTTATCAGCATAAGGATCTCTGGGGCGGAGGCTTTGCCGATGCGATGCGCGAGTTCATGGCGCGATGGGAAGCGAGCCCGAGTGCTGGCGAGAAGATGCTGCTCATCGATCGGCTAATTCACGTGTGGCATTGGCAATTCAGCAAAGAGCGTGGCGCGAGCCGCCCGGCGGCACCGACTTTCATCGAAGGCAGCCGCAAGGGAGTGATCAAATTCCTCGACCAACTCTCGCGGCGATAGACAGGCTCGGCAGAGTAGCGCGGGCGCTAATCCGCTTCGAGCATCACGATCGCCGCCGCGGCAATCCCGTCGCCACGGCCCAGCGCGCCGATTCCCTCGGGGCTCGACGCTTTCACATTGACGCGCGACCCGTCCGCGCCGAGCGCCGCGGCAAGCCGCTCGCGCATCGCATCGAGATACGGCCCGAGCCTGGGCGCTTCGGCGAAAATCGTCAGGTCGGCGTTGCCCAGCCGCCATCCGCCGTCGGCCGCGAGTTTCCAAACCTCGGTAAGGAGTTTTATCGAATCGGCGTCTTTGTAACGCGGGTCGCTCGCGGGAAAATGCCGGCCGAGGTCGCCCGCGCCGATCGCGCCGAGGACCGCGTTGGCGAGCGCATGCGCCGCGACATCGGCGTCGGAATGACCGCGGAGTCCCTTGTCGTGCTTGATTTCGACCCCGCCGAGCACGAGCCGGCGGCCCGCTTCGAGAGGGTGAACATCGAATCCGTTGCCTACGCGATAACGCGTCGCCATTGCTCCATCCCTCGCGCGCTAGCAGGGTGTTGAGATCGAATTTGGAGAAGGCTTGATCGGAACCAGGTTTCTCAACACCCTGCCAGTGACTCGGGCGAGCGCATCATTTACGCTGCGCCCGAATTCGTTGACAATCGCGATTTCAGCGGCCAAGCTTTCCCCATCGCCCCGTCTCAGGAGGATCGCCCGCGATGCCTGCATTTGCCAAGAACCCGAAATTCATCATCGGCACGATCGTGGTCCTGTGGGTGGCGTA
>Ga0187805_10000449_pt1 | contig 13534 bp, 18 predicted proteins | sample NC_wetland_sal_i_6_FD_132965 | JGI IMG/M metagenome (GOLD analysis project Ga0187805, IMG submission 132965) | Wetland sediment microbial communities from Neuse River Estuary, North Carolina, USA - Control_5 | ecosystem: Environmental > Aquatic > Freshwater > Wetlands > Sediment | place: USA...
CGCCGAGCAATCCGCCGAGAGCCGTGCAGCCGACAGCCAGCGCGCAGACAGCGGCGGCTAGCCGCCAGTCCCGCAATCCGCGCTGCCACCAGCGGCGCTGCCCCGCACCGGGGGTGCTCGCCGAGATGGCCGTGAAGCCGTGGCTCGGTGCGGCCGGCGTGACAGTGCCGCGACCGGGCTGCGCTGACATCATCTGCCTCCCCCCAGACGGCCCCGGCAGAGCGTGACCGGCCGTCACCGGAAGGATCCTGCCCGCGCCGGCGGCCGACTAGGCACTCCTACGCCAGCGCAGCCGACGAGCAGGGGAAGGCGAGGGGTTATCCCCCCATGTGGACCGAGTTAGGGACGATCCGCGGCGGTCGCGGCCGGACGGTCGAGGGCCCTGCCAGCGAGGCGCCGCCAGTTCCGGCGCCGTTGCCTGCTCCGTGCGGGAAGACCAGGACGTCAACCGAGGGCGTCACCGGTGGAGTGGGGGCCTGCGGCTGTGGCTCGCCGCCGGCGATGACTGCTGCCGTGCCGAGCCCGGCCAGGAAGATGACCAGCGACCCGGCCAGGAAGTACCGCCCTGTGCGCTGCTCGGCTCGGTGACCGCGGTCAGGCGGGTCAGCTGGCAGCGAGCTAGCCGAGTGCTGCGGCCAGCCGGTGCCAGCTGGCGGCAGGCCGCCAGCACGCTCGGGCCAGCCGGTGCCAGCTGGCCCGGCTTCGGACTGGTCCGCACTGTCGATGTCTGCCAGCGCGCTCAGGCCGATGAGCCGTCCCGTCAAGCCTGCGCCTGCCGCCGCCTCACCCAGGGCGTTCATCCGGCGCTTCAGCGTGCGCAGCGCGGCGACCTCATCGCGGCAGGAGCCGCACTTGGCCATGTGCACAAGCACGCGCTCGCGCTCGCTGCCTTCGAGCTCCCCGTCGATCAGCGCGGACAGGCGCTGGCCGAGATGGGTCACGGCTGGCCCCCTTGCGGAACTGGCAGGTCCAGCTGCAGCCGGGGCTGGGGTACCGTCGCGCCGAGTCGGCGGGGCCTGCGGTGCTCAAGCGCCTGCCGAAGCTGAGCCCGGCCACGATGGATCCGGCTGCGTACCGTCCCGAGCTTGACGCCGAGCGTATCGGCGATTTCTTCATAGGACAGGCCCTCGATGTCGCAGAGGATCACCGCAGCCCGGTACTCCGGCGCGAGTGCCATCAGCGCAGCGTGGATGTCCCCGTCCAGATGGCGGTCGTCGAAGGCCTCAGCTGGTGTGGGCTCCGAGCCGCCGAGGCGCGCCTCGGTCTCGTCTGCCAGGCCCTCGAACCTGATCCGCTGGCGACGGCGCGCCAGGTCGAGGAAGAGATTGGTGGTGATCCGGTGCAGCCATCCCTCGAACGTGCCGGGAGTGTAACTGTTGAGCGACCGGAAGACGCGGACGAACACTTCCTGGGTCAGGTCCTCGGCGTCATGGCTGTTGCCGGTCAGCCGGTAGGCCAGGCGGTACACCCGGGCAGAGTGCTCGCGGACGACGTCCTCCCAGGTTGGCGGTGCCCATTCGGCTGGCTGCACGGCCGCCGCCGCCCTCGGTCCTGCCTCGTCCACCGCGTCCCCCTGCACCGCTAGCACTACCGCCACCCGTACCAGCGTGAACTTCCTGCAGATCAGCAATGTTCCGCGGGTCCCGGCAGCCACGCGTCGCAGCCCACTTTGTCACTCTTCGAGCCAGATATCGAGGTCACCTGACGCTGCCAGGCCCGCCTGTCTCACACCCGTAACGTACGACACTACCAGCCGGTTCCCGGACAACCCTGGCAGCATCCAGGGCACCCTGACGCGTGCGCAGCGCGTATTCCCCGGGTACACCCCAGGCGACGCAGCTGGTGCTTTCGGACCGAGCAGGGGAGTAATAGTCATGCGGTTGTGGCGGATCGGCAATGCGATGCTCATGCTGCTGGTGCTGCCCTTGGTGGTTTACCTGCTCAACCGCGTGCTGGCGGCGCTCGAGCGGATCCGGCACGCGAGCGAGGAGATTCTGGCCGACGGCGCACAGCTCGTGACCGACCTGAGCGGCGTGCCGGAAGCGCTCGCGACCACCGACCAGACCGTCGGCGATGTCTCAGCCGGGGCAACCCGGTACGCCGACTCGGTCGCCAAGCTGCTGAGCTGAGTGAAGGAGGTGCTCGCCATGCAAGCGACCGCCCGGATGACGCTCGCAGCATCGGCACTCGTCATCGGCATCACGGCGGTCGGCCTGACCCGGGTGATCTTCCATCTGCGCGCCATCCGGGCGAACCTTGCCGCCACGACCGGCGCAGTGCAGGCCGTCGCCGACCTGACCAGCACCGTGCCGGAGCGACTCACGTCAGTCAACGCAAGCCTCAAGCCGGTTCGCGACTTCTGCGACACGGTCTGAGCCGGTTCGAGGGGAGTGAACTCCATGCACCGACAGCGCAAGGTCCGGCCCGCAGCCGGCAGCACCCGCCCGTCCGGCTGGCTCATCGGCTACGGTACCGGCGCCGCGGTTGTGGCGGTCGTCGTCGCGCTCGTGTCAGCGATCCTCGCGTACGCGCGGTCGATCGGCGATGAGGCGCCGCTGATCAACGCCGCACTGAAAGACGCCGAACGCAACACCGCGCCGCTGGCTGCGCTGCGCACCACAATCGAGGACGCCAATGCCATCGTGAGCGGGCTGCAGCGCGGCCGCGCCCGGCTGGGCGGCTAGCGATGTCCGGCTACGACCGCACAGCATGGCTGCGCGCGATTGCCGCAGGGTTCGTCGTTGATGCGGCAGTGGCCGCGTCGCTGAGTCTGCTCATCTACCTGGTGCAGCGCATCGACCGGCGGGTGGGCGAGGTTCGGGACACGCTGCGCGCCGCGGCGGCAACTACCGCTGAGACGGCGCTCATCGCGCAGGTCGCCGACGGCGTCGATGCCGTACTGGCCGAGGGCCTGCAGCATCACCTGTTCCTCGGCCGGGTACTCGGGACGGTGCAGCGATGAAACGCCTGGTGGCCCTCACCGTCGTGGCCATCGCCGTGTTCACCGGCGGCCTGGCGCTCTACTTGTTCTGGGTCGGGACGCTGCTGAACCGGATAGCAGCGAACGCCGAGGAGTCGGCGGACCTCGTCCGCGACATCGATGGGCACGCAAAGCTGATCGCTCCGGGCGTCGCGCACATCAACCGGGTCGGCGGCGTCGTGGCTGGTGCCCTCCCGCTGCTCTACGGGATGGCAGAGCAGATCGTCCGCGGTGTCGCCGCGCCACGGCAAGCTCCGGACGCGCAGCAGCCGGCCAGCCGGTCCGCGACCCGCCGGTCCCGGCTGCACGACGGGGTTGGCTTCACGCCGCCCACCTAGTCGATCTGTCAGCTGGTAGCACACCTCCGGCTCCGGGCGCTTCCGCTGGTCGGCAGGTCATGACCCTGGTAGCGTTCTCGGCCATGAGGAGGCGCGTGACCGGCAACGTGAACGCGAAGTTCGACAAATGCCCGTGACCTGGGCTGACAGCGCTGTATCCGACTTCCTCCCAGAGGACGACGCGCTGATCGCTGCCCGGCGGAACGCGGCCGAGGTAGGCGGGGTTGCGCCCGTCAGCCCGCTCACGGGCGCTACCTTGCGGTTCCTCGCGGCGGCGAGTGGCGCCCGGTCGGTGGTCGAGATCGGCACCGGCTGCGGCACGTCTGGCATCTGGCTGCTGCGCGGCATGCGCCCCGGCGGCGTTCTCACTACGGTCGACGTGGAGGCCGAGCATCAGCGGCTGGCGCGCGCGGCCTACCTGGCTGCGGGCTTCCCGGCCAGCCGGTGCCGGCTGATCGGCGGCGTGGCCCTCGACGTACTGCCCCGGCTGGCCGACGCCGCCTACGACATGGTGTTCTGTGACGCTGATCGGCTGGAGAACAGCGGGTACCTGACCGCCGCTCTCCGACTGCTCAGGCCGGGCGGGGTCGTGATCTTCAACGGGGTGCTGCCGGGCAGCAGCACGACCGAGCGCATGCCGACGGACGCTGAGATCGCTGCCGCTGCTGGCCTGTGTGAGCAGGTACGTGCGGACGAGGGCCTCGTCCCGCTGCTGCTGCCAGTCGGTACCGGTTTGCTGGCGGCGGTCAAGCAGATCAGCTAGGCGGTGCAAGCTAGACGTGCGATCTCGCACGATCCGAGCTAGACGGTGATCTCCGGAGTGTGGGCTGCTATCGGGAACGGTCGGGCGGCTGGCGCGATGCCGAGAAGTCCAGCCCAGGCAGCAGGGGCGCCCCGGCGGAGGCGGGCTTCAGCCGACGGCGGTCTTCAGGGCGTCGCCGAGAGAACGCGCCTCGTCGGGAGTGAGTTCCACCACGAGCCGCCCGCCGCCCTCGAGCGGCACGCGCATCACGATGCCACGGCCCTCCTTGGTGACTTCAAGCGGACCGTCACCCGTCCGCGGCTTCATCGCCGCCATCCTGAACCCCTTCCTTGCCCTAGGGCCGCACCGAACCGCAGCCGCCGGGACTCGAACCCGGCGCGCGGCGCCTGGCGGTACTCCAGCCAGCCACATCCATGTCGATCAGTCCCTCTATTATCCAGTGTTCGGCCGCCGTATGGTAACGATCGGCGTTCCCTGTCGTTTCACGCCGATACCAGGCGAGATCAGGACACTTAGCAACTGGGCCCGTTGCCGCTCCCGGCTCGGCCCGGCATGCTCGTCAGCAGCACCATCCGCATCGCCAGGAGGGAACGAGCACAGTGACCGACATCGTGCTCTACGAGGTCGACGGCGCAGTCGCCACGATCACGATCAACCGGCCAGCCGCCCGTAATGCCCTTGATGAGCAGACCAAGATCGCCCTGCTGGAGGCGGTGCAGACGGCAAAGTCCTCGGCCGCTGTCCGGGCGGTCGTGCTGACCGGGGCCGGGTCGGCATTCTGCTCTGGCCAGGATCTGCGTGAGCACGCTGAGTTGCTGGACTCCATCGGCCCAGCCGCCCTCGCGACCGTGCGGCGGCACTACAACCCGATCATCGAGGCCATCGCCGGGATGCCGAAGCCGGTGCTGGCGGCCCTGCCGGGGGTGGCTGCAGGCGCGGGCGCTGGGATCGCCTTCGCCTGCGACTTCCGCATCGCCGCCGAGGGGGCCAGCCTGCTGCTTGCCTTTGCCCGGGTCGGCCTCAGCGCGGACTCCGGTACGTCCTGGACCTTGCCGCGGCTCGTCGGGGCGGCCAAGGCCGCGGAACTGCTGATGCTGGCGGAGCCGCTTGACGCGTCCGCGGCACTCCGCCTGGGGCTGCTCACGTCGGTGGTGCCTGACGATGAGCTGCCCGCAGCGGCCGCCGCCTTCGCCGCCAGGCTCGCCGGGGGGCCGACGCTGGCATACGCCGCGATCAAGGAGAGCCTGAGCTATGCCGCTGATCACGGACTGAGCGACGCCCTGGCGAAGGAGGCGGAACTCCAGAGTCGGCTTGGCGCCACGAACGATCATCAGGCGGCGACGCGCGCCTTCGTAGCCAAGCAGACGCCCGTCTACCAGGGTCGCTGACCCGAGTCGGCCAGCGCCGCCTCCTCGTGCGCGCAGACGATCTGCTCGGCGACTTCTACTAGGTCAGCGAGTTCTAGCTGCAGATACTGCCCGGACTGGGCGCGCCAGGAGACCACTCCGCCGTGCCGCCACACGGTCAGGTGCCGGCTAATGGAGAGCACGGTAATGCCGTCCATGTCGGCCCGCACGATGCTGCCGGCGAGGCCCCGGTCGGCCAGCATGACTTCGAGCTCGTCGGTCAGCCAGTCCGGGCTGTAGCGCGAGCGGCCGACGTGCTCAGGCAGCGCGGCAGGGGGGATCCGCAACGCGAACCAGACGGCCTTGCCCGGCACCTTCCAGTTGCCGAGCCGCGACCGGCTCACGTGGCAGCCCCACTGGCCGGCCGACAGGCCGGCTACAACCTGCAGACCTCGTCCACTCACCGAGTCATGCGGAGCCTTGATCATGCCGGGCTCGGCGCCGGCGCTCCAGCCGCGCTCGGTGTCGAATACCTTGCAGACCAGCTCGCGGGTTCGGCCGGTACCCCGCAGGTACAGCCAGATCTCCGGGATGCCGGCCGCGGCGCGCTGGCGAGCCGCGGCCGTTCCGGCGTTGCGCTGCGCGTGCAGCGTGTTGGCGGCTAGCTCGCTCGCCATCGTGACGCCGTCGTGGAGCAGGCCGGACGGGATCGCCAGGCTGGAGACTGCCTCCCGGAAATAACGGCGTGCCGCAGCCGCGCACGTCGTGTCGATTGGCAGCGGGCGAGCGAAGCAGCCGCCATTGCTCAGCCCTGCCTCAGAAAGGCTGCCTGGCTCGTCGGGCAGAATCGCCAGCGCCTCGGCGACCGGTGCGGCTAGCAACCCGGCCGACGGAGCGCCGGGGCCATGCGCCGCTTCGCGATCGGAAGAGCCACTGACCACCGGGCTGCCCAGCACAAACCCGCCGCTGTCGGCAGGCGTTGGCGGCCGCATGCTCCTCCGCCCTCCCGAGTAAGGCTCACGTGAAGCTCAGATTATGGGGCTTGTGCGAAGTTTCGCAATCGGATTGGGCTAATGCCGCTGCAAATGGCCGAGACCCGCGGGCACGCCAATCACCGGGCGAAGCAGTCGGCTAGGTGGTCGTTGACGAGGCCGCAGGACTGCATCGTGGCATAAACCGTCACCGGTCCGGTGAACCGGAAACCGTGTCGGCGCAGGTCCTTCGCCAGGGCTTTGGAGGCATCAGTCACCGCGGGCACGTCGGCCAGACTGACCGGCGGCGGCCCTGGTGGCTGGTGATATTTCCAGACCTCTGCGGCCAGGCCGCCCGGCAGCACGAGCGTCGCCCGCGCGTTCGCCACCGCGGCCTCTATCTTCGCCCGATTCCGAACAATGCCGTGGTCAGTGAGCAGCCGGTCGACATCCGCGGGGCCGAACCGGGCGACGGCCTCGATGTCAAAGCCCTGGAACGCGCGCCGGAAGTTCTCCCGCTTGCGCAGGATCGTGAGCCAGGACAGGCCCGACTGAAAGCCCTCCAGGCACAGCCGCTCGAAGAGCGCGGTGTCGTCGTGGACGGGCCTGCCCCACTCTTCGTCGTGGTAGCGCAGGTAGTCCGGGCTGGTCAGGCCCCACGGGCAGCGGAGTCGGCCATCCGGGCCGAGGGCCGGGAGTCCGTTCGTCACTCAGCAGGCCTCTGGTCGGCGGCGCCAGAGGTCTGCCACTCGGCTTCGTCGGCTGACTGGATCGCCGCGAGCCGCTTGCGCAGCGCGTCTATCTCCGCGTCGCGCTCCGCGATCACCATCGCTAGCTGCGCCAGGGCGTGCTCGGTGGCGCCCGCGTGATACCCGAGCAGCGCGCCGGGCGGCCGGTAGGAAGCGACATCCGACCACGTCCGGAAGTCCGACTGAGTTGGCTCCGCAGGCCGGTCCCTGGCCAGCTCACCGCCGCGCCCGAGGGCAACCACCACGATCCCGGCAAGGATCACGATGGCAGCGATGACTATGACGACAGGCACACCGTTATGGTGCCACGGCCGGCCGCATGCTGTTGCCGAGCGACTGCCAGGCCGGCCTCAGGTCATGTCGGTGACGTCCGGCTGCGACCCGTTGAGGCGGTGCGCCGCGGTGATGATGCGCACAACCTCGGCTGGGTCATCGCAGATCCGGATCAGTTCGGGGTCGTCGGCGGAGATCTTCCCGGACGGCAGCATGGTCTCGGCGATCCAGGCGAACAGCCCCTTCCAGTAGTCGCTGCCCACCAGCACGATCGGGAATCTGGTGATCTTTCCGGTCTGGACCAGGGTCACTGCCTCGAACAACTCGTCCAGCGTGCCGAAGCCACCCGGCAGGACGATGAAAGCCTGGGAGTACTTGACGAACACCGTCTTGCGCACGAAGAAGTAGCGGAACTCCAGGCCGATCTCGACGTAGTCGTTGATGCCTTGCTCCATGGGCAGCTCGATGCCCAGGCCGACGGAGACACCGCCGGCGCCCGCGGCGCCTTTGTTCGCAGCCTCCATGACGCCAGGCCCGCCGCCCGTGATGACCGCGTAGCCGGCCTTCGCGAGTCCGGCTCCGATCTGCTCGGCCAGCTCATACTCGGCCGTACCCGGCGGTGTGCGCGACGACCCGAAGACGGAGACGGCCATTCCAAGCTCGGCCAGCAAGCCGAAGCCCTCGACGAACTCGGCCTGGATCCGCAGCACCCGCCACGGATCGGTATGCACCCACTCGCTTGGTCCGCGCCAGTCAAGCAGCCGCTGGTCGGTCGTGGTCTTGGGGATGTGCTTGCCCCGCAGCATCGCGGGACCCTGCCGACGCAGTCGGCGCCGAGGCTCGGTGCTCATGGCCCCAACGTAGCCGCCGACGCCACTTGATCTGGCCCGACACGGTTACTGACGCAGGTGGGACGACCCCCCGTACCCCTGGCGGCGTCAGTGCTCCGGTTACGAGGACACACCGTGATCGCGGAGAATCTCGTTCAGGGCTGCCTTGTCGTGCGCGCTGCCCTCGGACAGCCGCCTGAGTATCAACACGCAGGGCAGGCCAAATTCGCCGGCGCTGAACTTCCGCATCCGGGTGCCTCCGACGCAGACCGACCACGGCGGCACCTCGCCGCGCGGCAGTTCAGCACCGGTCTCCGTGTCGATCACGTGTGTCGTCTTGGTGAGGATCGTGCCCGCGCCGAGCACCGCGCCGGCCCGGACCCGCGCGCCGTCGACGACCATGCAGCGGGAGCCGATGAAAGCGTCGTCCTCGATCACCACCGGCACGGCGTTCGGTGGCTCGAGCACACCGCCGATGCCGACGCCGCCGGCCAGATGCACGTTCTTGCCAATCTGAGCACACGACCCGACGGTTGCCCAGGTGTCGACCATGGTGCCGGAGTCCACGTACGCGCCGATGTTGACGAAGGAAGGCATCAGCACCGCGCCGGGCGCCACGTAGGCGCCCCACCGCACGATCGAGCCAGCCACGGCGCGCACCCCGTCCAGCCGCGTCGTCAGCGGCACCCGGTCGTGATAGCGGAAGTCGCCGACCTGAGACTGGACCATCGGCAGCAACCGGAATGCGAGCAGGATGGCTCGCTTGGCTCGCTCGTCCACTACGACAGCGCCAGAATCCGGGTCCAGCCAGGCGACCCGGCACTGGCCCGCGTCGATCTTGTCCACCGCGTCCACGACCAAGTCTTGCGCCTTGATGTCCGTCGGCGTCAGCTCGGACCGGCGCTCCCAGAGCGCATCAATACCGGGCGACAGCGCCGACTGGGCGGCTGCGTGCGTCACAACCCCGGAGCCTAGCCGCAGCGGTCCAGGCGGCCCGCACCGCACGCACGCTCAAGGTACCGTCATGGCGTGCCGTGGAACTCGGAGCCCGTCCGGAGCAAGCGGCGATCGGGGGCTGCGGCCGCGATCGTCGTCTTGGTCTGCGGCTTGATCTACCTCATCCTGCGGCCTTCCACACCCCCGGCGCCGCCGCGGGCAACCGGGTGCGAAGCCGACCCCGGCGGCCTCGACCTGCAGCTGACCCCCGGTCAGGCCGGCATCGCGGCCACCATCGCGGGCGTGGCAAGCCGGCGCGCCCTGCCGACCAGAGCGGTTGCCATCGCATACGCCACGGCACTGCAGGAGTCGAAGCTCGCCAATCTGCGCTACGGCGACCGGGACTCGGTGGGCATCTTCCAGCAGCGGCCGTCAGAAGGCTGGGGCACGACCCAGCAGATCGAGGATCCCGTCTACGCCACCGACCGGTTCTTCGACGCGCTGACGGCGGTCCCCAATTACCTGAGCCTGCCCATCTACGCTGCAGCGCAGGACGTACAGCACAGCGCCGACGGCTCAGCGTACGGTCAGTACGCCGCGATGGGCTCCGCGCTGGCTACGGCGTTCACCGGGACAGACCCGCACGCAGTCTGGTGCAGCTACGCCGGGGCGCCGGGCAAGCCTCGGCTCGCAGCCGCGAACCAGGCCATGACCGAAGCATTCGGCCTGGTCGGCGCAGGGGCGCCGGGGCGGACGATGGCAATCCAGGTCAGCTACCAGCAGCAGGGGTGGGCGGTGGCCGCCTGGCTAGTCTCGAACGCGTGGGCCTTTGGCATCAGCACCGTGCGCTACGGCCGATACCAGTGGTCCGGCTTCACCGGTACCGGAGAGTGGACCGCAAGGCCGCCCTCGGCGCGCGCGACGGGTGCCACGGCTTCGGTCGAGTTCGGCTGATAGCCTGCGATCCCTGGGATCGGCTGCAGCGCGGCGGCGCGCCTGGGAGCGCGATACTGGTGGCAAGCCGCGACACCTTGGGTCAGCCGCACCGCTGAGTGCACCAGGGCGCGGGAGGAATAGGAGAGCGCGGAAGTGACCTACATCATCACGCAGCCTTGCGTCGATGTGATCGACAAGGCGTGCATTGAAGAGTGCCCGGTCGACTGCATCTACGAGGGCGAGCGGATGCTCTATATCCACCCTGACGAGTGCGTGGACTGCGGCGCCTGCGAGCCCGTCTGCCCGGTCGAGGCCATCTTCTACGAGGACGACGTGCCGGACCAGTGGAAGGACTACTACAAGGCCAACGTCGAGTTCTTCGCCGACCTCGGCTCACCGGGTGGCGCGTCCAAGGTAGGCAAGATCAACTCCGACCATCCGCTTGTGGCCGCGCTGCCGCCGCAGGAGACCGAGCACTAGGCCGGGCCCCGCCATGGCGGCCAGCCTTCCGGCGTACCCGTTTGACACGCTCGCGTCGGCGGCGAAACTGGCCGGCGCGCATCCCGACGGGATCGTCGACCTTTCTGTCGGCACGCCGGTCGACCCGGTGCCAGAGCTGATCCAGTCCGCGCTGCGCGCCGCGGCCGACTCCCCCGGCTACCCGCTGACGGCAGGTAGCGCCGCCGTGCGGGAAGCGGCCGCCGGGTGGCTTGCCCGCCGGCATGGTGTCCGCGTCGACCCCGCGGCGGTGCTGCCGGTGATCGGCACCAAGGAGTTCATCGCCTGGTTGCCGACGCTCCTCGGCTGCGGGCCAGGCGACGTAGTCGTCCACCCCGAACTCGCCTATCCGACCTACGACGTGGGTGCGCGGCTGGCTGGGTCCACCCCGGTTGCCGCCGACAGCCTGGTCGCGCTCGGACCCCAGCGGGTCGCCCTGGCCTGGCTGAACTCGCCGTCCAACCCGACTGGCCGGGTGCTCCCGCCTGAGCACCTGCGCAAGGTCGTCAGCTGGGCCCGCGACCGGGGCACGCTGGTGGCTTCCGACGAGTGCTACATCGAGCTGGGCTGGGAAGCCGAGCCACTGTCCGTGCTCCACCCTGATGTCTGCGACGGCACCCACCAGGGCCTGCTCGCGGTGCACTCGCTATCCAAGCGATCCAACCTGGCCGGGTACCGGGCCGGGTTCGTCGCCGGCGATCCAGACCGGATAGCGGCGCTGCTGGAGATCCGTAAGCACGCCGGGATGATGGTGCCTGGCCCGGTGCAGGCAGCCATGGCCGCCGCCCTGAGCGATGACGCCCACGCCGACGAGCAGCGGGCCAGATACGCACGCCGACGTGGCCTGCTACGGCCGGCGCTCGAATCGGCGGGCTGGGCGGTCGAGGAATCCGCCGCTGGCCTGTACCTCTGGGCCATGCACCCGGAACTGGACGGCCGTGCATCGGTGCAGCGACTCGCCGAGGCAGCCGGGATCCTCGTGGCGCCTGGGGAGTTCTACGGGGCGACCGGGGCGCGCCACATCCGGGTGGCGCTGACCGCCTCGGACGAGCGGATCAATTCCGCGGTCCGCCGACTGGCCGCGCTCGCCTAACCTGGCCTGAACCGATAACGGCGAACTTTCGCCGGCTTAGTCACGATGTCGGCATACTGGCTGCAGGCTGCGGTGGGCGGCCGTTACGTCCGAGGAGGTGCAGCGGGGCATGCCCGACTCGGAGTCCTTCGACGCGTTCTACGCCCGGACAGTGTGGAGCGTCACCAACCGGATGCACGCGCTGGCGGACGGGGACGGCGCGGCCGATCACGCCATCCGCGAGGCCTACGCCAGGGCCTACCAGCAGTGGTATGAGATCTCGGCGTACCCGGACACCGAGGGCTGGGTGCTGGCCGTCGCCAAGGAGGCCTACCAGCGGCGCCGGCCGGGGGCCGCGGTTCCGGCCAGGGAGCCAGCCGGAACCGGCCACGACCCGCTGAGCTGGCCGGGAATGTTCCGGCCGGCGGCCGGGCCCGGCGTCGCGGCTGTCGACTCCGGAGCCGCCGTGGCTGCGCCCGCCGGGCCCGCGAACCGCGGCGTCGGCGTGGCGACGGGCCAGGCCGACGACCATACCGTGAGCCACATCTCGGGCCTGTTCGGCAGCCCGGCCGGGCGAAGCGGCGGCACGGCCACGGCGGCGCTATCCGAAGGCCAGCCACCGCCACCCGCGCCGCCCACCGAGCCAGGCCGGCCGTGGCGGCCGCGCGGGCCGCTTGGTGCCGGCTTCGGCTCACGGCGGGCTCTGGTCGCGCTGGCCGCCGCCGCCGCCGTCCTCGTCGCGGGCGGCGTAGCTTACCTGGCCGCAGGCCGCCACCCCAGCGGGCGCGCGGCCGAGAACGCCGCCGGCACCCACAGCAAGCCGGTCGTGCACATGCTCGCGGCGGGCCAGACCGGCAGTCGCAACGCGATCCCCTGGTCCATCGTCGGGCCGGGCTGGACGCTCGCCGACGTGTCGACCGCGCGGCCGGACGCAAACGGCACTGCAACCGGGACCGGGACCGTCACGACGTACCTCGTGGACCCCGAGGGCGGCCGGTACCAGATTCAGACGCTGTCCGGCACGGGCCGGCCCCAGCTGATCGCCTGGTCGGGCGATGCGCACAATGCGCTATTCGCTGTGCCGGAAAACCCGTCGGGGACCGCCGTGGGCTACGACCTGCTGTCCGTCCGGACCGGCACGTTCACAGTGCTACCGCTGCCGGCCGCGGTGACCCCGGTCGGGTTCACCCGGCCAGACGGCCTCAACGTTCTCGCGGTGCAGTCGGAACCCGGCACGTTCCAGCTGGAGCGGTTCAACCTGCAAGGCGCCTACCAGGCGACGATCGGGTCGCTGCCGCGAAAGGCCGGCGTCTCGGCGTGGCAGGCCGGTTGCGGAGGTTTCTGCGGCGCCCTGAGCTCGCCAGACGGCACAACCGCGGTCTGGGGCGTCAGGGGCGACGAGATGCAACTGGTCAGCAACGTCGGTGGGCTCATCCGCAAGCTGGACGTGCCCGACAGCGGGTCGCCGCCCTCGTGCACGCCGTTGACCTGGTGGAACGCGGACACGGTGCTGGCCTACTGCGCCGTCACGGGTAACCGGTACCCGGCTGGCCGGCTCTGGCTCGTGCCGTCGAACGGCGACGCGCCTTCGCCTCTGACCGGCGTCGGCGGTACGCCGGCCGGGGACGGGGTCGTTTTGGGCGGCTGGCACGCAGCCGGGACGGTCTACGTCACCGCCACCGACAGCGAGCAGTGCCCGGGAGCGGCCAGCGGGCCGGGCGGGCTGGCTGTCCGCCGGGTCGCCGCGGATGGCTCGCAATCCCGTATCACCATCTCCGCCACCACCGACAACTACACCTCGGTCGTGTCCGCCGCCGGCAATCGGCTGCTGGTGCTGGCGCA
>Ga0187805_10000450_pt1 | contig 13514 bp, 14 predicted proteins | sample NC_wetland_sal_i_6_FD_132965 | JGI IMG/M metagenome (GOLD analysis project Ga0187805, IMG submission 132965) | Wetland sediment microbial communities from Neuse River Estuary, North Carolina, USA - Control_5 | ecosystem: Environmental > Aquatic > Freshwater > Wetlands > Sediment | place: USA...
ACGTTCTTGCGGCCCACCAGGCCGCCGTAGAAGAACGCCAGGCCGGGAGTCATCAACATGACCAGGCTGGTGCACAGAATCATGAAACCGGTATTGCCGGTATCGAGATGGAGCATGCAATCCTCCGACCGAGATGTGAGAGATGTGGCTCGCGGATGGCGAGCAGGGGTCCGAACTGGAAATGCTCGCGCGCGGGGTGGAGGGCCCCTGAGACCCAGACAGCGCGGAAAGCGGTATTACCCTCCGAGGCTGAACTAAGGCCAGGGATAAGGCAGTGAGATATGTCACGGAAGGGTGTGACGGGGGATACGTTGGCGCCGAGCCAGTTTTGGGAAATCCGGCATCAGAAAATCGATTACGGACGTTGTGCCGCGTGTTTGAGGCGCTACAATTTCGGACGAGCTAGCTTTTTGGTCCGTCATGCCGTACACCAAAACCATCGTTTGCCTGGCGAATTCACGCAAGCTCACTGGACGCTGCGTGGCCGGTAAGGAATGGGATGGGCAAAAGCCGGGTGTGTGGTGTCGTCCCGTGAGCGGGCGGGAGCGAGGAGAATTGACGGCGGAACGCTGGTACCGCAAGACATGGCGCGACCCACAATTGCTGGATCTTATCGAAGTGGCTTTGCTGGGGCCGCGACCGTCGGGATGCCAAAGGGAAAATCATCTCGTCGATACCAGTGTGCGCTGGCGATTCGTCGGGCGGGTGAAGGCACGGCAGCTGTTGTCTGGGATCGATCATCCTGCAGGCGCTCTGTGGATGAACGGCGAGTCTACCGCCAGCGGTCAAAACGACAAGGTTCCCGCCGCAGTAGCAGAGCGGGAGCAATATTCACTGGTGCTGGTACAGCCCGCGCAGTTGCTGATTACGGTCAGCACGGAAGGTGCGGATCACGAGTACGCGCGGCGCAGAGTTCGCGGGCATTTTTCGCTCGCGGGACACAAGTATGTTTTGGCTGTCACCGATCCCGTTCTAGAAAAACAGATTCTCTCCCATCCGGACGGCTTCAGCAGCGGGTTGCAGAACCCCATCCTGTGTATTAGCCTCAGTGAAAAGTTTGAATCGCAGAATGCCTGTTACAAGCTGATCGCGGGCGTGATGCAGGTTTCGCCATGACGAAAACCATTTACACCATAGGGCATTCGAACGGTACCGCAGAGCGTCTGCTGGAATTGCTTGGGCAGCACGGAATTACTGCCATCGCCGACGTCCGGTCCCGGCCGTACAGCCGCTTCAGTCCGCAATTCAATCGCGAAGCGCTGGCGGGCGCTCTCAAGAAATCCGGCATGGACTATGTTTTTTTGGGGCAGGAATTGGGAGCGCGCTCGGAAGATCCGGCGTGCTATCGGGACGGGCGGGCGCAGTATGCCTTAATCGCGCAAACGCCGCTGTTCGAGCGGGGGATTGAACGTTTACTGGCAGGGACGGAGAAGTTTCGCGTGGCAATTTTGTGCGCCGAGAAGGAGCCGCTGGGTTGTCACCGGACGATCCTGATCGCCCGATATTTGCACGAGCGAGGGGTCTGCGTGCGGCACATCCTCGAGGACGGCAGTCTGGAAGATCACGATGCTCTGCTGTTGCGCCTGCTGGCGTTGCACGGGATGCAGGAGAACAATCTTTTTCAGACCAAAGACGAACTGGTTGCCGTGGCCTACGAGAAGCAGGCGGGGGAGATTGAGTTCACGGCGAGTCAGGTATCGCAGCCGGCTTAAACGCGGCGGAGGCCGCGTCAATGAAAGTCTTCACCATCGGATTCACCAAAAAATCGGCGCGGGAATTTTTTGAAAAACTGCGGCGACAGGGGCTGGCGAGAGTGCTGGATGTCCGCCTGAACAATGTTTCGCAGCTAGCCGGGTTTGCGAAGCGGGATGATCTCCATTTTTTTTGCGAGTCGATCCTTTCCATCGGATATCTGCACCTGCCGGAGCTGGCGCCCACGCAGGCCATGCTCGACGAGTACAAGAAGAACTATGGAACCTGGTCCGACTACGAGAAAAAATTCTTGCATCTGATGGCCGAGCGCAAGGTGGAAGACACAGTGGCGCGGGAAGTCGTCGATGGCGGCTGCCTGCTCTGCAGTGAAGCCACTCCTGAGAATTGTCATCGCAGACTGGTGGCGGAATATCTGCAGGGCAAATGGGGCGAGGTTGAGATCGAGCATATTCTGTGACTGGCGGAAAACTTGATGAGTCCTTCCCGGAGCAACGTGTATACGAAAAAATTTCGATCACTTTCAATCTTGATGGGCGCCATGGTTGTCACACTATCTGCTTTCGCGCAGCAACCGGCGGGCGCTCCTGGCATTCCTCCCACCGGCTTTCCCGGGCTTGATCAGTACCGGGCTTCGCGCATTGCTGTGTTCACCGACGACTATGGGCAGCTGGCGCGGTATCGTGAGGCGAACGCGGCGCTCGCGCCACCGGCCGCGGGGGAGAACCGCGTCGTGTTTTTTGGCGACTCCATCACCGATATGTGGAAGCTGGAAGATTCTTTCCCCGGCAAGCCCTACATCAATCGCGGCATTGGAGGGCAGACCACGCCGCAGATGCTGGTGCGCTTTCGCCAGGATGTGATCGATCTGCATCCCAAGGTGGTTGTGATTCTGGCGGGCACGAATGACATTGCCGGCAATACCGGGCCGATGCGCAATGAGGACATCGAGGCGAACTACGCGTCCTTTGCCGAGTTGGCGCGCGTGCACGGAATTCGCGTGGTGTATTCGTCGGTGATGCCCGTACACAATTACACCGAGCGGTCGAAGGATTTTTTTGCGCAACGGCCACCGTCGCGAATTCTCGAGCTCCATGCCTGGCTTAAAGATTACTGCGCGAACAACGGCATCGTGTATCTGGATTACTTCTCGGCGATGGTCGATGACAAAGGCCTGATGAAGAAGGATTTCGCCGATGACGGGCTGCATCCGAATGCGGCCGGGTACAAGCTGATGGTGCCGCTGGCTGAGGCGGCGATACAAAAAGCACTGTCGAATCCGAAACCTTGAATCCTCTTTCCTGCCGGCGTCGTCCTATAATGTGAAAGTGGTTTCCGACCGCCCTCGCCTCGGGCATACCCGAGGCTGCAGCGGCTAGGGAGAGAGTTCGCGGGCGAGGGCGTCCGCGCCACACTCCCCGAGGGTGCTGGTGGAAACGCCGGCGCCTCCCGCGCTCTGCGAAGAGCGCATTGGAAAGGAAACAGCCTGCCGGGATCTGCCCGCCTGCTTGTTTTCCTTCCTCAAGTTTCTAGCTTCAAGCCAAAGCGATGGCTGCTCTTTACGACAAATTCGGACGCGCTATCACCGACCTGCGGATTTCTATCACCGACCGCTGCAACTACAAGTGTGTTTACTGCCGGACGGGCAACGAAGGCGCGCTCTATGGCGACCTGCCGTTTGCGGATTATTTGCGCATGGCGCGGGTGCTAGTCGGGATGGGGATTACGAAGGTGCGGCTGACGGGCGGCGAGCCGTTGTTGCGCGGCGGGATCGTCGAGTTCGTGCGGGAGTTGTCGCGGCTGCGTCCTCAGGGGCTAAAGCCCTCGTCTTCGGCTAGCTCTAACGGCACGGCTGAAGCCATGCCCCTCCACGAACCTGTCGCGGCTAAAGCCGCGCCCTTTCAAAACGCTGCGGGGCTGATGCCCCATTCAAAATCTGTGGAGCTGACGCCCCATTCAAAATCTGTGGAGCCGAAGCCCCATTCGCAATCTGCAGAGGGGGATCGGGATAACTTTTTCGATCCGCTCGACATTGCGCTGACCACGAACGGGCACCTGCTGGCTGATCTGGCTCGGCCGCTGAAAGAGGCGGGGCTGACGCGGGTCACGGTTTCGATGGATGCCGTCGATCCCGAGCGGTTCGCTCGCATCACGCGCGTGCCCAATGGATACGATCAGGTGCTGGCGGGGATCCGGGCGGCGCGGCGAGTGGGATTGTGGCCGCTGAAGGTGAATTGTGTGCTGATGCGCGGCTTCAACGAGGACCAGGTGATTCCGTTCGGGATGTTTGCGCGCGAAGAGGGCGTGACGGTGCGGTTTATCGAATTCATGCCGCTGGAAGAGGGGCGCACGTGGTCGCCGTCGACTGTGGTGCCGCTGGAGGAGATTCTGGCGCGCATGGCCGAGTACCGGCCGCTGGTGGAGATTCCGCACGGGCGCTCGGAGACGGCTCGGCGTTATCGCTTCGAAGATGGCGTCGGCGAAATCGGGATTATCGCGCCGGTGTCGCATCCTTTCTGCGGGCATTGCAGCCGCATCCGCATCACGAGCGATGGCAAGATTCGCACTTGCCTGTTTTCGGTGTGGGACCACGACCTGCACGCGCAGATACGGCGCGGGGCGGGCGATGAAGAACTGGAGGAGTTCATCCGCGGCGTCGTGCGGAAGAAAGAAGAGCGGCACCACATCGGCGAGGCGGATTTCGTGCCGGCATCGCGGACCATGGTGCATATCGGGGGGTAGCTCGCCTTTCAGCTTTCACTCTAGCTACCAGCGAAACCCTTCACCACAGAGGTCACGGAGTTCACAGAGGAACACGGAACGTTAAAAAGAGATCCAGATACATGCGCTTGTGCTGGCTTACCGTGATGCGGGTTCTGACTTGTGGCACCATCGCCCTTGCGCAGAATTCCTACCTTGGCTTTGATCGCAACGATTATCCTGGCGACGGCAATCTCAAAGTCCTGCGGCAGACTTTTTCTTACGCCGGATATTGGCTCAACAATCCTCCCGGAGCTTCGTCGAATACGTGGGCCGGACACCGGGCTGCGGTTGAGTCTGCGGGATTCGGCTTTCTCGTGCTGTTCAACGGACGGCTCTACGCGCAACTGAAAACCGTGGCCAACGCACAGCGGCTCGGGCGATCCGATGCGCGCGTGGCGGCGGCATCCGCGCGGCGCGAAGGCTTTCGGCGCGACACTATCATCTTTCTCGATCAGGAGCAGGGCGGGCGCATGCTGCCAGAACAGAAGGCTTATATCTACACCTGGGTTGATGGAATCGCCGCGGCGGGATTCCGTGCCGGGATTTATTGCTCCGGGATTCCAGCGGCGGACGACGGTAACGTCGTTACCGCGGAGGATATTCGGCAGAGCGCTGGCTCGCAGCAAATCACGTATTGGGCAATCAATGACGCGTGTCCTCCGGCGCCGGGATGCACATTTCCGCAGAGTCCACCGAGTCCGGGTGGGAGCGGCGTGCGCTTTGCTGAGGTCTGGCAGTTTGCGCAGTCGCCGCAGCGCAAAGATGTGGCCGGGCGCTGCAGCAATTACAGCCGCGATGGAAACTGCTATCCACCGGGAACCGGTGCGGCGCTGGGATTGCACGTCGATGTGAATTCTGCGACCTCGGCGGATCCTTCGCACGGGCGAGTGCGCTGACGCTGGCTTGCATTTGCGTTTGTGGAAAAGTTAATCCCCACGTAAAGTCGAAATCCCCGCGCTGTCTCTCCAAAATGCTGAGAGACAAGGATGGAGCACGCTCGAAGCTCTAGATCGTTCGGTCACTTGCTCTTGCGCCGCTTCGCGGCTGGACGGCCGAGAGCGGTTGTCCCCACAACTCCTTCGCATGGGGCAGAGACAACATCAAAATCAAATGCAAGTTCAAAAGCAGCGGACAGGAGTGTCCGCTCCACATGTCTTTGTTTCTAGATGTGAATCCAGTTGGAGAGGATTAGCGCCAGGGTTGCGGTGCCGACGATGATCCAGAGAGTGATGCCCTGGAGTAGAGGACGGACTCCCACTTTCTTCAGCGTTTCCTTGTTGAGTCCGGTACCGATCAGAAACAGAGTGACCGTGAGGCCGATTTTGCCGAGACGGCTTAGCGCTGCGAAGGCCGGATTGAAGGCGGGGAGCAGAGTATTGAGAAACGCCGCGATGCAGAAAAATAGGATGAACCACGGCCACTGAATGCGGGCTTTGCTTTTGAGCGTTAACGCGGTTACGACGGACAAGGGAACGATCCACAGAGCGCGGGCCAGTTTGACGGTTGTGCCTACGGCGAGCGCGATCGGGCCGTATTTTGCGGTGGCGCCGACCACGGAACTGGTGTCGTGAATGGCCAGTGCCGACCAGAGTCCGAACTGCGATTGCGTCATGTGCAAGGCGAAGCCGACGATCGGGAAAAGAAATAGCGCGACAGAATTGAGGATGAAGACTGCGCCGAGCGAAACGGCCATTTCTTCTTCACTGGCCTCGGCGATGGGGCCGACGGCGGCGATGGCGCTGCCGCCACAAATGGCGGTTCCGGCGGCGATGAGGAATGAGGATTTGTGGCTGACATGGATGAGATATCCGAGGCCGAGTCCGAGCAGCATGACAGCGGTGATGCTGACCGCGGTGTAGAGAAAGCCGGAGCGTCCAGCGTGTATGACTTCGTGGAGATTCATACCGAAGCCGAGTCCGACGACGGAGGCTTGCAGAAGGAATTTCGCCAGACTCTTGCTTTCGACGTGAAACGGATGGGTGAGGGTGAGACCGTAGACGAGGCCTACGAGAAGAGCGACCGGCGGCGAGACGAGCCCGCTGGCGGCGAGGATGATCCCCAGGAAGAAGAGGCGCTTGCCCATCTTTAGAGTTTGAGGTCAGGCGGGAGTGGCGTCCAAGCAGCAATTTCAATTGGCGATAAGCGGGACTTATCGGGCGCGATCGGCTGTGGGACGCGGGATTCGGGCGCTTGATAGCAGACGGCCGCGAGCCAGGGCAAAGATGCGGAGGGCTTCGGATGGACCCTGCAGCTCAGGGCCGGTGCGGGTCACCAGGGAAAAATGGCGGGCGATTTGAAGTCCGCGGACTTGCGCAACCTTTAGGGCGCCGAGCTCTAATTCTTTTGAAATCGCCCAGCGCGAAACGAAGCCGATGCCGAGCCCGGCTTCCACGGCGGACTTGATGGCTTCGGTGGAATCGAGATCCATCACCCGCCTGAAGGCTTTGAGTTTGTAGCCTGCCTTCTCCAGCGCTGCCTCGACGACGTGGCGGGAGCCTGAGCCCTGTTCTCGCATCAGTAGACTGGAGGCTAGGAGTTGTTGGGACGAAAAGTGCGAAGACTCGGAGTCGGGAGGCGTGATCAGGACGAGTTCGTCCCTCATAAATGGCTCGGTGTGAACCCCGCGCTGGCGGGCTGGGCCTTCGATGAGTCCAACGGAAATCTGACCGTCGAGGAGCAAATCCACGACCTGTTCCGTATTGCCGCTATGGACTGACAGCTGGATGCGAGGGTGCTCTTTGAGGAAAGCTCCGATCAGGCGGGGCAGGACGTACTGGGCAATGGTCGTAGAGACGCCGAGAGAAAGCTCGCCGGAGAACTTTCCGTTTTCTGAACCAACTTCCTGCTCGGCGGCGGAGGCGAGTGCCGCGATTTTATTGGCGTAGCGCAGGAGGACTGCGCCGTGGGATGTGAGAGTGATCCGGTTGGCCGAGCGATCGAAAAGGCGCACACCCAAATCGTTCTCCAGTGCTTTGATCTGCAGGGTGACGGCAGGTTGGGTGAGAAAAAGATGCTCGGCGGCTTTGCGAAAACTGAGTTGTTCAACGACCGCGCGGAAAACCTTCAGGCGGAAATTCTCCAGTTGGGCCACGGGGAAGATTATCTATGAGCGGGGAGATTTGTGCCCGGGGATCGTTTTTCCCCAGGATCGGGCCCCCCGGCGGACGGGTTACGGGTAGATAGGTCGTGCCGTCCCTGCGGGACAGGCCTCAGGGGCTGAAGCCCGCGTTTTTACTGCCGGTAGCGGCACGGCTGAAGCCGTGCCCTTCCCAAAACTATTCGTCCTCTTCCCAAAGATATTTATGAGACTGGCGCCTAGTGTTTGGAGCGGGCGGGGGGGAACAGCCAGACTCTTTCGGAGGCGGCGGGGCCGAGGGAGACCGTGCCCGCGGGAGTGGAGAGCGTGAGTGTCTGATCGTAGTTGCGTTCTAGAACGCGCAGCCTCGCTCCGGGACGGATGCCGCGATGTTCGAGAAATTCGAGAAGGCCGCGATCGCGTTCGTAGATGCCGCTCACGGCGTAGGTGTTTTCGAGTTCGGCGTCGGCGAGCAAGACGAGACCGCGGCGGCGACGGCTGGCGGAGCTTTCCATCTCGCTGAGATTGCCGTGCGGGCAAGCGCCGGCGTCGCCTAACTTCGCGAGGAGCTTAGCTTCGAAATCGGGAGAGACGGCGTGCTCGAGGCGCTCGGCCTCGTCGTGAACTTTCCACCACTCCATGCCGAACATTTCCGACAACATGCGCTCGATCAGATGATGGCGGAGGACGAGCCTGCGGGCGATCTTGCGTCCTTCGTTGGTGAGGCGGACTTCTCCGCTGCTCTCGACGCGCACGAGGCCATCTTTTTTGAGGCGGCGGAGGGCCATCGTGACGGCGGGCGGCGAGACTTTCAGCAAGTGAGCGAGACGGGCGGAGATGACGGCTTCACCTTCGGTCTCGGCTTCGAGGATGGACTTGAGGTAGTCCTCCTTGGAGACGGTGATCATTTAAGGGGATTATACGACGGGGAGTTAATTATGGTTAATGCTGCAGCCTCCGTTCGAGAGATCCTTCACCACAGGGGGCACAGAGGGACACAGGGGAATTCTAGAAAAGCAAAAAGGACAGCCCGGAGCCCCCGAGACTGTCCCTCAAACCCTCCCGGTTAGAAGGGCAAGCAGATGACCCTACGGTACCGTCGAGATGTTGCAAAGGGATTGCAGAAGAATGAATATCTGATGAATTCGTAGAAGCGGGCGCTGCTATAGTATTCGCTTACGGCCGCCAGGGGTGATTGACATCTGTTTTCTCCGAGCCGAGAGGATTTGATGCCTACCAGCACAATGCGCAAAACCGAACAATCGAAACGCCTGCAGAAGCGGGCGGAGAGCATGATTCCGGGAGGAGTGAACTCGCCGGTGCGTGGGTTCCGCTCGGTGGGAGGAGATCCGCCATTTATTGTGCGCGGCAAGGAATCGCACATATGGGACGCGGACGAAAATGAATACATCGACTACATCGGATCGTGGGGGCCGCTAATTCTGGGGCATGCCGAGCCGAATGTGCTGGATGCGATTGTGGCAGCGGCGTGCAACGGCACGAGCTTTGGAGCTTCGACTCCGTCGGAAGCTGACCTGGCAGAACTGGTGTTGGGCGCGTTTCCGCACATGGAGAAAGTGCGGTTCGTCAGTTCGGGGACGGAAGCGACGATGTCGGCGATCCGGCTGGCGCGGGCTTATACGAAACGAAAATATATTGTGAAGTTTGAGGGGTGCTATCACGGGCACGCGGACGCGCTGCTGGTCAAGGCGGGGTCGGGAGTGGCGACGTTGGGGATCCCGGGATCGGCGGGCGTTCCGGAGGAGTTCATACAGTTCACCATCGCGCTGCCGTTTAACAACTTGTCGGCAGTAGAGCACGCGTTTCAGAAGTTCAAACACCAGATTGCGTGCGTGATCGTGGAGCCGGTGGTGGGGAACATGGGATGCGTGCCGGCGGCGGACGACTATCTGGTGGGGCTGCGGATGATCACCGAGCGCGAACGCGCGGTGCTGATTTTTGATGAAGTGATGACCGGGTTCCGCGTGGCATTTGGCGGAGCGCAGGAGCTGTACAACATCAAGCCGGACCTGACGACGATGGGAAAGATTATTGGCGGCGGGTTGCCGGTGGGCGCGTACGGAGGTCCAAAGGAAATCATGGATCTGGTGGCGCCGCTGGGGCCGATGTACCAGGCCGGAACGTTGTCGGGGAATCCGCTGGCGATGGCGGCGGGCTGCGCGATGCTGAAACAGCTGCGGGAGCGGAAAGGCGAGGTTTATCCGCGGCTGGAGAAGTTGAGCGGCGAATTGGTTGCGGGAGTGGCTGCGGCGGCGAAAGAGGCAGGAGTTGCGCTGTGCCACAACCGGGTGGGATCGATGTTTACGTGTTTCTTCCAGGCTGGGCCGGTGACGGATTGGGATACGGCGTCGAAATCGGATACAGAAGCGTTCGGGAAATTCTTCCGCAGCATGCTGGACCAGGGTGTGTATTTGCCGCCGTCACAGTACGAGGCGGCGTTTTTGGGAGCTACGCATTGCGAGGATGATGTCCAACGGACGGTAGCGGCGGCGAAACAGGCGTTCGTGGGGATGCGGAAGTAAGGCGGGCGTCGGAATGCCGGCAGGGATTCCTCCTTGTTCGCTACGCTCGCGCGTCGGAATGACAGGGTTTTATTTGTGTGAAGAGAGCAGAGACCAGATCTCGGGGTCTTCGGTTCCCAGCACCCACGAACAAAAACCCTGCAGGCCGCGGTCGCGGACGAGGTTGAGGCGCTCCTGAAATCCGCGCTTGTCGGTGTAGAAAACCCATTCGCGGTAATCATCCCGGTAGAAATAAAACCAGGCGACGCGATCGGCGGAATCCCACTCGACGTGCGGATGATAGGCGGCGACGTAGCTGTCTACCTGCTCCTGTCCGATGTATTCGGCGGTCGGATTCGGTTTTTCCTCCTTGCCGGGATCGCCGGCGAACCAATGATAGCCATAGAGAGGAATGCCCAAGGACAATTTTTCTTTGGGAACGAACTGCAGCGCGTAGTCGAGATTCTGCAGGGTCCAGGGGTATCCCGCGACTGGGCCGGGCATGGTCCAGCGCGTGTTCTGGTCGTAGGTCATGAGACAGATGAGGTCGGCGGACTTCGCTAGCGCTTTGAGGTCATAGCCACCACGCCAGTTGGCGTAGAGCCAGTGGGAATAATTGCTCTTGCCGGCAAAGCCGGGAGCATTGGGCACAGTGGCGATGGTGAGTTGCAGATTCTCTTTGTGGAGAGCGGCGGCGGTGTCGGCGACCAGGCTGGAGAGCAGATCTCGGTCGATCCACTCAACATTCTCGAAATCGATCTGGAAGCCGCTGTAGCCGTACCTCTTGCTCTCGCTGAGCAGCGAAGCGATGAAGGCGCCTCGCGCAGTCGGAGTGGTGAACAGCTTGTGCAACTGGATCTGGTTCATCAGTGCGACGATGGGCATTACGGGGACGTGGCGGGCCGAAGCGGTCTTCAGGACGTCGGGATTCGGGCCGCCCCAGACCATGCCATTGCCATCGACGTTGTACCAGGCGGGCACGAGGATGTCGACTTTGTCGGCATGGTCGATGAATGACTTCACTGAATCCGGCCTGTCGATCATGTAGAAGAGGGATTTGGGTTGCGCGGAGGCGAAGATGGCGGTAGAGAAAACAAATAATAGAAAAAGGGCACGGCTCATTGGATGACTCCTGACTGCGAACTCCCAGCTCGCACACGAGCAGCTTCCATCATCTGCGGGATGGTCACAAACTCATAGGCTTCTGATTTGTAGCGCATGATCAGGTGATCGGTGGCGAGAACGGTTTGGGAACGATCCGCGCTCATTTGTTTGTGACCGCCATCGTGCAGGAGGATGACGTCGCCGCCGCGGATTTGACGTTCTACCTTTCTCTGGATGACTGCGGCGGGAGGAGCATTCCAGTCGTAGCCGGTGACGTTCCACATGATGGGTTCGAGGCCGAGTTCGCGGGCGATGCACAGGGTGGCGGGGCGGCGTCCGCCAAAAGGCGGCCGAAAGAGATTGGAAGGCTGGCCGATGGCGTCTTCGAGGGCGGCGCGGCAGGCTGCGAGTTCCTTGCGAGTCTCACCCTTGCTTTTGAAAATCAGAAGAGGATGGGTAAACGTGTGATTGCCGACGACGTGTCGGGCGCGGACGATTTCGCGGACGAGGTCAGGACGCTGGCGGACGTAACGTCCGATGAGAAAGAAGGTGGCGTGCACATCATGTCTGGCCAGAGTTTCCAGCAGGCGCAGGGTGTGAGGATCGTTGGGGCCGTCGTCGTAGGTGAGGGCAAGTTGCTTTGTACCGCGGGCGAGGCCGGTGAAGGTGCGGCCGTACCACTGGCCGGCGGGAGCCATGGACTGGTATCCGGCGGCGACGACCGCTGCGGAGGCGGCGGTTCCCACGATCAGGGACGCAAGCATGGAGCGATTGTAATGGATTGAGTAATTGGGGAATTTAGTAATTGTGTAATTGAAGTCAGCGCAACTGGGAGCTTTCAATTCCTCAATTACTAAACTTTCCAATTGCTCAATCGCGGTGTTAACTCTTCCCGCAATTGCCACTCGGCGTTATCCGAGATATCCTGCCAATTCCGAGAACAACGCTACTAGTCCATGGCCAATCTTTTCGAACTGCCCCGGTACATTGCGGTGGAAGGTCCCATACGAGTCGGCAAGAGCACGCTGGCGCGAATCCTGGCGGAGCGGTTGAACGCACAGCGGGTGATGGAGCCGGAGGGGAATCCGTTTCTGGCGCCGTTTTATGAAGGCGAGCGGGGAGCGGCATTTCAGGCGCAGTTTGCATTTCTGGTGAGGCGGTTCGAGCAACTGCAGGCCCTCGATCTGGGGGCGCGTTCGCAGCGGACGGTGGTCGCGGATTTTATTCTTGAAAAGGACAAGCTGTTTGCCTGCCTGAACCTGACTGACCAGGAACTGGATACCTACAACCGTTACTACAATCATTTTCGGGAGCAGTTGCCGACGCCGGATCTTGTGATCTATCTGCAGGCCACGCCCGAGGTGCTGAAGAAGCGGCTAAAAAAGAAGAATGCGCCGGGCGAGCGAGCGGTGAGCGATGAGTATCTGGAGGAAGTGATCAAGGCGTATGAGCACTTCTTTTTTCACTACACGTCGTCGGATCTGCTAATCGTGAATACGTCGGAGATTGATTTTGTCGATCGCAATGAAGACCTGCAGGAGTTGCTGCGCAAGGTGACGGAGCCGATCAAGGGGACGCAATACTTCCTGCCGCTGGGTGGGCAGGACGCGGTGGGCGCGTAGGCGGTGAGGGGCGCAGGGAGTGGAAGACCTTCGGCTCGGTGATCAGTTGGTCCGCTACGATCGTGAGCGCACCATAGCTGCCTACGCTCTTGTATCCGCAGGAGGCGCCGATCGCTGCGGATGCGTTCACTGCCGCAATTTTGCCCGCCAACGATCAACCGTCTATCCAGAAAGCTTTCGAGACGTGCTTCTCAGGATTGGAATCGACCCACTCAAAGAAGGGTACGTCTACGATATGGTCGGCCCCTTTGACGACAGGGTCAGGCCCACAGACGGCTGGTTCTATTTTGCTGGCGAACTCATCGAAGCTGGCGAAAAGCTGGTAAGCGACGGAGATTTTCAGTATTGGTTCCAGCCCTCATTCCCACGCCCACCGGCTTGCTTTGGTTCGTACGTCGCGGCGATTGAGTTCAGCGCGAAAATCCCATGGGTCTTGAGGGAAGATCCTTACTGAAGCGGATTATTTCTCGTGGCGCGGGACTATCAGAGGCGTCCCACACAGTCCTGGTGCGGTAAGACGCTGAAAACGCTGGGAAAATGGCCTATCGACCCGGCAGCAGTTTGCAACTACAATAAGCGCAACGTCATCGAAAATGATGTAGGACGCCACGATGCGTGCACAGGCTCTATCCGGCGAGGCCGGAGGGGCACTGGAGGACATCATGAGTATCACCCCGATTGGCGGACGTCTATTTGACGGCTCCGGCCAGAAGGTCA
>Ga0187805_10000451_pt1 | contig 13505 bp, 8 predicted proteins | sample NC_wetland_sal_i_6_FD_132965 | JGI IMG/M metagenome (GOLD analysis project Ga0187805, IMG submission 132965) | Wetland sediment microbial communities from Neuse River Estuary, North Carolina, USA - Control_5 | ecosystem: Environmental > Aquatic > Freshwater > Wetlands > Sediment | place: USA...
CGGCAAGTCGACTCTCATGAACAGCCTGGTCGGCAAGCAGGTCAGCGCGACCGGCATCCGCCGCCCCACTACCAACAGCCCGGTGCTCGCCTGTCACCCGGACGACGCGCGCTGGTTCGCCGAGAACGTCTTCCTGCCGACGCTGCCGCGGGTGCGTCAGCAAGGCCTGGCGATGCCGGGGCGTGACGGGCTGCTCGTGCTCGCGGCCAGCGAGGGCATGCCGCAGGGCGTTGCCATCCTGGATACTCCCGACATCGACTCGGTCGTCCAGGCGCACCGCGAGTTCGCACACCAGTTCCTGGATGCCTCCGACCTCTGGCTGTTCGTCACGACCGCCCGGCGGTACGCCGACGCTGCCGTCTGGGAGATGCTGCAGGACGCCAGGGACCGCGGTGCCGCCCTGGCTGTCGCGCTGTCCAGGGTGCCACCGGCTGCCACGGCCGAGCTGGCTGGTCACTTCGACGCGATGCTGGAGGCCAACGGCCTCGGGGACGTGCAGAAGTTCATCGTTCCCGAGACCGTCGTCAAGGACGCCATGCTGCCGCACGGGGTCGCGGCGCCGGTCCGGGACTGGCTCAGCGACACCGCGAGGCGCGAGGACCGCCGGGTTGCGGTGCTGACGCAGACGATGTCTGGCGTTCTCGACACCTTCCGCGGCCGGGTGCCGGCACTCGCGGACCAGGTGACCGAGCAGCTGGCCCTCAGGCGCTGGCTGTTGGAGGCCGTCGAATCGGGTTACACGGCGGGCCTGGCTGAGTTCGAGCTTGCGACCGAAAACGGCGCCTTGCTGCAGGGTGAGGTGACGGCCCGCTGGCAGGACTTCGCCGGCACCGGTGACTTGATGCGAACCCTGCAGGTGCGCCGGGGCCGCGGTAAGCAGAAGAAGCTGCAGACGCCCGCCAGGGCCAGCGCGCTCAAGGAAGCCCTGCAGGCCAGCGTTGAGTCACTGATCGCCGCCACGGCCAGCCGCGCTGCCGAAGCCGTCGTAGCCAGCTGGCAGCTTCAGCCTGCCGGAGCCAGCCTGCTCGGCGACCTTGATGCCGCTGCGCGCCGGCCGAGCGCCGGGGGGCAATTCGGCGAGACAGACTTCGTCGCGTCCGCGCTGGCCGACCTGGGGCTGGCCAGCGGCACCGCAACCGACGCCGACCGGCATGACTCGGCGGCCCTGGCCCGCCCCACAGCCGCGCTGGCGGCCGCCGCCGCCCAGCAGGTCAGGAGCTGGCAGCAGCACGTCCTGGACCAGGTCCGGGCCGAGAACGTCACCAAGCGCTCAATCGCCAGGGTGGTGTCCTTCGACGAGGAATCGCTCGCGCTGGTGCTAACCTTCGGCGTGCTGGCGCCCGCTGAGCCCGACGCCGACGCGATCGATGAGACCAGCGTGGCGCCGCAGCAACTGCTTGCCTCGCTGTTCGGTGCCGGGCTGCTGCGCGACATGGGCGCACGTGTGCGGCTGGACCTGTGCGAACGGGCCAGAGCGCTGTTTGAGGCCGAGGCCCGTCGGTTCTTCGAGGTGGTCGACGCAGCCGGGGTGCCCGACGCGTCCGCCGCGACCGATCTGCTGCAGGCCGGTTATGCGCTAGAGGCGGCGCGGTGAGCGCCACGCTCATGACCAGGGTCGCCGACAGCGGAGAAGGCGCTGAGCTGTCCGCCCGGCTCGCGTCGCTGGATCAGCTCACCCGGATCAGTAGTGAGCGAACCGGCCCGGAGGGCTTCAGCCCGGACCTGGTCGCCGCGGCAACCGACGTGCTGACCAGGGCCGACGAGCGGCTCAGGCTGTCGGCGAACCACACGGTGGTTTCACTGGCCGGCGGCACCGGCAGCGGGAAGTCGTCGCTGTTCAATCAGCTGGCCGGCGCCGATTTCTCGGCGGTCGGCGTGACCAGGCCGGTGACACGGGAAGCGCACGCCTGCGTGTGGGGGGTGGCCGGCTCCGGGCCGCTGCTGCAGTGGCTCGGCGTGCCCCGCAGGTATCGCTACGCGCGCGCCAGCGCGCTCAGCAGCGGCGAGCCGACGATGAACGGGCTTGTGCTGCTCGACCTGCCCGACCACGACTCGGTCGTGGGCCACGCCACTGACCTGGTCGACAAGCTGGTCGGGCTGTCCGACCTGATCGTCTGGGTCCTCGATCCGCAGAAGTACGCGGATGCCGCGGTGCACCGCCGTTTCCTGGTGCCGCTGGCCGGGCACTCCGAAGTCCTCACCGTCGTGCTGAACCAGTCCGATCTGCTGACAGCCGGCCAGATAGAAGACTGCGTGCACGACCTGCGCCGCCTGCTGGACTCGGAAAACCTGCATGACGTGCAGATCCTGGTGACCTCGGCCAAGACGGGGGAGGGCATCGAGGAACTGCGCAAGCTCCTGACCGAGACCGTGTCGGCGCGCCGGGCCGCAGCGGCACGCATCGCCGCCGATGTCGACGTGGTGGTCGCGCAGTTCGAGCCGTATGGGGAGAGCGTGGGGGTCGGTGCCGCAGCCGGGTGGGCTGAGCGCAGCGAGGCGGACGACGAGCAGCTGCCGGCGGGTACCGACCGCGAGATCGGCGTGGCACTAGCCGAGGCTGCGGGCGCCCGAGCCATCGGCGAATCGCTGCGCAGCGCGCGCGAGCTTCGGGCCGCCGACTACGTCGGCTGGCCGATCAGCTGGCTGGTAGAGCGACTGACCAGCCCGGATCCGGCCCGCAGGGCGCGCCTCGGCCAGCTGTGGGAGCAGCTTCGCGATATGACTGCCGGTCCTTCTGGGGCGCAGCGGGCCGAGGTCGACAATGCCCTGACGTGGGTCGCGGACAACATGCTGCCGCCGTTGCCGCAGCCATGGTCCCGCACCGTGCGCGCCGCGCTGCGATCCAGGGCCGACAAGATCCCGGCGGCCGTCGGTGCGGAGATCGGCTCCGCCCTGCCAGCCGGGGCGGTTGTTGACCGATGGTGGCGCATGATCGCCGTCCTGCAGGGGCTGCTGCTCGGCTGTGTCCTCGTCGGACTCGCCTGGCTCGTCACGCTCCTGGTTCTCGGCACCGGGCATGTGGCCAGCTCCGGTACTCCGAAACTGTTCGCCGACCAGTGGCTGCTGCCGTGGGCTGCGGCAATGATCGTGGCGGGCATCGCTGGCGGGTGGCTGACCGCCCGGATCAGCGCCAGAGCCGTCAGCAGGGCCGCTGAGCGCCAGGCTCAGGCGCTGCTCGACGACATCGACCGCCGGATGACGGGTGTCGCGCGGCACCTCGTCGTGACCCCGGCCGAACTCGAACTGGCCGAGCTCGCCCAGTTCAGGGCCGAGCTGCGGATCGCGGCACGCGGCCCTGCGCTGCGATAGCGAGCCGAGTGCTCGGCGGGCGGTCGGTACGACCCGCGAAACCCGCCGCCGGATCCTGGCACGCGCCGTAGCGGCGCGCATCCGTCACTCCACAGGCGCCCGGCCGATTCGGTTGCTATCCACAGTGCCCGCAGTTGCGTGTGCCCGCCCCGGCATGTCGGCTGATCCTGAACTGGTTCGCCAGCGGCGCAGGGCCGCTGGCCGCGCGGCGCGGCGCGCAGTGTGTGCTCGCGCCGAGCCAATCCGAGGAGGCCGTTCATGGTCAACGAGTCATTTTTCAGCGTGCGGGGTTACGTCGCCACGCAGCCGAAGTCGGGCTACCTCAAGGACGGGACGCGTACCTTTTCGACGCGGGTGGGCTGGACGCCCCGGGTGCTCAACCGCAGCACCGGCGAGTGGACCGATCAGGCGACCTCGTTCGTCAGCCTCCAATGCTACGGAAAGGTCGCCGAGCATGCCGCGCACTGCGTGCGCCGTGGTGATCCCGTCGCCCTCACCGGCAAGCTGCGCGTCCGGGAGTACACCGACCAGGCCGGGGCGAAGCACAACTCCGTTGAGGTCACCGCCGAATCCCTCGGGCACGACATGTCGCGCGGAATCTCCAACTACACCAGGACGTCTCAGCATCAGGAGCCGACGGCGGCGGAGCACGAGCACGCGATGGCGGCAGCTGGCAGAAGTCGGCTGCCGGGCGACCTCGCGGCGCAGGACGCGGCCAGCGATGAGGAGCTAGTGCCGGATGACGCGGACGAGCTGGCTTCCGGCGACCCGTCCGAGCTGCCGGTGGCCGGGGCCAGCGGATTCGACGAGACGCAGGACGCTGAGCCGGTGAGCCAGGACGGCGTGCCTGAGCTGGCGGGGGCCTTGGCCTGAGGCGGGGCGGCGGCCTCCCGGCCGCCCCCCCGGCCTGCCATGCCAGCCGCGACCAGCGGCTGGCCCGGCAGGCAGCGGGTCGCGACTGCGGGCGTGCCAGCTGTCCCCGGGCGTCCCGGGCAGCTGGCAGCCAGCCTGTTCGAAGCCCTCGCCAGCAGCCCCTACGCTTGATGACATGCCGGAGTTCATCTATCAGATGAGCCGTGTCCGCAAGGCGCACGGCGACAAGGTCATTCTTGATGACGTCACGCTCGCCTTCCTGCCGGGTGCCAAGATCGGCGTCCTCGGCCCGAACGGCACCGGCAAGTCGACACTGCTGCGAATGATGGCCGGGGCGGAGCAGCCGTCTAACGGCGAGGCCAGGCTGATGCCGGGTTACACCGTGGGCATCCTGGAACAGGAGCCGACGCTGGACGACACCAAGACGGTGCTGGGCAACGTCGAGGAAGGCGTCGCTGAGACTAAGGCACTGCTCGAGCGCTACAACCAGATAGCCGAGCAGATGGCGACGGACTATTCCGACGAGCTGCTGACCGAGATGGGCAGCCTGCAGGAGCAGCTTGACCACAAGAATGCCTGGGATCTGGAGAGCCAGCTCGAGCAGGCGATGGACGCCCTCCGGTGCCCGCCCGCCGACGCTGACGTCTCGGTGCTGTCGGGCGGCGAGCGGCGGCGGGTGGCGCTCTGCCGGCTGCTGCTGGCCCAGCCGGACCTGCTCCTGCTGGACGAGCCGACCAACCACCTCGACGCCGAGAGCGTGCAGTGGCTGGAGCAGCACCTGGAGAAGTATCCGGGCACCGTGGTCGGGGTCACTCACGACCGGTACTTCCTGGACAACGTCGCCGGCTGGATCCTGGAGCTTGACCGCGGCCGCGCCTACCCGTATGAGGGGAACTACTCCACCTACCTGGAGACCAAGGCGGCGCGGCTGAAGGTCGAGGGCGCCAAGGACGCCAAGCGGCGCAAGCTGCTGGAAGACGAGCTGGAGTGGGTCCGATCGAGCCCGCGCGCCCGCCAGGCCAAGAGCCGCGCCCGCCTGCAGCGATACGAGGAGATGGCGGCCGAGGCCGACAAGCGCAAGAAGCTGGACTTCGAGGAGATTCAGATCCCGCCGGGCCCGCGGCTGGGCACGCAGGTGGTCGAGGTCAGCAAGCTGACCAAAGGCTTTGGTGACCGCACCTTGATCGAGGACCTGAGCTTCAGCCTGCCCCAGGGTGGCCTCGTCGGTGTGATCGGACCGAACGGCGTCGGCAAGACGACCCTGTTCAAGATGATCGTCGGCGAAGAGCAGCCGGACGCCGGCGCGATCAAGGTCGGCGAGACCGTTCAGATCGCTTACGTTGACCAGGCGCGGGGCAGGATCGCGCCAGACAAGAACGTCTGGGAGGTCATCTCCGACGGCGAGAGCTTCATCACCGCGGGCAAGACCGAGATCCCGAGCCGTGCGTACGTGGCAGCCTTCGGGTTCAAGGGGAGCGATCAGCAAAAACCGGCCGGCATACTGTCCGGAGGCGAGCGGAACCGGGTCAACCTAGCCCTGACGCTGAAGCAGGGCGGCAACCTGCTGCTGCTGGACGAGCCCACCAACGACCTCGACGTGGAAACCCTGTCCTCGCTAGAGAACGCGCTGCTGGAGTTCCCCGGCTGTGCCGTGATCACCAGCCACGACCGGTGGTTCCTCGACCGGATCGCCACGCACATCCTGGCCTGGGAGGGCGGGGCGAGCTGGTTCTGGTTCGAGGGCAACTTCGACTCCTACGAGAAGAACAAGATCGAGCGGCTCGGCGCCGAGGCGGCCAGGCCGCATCGCGTCACGTACCGCAAGCTCACCCGGGACTGACAGCGACCGCAGTTGAGCATGACGACTGGCAACCCCCTGGACCTTCCGGACCGCGCTCAGGTCGTCGTCGTCGGCGGCGGCATCATCGGTACCTCCGTTACCTACCACCTGGCTCAGCTGGGCGTGGACGTCTTGCTGCTGGAGCGGGACCGGCTGACCTCTGGCACCACCTGGCACGCGGCCGGGCTGATGGCCACCTTCGGCTCTACCTCGCAGACGTCGACCGAGCTGCGCATGTACACGCGGGACCTGTATCAGAGGCTGGAGGCCGAGACAGGTCTCGCGACGGGGATCCGCCAGGTCGGGCTCATCGACCTGGCCATCGAGCCTGGACGGCTGGAGGAATACCGGCGGGTCGCGGCGTTCAACCGGCACTGCGGTGTCGAGGTGCACGAGATCTCGGCCCAGGAGGTGGCGGAGCTGTGGCCGCTGGCCAGGACCGACGATGTGCTGGCGGGCTTTTACGTGCCGACGGACGGCAGGGTGAACCCGGTCGACGTCACCATGTCGCTCGCGAAGGGCGCGCGCCAGGGCGGCGCCCGGATCATCGAGGGCGTTCCTGTCACCGGATTCCTCCGCAAGAACGGGACCGTGACCGGGGTGTGTACGCCGCAGGGCGACGTCGAGGCGGAATTTGTCGTCAACTGCGCGGGCATGTGGGCGCGCCAGCTCGCCGACCTGGCTGGTGTCACCGTCCCGCTGCAAGCGGCCGAGCACTACTACCTGCTCACCGAGCCGATCGCGGAAGTCAGCCGGGACTGGCCGGTGCTCGAGGACCCGGCGAACTACGGCTACTTCCGGGAAGAAGGCGGCGGCCTCATGCTCGGCATGTTCGAGCCGGTCTGCGCCCCGTGGCGGGTCGAGGGCATCCCGCCCGACTTCTCCTTCGGCGAGTTGCCACCGGACTGGGATCGGATGGGCCCGTTCCTGGAGAAGACCATGTCCAGGATCCCGATTTCGGCTCACGTGGGCATTCGCAAGTTCTTCTGCGGGCCCGAGAGCTTCACGCCGGATCTGGCACCGGTCGTCGGTGAGGCACCAGAGCTAAGAAACTACTTCGTCGCCGCCGGCCTGAACTCCATCGGCGTGCTGACTGGCGGCGGCATCGGCCGGGTCTTGGCGCACTGGATCGTAACCGGCAGGCCGGACGTCGACGTCAGCGCCATGAACATCGACCGGCTGCACGTCTACCAGGCCAACCCGGAGTACCGCGCGACCCGGACGGTCGAGTCGCTCGGCTTGGTGTACGCCACGCACTACCCCGGGCGATCGATGCGCACGGCGCGCGGCGCCAAGCTGTCGCCGCTGCACCACCGGCTGGTCGAGCGGAACGCGTACTTCCGGGACGTCAGCGGCTGGGAAGGTGCGGACTGGTACGCGCCCGACGCGGCCGGCCCGGGCGCACCGGATCCAGGCGAGCTGTCGTGGGGCCGCCAGGACTGGTACCGGTACTGGGAGGCCGAGCACCGCGCCTGCCGCGAAGGCGTGATCGTCATGGACATGTCGTTCATGGCGAAGTTCGCGGTGCAGGGCCGCGATGCCGGGCGCGAAATTGAGCGGCTGTCCGCAAATCGAGTGGACGGCCAGCCAGGCCGGATCACGTACACCCAGTGGCTAAACGACGACGGCCGGATCGAGGCTGACGTCACCGTGACCAAGCTCGCCGAGGACGAGTTCTACGTGGTAGCGTCCGACACCGCCCACCGGCACGCGCTCACGTGGATGCGGCGCCACTTCACCGATCGGGATGCCCGGGCCGTCGCCACCGACGTCACCTCGGCCTATGCCCAGCTGAGCCTCCAGGGGCCGCGCTCGCGGGCACTGCTGGCGGCGGTCACCAGCGCGCACGTCAGCGACGAGGCGTTCGCCTTCCGCGCTGCGCGGCACATCGACGTCGGCTTCGCCCGGGTGCTGTGCATCCGGATCACCTATCTCGGCGAGCTCGGCTACGAGCTGCACATCCCGGCTGAGCAAGCGGTGCACGTCTATGACCGGCTAGTGGAGGCCGGCCGCGACCTTGGCCTGCGGCACGCCGGCCTAAAGGCGCTGTCGAGCCTTCGCATGGAAAAGGGCTACCGGGATTACGGACATGACATCGACAACACCGACTCGGTACTCGAGGCGGGCCTGGGCTTCGCCGTCGCGCTCGACAAGCCTGGTGGCTTCATCGGCCGGGATGCGGTCGCGGCACAGCGGGCGGCAGGTGCGCCATCCAGGCGGCTGGTCCAGGTCCTGCTGACCGACCCCGAGCAACTGCTGTTCCACGCCGAGATCGTGCGCCGCGACGGTGCCGACGTCGGCTACATCCGGGCCGGGTCGTACGGCTGGACGCTAGGCGGCGCTGTCGGGCTCGCGATGGTTTCGGCCGGCCACGATCCGGTCAACCAGGCCTGGCTCGACAGCGGTGAGTGGTCCGTCCAGGTCGCCGACCGGATCGTCGGAGCGCGCGTCTCGCTACGTCCGCTGTATGACCCGGCCGGCCTGCGCATCCGAATGTAGCTGCAGGCCGAGCGGAGGGCGCGGTCCGTCGAGCGGTCCGTCGTGTCCGCGTCAGCAGCCCAGGGCGGTGGCCAGGTCGTCGAGCCCCTCGGCCTCGATCAGGCCGTCGAGCGCGGGCGGGTCCGGCGGAGGCTGGCCGGGTCCCCACTCCAGCGGTCTGCGGACGAAGATCGGGCGGAGACCCAGCGCGGCCGCGGCGCGCACGTCTGACGGGTGCGCGGCGACCATCCCGGCATCTTCGGGCCGGCAATCGAGCAAGCGAAGCGCGGTGAGGTACACCCGGGCGTCGGGCTTGTAGCTGTCGGCGAGTTGCGCGGACAGCACGGCATCCACGCGCAGATCAGCGAATTTAAGCAAGTCGGCGAGCAATGCCAGATGGCCGTTCGACAGCGTCGCTGTGACGTGTCCGCGGCGGAGCCGATCGAGCCCTGTCCGGCTGTCCGGCCAGGGGCGCAGCTGCCGCCAGCCCTGGACGAGTGATTCCCGGTCGGCGGCCGCCGGCGAGATGTTCCGCTGAGCAAGTACGTCGCGCAGCGTCTCGCGCTGAAGAGCATCGAGGTCGCGCCAGGCAGCACCGTGCCGGACCCGGTCCATCGCGGGCTGATAGGCGCGCCGCCAGTCGTCGACGACAGCCGCCCAGTCGGCATCCAGGCCTGCCCGGACGGCGGTTGCCTCGGCGAGGTCGATCAGGCTGGCGCGCCAGTCCACCAGCGTGCCGAATACATCGAACAGCAGGACGCGCATCTGCTTCACAGCCGTCAGTATGCCCGGCTGCGCGCGCAGCGCCGTGCGCGCAGTGCCGTGCGCTCCTGGCCGGGTGCCGGGACGGTTACGCCGCGGCGCTCCGTTCGCGGGTCGCGGCTCTAGCCCGTGAGCGGCACCAGCAGGTCTGTTGGCTGGCTGAGGATCGAGAAGTGCCCGTGACCGGCATGGATGCGAAGCTGCGCGCCCGGGATCGCCGCGGCATACCGGCGTGCGTGCTCGACGGGCACGGTCGTGTCGGCGTCCCCGTGGTGGACCCATGCTGGTGCGGTAATGGAACCGAGGTCGAAACCCCAGGGCCGGGTGAGCAGCCGCAGGTCCTGCGCCACCCCCCAGCTGCCACGGCGGAAAGCTTCCAGGAAGCCGGTGATGAACGACTCGCGCATGCCAGGCTCCTGAAGAGCGCGGATGTCGGCATCGGGCTGCGCGGTCGCAGCCAGGCGCAGGAACAGCTCCGGCCGATACCGTGCGAGCGCGGCGAAGCGACCCAGCGACCAGCCACCGAACGCCGGAGCGTGGCTGGCAAGCAGCAGCGACAGCCGTTCCCCCGGTGCCATCCCTCCGGTTGGCCACTCGGGCAGGCCGAGCGCCGCGACGAGCATGAGGCTGCGGACCCGGCCGGGAATCTTCGCGGCGCATGCCGCGGCGAACGGGCCGCCCCCGGAGATTCCCAGCAGCGCCGCCGCTTCGACGTGCAATGCGTCGAGCACCACTGCCGCGTCCTCAGCCCAGTCCGCGACGCTACTGAGCGGGCGAGCGTCGGTGCCGCCGATGCCCGGCCGGTCCGGGGCTATCACGCAGAGTCCTAGCTCCCGGGCCGCCTGCTTGAACCACCGCGCGGCCAGCCGCGTATCGGCCAGCCCGTGACACAGCAGAACGGGCGTCGCGCCGGGATCCCCGACCACCTCAATCGCGATCACGCGGCCGTCAGCCCGGCGCAGTTCCACGCGCTAATCCTCTCGCGCACTCCGCCAGCCGTCCGTGACGCGGCGTGGTTGTCCCCGGTTGCGCGTCATGGGAGCGGATTCACGGTAGCTATAGAGCTAGCAGCAGATCCGCTCCCATGGTCGTGCGAGCCTGGGAGCCGTCCGAGGGAGGTCAGAATCGTGAACTCGTCGCGAGCAGCCGACTGGCGAGGTCGTGGCGGCTATTTCAGGTGGCAACCGGCGGGGAACGACGCCGCATCGGTTGAGATCTTCCACGTCGAGATGGGCGACCCCGACGCTCCGGTGCTGCTGCTCATACACGGCTGGCCCACCAGCAGCATGGACTGGTTTGAGGTGGCGAGCCAGCTGAGCGCGAGGTTTCGCGTCTGCGCGCTGGACTTCCCTGGCTACGGGTTCTCGGACAAGCCGGTCCGGTGGGGCTACCGCCTCAGCCGAGACGCGGAGCTCATCGAGTTCTACGTGTCGGAGGTGATCGGCGCCGACGCTGGCGTGGTCGTCGCGCACGATCGCGGTGACAGCGTGGCGCTGCTGCTCGCGGCCCGCTCTGCTGACGACCGGCCGGCGATGCGAATCGAGCACCTGGTCCTGGCCAACGGCAACATCTTCCTGCCGCTGTCCAACCTGACCGGAGCGCAGCGCCAGATACTCGACGAAAGGTCGTGGCCCGAGGTCGCGGCCCTGCTCACTCCTGCGAGCCTGGCCGCGGGCCTGGGCGCGACTACGTATACCCCGCCGCGCAAGGCCGGCGATCCCGAGGTGGCGGCCCTGACGACGGCATTCAGCCACGACAACGGCATAGCGGTCCTGCACGAGACGATCCAGTATCTGGTCGAGCGGTCGAAGGACGAGCAGGCGTGGCTGACCGCGCTCGCCGGGGCCTCGTTCCCGGTGACCGTCGTCTGGGGCCTGTGCGACACGGTTTCGCCGCCGCGCGTGGCCAGCTACGCGTGGAACGAGTACCTGATGCTGCGGCCCGGCCGCAATCGCCTCTACTTCATCCCGGACGCGAACCACTACCTGCAGGTCGACCGGCCCGACGCGTTCGTGAGGGTGCTCCTGCACGCGCTCGAGCCCGCGGCCGAGCAGCGAATAGGAGCCCTCTGGGCGGAACCAGGCGCGCCCCTGCTGGTGGACAGCTCCCGGCAGCGTCTGCCTGTTGCCGCGGACGTGCTCCGTGCAGCGGTTCCGCCACAGTGATCTCAGCCGCCTGGCTCAGGTGCTGTACCGCGCGGCCAGGGTCGCGGGGAACCCGAGGTCTGCGGCGATGACCGCCGCCGACAGCGGCGCGGCGAGCGCTGCCAGCCGGTCACAGCCGTCCCGGCCGATGGCCTCGTAAGGGTATACGGCTAGCTCGTCGGTACGGTCCTCGATGGACCGCCGACGGCGCTGGCCTTCTTCGCTCAGGGCAAGCTCAGGGCCGCCGTCGAGCCAGCCCTGCGCGCGGGCGCGCTGTACCCCGGCCGCCCAGTCCTGCTCGCTCCAGGCGCGCGTGGTCCGCAGCGCCTCGGCGGAAATGCTGCCGGTGGCGGCGTGAGTGATCAGGGCACCAAGGCCGTCGAGACCCGCGGTCAGCAGCAGCGCGACATGACCGTCGCCGCGGTACTCGCGCAGCAGCGTCTGCGCGTGCCACAGCACCAGGTGCGGCTCATCGGGCCACGGCAAGGCGGCGTGGCTGGCGAACAACGGCCGGCCCGCGGGCCGGCCGGCCGCCCGCTCGGCGACACGGCGGGCCAGGTCGGCCGCCTCGCGGACCGCAGGGCTCTGCACGTCCTCGCCCCAGGCCTGCCGGAGCGACCGGTCGGCCGCATCGAGGCGGGCCGCGAGTACCCGGGCTGGCGTGGCGATCTGCCACGCCGCCGGGATCGCCCTCCGGACGAGTTCGGGGTTGAAGTTGAAGAACGTCGCGATGACCGTCTCCGCCGGCACCGCACCCATGGCCGCCGCGCGCGAGGCGAAATAGGTCATGCGCTGGTTCGTGATCCCGGCCCGCGCGTAGCACTCCGCGCCGTAGGGCGTGAAGTAGATGATGCCGTGGATCGGCTCCGCCTTGCGGAAGCAGCGCCTGGCCATGCCCGGCGTCACAACCCGTTCCGCCACACTCGTTCCCTTCGGATCAAGCCCGATGGCGGCGCCTCCGCCAACAGCCGGGACAGTCAGGACAGCTGCGCGCCGAAGTCGCTGTCCCGCAGCTGACTCTTGAGCACCTTGCCGTTCGGATTGCGCGGCAGCGGATCGGCTCGGACCGCGATGTACTGCGGCACCTTGTAGTCGGCCAGGTACTCACGCGCGTAGCAGACGACCGCGCCCGGATCGACGGTCGCACCCGGCAGCGGGACGATCACGGCCCCGACCTTCTCGCCCATCATCGTGTCCGGCACGCCGACGACCGCGACCTCACCGACGCCCGGTGCGCCGATGAGCCGGTTCTCCACCTCGACGCAGTAGACGTTCTCGCCACCTCGGTTGATCATGTCCTTGATCCGGTCGAGGACGTAGACGAGCCCTTCGGCCGATACTCTGCCGAGGTCGCCGGTGTGCAGCCAGTGATCGGCAAACGCCGCCGCCGTGGCGTCGGGCTTGTTCCAGTACCCGGCACATACGCTCTGACCTCGGATGACGATCTCACCGACGCCTGTTTCCTGGTCGGGCGAAGCGATGGTCACCTCGGTGTGCGGGGCGGCGAAGCCAACGGAGTCGGCGTGCTCGGCGGCCCACTCGTGCGGCAGCAAAGTGGCGATAGAGGTGCACTCGGTGAGGCCGAATCCGTTGGCGACGCGCGCGTTGCCAAACCGCTGCATGATCTGGTGCACCAGCTTCGGCGCGATCGGTGCGCCTCCGTACGAGGCCCAGCGCACCCCGCCGAGGTCGGCGCCGGCGAGGTCCGGGTGGTTGAGTAGGTAGTAGTAGATGGCGGGGACCGCCGTGCAGACGGTGATCCGCTCGCGCACCAGCGTCTCGGCCATGCGGGCGCCGTCGAACCCGGTGTCGACCACGACGGCGCCGCCCGCCTGCAGCGCAACCAGCGCCTGGCTGTGACAGCCGGTGACATGGAACAGCGGCACCACGACGAGGGTGCGCAGCTCCCGGCCGATGTCGGGGGGAATCCTCGCGACCCGAAGCGCGGTCTCCGCGTTGGCCAGCACGTTCTCGTGCGTGTGCATGGCGCCCTTGGGAAAGCCGGTCGTCCCGCTGGTGTAGAAGATCGCCGCGACATCCGACCGGGTGGCACCCTCGTACACGTAGGGCTGTCCGTCCGGCAGCGCCGATCCCGGCGC
>Ga0187805_10000452_pt1 | contig 13486 bp, 8 predicted proteins | sample NC_wetland_sal_i_6_FD_132965 | JGI IMG/M metagenome (GOLD analysis project Ga0187805, IMG submission 132965) | Wetland sediment microbial communities from Neuse River Estuary, North Carolina, USA - Control_5 | ecosystem: Environmental > Aquatic > Freshwater > Wetlands > Sediment | place: USA...
AACGTGACCATCGTAATCGCCGGGGACATCGACGCCAAGACTGCGAAAGAAAAAGTCGAAAAGTACTTCGGCAATATTCCGCCCGGTCCGCCGGTTGCGCATCAGGAAGTGTGGATCGCTAAAATGACCGGGACACACCGGCAAGTCGTGCAGGACCGGGTCCCGCAGGCGCGCGTCTACAAGGTCTGGAATGTTCCGCAATATGGCAGCGCGGACGCCGATTATCTCAACATGGTCAGCGATGTTCTCAGTCAGGGAAAATCTTCGCGGTTCTACAAACGGCTGGTGTATGACGATCAGATCGCGACGGAGGCGCGCGCCAGTGTCGACTTGAATGAAATCGCAGGCCAATTCTATATCCAGGCAACGGCGCGCCCGGGCGAGCAACTCGCCCGCGTGGAAAAAGAGCTGGACGAAGAACTGGCACGCTTCTTGAAGGACGGCCCGACAGCGGAAGAGCTGGCACGCGTCAAAGCCCAGCACGAAGCGAGTTTCGTCCGTGGAATCGAGCGCATCGGCGGCTTCGGCGGAAAATCAGACCGGCTGGCAATGAGCCAGGTATTCCTGGGGAGCCCCGACGCCTACAAGATTTCTCTTCAACGAGTCCAGGAAGCCACGGCGGAGGATTTGAAGGCGGCCGCGAATCGCTGGCTCTCCGATGGCGTCTACGTGCTGGAAGTGCTGCCGTTCCCGGACTACAAGTCCGCGTCAGCTGGAGCCGATCGCTCCAAGGCGCCGGAGATTGGGGCGCCGCCGGAATTGAAACTTCCCAAGCTGCAGCACGCGACACTATCTAACGGGCTGAAGGTGATACTCGCCGAGCGCCATGAAATCCCGCTAGTCGATTTCTGGCTGGGCCTCGACGCAGGATACGCTGCGGATCAGTTTGCCTCGCCGGGCACGGCCAGCATGGTGATGTCGCTCCTCAGCGGCGGAACCAAAACGCGAACCGCGCTGCAAATCAGCGATGAGCAGGAACTCCTTGGGGCGCGCGTGGCAGCCCGCTCGAATTTGGACCTTTCGATCGTCCAACTTTCCGCGCTCAAATCGAAACTCGATCCCTCATTGGATCTCTTCGCCGACCTCATCTTGAACCCTCTGTTTCCGGCGGCGGATTTCAGCCGGCAACAGAGGCTTCAGCTCGCGGCCATTCAGCGCGAGAAAAATACTCCGATCCAGATGGCATTGCGCGTTTTCCCCGGCCTGATCTACGGTCCCGGACATGCGTACGGCAATCCGCTGACGGGCTCCGGAACGACGGCCAGCGTCGAGAAATTGACGCGCGAGGACCTCGTCAAATTCCACGAAGTATGGTTCAAGCCAAACCACGCCACGCTGGCCATTGCGGGCGATACCACTCTTGCGGAAGTCACTCCCCGGCTCGAAAAGTTGTTCGCGAACTGGAAGCCCGGACAGATTCCAGAGAAGAACATCAAGAATGTCCAGCCTCCGGCGAAATCCGTCGTGTACATCATCGACAAGCCGGGCGCCGAGCAATCGATTATATTTGCCGGAAACATTGCTCCGCCGCGGGCTAATCCGGAAGAGATTGCAATTGAGGCCGCCAACGATGATATTGGCGGAATGTTTGGCTCTCGGTTGAACATGGACCTGCGCGAGGACAAACACTGGTCCTACGGCGTGCAGAGCCTTCTCTGGGGCGCACGCTGGCAGCGGCCCTTCCTAGCCGTTGCACCGGTGCAAACGGACAAGACGAAAGAGTCGCTCGAAGAAATGAACCAGCAGTTTAGAGGAATCCTGGGAGACCATCCGGTAACTGCGGAGGAACTATCGAGGATTCAATCCAACGAGACGCTCAGCCTGCCTGGCTCGTTTGAGACGCTGAACGCCGTCGGCCAATCGATCCTGGAAATCGTGCAGTTCGGGCTGCCCGAGGACTACTACGAGACATACGCGGGAAAGGTGAGAGCGCTCACGACGACTGACGTGGAACAGGGAGCCAAAGCCATCGTTCGTCCAGATCATTTGATCTGGGTGGTCGTGGGCGACCGCGCAAAAATCGAACCGGGAATCAAAGAGCTGGGACTGGGCGAGATTCGGCTACTCGACGCCGACGGCAAACCGATCTAGGCTTCACGCGTGCTCGCGGACTGGTGAAATCCAGGGGTGCGCCCTTGGCGGCAAGAAAGCCGCCGGCGCCTGATCGAATCAATCTTGCAAGATTGGACGAGGCTCGGCGACGTCCGCATAGACTCGTTCGATGACCTCGTGAAACTGCTGCTCGACGACGCGGCGCTTCAGCTTCAAGGTGAACGTTAGGCCCCCGTTGGCAAATGTGAAGTCCTGCGGCAGCAGGGCGAAGCGCTTGATGGTTTCATACTGCGCGAGATTGGCTGTAAGCCTTTTCACTTCGCCCTCGATCAGCGTGCGCACGAAAGCATGCGCGGCCATCTCCTCATTCGAGGAAAACTTAATTCCCTGCTCCGCGGCTTTCGCGCCCACAGTTGCGGGGTTCGGAACAATCAGCGCCGAGATGAATTTGCGTTTGTCTCCCACCACCATGGCGTTCAAGATGTAAGGGCTGGTTTTCAAAGCGTTTTCGATGGGCTGCGGCGCGACGAACTTGCCCGCGGCGGTTTTGATTAGATCCTTTTTGCGATCGGTGATGAATAAATAGTTGTCTTTGTCGAGGTAGCCGATGTCGCCGGTGCTGAACCAGCCATCCGTGGTCAGCACTTCGCGGGTCGCCTCGGAACTCTTGTAATAGCCCTGCATGACGCAGGGCCCTTTGGCAAGTACTTCGCCGTCGTCTGCGATGCGAAGCTCGACGTTGGGAATCGGCTTTCCCGAACTGCCCATGCGATTGTCGGGATAGTTCGTGGTCAAAACCGGAGACGTTTCCGTGAGGCCGTAGCCTTGATAAATCGGGACGCCCACAGCCCAGAAAAATTCCGCAAGCTCCTTTGCCAGCGGAGCGCCGCCGGAAAAAACGAGACGCAGCTTTCCGCCAGTACCCATGCGAATTTTCGAATAGACCAGCTTGTCCGCGAACATCCATTCCAGTTTTAGTCCCAAGCTTGCATTCTTCTCGCCGGAACGCCACAGCGCGGAGCGTCCCGCAACTCGCATGGCCCAATCAAAAATCTTTCGCTCAATTCCGGTGCGTGCACTGCCCTGCTCCACGATGCGCGCATAGATTTTCTCGAAGACCCGCGGCACTGCGGCCAGCAGCGTTGGATGAATCTCGAGGAGCGCCTGCGCGACTTGCTCGACCGCCTCGACATAAGCCACGGTTATTCCGTGGAACAGGTACGTGTAATCAAGCATCCGGCCATAGACATGCGCTAACGGCAGGAAAGAGATGGCAACATCATCTTTGGAATCGAATTTAACGTTGGCGCAGGAGTCCGTGACGTTGGAGCAAAAATTCGTATGCGTCAGCATCACGCCTTTGGGCTCGCCCGTCGTGCCGGAAGTGTAGATGATCGAGGAGAGCTGGCCAGGCAAGACTTGCGAAACGCGCATTCGATACGAGGCGACATCCGCTCCGCCAGCGCTTGCGATCAGTGTTTCGTAACGCAGGCAATCCGCCGGCAACTCAGCGCCGCAATCCGCAAGTATGATTTGTTCCAGCGCTGGAAGCTGAGCGCGAATAGCTTGAAGCTTTTGCATCTGCGCAGCGCCAGCTGCAAGAACAATCTTCGCGCCGCAGTGGTTGAGGATGTACGTGATGCGCTCCGGCGATTCGTTGAAATAGACGGGAACGGTGACTCCGCCGGCGCCGGTAATCGCAAAATCCGCCGTATGCCACTCCGGGCGGTTGGCGGCAAACAGTCCGACTCGGTCCCCGGGTTTCACACCGAGTTCGACAAATGCGGTCGAGAGACCGGCGATGCGGCGCAGGAATTCCTCGGACGCAATCGACTTCCACCCATCAGCCGCGCGAAACATCTGCGCGCGAGAATTTGGCAGGGAGTCAACCGCGTTTAGCAATCGGGAGGGGAGCGTGCCGTAGTTCATCGGATGGCTTGACTTTACCCTAGGACTATTCGACGCGCAATCTTACTCCAGTACCACTTCTTGGCCGTTGTGGTGTCGAACGCAGCCCTGCGCTAAGATGAGACGCGGAGTTCCCTGATGAGCGCAACACTTTCCGGAACCGTCGCCGATAGTTCCTCGTCCAAAGGCCCCTTTCGAGCCGCGCGCGGGACTACGCTTTCGTGCAAGGGATGGCAGCAGGAAGCGGCTTTGCGCATGTTGATGAACAATCTCGACCCGGAGGTTGCCGAGAAGCCGGTAGACTTGGTCGTGTACGGCGGCACCGGAAAAGCCGCGCGCAACTGGGAATGCTTCCACGCCATTGTACGGTCGCTGAAGGCGCTCGAATCCGATGAGACACTCTTGGTGCAATCGGGCAAGCCCGTCGCCGTTTTTCGCACGCATGAATATGCGCCGCGCGTCCTCCTTTGCAATTCCAACCTGACCGGCCACTGGAACAATTGGGAAAAATTCCACGAGCTCGACCGCGCCGGCCTGATGATGTACGGCCAGATGACCGCGGGAAGCTGGATTTACATCGGCACCCAAGGAATTCTGCAAGGCACTTATGAAACGTTTGCGGCGGCAGCTCGAAAGCATTTTGGCGGCGAATTGGCGGGCAAGCTGGTCGTAAGCGGCGGCATGGGCGGAATGGGCGGAGCACAGCCGCTTGCCGCGACGATGAATGGGGCAGCGTTTCTCGGGATTGACGTCGATCCGGAGCGCATTAAGCGGCGCGTCAAGGGCGGCTACTGCGACGTTATGGTCACGAGCCTCGACGAAGCACTTCGCATCCTGAAAAATGCCGTCCGCAAACGCGAAGCAACCTCCGTCGGATTGGTCGGCAACTGTGCTGATTTGATCCCGGAACTTGCGAAGCGCGGCGTCGTGCCGGATCTTTTGACCGACCAGACCAGCGCGCACGATCCTATCGGCGGCTACGTGCCGAACGGTATATCTTTTGAAGCCGCGCTGGAATTGCGCAAATCAAATCCTGATGAGTATCGCAAGCGCACGCTTGCGGCGATGGCCCTGCACGTTCAGGGCATGCTCGATTTGCAGAAACTCGGGGCAATCACTTTTGACTACGGCAACAATATTAGGACGTTCGCCTTCGAGCACGGCGTCAAAAATGCTTACGATTTTCCAGGATTTGTGCCCGCGTACATCCGGCCGCTTTTCTGCGAGGGCAAAGGCCCGTTCCGCTGGGCGGCGCTTTCCGGCGAAGCTTCCGACATCGCGCGAACCGACCAGCTGGTTCTCGATATGTTTCCTCAGGACGAACACTTGACGCGCTGGATCAAGCTCGCGCAAAAGCGCGTAAGGTTTCAGGGCCTGCCGTCTCGAATCTGCTGGCTTGGTTACGGCGAGCGCGACAAATTCGGCCTTGCACTGAACGAACTAGTCGCGCGCGGCGAAATAAAAGCTCCCGTCGTGATGGGCCGCGACCATCTCGATTGTGGCTCCGTCTCTTCGCCCTATCGCGAAACAGAATCCATGCTCGACGGTTCCGATGCCGTTGCGGACTGGCCCCTGCTCAACGCGCTTGTAAATACGGCAAGCGGTGCGTCCTGGGTCTCCATCCATAATGGCGGCGGCGTAGGGATCGGCTACTCCCAGCACGCCGGGCAAGTCACGGTCGCGGACGGCACCAAAGAAATGGCCGCGCGCATCGAACGCGTTTTAACAAATGATCCCGGAATGGGAATCGCGCGTCACGCCGATGCCGGATATCCCGAGGCCATCGATTTCGCGAATAAAAATAAAGTAAAAATTCCGATGCTGTAGCGCATCTCTCCTTCCCCGTCTCGCATCCTACGAGAAGTAGTTCCTCAGGAGGAAACCATGTATGTCATTTTAGGAGCCACAGGAAACACAGGCAGTGTCGCCACCGAAACTCTTCTAGCGAAAAAACAAAAGGTACGCGTTGTAGGACGCAGCAAGGAGCATCTCGCGCGGTTTGCCTCTCTTGGTGCGGAAGCATTTGTCGCCGATGTCACCGATTCTTCCGCCCTAACGAGGGCGTTTCGAGAGGCGAAGGCGGTTTATGCACTGATCCCTCCCAACATAACCAGCCCAGATATCCGCGCCTATCAGGATCAGGTCACGAGTTCGATTGTTCACGCGCTGGAAGCCGCAAAGGTCACTCACGCCGTTGTCTTGAGCAGCATCGGCGCTGACAAAGCGGACAAGACTGGTCCGGTTATTGGCCTCCATCACCTGGAAAAGAGAGTGGCTCAAGTGCCCAAGCTAAGTACTCTGTGCTTGCGCGCTGGCTATTTCATGGAGAACACTCTGCCTCAGGCAGGCGTGATCAAGACTATGGGAAAGATGGTGGGGCCGGAGCGTTCCGATCTGTCAATGCCGCTGATTGCCTCCCACGACATTGGCGTCGCCGCTGCGGGGGCTTTGGAGAAACTCGATTTCACAGGCCACGAGACGCGCGAGTTGCTTGGCCAGCGAGATCTAACCTCTAGCGAGATAGCCAGGATCATCGGCGCGGCCATCGGAAAAACCGATCTTGCTTATGTTCATTTGCCCGCTGGCCAAATGATCCAGGCGCTAACCCAAATCGGCATGTCCAAGAATATGGCGACCTTGCTCTGCGAAATGGCCGACGCCTTGAACAGCGGTTACATGCGCGCGATCGAGCCTCGTTCGACTAAAAATACCACACCCACTTCGTTCGAGGACTTTGTACAAAAAGTCTTCGTGCCGGCCTATAAAGGACAGGCCGCCAGAGCTTAGCGCTGCTGAACAGGCGTTCTCCATTGTTTAGAATACTGACTTTGGTTCAAGCGGAAGACCAAGTCTTGCTAGATAGAAAGGAACGCCTGCTCTTTCTCGCTCCGTGCACGATCGTCCGTCATCCGGCATAATACCCGCACCTTGTCTAATTTCCTGCTCATTACGGGCGCTTCGCAACTCTTGACCCTGCGCGGTCGAGCTCCTCGGCGTGGCTCCGCGCTCGCCGATCTCGGCATCATCAGAAATGGGGCGCTCTTGGTGCGCGACGGGAAAATTGCGGCGGTCGGCGCGCGTGCGAAGATCGAAGCCTTGCCGGAAGCAACCGCTGCGGAAAAAATGAACCTCGGCGGCCGCGTTGTCCTGCCAGGCTTCGTGGATTCGCACACGCACCTGATCCACGCCGCCAGTCGCGCCGAGGAGTACGAGATGAAGATCGCCGGTGCGAGCTATGAAGACATTGCCCGCAAAGGTGGCGGGATCTTGAACTCCGTGAAGAAATTGCGTGCGGCCACGTCAGACGCTCTGAAACAGCGCGCGCATCGGGCCCTCAGACAATTCGCTGCTTATGGCACCACCACCATCGAGGCTAAGAGCGGCTACGGACTGGACTTATCAAGCGAATTGAAAATCCTTCGCATGCACAAGGAACTGGCCGCCGAGCAGTCTCTGGACATCGTATCGACGTTCCTCGGCGCCCATCTTGTTCCCCCGGAGTATCGCCGCGCGCTTTCGGGAACTAAAGGGTACATCGAGCTGCTCACAGAACAGCTAATTCCCGAAGTCGCGCAGGAAAAACTCGCGGAATTCTGCGACGTCTTTTGCGACCGCGGAGCGTTCACTCTGGCCCAATCGAATCAAGTCCTGGAAGCCGGCAAGCGCCACGGCTTGGCGCCGCGAGTGCATGCGGAGCAGCTTAAGCATACGGGCGCCACGAAGCTTGGCGTGAAACTTGGCGCGGCGAGTTGCGACCATCTCGAGCAAGTCAACTCGCGCGACATCGCGGCGCTGGCAAAATCGCAGACGGTTGCGACGCTTCTGCCCGGCTGCGATTTTCATCTTGGCCTGAAGCAATACGCCCCCGCGCGCAAGCTGATTGACGCCGGAACGATCGTCGCTCTTGCCACGGACTACAACCCCGGCACCAGTCCGACGGTGAGCATGCCGCTGATTTTATCCCTGGCCTGCAGCCAGCTTCGTATGACGCCCGCCGAAGCTATCACGGCCGCTACGATCAACGCGGCCTATGCGCTGCGCCGCGACGATCGCATCGGTTCGCTCGGGGTTGGCAAATTCGCGGACCTCGCCGTCTTCGATGTGGCCGACTACCGCGAAATTCCTTATTATTTTGGAGTGAACACCTGCTGGATGACCATCAAGCGAGGCGTCACGGTTTATGCCGCCGACAAAGCCACAATCTAATCCGTCGAAGAAGCCGGTTAAAAAGATAAAAATCCTGCAAGTAAAGAGGATCGACCAGAAATCTTTGTTGTCGGAGTATTTTTATCTGGCCCTGGGAATTTTTTTCTGCGTCATAGTGCTTTTTCTTTCGGCAGCAGGTGTTCGCTTTGACGAATCTGCCGTCGTGGGTTTGTGGATCGTGGCCATCATCTTCTTTGGCAGGCAGGTAACGAGGTTCATGAAGGGCGAAACAGCTCCAAAAAAAGCAGAGAAAAAACCTTTAGCTTCCTTGCCCGAGAAGAAGTACACACCGCCCGCTCTTCCCCGCGTGAGCAAGGATTTCTCTCCGATGCCCCCGGCGGGCGACAAAAGATATCCGCCGCCGAGTCCATTTATCAAACCTCCAAAATAATCTTCAGAAGCTGCCTCGCGCTGCTTGTAGCAACTCTCGAAGCGCGCAGGTGGCTCGGGAGATACAAAATCTCCTATGATGGTCATGTGAAGCGCGAGGGACAGGTTTGCGATGAAACGACTCATTGAGTGCGTGCCGAATTTTTCCGAGGGCCGGGATCCCGCAAAGGTTGACGCCATCGTTTCGGCGATGAACAGCGTTCCCGGAGTTTTCGTGCTCGATCGCGAGATGGATGCCGATCACAATCGCTGCGTCATCACTCTCGCAGGCGAGCCGGACTCCGTTGCGGAGGCGGCGCTGCGCGGTGTCGGCAAAGCCATGGAGCTAATCGACCTGAACAAACATACCGGCGCGCACCCCCGCGTCGGCGCCACTGACGTCGTCCCATTCATTCCAATCGAAGGAGTCACCATCGAAGACTGCGTAGCCCTCGCGCGCCGCACCGGCCAGGAAATTTGGTCGCGTTACAGAATCCCCGTGTTTTTCTACGAAGCCGCTGCGACTCGTCCCGACCGCGTCAATCTCGAGAATGTGCGCCGAGGGCAGTTCGAAGGCTTGCGCGAAGAGATGAAGCACAATCACGATCGTCAGCCCGATGTTGGCGAGCCAAAGCTTCACCCGACCGCAGGGGTTACCGTAGTCGGCGCGCGAAAATTTCTCATCGCCTATAACGTAAATCTCAATACTTCCGATATCGGCGTCGCCAACAAAATTGCCAAAGCCATCCGGTTCTCTTCCGGCGGTCTTCGCTACGTCAAATCCATGGGCGTGGAACTGAAGGCCCGCAATCTGGCGCAAGTCTCGATCAATCTCACCGATTTTGAGCAAACTCCGATGCACCGCGTCTACGAAATGGTCAAGCGAGAAGCGGAACGCTACGGCGCGGTGCCCGTGGGCAGCGAAATCGTCGGCCTGATTCCTAAAAAGGCGATCGAAATGGCCACGGACTTTTTCTTGCAACTGGAAAACTTCTCTCCAGAGCAAGTGTTTGAAAACAAGCTGGCCGCCGCGCTCAGCGGTGCGCCGCTCGAAACACCGAGGGACGGCAAGCTAGCCAGTTTGGCGCGCCCGTTCCTTGATGCGGTAGCTGCTCCGACGGCAACGCCGGGAGGTGGCAGCGTTTCGGCTTTAGCCGGCGCTTTGGCTGCCTCGCTGGGTCAGATGGTTGTCGGTCTCTCGCGCAAAAAGAAATCTCAGGCCGCCTATGTCGGTAAACTCTCCGAGGAGCTTGACGCCTTGCGCCGTACCGCTGACGAGTTGGCCGAAGCCATTGACCGCGACGCCGCATCGTATGACGCCGTTATGGCCGCGATCAAACTTCCGCAAGGCACTGCTGAAGAAACGCGGCACCGGGAGGCCTCCATTCAAGCCGCCACGAAAACTGCTGCGGATGTCCCGCTGCAAGTTGCGGAACGGTCCGTTGCCCTTTTCGAACGTCTGGGACAACTGGAGGCTATCGCCGCAGCATCCATGAGGTCAGACTTGGAAGTAGCGCGAGGCATGGCCGCGGTGGGGGCGCGCGGCGCTCTGGCCAACGTCGAGATCAATCTCGATGGCATTACCGACTCTGCTTACGTGGCACTCATGCGCAAGAAGGCTGCCTCTCTTCGCGAACGATTAGGGAATGCACCGCGAACCACGACCGCGTAGAATAGAACTTCCCCCGGCCCCTGAAAGGAGCAGTTCATGAAACTGACCACGATTTCAAACCCGGCCCCGCTCGGGCCGGCGATTCGCATATTCGTGGCAATCGGACTTTTGATTGCGGCGGCCTTTGCGCTACCCAAACCAGCCAAGGCGGGCACCCTCGGTTCGGACGTCATCAGCATGTTCCCCAAGGACGTGGGAGAATTCGGCTACGCCGACCTGAAAACGGCGCGAACCTTGAAATGGTTTCCACAGTTGCGCGAGCAGCTGCTTCCCGAACGTTTTCGCCAGTTCGAAAAATTCCTCGCATCCACCGGCAATGATCCCGACACCCAAGTGGACGAAATCGCGTGGGCTCTAGTGGCCGAAGGTCTCTCCGCGAAAGCTGAGGGCACCGGATCTGCTGCCGTTCCGAGCGGAGAACAAATGGTCGGGATCGCGCTCGGCAATTTCAATCAAGAGGCGACCGCCGCGTACTTTAAGACACAAAAACTGCCCACGGCCAATTTCCACGGCTATACGCTATACGCTTTTGGCACAGGCACCGGCGCCACAGATCTTTTCTTCGTTTTCATCGATGCCAGCACTGCCGCCTACGGCCACAAGAGCATCCTCGAGAAAATGATCTCTGTGCGCTTCGGCGACGAAGACGGTCTGATGCGCAACGACAGGTTCTTCGCCCTCATCAATGAAGCCAATACTGGCAGCGCCGTCTGGCTTGTCACCAATCCCGCTTACACCCGGCTCGCCATCAAACAGCTCGCGCCGGAAATCGAGCAGTTCCCCGAAGCCGCCAAGCTCGTTGCGCGCATGCAGAACAGCATTATCAACGTCGAAGCCGGCAGCGATCTGGAGGCAAAAATCCAGGCCATTTGCGGTTCGACCGATGATGCCAATACGCTTGGCCAGCTTCTTCAAGCAGGCTTCCTCTACAAGCGCTATCAAGCCCAGAAAGACAATCCCGATCTCGCCGATCTTCTGAATCAAGTCAGTATCACGCCGGGCGGTGATCGCGTAACTTTGCGGATGTCCCTGAGCGACGACCAGATGACTTCTCTGATCAAGCACAATACGTTCGCGTTGAAAATGTAACCTTGCCGAAATTTAATTCGGGAGTATGGGAAAAGCGCGCTCCGGAAGCTGGCCGGCCTTTTCGCGCTTCTTATTGGGCTACGCGATTCGCGGGGCGTGACCCAGATACTTCGTCAAACGCGTGACCGCCCGCCCGTCGTGCGCTTCGTACTGGACGCGGTCCACACCACCTAATCCACCCGAGCCTCCCAGCTGACCTGCGAATCCCGCGATCCGGTCGAGTCCCACGGCTGGCTCTCCGCTACCCTCGTGAGTCATTGCAATTTCAATCCGATCCGCGAACACCGCAAGTGTGACGATCAGGTGCGGGTTATCTCCGATCAGATATTCGAACGCTTCCTCACATGCAGCGACGACGGACTTTTGCAGTTCGGCCACCGCCTCGCTCAGCACGCCCGCGGACTCGGCGAGGTAGCGCGCCGCACCCCCTGCCGCAGCCGCCAGCCGCGCGTCGGGGTCAATCTGCAGTTCGATGTTTTTGGATTCAGCGCTCACTGTGATTGCTCGCGAGAGACACATCGCAAGCTTCCCGGCAATCAGGACAGTAATATAGGCCGTCCGCGCAGAGCTTCACGTTCACTTGCCCTTTGCAAATTGTGCAGTACTTTTCGCAGTTGCACTGGCCTTCTGGCTTGTCACACTGAACGCAAACGACGGGACCTTGCATGGGACCCTCCACGGAAACTCTACCTGACCCAGGCAGAGGCCAGCAAGCTGGACGTTCGGTCCATGCCGCGTTTCCGCAATCGCCTTTTGCGCTGCACCTTTCCGCCCGAGTTTTCCCCGCCATGTTTTCTCAGCACGTCTGACGCCCCTGTTTTCCGTTCCAGCTGCTTTTGCACCGCACCGCCTGAAGCCGCACGTCCGGGGTCATAAGTCATCCCTTCTTTCTATCTCGTTTTCCTTGACACCAGTATGCCCAAGGCGTACACTAGTTTTCGGGTAATAGTGCCCATCGGTCCTTGAGCGCCAGCCTCCGTGCTGGCGTTTTTGCTTTCAGTACGCCGCGCTGAGACCTTAGAGCCCCCATTCGCAAAATCAACACCTCACAAGTATTCCGAAGAATCGAGAAAGAGCAACTTCTTTAGAATCAACAGTTACGCAATCCTCCGTGAACACTGATTCTAAAGGAGTTACGAAAAAGCTAAATCCTTTAGATGCAACGTTTACAGAAAACCGGGGGGGTGTTCCAGCCCCAAATCGGCAATTTGGAGTCTCCTGATCCGCACATCGTCCCTCATGGTTCCAAGAAGGAGGACGCTACACCTTCTCCCTGTTGTCCGTTCTTTGACGCGTTTCCGCTCGCGTGTTAGTATCAATTTCTTCCAGAGCACACGGAATGGATTCAGTTACGACTCCTCCCATCGTCGAACTTCGCAAGACCGCCCTGAACGCGGTGCATCGCCGTTCGGGCGCGAAAATGGTCAATTTCGGCGGCTGGGATATGCCCGTCGAGTACCCTGTCACAGGCGGCCTGGTCGCGGAACACAAAGCGGTGCGGTCGAGCGTGGGCGTTTTCGATGTGAGCCACATGGGCGACATCCGGATTCGCACCGGGCGCACACCCGGCGGGGCGCTAGCCGCCGTGCAGCATCTCAGCATGAACGACGCTTCAAAGCTGGCTGTCGGGCAGGCGCACTATTCAGCGATGCTTTATCCCGAGGGTACCTTCGTCGACGACGTCATCGTTCACCGCCTCGGCGAAGACGACTACTTGTTAGTGATCAACGCCGGCACGCGCGAGAAAGACATCAACTGGGTTCGCGAGAATACCAAGGGCTTCGACTGCGTGGTCGAGGACCTCAGCGACGCCTACACGCAGCTCGCCATCCAGGGCCCTCGCGCACAAGAAGTCTTGCAAAAGCTCACCGACGCAAGTCTCGCCCCCATCAAGAATTATTGGTTCACGCACGGCGCGGTTTGCGGCCTGAAAAACACCTTGATTGCTCGCACCGGTTACACCGGTGAAGACGGCTTCGAGATCTACGTTCCGTCGGACGCGGCGACAAGCGAAATGGTCTGGCGCAAAGTGATGGAAGCCGGCCGCGAGTTCGGCATCATTCCTTGCGGCCTCGGCGCGCGCAATACACTGCGTCTCGAGGCAAAAATGGCGCTCTACGGCCACGAAATCAGCGACAGAATAAACGTGTGGGAAGCAGGCCTCGATCGCTACTGCAAAATGGAAAAGGG
>Ga0187805_10000453_pt1 | contig 13485 bp, 11 predicted proteins | sample NC_wetland_sal_i_6_FD_132965 | JGI IMG/M metagenome (GOLD analysis project Ga0187805, IMG submission 132965) | Wetland sediment microbial communities from Neuse River Estuary, North Carolina, USA - Control_5 | ecosystem: Environmental > Aquatic > Freshwater > Wetlands > Sediment | place: USA...
GCTGGCGGTGCCTGCGCCGGCTGGCCGTACGACGGCGGCGCGTACGTGGGCGGCGGGGCATACGTGGGCGGCGGGGCATACGCGGGCGGCGGCGCATACGCGGGCGGCGGGGCGTACGCGGGCGCCTGCGGGGGAGCGTAGGGCGGCGGAGCGCCCGCGCCATCTGAGCCAGAGGCGGGCGCGGGCTCGGGTTCGGCGGCGGCCTCGGGCTCAGCGACTCCCGGGGCGGCCGCGTCCGGCGGGGCAGCGGCGGCAGCCGGTGCCGAGTCGCCCACCTCCTCGATCACCGCGAGCTGCGCGCCCACCGCGACCGTCTCGTCCTCGTCGACCGCGATGCTGCGCAGGATCCCGGACGCGGGCGAGGGGATCTCGGTGTCCACCTTGTCCGTGGACACCTCGAGGAGCGGCTCGTCCACCTCGACTCGCTCGCCCTCCTTCTTCAGCCAGCGCGTGACGGTGCCCTCGGTGACGCTTTCGCCGAGCTGCGGCATCGATACGGAGACCGACATTCTGATGACTCCTTGGGTGAACGATTGAGCAGATTAGGCGTGGAAGTGCAGGGGCTTGCCGGCCAGCGCGAGGTGCGCCTCGCCGATGATCTCGGACTGCGTCGGGTGCGGATGGATCAGCTTGGCCACGTCCGAAGGCTCGGCGTCCCAGTTGTAGATCAGCTGGCCCTCCGCGATGAGCTCGCCTACCCGAGAACCCACCAGGTGGATGCCGAGCACGCGGCCCGGCCCCGATGAGTCGTCGGGGCCGTACTCGGCGATGACCTTCGCCGCTCCCTGGGTCTGCAGGATGACGCTCTTGCCGTTGCCGCCGAGCGGGTAGTTCAGCTCGACGGTGGTGAGCCCGCGCTCGGTCACCTGGGCCGAGGTCAGGCCCACCGAGGCGACCTCGGGGTCGCTGTAGGTGATCCGCGGCACGCCGTCGTAGTCGATCGGGGTGACGTCGAGCCCGCCGATCCGCTCGGCGACCATGATGCCCTCGGCGAACCCGACGTGGGCGAGCTGCGGGTGCCCACCACGTCCCGGGATCGTAACGAGGTCGCCGACCGCGGAGATCGTCGGGACGTTCGTGCGGCACAGCTCGTCGACCACCACGTAGCCCCGGTCGAGCGCCACGCCGTTCTCCTCGTAGCCGAGGTTGGCCGACACCGGCCCCCGGCCGACCGCGACGAGGAGCAGCTCGGCTTCGAGGGTCTTGCCCCCGGCCAGCGTCACGGTGACCCCGGCCTCGCTGGGCTTGACCGACTCGAACAGCGCCTCGAGCTCGAAGGCGATGCCCCGGCGGCGGAACGCCCGCTGCAGGTGCTTCGCGCTGGCCTCGTCCTCCAGCGGCAGAAGCTGCGGCATCATCTCCACGATCGTCACGTTGGAGCCGAACGACCGCCACACGCTCGCGAACTCGACGCCGATGACGCCGCCACCGAGGATGATCACCGAACCGGGCACCCGGTCGAGCAGCAGCGCGTCGTCCGAGCTGATGACCCGCGTGCCGTCGATGTCCAGCCCGGGCAGGCTGCGCGGCACGGACCCGGTGGCCAGGACGATGTGTTCGGCCTGGTAGACCGTCTCGCCGACCCGCACGGAGGTGGGCGAGGCGAGCCGCCCGTGGCCGATGATGGTGTCGATCTTCCGGCTGGCGATCGTGGACTGCAGTCCCTTCCACAGCCGGTCGACCACGGACCCCTGGTAGGCGAGCACGCCCGGCATCTCGATGCCGTCGAACGTGGCCCGGATGCCGAACTTCGCGCTCTCCCTCGCCTGGTCCGCGACCTCGGCCGCGTGCAGGAGCGCCTTGGTCGGGATGCAGCCGCGGTGCAGGCAGGTCCCGCCGACCTTGTCCTGTTCGATCAGCGCCACGCGCTTGCCGAGCTCGGCCGCGCGCAGCGCGCAGGCGTACCCGCCGCTGCCGCCGCCGAGGATGACGATGTCGTAGCTGACGGCGCCTTCTGCCACCGCTTGAGCCTCCTTAGTAACCGTGCTGGCCTCATCATGTCACTTACCGTCCGGCGCGCCGGACCCACCCGCAAACCTGCCGTCCGCCACGTCCAGCGCGAGCTGCACCAGGGTCCTGACCGCCGCCCCGGTGCCGCCCTTGGAGATGTAACCGTAGGCCCCGCCCTCGTTGAAGGCCGGGCCCGCGATGTCCAGGTGAGCCCAGGGCACCCCGGCGGGCACGAACTCGCGCAGGAACAGCGCGCCGACCAGCATCCCGCCGCTGCGCTCGGCGGCCACGTTGGCAATGTCCGCGACGCTGGAGTCGAGCCCCTTGCGCAGTTCCTCCGGCATCGGCATCGGCCACATGGCCTCGCCGGCCCGCCCGGCGGAGTCGGCGACCTGCGCGGCCACCGCGTTATCGCTGGCCATCACCCCGGCCGTCCGCACGCCCAGGGCGACGACCTGCGCCCCGGTCAGGGTAGCAATGTCGATGAGCAGGGTGGGCCCGTCGGCCGCGGCGCGGGCCAGCGCGTCCGCCAGCACCAGCCGTCCCTCGGCGTCCGTGTTCAGGACCTCCACGGTCTTGCCGCCGTAGATGGTGATCACGTCGGACGGCCGCTGCGCCCCGCCGCCCGGCATGTTCTCGGCGATCGACATGTAGCCGACCACGTTGACCGCCGGGGCGAGGGCGGTGATGGCCTGCAGCGCGCCGAGCACCGCCGCGGCGCCGCTCATGTCGGCCTTCATCGTCTCCATCGACTTGGACGGCTTCAGGGACAGCCCGCCAGAATCGAAGGTGATGCCCTTGCCCGCGAACACGATGGTGCGCTCGGCGTCGGGGTGGGTGTACTCGAGCCGGACCAGCCGCGGCGGGTGAGTGGAGCCCATGCCTACGGCCAGGATGCCGCCGTACCCCTCCTTGGCCAGGTCGTTCTCGTCGAGGACCAGCACGCCCAGGCCACGCGCGGATGCCACCTGCTCGGCCGCGGCGGCCAGGTCCGCGGGGACCAGGTCGCGGGGGGAGGTGTTCACCAGATCCCTGACCAGCGTCATCGCGTCGGCCAGGATCCTGGCCCGGTCGGTGGCAGCGGCGTGCGCCGTGTGCACGATGAGCTCGGTGTCAGCCGGCGGGTTCTCCGTCGTCCGGTACTTCTTAAAGGCGTAGCCGCCGAGCAGCGCGCCGAGCGCGACCGCCTCGGCCTCGTCCGGCTCGTCGGCGGGCAGGGCGATGGCGATGCGCGCGGCCCGCCCGGACGACAGCTCGCGCGCGGCGGCCCCGGCCGCGCGGCGCAGCCGTTCCAGGTAGGCCTGCCGCCCGGCGCCCTCGGCCGGATCGGCGTCCGGGGCGTCCGGGCCTTGGCCCAGGCCCACGGCGGCGATGACCGGGGTCGCCAGCTGCCCCGCCGTGGGGATCTTGGTTATCTCCTCGGGCTTGCCCGTCGCACCGAGCGCGGTCAGCGCGCCCATCAGGTCGAATTCGTCGATGTGGGGAACGGGGACCGGGCCATCCGCGCCCTGGAACACCCCGATGATGAGGGCATCCGCATCGGTCGCAGTCGCCGCTGACTGGCTGGTAAGCAGTGTGACCGTCATCTTGCTGATGGTAGGGCATCGGCGCGCCGTGTCTGACGACTCCATTACGGGCTCCGCGACCCGGCCGACCGGGACCGCGTTCCGGGCCATATTCGTACTTGGGCGGCGGCCGCTCGGGAGGGTCGCCGCCCCGGGACGTACAGGAATCGGTCGATCGGCGGGAGATGCGCGATGACCGCGGCGGGTTACGTGCGCGGAAGCCCGGTGGGCTTCCGCCTGGAGGCGGATCCGGACGGCGCCGCGGCCGCCAGGACACCCCTGGGCGGCGTGGCCGACCTGGCCGTGCGCGCACCCTGGGCCGCGCCCACGCTGCTGACCCTGGCCCTCGGCTGCTACCAGATCGGCCGGCCCGAGCTGTGGCGGGACGAGCTGTCGAGCTGGTCGTTCGCCGCGCGCCCGGTATCCGGCCTGATCGCGACCGCACGCAACACCGGCGCCACCCAGCTGGCCTACTACCTGCTGCTGCACTTCTGGATGGCGGCGTTCGGGAGCTCGGCCGACGCCATGCGCAGCCTGTCCGTGCTGGCCATGGCGGGGGCCGCGGCGTGCGTGACGCTGGTCGGCCGCAAGCTGGCTGGTCCGCGGGCGGGCCTGGCTTCCGGGCTGGTGTTCGCGCTGGTGCCGAGCGTGTCACGGTTCGCCCAGGAGGCCCGCTTCTACGCGCTCGAGGTCCTGGTCGCCACCGCGAGCACGCTGCTCCTGCTGCGGGCGCTCGAACGGCCGACCTGGCGGCGCTGGCTGGCCTACGCCGCGGGAGTGGCGCTGCTCGGCTACGTCGACCTGGTCGCGCTCTCGGTGCTCGCCGGCCACGCCGCCGGAGTTGCACTGCGCATCCGGCACGACGGGGATCGCCGCCAGCTCTGGTTTGCCCCCGCCGGGGCTGCGGGGCTCGCGGCCTGCGCGCCGCTGGCCGTGATCGGCTGGTCCCAGGCGGCCGACCAGGTGGGCTGGATTCCGAGGCCGGGCCTGGACCTGGCCGCGTTCTCCTTCTTCTTCAGGAACCTGTTCTACTCCGCCTCGGTGGCCGCCGCCCTCATCGTGCTGGCCGTCCTGGCGTGGGCGGTCGCCCGGCGGGAAGCCGCGTTCGCGACCGCCCTCGCGATCATCCCCGTCGCCGTGGTGTGGCTGGCCTCGCAGGGCCCGCATTCGTACTTCTTCCCCAGGTACCTGCTGCTCACCGCCGGCGCCTGGGCGGTCCTGGCCGGAATCGCGCTGAGCAGGCTCGACGTGCGGATCGCGGCCGCGGCCCTGCTCGTCATCGCCATCCTGGGCGCGGGCGACCAGCAGGAGATCAGGTCCCCCGGCGCGCACAGCTGGCCGGGCTACCCGGTCGGGAGCGGCGGCTCCTACCTGGACTACGCGGGCGCGGCGGCCGTCATCGCCCGCCAGGTGCGGTCCGGTGACGGCATCGTCTACCAGGCCAAGGGCCGGGCCCGGCCGATGCTGATCGGCCCCGGCGTCCAGTACTACCTCGGCCGCGACGTGCGGCCCATGGTCCCGCTCCCGCGTGAGCTGTTCATCCGGGAGACGGCCACCCAGGCCGATGCCCTGTACGCGGTCGGGTGCAGGCACCCGGCCGCGTGCGCGGGCCAGGAGAGGCGGATCTGGGTCGTGGGCTGGGGCGGCATCACGAACCCCGCCAGGGCCGTGACCCCCGCCCAGGCGGACGCCCTGAGACCGTACTACCGGCTCACGTTCATCGCGCACGTGGAAGGGCTGACCGTGTTCCTGCTCGTGCGGACGTGAGCCTGGGGGAACGACTCAGCTTTCTGGGGCCCCTACCACCGCTCGTTCGGGCAAATGGTCTTGAGCATCTGACGGCTCGGCGGGGTACAGGTGGCACCCGGCCGGGTCCATCCGCAGCCCGACGACCTCCCCCCGCGGGACCCGGAACTCCGCGAAGACACCGGTCAGGCGCGTGCTGCCGTCCAGGTCGATCGCGTGCTCGTAGCCGCGCCCGCGGAAGGCGACGTCCGTGACGCGCCCCGCCAGGTGACGCTCGTCCTGGTTCAGCCGCACCCCGGTCGGGCGGACCATCAGCAGCGCTGTCTCGCCAGGCAGTTCCTCCATTGGCGCGCGGACGGGGAAGCGGCCGGGCACGCCCCCGGAGAATTCGTCGATGGCGCCGCCGCCCAGCACGGGCTCCACGAACACCATCCCGTCCGGGTCGCGCTCGCGGACGCGGACGGTCATCTCGCCCGCCAGCCCGGTGAACCGCGCCACGAACGGGGTGGCCGGCCGGGTGTAGATCTGCTCCGGCGTACCCGACTGGACCAGGCGGCCCTTCTCCAGCACGCCAACCTGGTCGGCCAGGGCGAACGCCTCGGCCTGGTCGTGCGTGATGTACACGGTCGTCGCGGCCGCCTCGCGGACCAGCGAGGAGATCTCGACACGCATCCGCTCGCGCAGGTCCGCGTCCAGGTTGGACAGCGGCTCGTCGCACAGGATCAGGCCGGTGTCCGCGATCAGCGCGCGGGCCAGCGCCACCCGCTGCTGCTCGCCGCCCGACAGCTCGTTCGGGTAGCGCTCCGCGAGCGCGCTCAGGCCGACCCGGGCGAGCATCTGGACCGCCCGGATCCGGCACTGTTCGCGGGACAGGTTCCTGCGGCGCAGCGCGAAGGCCACGTTGTCCCTGGCGGACAGGTGCGGCCACAGCGCGTAGTCCTGGAACACCATGGACAGGTCGCGCTGGTCCGGCGGCACGTGCGTCCGGCCGTCGGCGACGGTCCGCTGGCCGATGGTGATCCGGCCCGAGGTGACCCGCTCGATGCCGGCCAGGCAGCGCAGCAGCGTCGTCTTACCCGAGCCGGACGGGCCGAGCAGCACCAGGAAGGAGCCGGGCTCGACGGCCAGCGACAGCTCGTGCAGGGCCACGTTGCCGCCCGGGTAGGTCTTGCCGAGGCTCTCGATCGTGATGGGTTCAGCCACGGACCGTGCCTCCGATCCGGCGCCATCCGGCCGGAGCCAGCAGCCGGTAGCCGCCGAGCACCGCGCCGACCAGGGCCAGCGCGAAGGCCACGGCGAGGACCGACTGGGCCATGCCGACACCGAAGTGGTAGTTGGACAGGTTGTCCTCGATCGCGATCGAGGCGGGCGGTGATCCCGGCTGGTACAGCAACTGCGACAGCGGCAGCTCGAGGAAGACGCCGCAGAACGTGAACAGCCAGGCCATGACGATCGGCCGGGACACCACGGGCAGCACCCCGCGGGCCCAGGCGGTGATCGCGCCCGCGCCGTGCGCCCGGGCCGCGTCCTGGAGCGAGGGCTGCAGCTGCGACACCGCCCCGACCAGGACCCGTGCGTTGGTCGGCAGGCTCGACGCGGTGTAGGCGATGACCAGCAGCGTCGCCGTCTGGTACAGGTTGATCCCGAGCCTGGAGGCGATCGGCAGGTTGTAGGCGAAGATGTACCCCGCGCCGAACACTACGCCGGGTAGCGCCACGGAGGCCAGGAGCAGGAAATCGAGCGCGCCGGTGGCCTTCGTTCTTCGTTTGGACAGCAGCCGGGCGGCGATGAACCCGCCGATCACCGTGATGGTCGCGGTGATGATCCCGTAGACCATCGAGCGTTCCAGCGGGCTGAGCAGGCCTCCGCCCGCCGCCGCGGCCAGGTTGGTCTGGGCGAACAGCGCGTGATAGTTCGCCCAGGTGAGGCTGAACGAGCCGCCGTAATCGGCCAGCAGCGAGGCGCTCACCGCGCCGAAGCCCGGCACGCCGAGCGCGACCACGAAGAACAGGGCCACGGCGCCGGTGGCGCCGATCTTGCCCCAGCGGCCGAACTCACGGCGGACCGCCTGGCGGGTCCGGCCCGACAGTACCGCGTACGAACGGCCGCGCAGCGCCCTGGCCTGCAGCGCCAGCGGGATGGCCACGGCCGCGACGAGGAGCCAGGCCATGCCCGCGGCCAGCGGGAAGCTGGGCGGGAAGTTCCCGATGTCCGCGTACAGCTGATACGTGGCCAGGGTGAAGTTCGAGTTGTAGGCCAGCGTGGCGGCCACCCCGAAGTCGCTGATCGACTCGGCGAACCCGATGGCCAGCGCGGACCAGATGGCCGGGGCCAGGATCGGGATGATCAGCCGCATGGCCTGGAGCCGGCTCGCGCCGTGGACCCGCGCGGCGTCCTCGAACTCCTGCCCGAGGCCGGCCATGGCGGCGGTGATGGCCAGGTAACTGAACGGGACGCAGCGCAGGCCGAGCAGCAGCACCACGCCGAACGGGCCCATGATCAGGTGGGTGACCCACGGCCAGTCCAGCCCGAGCCGGTACATCACGCCGTCCGGCTGGACGATCCGCTCCCAGCCGAGGGCGGGCAGCCACGACGGCAGGAGCAGCACCAGCCACATGGCGGCGGGGATGAACCGGCGGCCGGGCAGGGTGGTGCGCGAGGCCAGCCACGCGATGGGAAAGCCGATCGCGATGCCCAGCGCCGCCGCCGCGCTGCTGACCCACAGCGAGTTCACGATCGCCACCGCGGTGGCGCCGGTGAGCGCCTGGTGCAGGTAGGTCAGGGTGAACCACTGGTCGCCCTGGCTGAACAGCCGCGGCGAGACCGCCAGCAGCAGGAAGCACGCGCAGGGGGCCAGGATGAACGCGGCGAGCAGCAGCCAGAACAGCGGCATGCCCAGCCGCGCCGCCGAGCCGAGGGCCCGGGGAGGCAACCGGGGGGCGCGGAGCCCCCCGGTGCGCGGGGGGGTCCCCGGGGGGGTCGTCCCCCCGGGGACAGTACTAATCACCGGACGATGTTGCCGTCGAACCAGGTGTTGATCGTGGCCTCCTGCGGGCCCCAGGTGTACGGGTTGATCGACTGCGTGGTCGCGCTGGCCAGCGACGGCAGCGCGGGCAGCGGGTTGACGCCCGAAATAACGGGATAGTACAGCGAGTCGCCGGTCGGGTCGCCGGTCTGCATGATGTGCTGGCCGGCGGGGGACAGGACGAACTCGATGAACTTCTCGGCCTCGGCCTGCTCGGCCGCCGGCGCCTTGGCGTCGATGCCGATCGCGCTGGGCAGCAGGGTCACCGGGGGCAGGTAGGCGATCCCGATGTTCTTGGCGCCGATCGCGGCGCCGATCGCGGCCGAGCTCTGCACGAGCGCCAGGTTGATCCGCCCGCTGGTCAGGGCCTGCAGGGTCGGGCCGTTGGTCGGGTTGATGACCAGGCCGTTGGCCTTGAGCTTGCTGAAGTAGGACTCACCCGCGCTGACGCCGCCCAGGTAGTTCATCATGCCGGCGATGAACGGGAAGGTCGGGCCGGACTGGGACGGGTCGTTCATCCCGACCTGCCCCTTCCACTGCGGGAGCAGGAGCTGCGCCCAGGTGGTCGGCGGGTGCGCCACCTTGGTCTTGTTGTAGGCGAGAGCCGCCATCAAGGTGACGCCGGTCGGGGTGTAGCTCTTGTCCGACGGCAGGGACTGGGTACCGAGGGTGTCCCACGTGACGCTGGGCTCGAAGCCCTTCAGGAGCAGGCCCTGGGTGTCGAGCCCGGCGAAGGCGGTCGCACCATCCACCCAGAGCAGGCCCCAGTTGGGGTTGTTCTTGGAGGCCTCGATCTGGGTGAGCAGCGGGCCGGTGGAGTTGTCGTCGAGCTTGACCGGGATTCCTGTGGCCGCGGTGAACGCCGTGGTCATGGCCTTGTCGTAGCCCTGGGCCGAGTAAACGACCAGCGTTACCTGGGCGGCGGTCGAGGCCGGAGCCGAGGTCGAGCCAGACGCGGAGCTTGAGCTGCTGGAGCTTGAGGAGGAGCAGGCGGCCAGCGCCAGCAGGCACGCGCTCGCCAGCCCAGCCATCAGGCGCATGCCGATGCGCCGGTCGTTGCGAATCATGGATGAGAGTGTGACGAGGCCATCCGTACGCAGGCTGTCCAGAAGTTTAAGTCGAGATGAAGCAACGGTCACAGATTGGTCATGACCGTGGTTAGTGTTATAACCTAACAGTGGTTGCAATCTCGCGGAGGAGACGGCTGTGCGAGCGGTACGGGGCCGGGGTTCATCGGCTTTCCGCTTCCTCGGCGTAGACCCGGGTGGCGTAGGCCTCCAGCGATTCCGCGCACGCCTCGAGGGCCTTCTCCGCGGCGTTCCGGCCGTCGGCGTCGAACGCGTCGCGCTCCCGCACCTTGGCGAACCAGTTGCGCAGCTTGATCAGGTCGACCTCGTTCTCCTCAAGCTCCGCGTAGGTGAAGTGGTTGTCCGCGTACTCCTTCTTGACCTGCTGGAGGAAGTCCTCGCAGCGGTCGACGATCTCCTCGTACTCATCGTTCCTCGCCGCCTGGAACGCGTCGTGCACGTCCGACTCGCCCGCCAGCACCTCGCAGGACAGCAGGACCGCCGTCCCGGACATGTCGAGGATCTCCCGCCTGAGCTTGCGCAGCGCGCGCTCGCTGGCCGCGCTGGCCGGCAGCGCCGCGGCCGAGTTCTGCAGGTAAATGGCACCCAGGCTCTTGATGCGGCGCCATACGGTAGACCGGAGCCTGGTTGGTTCGGGCGGCACGCGGTAGATAAGGAGCAGCCAGTTCGTGTTCGCAGCCTTATCGGCAGTCTTCTCGGTCACGCGAACATTGTCGCTGACCTAGGCAAGACCCCTGGCCTGGAGGAGGTCTCGTGACCGCTCTTCCCCTCATCCTGACCGTCTTCGTCGCGTGCGCGGTCGAGGCGATCGAGGCGCTCACGATCGTGCTCGCCGCGGGCCTGACCCGACAGTGGCGGTCCACGTTCCAGGGCATGGCCGCGGCCCTGGTCGTGCTGGCCGCCGTGGTGGGCGTCCTCGGGCCGACCATCACGCTGCTCCCGCTCGGGACGCTCAGGCTGGTCGTCGGCGCCCTGCTGGCCATCTTCGGGCTGCAGTGGCTGCGCAAGGCCATCCTGCGCGCCAGCGGCCACAAGGCGCTGCACGATGAGGCCAGCGCCTACCTGCGCGAGGTGGCCGCCGCGAAGGCCGCGCCCGAGGTCAGGAAGGGCCGGGTGAGCGACTGGTACGCGTTCACCCTGTCGTTCAAGGGCGTCCTGCTCGAGGGCCTCGAGGTCGTGTTCATCGTGATCACGTTCGGGGACAACCAGCGCGACCTCGGCGCCGCCGTGATCGGCGCCGCCATCGCCGTGGTCGTGGTGACCGTGACGGGGATCGCGGTGCGGGCGCCGCTGGCCAAGGTGCCGGAGAACGCGCTGAAGTTCGCCGTGGGGATCATGCTGACGTCGTTCGGCACCTTCTGGGGCGCCGAGGGAGCCGGGGTCACCTGGCCCGGCGGCGACGCCGCCCTGCTCGTGATCGTCCCCGTGGTGGCGGTGGTGTCCCTCGCCTACGTCTTCTGGATCCTGCGCTACCGCCCCCCGGCTAGCCTCGGCCAGCAGGCGCCGACGCCAGAAGGGGTGACGAACTGATGCTGCGCGCGCTGAAATCCTTCGGGGCCTTCTGGTACGACTTCGTGATCGGTGACGACTGGCACGTCGCCGCCATCGTGGTCGTCGCCCTAGGCCTGACCGCCCTCCTAACCCACGCGGCCCACGTCAACGCCTGGTGGCTGGTCCCGCTAGCCGCCTTCGCCGCCCTAGCCTGGTCCCTCTACCGCGCGACCTCCGGCCGCTCCTAACCGACACGGGCAAGTCGCCGGCGCGGTGGCCCCAGCGCGCTAAAGATCGGGAAATCTAGGCTAATCCTCAACAACTGAGTGATGCGTTGCCCATGTGGCTGGCGGGGCGAGCGAGGGCCCCGATCAGGACTCGCCCAGGTAACGGGTCTCCAGCGCCGTCTCGACCACCCCGGAGCCCGCCGAAACCGACACCCGGTAGGCGCCCGCGGCCGGGCGGTCGGCGACCAGTTCCGTCAGCATGTCGTCGGCGAAGTGGGCGCCGGTCCCGTCGTCGCAGGCCAGGCCGCCGGGCAGGGTGCCGTCGGCGACGAGCCGGTGGTACAGCGGCCGCCGGCCCGGCTCGGAGTCGTAGTGCGGGCAGTAGCTGCCGGGCAGCAGGCCCAGCCCGTCGGTGAAGGCGCGCAGCTCCCGGCCGAACGAATCGGTGGTTCCCCCCTCGAACCAGCAGATCCCCCCGGCGCTTGACCCGCTGAGCACGATCCCCGCCTGCCAGGCCTTGCGCATGATCACGTCAAGCCCGTGCACCCGCCACACGGCCAGCATGTTCGCCACGCTGCCGCCGCCGACGAAGATGACGTCCTGGGACATCAGCAGGTCTTCGGGATCGGAGACGTTCGGCATCGGGAACAGCGACAGGTGCCTGACCCGCACCGGGGCCCCGGCGAACCGGTCGTACATCTTCAGCGGCCACCGCGGGTCATCCCCGTCCGCCGTGCCCACCACGCACAACCGTGGCTCGCGCGCCCCGGCCACCCGCAGCGCGTGCTCCAGGTGCAGCGGCACCCGGTCATCCGGCATGAGCATGCCCCCGCCGATCGCGATGATGTGCCGCCGCCCGTCCGCTGCCATGCCTGGCACGCTAACCGGGTTACACCGTGCAAGCAAACCCGCCGCGGCCATGCACCGTACGTAGCTAGGCGACCGCACCCCGGATAGTTCCTTTTACCCCGAACGACGGTGGTGCCTGTCCCGGGGCCCCCCGCGAGCCCCGGGAGAGGGGCTTCAGGCTCCGTACTTCAGGATCACGGCCGTGACGTTGCTTTCCGCGTTGGCGGCGGCGTGGGTTGCGCCGCCGCCGAGCACGTCGGTGGTGCCCGGGATGAGCGCCACCGCGTCGACGCTGATCCGGTAGGGCCCGAACGGCAGGCCGGCTACGGTCAGGTGCCCGGCCGAGTAGTGCAGCATGTAGCCCCTCAGGCTGAGGCCGGCGTAGCCGGGTATCGGAATCCAGAGCCCGCCGTGACCGTCCGGGCTGACCTGCTGGAGCGGAAAGGTGCCGTACCCGTAGTTGCCCTGCGCCACGCGGGACCACGCCGATCCGTTCCAGTGCAGGATGACCAGCGGGCCGCCCTCGTCCTGGAGGTCGCCGTTGCCGATGGCGTAGACGCTGTCGCGGGACTGCGCGTAGATGCCCGTGATCATCGGGTCGTTCAGCTGCTGCCTGGCGGGCAGCAGGAAGGCCAGCGAGGTACGGGACCAGGCCGACCCGTTCCAGTGGGCCACGTCGGCGCCCCCGAAGGCCCAGATGTCGCCGGCCGACAGACCGCTGCCGCCTTCTAGACCGTGACCCGACGCGGGCTGGGACCAGCCGCGGCCGTTATAGTGCCACGCGCCCAGGCCCTGCCCGGGGATGTCGGGTTCGCCGAACACCCACACGTCCGACGCGCCCAGCACGGCGGCGCCGCCGATCACCCGCGAGAAGGACCGCTCAACCGTCCAGGTGGTCCCGTTCCAGCGCAGGGCCCGGGACTGCGTGCCGTTGCTGGTGAACGCCCACGCGTCGCTGGCCGACACCGCCCCGGCCGCGACCACCCGCTCGTTAGCCAGGCCGGGGAACGGGACCTGCGTCCAGGCCGATCCGCTGAGCCGCCAGGCGGTCGGGACGGAGCCGGCATTGAACGCCCACGCGTCGTCGGGGCCCGCCGCCGTCACCGCGGTGAAGGTACCAAGAGAACCGTTATGGACCTGCTTGACGATGTGCCAGGACGGGGCCGAGGCCGAAGCCGGGGCCGCGGTAGCGGCCCCGGCCACGGCGCCGGCCACCGCGGTGACCGATGCCGCGATCAGCGCCACGCGGCGAATCGTGATTGTCATGTGTTTCCAACCCTTCAACAAAACCGTCAGGCCAACCGATCGGGGCGCGCCAAACGCGCGCTCAACCGGTTAGGACGGTCGGCAGGCAAAACGGGCGACGACCCGATGGTCACAGGTCGGTAACGATGGTCACGGGCTCCTGGAGAGCCGGGCCAGGGGCGGGGCAGGTGAACGACCCGCCGGTGAACTGCAGCCGGCCTTCGATGGTGCTGCGGCTGAGCACGACCAGCGGAGCGAGAACGGCACCACCAGTCCGGTGAGATCGAGACACCCGGTCA
>Ga0187805_10000454_pt1 | contig 13478 bp, 14 predicted proteins | sample NC_wetland_sal_i_6_FD_132965 | JGI IMG/M metagenome (GOLD analysis project Ga0187805, IMG submission 132965) | Wetland sediment microbial communities from Neuse River Estuary, North Carolina, USA - Control_5 | ecosystem: Environmental > Aquatic > Freshwater > Wetlands > Sediment | place: USA...
CTGGGTTCGCCGGAGTTTCAGAAAAGATAGCTACTAGCTCCTAGCTTCTAGCGAACCAGCAAAGCCGACGCTAGGAGCTAGTAGCTAGAAGCCAGGAGCTGTTCCAATGTCCATCACGCGTCGCATCTTTCTCCGCAACAGCGCGCTCGCCGTCGTCGGGACGGCTGCCGTGCCCAGCTTTCTTACCCGTGCCGCGTTCGGAGCGGTCGAGGGCGCGGACCGCAAGCGTCTCGTCGTCGTCTTCCAGCGCGGTGCAGCCGATGGCCTCAACATCGTGGTCCCGCACGGCGAGCCGCAATATTACGCGATGCGGCCCAGCATCAACATTCCGCGCAAGGCTGTGATCGATCTCGATGGCTTCTTGGGATTGCACCCATCGCTCGCCGCGTTTCAGCCGCTGTGGCAGCAACGCCATCTCGCCATCGTGCACGCTGCCGGATCGCCGGACGCGACGCGCTCGCACTTCGACGCGCAGGACTTCATGGAGACCGGCACGCCCGGCGTAAAAGTCACCGAAGATGGATGGCTGAACCGTTCGTTGCACAGCCTGCCGCCTTCGCCGCAGACTTCTCCGTTCCGCGCCATCGCGCTCGGCCCTTCGCTGCCGCGCATTCTAAGCGGCTCGGAGCCTGCCGTAGCGATGAACAACATCAACGATTTCTCGGTAGGTGGGAGAAATCCCAAACCTTCGCCAGCCGCTCGCGCGTTTGAGGCCATGTACGATCACTCCTCCGACAGCGTGCTGCACGGCACCGGCGAGGAAACGTTCGACGCGGTTAAGATGCTGAAGGCCGCCGATCCGGGGAAGTACACGCCTGCGCCCGGCGCCGAGTATCCCAAGGGACGCTTCGGCGACAGCCTGCGGCAACTCGCGCAACTGATCAAAGCAAATCTTGGTGTGCAGGTCGCGTTTGCGGACATCGCGGGATGGGACCATCATGTGAACGAAGGCGCCGTTGAGGGCCAGTTGTCCAATGTGCTGACTGAGTTCTCGCAGGGGTTGGCTGCGTTCTGGACCGACCTTGGTGATCTCGGTGAGGAGACGGTCGTCGTCACCATGTCGGAGTTTGGGCGCACGGCGCGCGAAAACGGAAACCGCGGCACCGACCACGGCCACGCCAACGTAATGTTCGTCCTTGGGGGGCCGGTGAAGGGCGGCAGAGTGTACGGCCGCTGGCCCGGTCTCGAGCAGTCGCAACTCTTCGAAGGCCGCGACCTCGCGCTGACCACCGATTTCCGCCAGGTGATTGGGGAAGCCGTCGCGCGACACATGGGCAACAAGAATCTGGCCAGCGTATTTCCCGGGTATGGCAATCAGCCGGGAAGATTCCTGAAGTTGCTGGTGTAGGCTTCTCGAACAGGATTAGCAACCAAAATCTTGGTCTATCTCGCTAGCAATGGCGCGCAACTCCGCAATCTTTCCGCTGATGAAGTACGAGAATATGTATGCTGCCTGTGGGTCGCGGACAGCGGAAGCTTCTTTTCGCAGGTATTTTTCGAGCTCGTCGAACGGGTAGCTAAGTCGCTCATACAGGTACTTGATGGAGTCGTACGTGTCGATTTGGATACCGTGAAGTTCGAGAGCATGGCGCAAATTATCGAGTGTTTTCCGGATCTCCTCTATACCCCAAACCCCCATAGGGGCCAGAGTATCCCCACGAATGTCCTCGTTTATCTTCTCGAAGCAATAGCCTAGGATGTTCGGGAAGACGTCCGCCAGCCTGTTGCCGCGAAACTGTGCCTTGTGCTTGGCGTCGCCGTCCTTAAGATCGGAAATAACATTTCTCAATATCTGTTCCAATTCAGTTCCCTGGCGTTCTATGAGGCTTGTGATACTCACCTGTGTGAACTTCGGACCGTCGGCGGAAAGCGAGACCAGTTCGAAGCCACCGCGATGCAGACTCATTTGCACAAGATGGTGCGGGCCGCGACCGTCCCTCTGTTTCTTCGTTGGATGCCCGGCTGCGCACACCCGGGCGGAGCGAACGGCTTCCAGCCCTGGAAAGTCGCCCTTGCACCTAGTCGAGCCCAACGACTCGCAGAGGTCGAATGTGGCGTCCTGGCGTACCTTGAGCGCCTGTAGGACTCCATAGGTTTCCAAGTACAGTGTCCCCTTGTCGCTGGAATCCTCTTGCGACGAGTATGACGTTATCGCCATCGACGTGTCCTCTATAACGTCCATCGCGCTGCATAGCTTCAGCCAGCGAGGCCGACTCTTCATGAGCGGTTGCTGTGTCCTTGGATCGTTGATGAAGTTCCTTAATTCCATCACCAGGTCGATGATAGGAGTCGGCTTCGTTCGGCGACTGGGCGCCATTCAGGCCTCCACCAGCACGTCACCGTTTTCGATTTTGAGCGGATAGACCGCGACCTTGGCGTTCGCGTTGTGCGCGGCCTCGCCGGTTTTCGGATCCCACACCCAGCCGTGCCAGGGACATACAACCTTGCCGTTCTCGATCATGCCCTGGCCGAGCGGACCGCCGCGATGCAGGCAGACGTTGTCCATGGCGGAGTACGCGCCGTTGATGTTGGCGATGCAGATGGTCTTGTCGCCGCAAGGAAATTCCTTGGCAGTGTCAGCCGCGGGGAGTTCGGATTGCGTGGTGAGTTTGGTGAAGGTTGGCATGAGTTCGTGCTCGTGGTTAGAAGCCGAGCTTTGCTCGGCTGGACGGACGAATGCGTCCGTCCCTACATGATTTTTTCCCCTGACGGCTAACAGCTACTTCGGCTGCAGCGTTTGCGCGATCATCACCTGGCGCTTGAAATTTTCGACCATGTTCGGATCGAGGCGAACTTCAGTGGGCTTCCGGGCCAGCGTCATGGTGTCGATTTTGTCCTGCAACTTCAACAGCGCGTAGAAAAGATTTTCGGGACGCGGCGGGCATCCGGTGACGTAAACATCGACGGGAACGATTTTGTCCACGCCTTGCAGCACTGCGTAAGTATTGAACGGTCCGCCGACCGACGAGCACGCGCCCATTGAGATCACCCACTTCGGATCGGGCATCTGGTCGTAGATGCGCTTGACCACCGGCGCCATTTTCAGCGTGACTGTGCCGGCAACGATCATCAGGTCGCTCTGGCGCGGACTGGGCCGGAAGACCTCGGAACCGAAGCGCGCGATGTCGAAGCGCGAGGTGGACGAGGCGATCATCTCGATCGCGCAGCAGGCCAGGCCGAAGGTCATGGGCCACACCGCCGACTTGCGCGCCCAGTTGAAGACATAATCGACGGTCGAGATCAGGAAATTCTTTTCAAACTTGTTTTGCAGCCAAGACATGAATGGTCCTCTTCACGATAGACCTGCCCTACACAGGCAGTCTAGGTAAGGCGTTCGGTGGTGTCAAACCTCGGAGCGCGACGACGGGTCTGCCGCCAGACACAGCCTGCAAGGAACGATGCGAGAGGCTGCGGCACGGCTTTTTCGCCGCGGGGATCATTCGGCCAAGCTTGCAGGGTAGGTCGGATACGGCCGATGTGATTTTTTTTTGGTATCTCTCCTCCTAAAGTCCTGGATCTAAAGTGCTTACCGCCTGCGACGTGTCGATTGCGCCCGCAAAATCTTGATTCGCAATGGGTTATGAGTAAAATATTGCAAAATAAGAAGTTCCACGTGTTTGTTTTTGGGGAGTCGAGGGAGTTTGGATTCGGGAATCCAAGGACTGGCTCACCACAGGGGGCACAGGGGCGCACGGGGGATTTTTGTTCAGCGGGGCCGGATGCGGAGCTTTTGGGACCTTGGTCGGGCATAGCCCCAGTTTGGCTTGTGAAGATTTCTCAGTAAAGGTTGTTCGTCACATCGAAGGGAATCGATCTGTGGAAAATTCTGATGATTACTCCTCGATCATTCCTGATCGATCGAGAAAGTAGGCATCGGAAAATCAGAGCGGCGCCAGGTTACGGTGCGGGAACCCAGAATTCCATCACAAACGTGTTAGAAGAGGCGAGGATATTGGCATAGAGAAAAGGCCCGACCGCAGTGCCGGTAGTAGTGAAGCCGAAGTAGTCGGTGCTGCTCTCGAATCCGAGTCCGGTGAAGGTGCCAGTCAGAGCGCAAGTGGTACCGGCAAAGGTGATGGAGACATCAAAAACATTTGCCGTCGTGACCTGGGTGAATGTTCCGCTGACCGTGCAGGTGGGGCTGAGAGCGAGACTGGTTGTAAAGCTCATGTTGCTGTTGCTTCCGCTGCCGGTCGCCGTGAAGGTGAACGGGTAGAGGACAGGTTTTCCGTTGGGTGCGCCTTGGGCTTCTCCCGTCACGGTGCCGCTGAGGGCGGTGACGGAACCGGTGAGGGGCTTGAAGGAAGCCGCCGTGAAAGTGCCGGTCGCGGATCCGCTATAGGAGCCGGTGATGGAAGTAGCGGACGCGACGTTGCCCTGGGCGGTGAGGGCCAGAGGAGATTGGGAGACCGGGGTCGGTTCAGCATAGGCCGTCGCGGTTCCAGAGAAAGAACATGCCCCAGTGAGAGTAGGCAGCTGAATCGTGTCGCCGGTCGACTGTTGGGCGCTATTGTTGTCAAAGGCCAACGCCAGGCCGGCGGAATCGATTGCGCCGTAGAGAGTATCGGAACCACCGCTGCTGGTGAGATTGACCTGCCAATTTCCGACGACGTCGTAGGGGCCTCCGGTGCAGGCGGTACTGTTCGAACTCGAAGATCCACAACTGATGGTGAGCGCAGCAAGCAGAGCGAGAGACGCAAGCGACATCGACAGAATTATTTTGCGCAACATCCGGTTTCTCCTTAGAGCGGTAAGGGAACCCGCAACTTGTGCCCGCAGCAGTAGTGCTTGAGGGTTCAGTGGTTGGCCGATGCTAGAAGATTTGCTGGGACAGGAAAAGTATGATGCGGGGGAAGAGGGCGGACAAGTAAGTAGTGCGGTGCACGCAGTTGTGCGGTAAGAAAGAGCTTAACCGCAGAGATCGCCGAGGATTCGCAGAGATCGCCGAGGATTCGCAGAGATCGCTGAGAAACTCAGGGAGCATGAGCTGACTGTGTCCAGCCTGAGTTGCCCGCCGGAGTTGGAGGATTGGGACGGTTCCCGCTAAAATTAAGAGTTCTGTGGATCCCCTATGTCCTTAACCAAACAGCAAGCGCTGGAGATGTTTGAGTCCGATGACCTGATCGGCATCGGGATGGAAGCGGACGCGGTGCGGCGCAAGCTGCATCCCGAGGGCGTGGTCACCTACATCATCGACCGCAACATCAATTACACCAACTTCTGTACTGAGTACTGCACCTTCTGCGCGTTTTACCGGCCGTTGAAGGGCCCGGCCGCGAAAGAAGGATACATTCTCGACTTCGACACGATTTACGAGAAGATCCGCGAGACGGTCGAACTTGGCGGGACGGGCGTGCTGATGCAGGGCGGGTTGCATCCGGACCTGAAGATCGACTGGCACGAGAAGATGCTGCTGGGGATCAAGGAGCGCTTTCCGCAGGTGCATCTACATTGCTATTCGGCGTCGGAGATTATTGCGATTGCGGAGTACAGCGGGCTGTCGATCCGCGATACGATTCTGCGGCTGCGGGATGCGGGGCTCGATTCGATTCCGGGCGGCGGGGCAGAAATTCTCGACGATGAAGTTCGCTACAAGATTGCCCGGCTGAAGTGCCTGACTGAAGACTGGATCAATGTGCATCGCACAGCACACCAGATCGGGATGCGAACGACGGCGACCATGATGTTTGGCGTCGGGGAAAAGTACGAGAACCGCATCAACCATCTCCAGAAGCTTTACGAGTTGCAGGAAGAGACTCGTGGGTTCACGGCATTCATCCCATGGAGCTTTCAGCCGCAGCATACCGCGCTGGGCGGGCGGCATTGGGACGAGGCGACGGCGGTGGAGTATCTGAAGGTGCTGGCGATTTCGCGGCTGTATCTTTCGAACTTCCTGAATGTGCAATCGAGCTGGGTGACGCAGGGATTGAAAGTCTGCCAGATGGGGCTGCGCTTCGGAGGAAACGATGTGGGGTCGGTAATGCTCGAAGAGAATGTGGTGCGCGCGGCGGGCGTGACCAACTGCACGACTGAAGAAGAGTTGCGACGGATTATTCGCGATGCGGGGTTCAGGCCTGCGCAAAGGGATACTTTGTACCGGCAGTATTTTTTAAATTAGAGGTCTACTCCATGCTCCCCTTGACCTCTGTGGTGCTGATTTCAACATCTTCACCACAGAGGTCACTGGGGGACACAGAGGCAATCGAATCATGGCGTTTCCGATCAAAGTCTGCGCATTGTGTGGTGAAGAGTTTGAACTGAAGCCGGGGAAGCCCGGGTTTGCGAACCGGTGTCCGTCGTGCAGCGAAGAGGAGGCGGATGCAAAATCGAAGCCTGCTGATGTGCTAAAGGCGGACAAGGGTGCGAACGCGGCTCGGCGCGAGGCGATGCGCAATCTGCTGTACCGCAAGGATAGCTGAGAGCGGCCACCCTCTCACCTATACAGCTGGGATGGCTCAAGCAGTTGGCGGACAGGACTGTCCGCCCCACGCAAATCCGCCCGCCCCCACACAAACCCTCGCTTCGCTCGGTGGACGGACGAATGCGTCCGTCCCTACATAAACTTCTTTACTGCTTCTGGATCCAGGCTGAGATTTTTTCCAGGGCTACGGGCGACATGGTTTCTTCGATCTGCGCGTACTCGGCTGGGGCTCCCGTCTTGGCGGTCTGAAATAGGTGATTCAATCCGGGAAGTTCGTCGATCTCGGCATGCTGGTTGCCGGCTTCCTCCAAGGCTTTGCGGATGGCGGGGAGATTCTGGCTGGGGAGCACCTGCTTGTCGAGCGAACCGTTGAGCACCAGCACTGGGCAAGTGACTTTGCGCAGAGCGGTTGCGGGGTCGTACGTCAGGAAGTAGCGAAACCACGCGGACGTTAATTGCTTCATCTGCAAACCGATCAGGGCATCGGGAACGTCTCCCGCCATTTTCTCTCTTAGTTTTTTTGCGAGTATGTCCGGGTCTTTTTCGGTCTCAACCAGCGTGAGCATATCTTTTTCTTTCGCGGCATTTCTAGCGGCTGCCGCCGGATCGTTGCCGCTGGCAACTTCGATGGCCTCGCTTTGCGCGACCAGCACCTGATCCCCGGGAACGCCCGTCCCGGCCATCATGACGATGAAGGCGACATCGTGGTTGCGGGCAGCGATCATGGGAGCGATGACTCCGCCTTCGCTGTGACCGATCAGGCCAATCTTGCGCAAATCCACTTCTGGACGGGTTTTGAGATAGGCGATGCCGGCTTCGGTATCGGTGGCGAAATCGGCCGTGGTGGCGCCCTCGAAATCTCCGGTAGATTTTCCGGTGCCGCGATCGTCGGCGCGAAGCACGGCGATGCCGTGGCGGGTGAGGTAGTCCGACAGAATCAGGAAAGGCTTGTGGCCCATGAGGCTCTCGTCGCGATCCTGCGGTCCGGAGCCGGTGATGAGCACGACTGCAGGGAATGGACCCTTGCCTTGAGGAATGGTGAAGGTCGCGGCCAGAGTAACGTTCTGCACTTTGTTGTCGTACGTGAGTTCTTCTTCACGATAGGGGTAGGGCTTCACGGGGACTTGCGGGCGCCTGATTTCCAACTCGGATTCATTTTTCACGCGCCGCAACACAAGCGGGTGCGCAGCGCCCATCTGGGTGAAGGTGCCGTCGATCGAAGAGAGATCGGAGGCAATTTTGCCCTGGTAAAGGCCGCCGATGGATTTGGCTTGAATGGTCAGGTAGGCGCCGTCGCGCGTGACTGAGGTTGTGGGCAGGCCCTTGGCGTTTTGATCGGGACTGTCCATGGTCGCGATGAGTCCATCTTCGGTGTTGACGATGTGGAAGACAACGCGGAGTGTGACGTCTCCGAGTTCGAGCGAACCCATCCAAGCGCCGTCGATGTCGGAAGGCTTGGCGGGCTTGTGCTCGGTCTGGACCGGAGCCGTCGCTCGGATAAATTTCAACGGCAGGGAAGCGTTTTGCGTCCAGGTGCCGGAGATAGACTTGCCATCCGGGGCGACGGTGCCCTCATAGCTGCCATGCACGGCGTTGATTCCGAGGCTGAGCTTGGAATCCTTGAGAACGACTGAGCTGACGGGAATGCCATTGGCGTTCTGGTCGACGCTGTCGAGTGTGGCCGTCAGTGTACCGTCCGTTAATTTGGTGATGTGGAGAACCAGGCGGAGTTCTGCTCCAGCAGCGCTAAGAGTGCCTTGCCAGTCGCCGCTGATGTCCTGCGCGGAGGCGAGGGACGCGGCCAGCAGGATGAGTACGGCGAGAAGAAGGGATCGTTTCATCGGAGATGGACCTCGCTGCAGAGCAGAGCCTCGGGAAATGATGATCTTACCGCGTCCGTGGCTGGGGCGCTCTGGCCGCGGATCCTCGGCGAAAAGCGCAAAGGCAGGATAAGATAGAAGGAGATTGAGCGGGCCGCCTCACGGTCCGGGTACGCGCTCAAACCTTCCTCAACACGGATGAAACGACTTCTTACATGCCTGACAATTTTGTTGCTGGCCGTGGGCGCAGCAGCACAAAGCTCCGGCGCGGCAGCGGATGCTCCGAAGCGAGCTGCAATTGAGGGCGTGGTCACCAAAGAGCCGGGCAGCGATCCGGTAAAAAAGGCTCTGATCGAATTGATTGCCGAGAACCAGGCTCAAGGCGGGGATTACACGGCGGTGTCAGGGGCGGACGGGGCGTTTCGCATCGAGAATATTTTGCCGGGACGATACCGCCTTTTCGTAGAGCGGACCGGGCTTTTGGATACGGATAAAAGTCACCAGCGCTCCGAGGGGCGCGTGCTGGCGCTGGCCGCCGGACAGGAATTGAAGAACGTCAACGTGCATCTGCAGGCTGCGGCTGTGTTGCGTGGGCGAGTGACGGATGAAGACGGCGATCCGCTGCCCAACGCGGAGGTGACTGTGCTGCGGCAGACGTTTGTTTCGGGGCGTCGTCACTGGGAGCAGGCGGGGGCAGAACGGACCAACGATCTCGGGGAATATCGCGTGGCGAATCTTCCGGCGGGGAATGTGTATGTGTCGGTGAGTCCTCCGCCGGATTTCAAGAGCTTGATCGAGGCAGGAGGCGCAGGTGCCGGGCAGGGCAACTCGACCAGCGCGTCCACTTCGTACCAGACCACGTATTATCCCGGCACGACGGATCGCAGTCAGGCTGCGCCGTTGCAGTTGCACGCGGGGGACGAATTCCCCATCAACTTCTCGCTGGCGCCGGGGCCGAGCTTGAGCATCCAGGGATCGGTGGTGAATTTGCCGCCGCGAACGTCGGCGACCATCATGCTGCAATCGCGGGATTTCCGGCTGGTGCTGAATGGGGCGGAGATGCACAAGGACGGCAGCTTTGTGATCCGCGACGTATCTCCGGGAAACTACGAGATTGTGGCGACAGTAGACGGGACGGCGGTTCCGATGATGGCGCGGCAGCCTCTGCAGGTGGGCTCGAGCAACGTCGAGGGACTGCGGCTTGCGCCGCAACCGGGAGGATCGGTGCGCGGGCATCTGCGGGTGGAAGGGAAGAATGGCGCGCTGCATCCGGATTTTGAACGAACTTTTCTGCTGCTGGAATCGACCGAAGACGACGATGACGAAGGTGTGCTGGGCGGCGGGAAGTTTACCAACCTGGCGCACGTGGCTCCGGATGGAAGTTTTGCGTGGAGCGATGTGCCTCCGGGAAATTATTACTTGCAGATCGCGCGGGATGCCGGAGCGAACGACGACTGGTTCGTGAAAGGGTTGCTGGCCGGAGGGCGTGACGTCAACGATTCGGGCATCAATGTGAATGGCGGGACGGTGGCGCTCGACCTCGTGGCAAGTACGAGCGGCGGCATTGTCGAGGGCGTAATCACGGATCACCAGGGCCAGCCCGTGGCGAATGCCGTGGTAGTGGCCGTTCCCGAGGCGCGAATGCGCGGGCGCCTGGATCGTTATCGCAAGACGCAGAGCGATCAGAATGGGCGCTTTCAACTGCAAGGCATCCGTCCGGGCGATTACACGGTTCTGGCGTGGGAGAGTGTGGACGGTGAGGAGTATTACAATCCCGATTTTCTGAAAACCTACGAAGGACAGGGAATCGCGTTGCGAGTAAGCGAAAGCGAGCGCAAGACGCTGTCGCTGGAAGCGATTCCCGCCGCCGCTTCCGAGCAGACAGAATGAAGTCTGCGTGATGTCCTAAGGGTCGAGCCCGCCGCGTGCTCTCTCCGTGAAGTTGAAAATCCCCGTATTCGCCCTATTTTTGTCGGTTTTTGTAAACATTCTAAACCTATTGTAAACACACTAGTATCAATAGGTTACCCGTGCATCGTGAACTCTTCAGTAAACATCCAATGAGACAGATGGGGTTTCACGAAAGGAATGGTGGGGGTTATGAAGCTGGCGAGATGGAAAGCGGTGGCGGCAAGCGCTTTTCTGGCCGCGATTCTATCTGTGCCCGCGTGGGGTAATGACACGGACAACAGACATAACGCAATGCCAGGAACGCTGAATTACGTGGAGGGCCAGGCGTCGATCGGAGACCAGACGCTGGATTCGAAATCGGTGGGAACGGCTGAACTGCAGAATGGGCAAGTGCTCGAAACGGGAGACGGTAAGGCTGAAATCCTGTTGACCCCAGGCGTCTATTTGAGGTTGGGAAGCAACACTGCAGTGAAGATGGTCTCGAACTCATTGACTAATACTCAGGTTTCCCTGCGCGAAGGGGAAGCCATGCTGGAGGTCGACGATCTTTATAAAGAAAATTTCATTCATATCAGACAACCCGGCGCGGACACGCGCGTGGTAAAGACCGGCTTGTATGACTTTGACGCCAACCGTCAAGCCGTGCGCGTATTCGACGGAAAGGCGATTGTTTCGGAGGATGAGCGCAATACAACGGTGAAGAAAGGACACGAAGTCGCGCTGAACAGCGCCCGGCTCAAGGCAGCGGACTTCAATAAGAAGGAACTCACGCAGAACAACGATTTGTATCGCTGGAGCAGTTTGCGGTCCGAGTATCTCTCGGAAGCCAATATCGACGAGGCGCAGGCGTACTACGCCAATGGCTGGTACGGTCCGGGATGGTGGGGAGCGGGATGGTACTGGGATCCGTGGTTTGATGGATTCACGTTTCTGCCGGGCGACGGATTTTTCTACAACCCGTTTGGATGGGGCTTCTATTCACCGCTGATGGTGTGGAACGCGCCTTACTACGGCGGCTTCCGTGGCTATCACCACTTTGACGGAGCGCGTTCGGTGGCGATTGGACGCGGCTTCCACAATCATGCCGTGACTAGTTTTCGAGGCGGGTACGGAGCCGGCGGATTCCATGGAGGTGGGATGCGGGCCGGCGGAGGGTTTGGCGGGTTCCACGGTGGTGGGTTCGGTGGTGGAGGATTCCATGGGGGTGGATTCGGTGGAGGCGGCGGACACCGGTGAGTCTCTTCTAAACGTCCAGGAAGTCAAAGTCCCCACCCTCTCGCATAAAACGCGAGAAGGGTGGGGCAACCTTTTTCATGGGGCACCCTTTTTTATCCAATTCAAAATCTATTTCACTACGGGGGAGTCGGCGTCGGCCGGCTTGGATTCGTCGGCGTGAATTTTGCCGTCGTCCTCAGCGTAAAACGAACGGTGTTGGGCGTCGAGGCTTCTTGGCGTCATGGTGAGGACGTAGCTGTCTCTCTTCCCCTTGAAACTGGCGGTGTAGTCGCCGCGGTCGGTGTTGACCATGCGCTTGGTGAACGATCCGGAGTGGACCAGTTCGGCGAGCGTGGTGGCGTAGTGATCGTATTGCTTGTTGAACTGGTGCTGGGCGCGGATGACGACGCGCATGTAGGCCAGGGCGGCGGCTTCCGAGTCGGAGCGCGCGGGATCACCTTTGAACTTCGGGGTGTATCCGGGGGCTTGCGACGCGGCGGGCGCGGAGTCTTGAGCGGAAAGCGTGCATGCGGCCAGTAAAAGTGCGATGAGGATGACAAACAGCTTGCGGAATCTTTGCGGCGTCGATCGGATCATGCGAGACGATTCTCCCTGGCTGAGTGGTTGCGCGAAAGGCAGTCGAGGCCCGACTGTCCACATGATTTTCTGACGAAGCTTTCATGCGAGATGCTTTCGATGGCCTTTCCAGCCGGCAAACAGCTGGATTTCATGTTACTCCCGTAATTTCCCTTCGGTCACCTTCTCTTTGCATTGCGTCGAATTATTACTATGCTGAATAGAAGACTTTGACCCTACAAGGGAAAACTATGAAAGCAGCAGTGGCCAGAAAACCCGTCATCCGAATTGCGGTCGTGGAGAGCGATCCTTTGCGCTTTGTTGGATTCCGCGCATTGTTCGACGCCGAGCCCGAGTTCGAACTTATCTCCGCGACGCTGCCCGAGATCGGCGTGCTGCAAGGCATCGATCTCATTCTGCTCGGCAACCGTTCCGGGCAAAACCTGTTCGATGTGATGGCCAGCCTGAAGGCTACGCGTCCGGACCTGCGAATTATCGTGACCGGGTCGGGCATCGACGAAGAAACTATTTTAAAGGCCATTGCCTCCGGGGCCAAGGGATACGTGGATGAAGCCGCCACGCCGTCGGAATTCGCGCAGGCGATTCGCATTGTGAATCAGGGATCGGTATGGGCCCCGCGGCGCGTGCTCTCGATGTTCATCGAGCGGGTCTCCTCGGCGCCAGGCAGGATTTTTCCGGCGGGCCGCGTGACCTTTACCGACCGCGAGAAGGAAGTGCTGGAGATGCTGGTGGCTGGCCGTTCGAATAAAGAAATTGGTGGCCAGTTAGGGATTGAGGAACGCACCGTGAAGGCACACGTAGCCAAATTGATGCGCAAGGTGGGCGTGCAGAACCGCATCGCGCTGTCGGTACACGCCATTACGCATTCGCTGGTGGCGGCGAAGTAGCCGAGTGCCGAGCCGCGCGTACCGAGTCGCGAGCGAAGTTCGAGACTCGCTACTCAGGACTCGTAACTAGAGGCCACTTACCTTCGTAATCTTGTTGGAAATTCAGGGGCGACGCATACTCGCCTCACCTACCACAGAACCTGGGAGACGGGGTTGAGAGTGGCGATTAGGGTCACTGCTTTCAGCCCCGCATTTTTTTGTCCTGAGCTTTCTCTGAAATTCTCGCGCAACTGAGGGCTTCCGAAATTCCTAGTGGAAAGCGCACCCCGTTGTCCGGGTTGATGCCGCGGGCCATGCAGCCGGTTCGATTTCATTTACAATCCAAGTACCAAATCCCAGTGAATTTCTTGTGCGGTGAGGATCCATGAAAAAGTTAGTGGTGGTGGCACTGGTTGTGTTGCTTGGTTCGTTTGCGCTTGGGGCGGATGATCAACCGAAGGAATCGAAGGCGGTCGACCGGGTACAGGCGGCGGCCGATGTGCTGAATGAAATCCAGTCGGCGCCGGATTCCGGCATCCCGGGGGACATCTTGAGCCGCGCGGACTGCGTGGCCGTGGTGCCGTCGATGCTGAAGGGCGGATTCATTGTTGGCGGCAAGTACGGGCGCGGGTTGGCCAGTTGCCGCAC
>Ga0187805_10000457_pt1 | contig 13459 bp, 9 predicted proteins | sample NC_wetland_sal_i_6_FD_132965 | JGI IMG/M metagenome (GOLD analysis project Ga0187805, IMG submission 132965) | Wetland sediment microbial communities from Neuse River Estuary, North Carolina, USA - Control_5 | ecosystem: Environmental > Aquatic > Freshwater > Wetlands > Sediment | place: USA...
GGTTGTTGATCCCGGAGTGCGCCTGGGACTCATCGATACGAGACCCACCGGGTTTACTGGGGAACGACCCCATAGCGATTCCTCACTTGTTTTCGGGGATGGTTCTGATATAAAACCAGCGGGAATCGAAGGGGCGTTTCAAACCGTCGAGTGAAAGTATCGGCAATCTGCTACGGGACCTGGTCCCGCCGTCTACTCGCGTCCGCGAGCCAAGGGAGATCTCTATGTTCCGCGCATCAACAATAGTGTCTTTGTCGCTGGTTGTCTTGCTGCTTTCCACGGTTGCCTTTGCCCAAGGAGGCGTCGCTACCGGTGACTTGCATGTCACGGTGAAAGATCCCAAGGGGAACGCGGTTGCTGATGCGACCGTGACGGTGCAGGAGGTGGCGAAAGGACTGGAGCGAACGGCAACGAGCGACGGACAGGGCGGCTACAGCGCGCGGCTTCTGCCGCCGGGAAATTATACGGTGTTAGTCATCACCCCGGGCTTCACCAAAGTCGAGAGCACTGGCGTAGCGATTACGGTTGGTGGACTGGTGGAACTGCCCGTGACGCTTTCCGTAGCCGGCGGAAAAGAAGTAGTGGAAGTCAGTTCACAAGCGGAGCTGGTGGAGACCTCACGCAGTTCGACGACGGATACCATCGGGGAGCGGCGCATCGACAATCTTCCGATCAACGGCCGCAACTACATCAACTTCACGCTGACCGATTCGCAGGTGGTGCGCGACAATGCGCCGAATACCGGAGCCGCGCCCACTTCAGGGCTGAACATGAGCGGCCAGCGCGCGCGCTCGAACCTGGTGAACGTGGATGGCGCCGACGCTACGGATAATTCCGTCAACGGCGTGCGCTCGACCGTATCGCAGGAAGATGTGCAGGAATTCCAGATCATCACCAATAGCTACGCGGCCGAGTACGGGCGCGCAGCGGGAGGCGTGGTCAACATCATTACGCGCTCGGGATCGAACGAATTCCACGGAGACGTTTTCGGATTTCTGCGCAATCGCAATTTTCAGGCGGTGAATCCGTTCAGCACGGTGCCGAACCCGGCGTACACGCGGGTGCAGGCAGGCACAGCGTTCGGTGGACCCATTAAGAAAGATAAGAGTTACTACTTCTTTTCGTACGAGGTTACGCGGCGGCACGAGACGGGATTCTCCAGCATTGGACAGGGGAATTACGGATTGGTTCCGTTCGATGCCTCACCGTTCTTCGGCGCGCCGGCAGGAACCTTCGACATACAGGTCACGCCCGAGCAAGCCTCTTTCCTGGCCACTCCGGGGTTGCCTGTGCCTTTGCTGCAGCAATACTCCATCGTCGCAGGGGGATCGTCGGCGATCGCAATCAACGGAAGCTATCCGGCGGCTTTTGGGTTGCTGGTGGGTGCGCCGGGCGGGCTGCCGGCTGCGAGCAATCCGTTGTCGCAGTTCATCACCTCGTGCAATAGCTCGGCTCCGCTATGCAACGGCCTGCCCGCGGCATACCAGACGCTGGCTTCGCAGCAGGGAAATTTTCCGGTGTTTGAGGGCACGAGCCTGTATTCATTCCGCATCGATCAAAACGTGGGCGCGAATCATCGTCTGACATTTCGGGCGAACGTCAGCCCCAGCACGGTGACCGGCATCGAGGTGAGCGGTCAGGACCAACCTATCGGACAAAATGCCTATTCGCGCACTTCACAACAGACCTATCGCGACGTCGCCGGAGTATTTGAGGACACGTGGACGATCGGCAACAACAAGGTTAACGAATTCCGCTTTCAATATGCGCGGCGCGGGCTTTCATACTTTTACAACACGCAGATTCCGGGCGGATCGGATCCGGCCATCAACATTCCGGGCTTCGCCTATTTCGGTCGAGAGCCATACTCTTACATTCAGCGGACTGAGCAGCGCTATCAGTTCACCGACAATTTTTCCTGGACGATCGGCCGGCACAGCACCAAGTTCGGAGTCGATGTCAACTACCTGCCGCTCACCGCGACCTTCACCGTGAACTACGGCGGTGTGTACGACTTTGGAGGTGTCAGCGCCGCGGACCTGGGAATCTCGGTTCCCGGTCTTACGATTCCCGGTCTTAACGCCGTGCAGGCTTATGGCGCCGGGATTCCCGGAGATTTCATACAGGGCATCGGCAGCCCGAGCGACTCGTTCCACAACATTCCTATCGGCGCATTCTGGCAAGATTCGTGGCGGGTAAGTCCGAATCTTACCCTGAACTATGGCGTACGCTATGACGTCGAGATCCCTCCGTCCTTCACTCCTCCGCAGGGGCTGGCGCTTCCTGCGTATCATCTGCTCGGCTTGCAGAAAGGGATTCAGACCGACACCAATAATATTCAGCCACGTCTAGGTCTGGCCTACGATCCCAACGGCGACGGCAAAACTGTGTTACGCGCTTCGTATGGAATGTTCTACGACCATCCGCTGCTCGGGCTCTATTTCCTCGGCGACGCGTCTGACGGATCATCGAGCGGACAGCTGGCGTTTGCCGGAACTTCCCTGTGCAGCGGCGCGGGCAATCCTGGAAACCTGAACGCGATTAATATTTTTCAAGGCCTGCCGATCAACGTTGCGAGCCCGGCGAATCCTTGCGCCGCAACCTTGAACCCGGCTACAGCCGCGGCCATGGGTTATCTTCCGAATCAGCAGCAGTTTCAGGCCCTGAACTTTCCGGGATCGATTTTCCTGAACCAAAACTACCTGAATCGTTCCACATTCCTGCCGCTTGGATTCCAGCCTTTCGGTTATCCGCAGTCGGCGAATTTCGTTTACGCCTACTCGCAGCAAGCGAACGTCACCGTGGAAAGGGACCTGGGCCGCGGATACGCTCTCAGCCTGGCGTACAACTGGAATGGCGGCCGCCATCTGAACCGTCCCATTAACGCCAATACGATCCGTGGCGACTTGATGACCGCGAACTATGAAGCGGCGTATTACGACGCTCTTGCCGGCGGCGGAACTCCACCGGCCAGCCCATTTACCGTCAGCGGCTGTAGTCCGGGTGGAACGCCCACGTCACCTTACCCGTACGTCGATGCCTCGCTGATGAATTTCTTCCGGCCCGGCGGCCTGAATCCGTCGATTATCGGCGCCTACGCCGCTGCCGGCCAACCCGGCTGCATCCAGCAGGCCGCAACGTTGGTGGCCAGCCTGCCGGGATTCAACGCCAACTGCAATCCAGCGACTTTCGCGGGCTGCGTTCCCTTTGGCGACATGGATGCGAACTACTCCAACGGCAGCTCGATCTACAACGGCTTCAGCGCCAATTTGCGGAAGCGCTTCGGGGGGCACTATGAATTCCTGGCTTCGTACACGTACTCGCACGCGATTGACGACTCGACCGACCTGGAGTCCACGCTAACACCGCAAGACAGCTATTACCCGGGTGTGGATCGTTCTACTTCGCTCTTCGATCAACGACACCGCTTTGTGCTCAGCGGCGTTTATCAAACCGGCAGAATCGGAGGCAGTGGATTCGCGAGGAAGGTATTCAGTGACTGGACCTGGGCGCCGTTGCTGGATATCGCCTCCGGACGCCCATTCAACATCATTACGGGGAATGGAGACAACCTGCAGCTTTCGTCGCTGACGGGTCGGCCGAATACGACCGTCGATCCGGCGTGCGGTCCGGTTTACCAATCGAAATATTCGCCGTCGGGGACTTTGCAGGAACCCTGCATCAACGGCTTTGTCGCGACCGGGAAAGTGCCGACTCTGTTGCAACTCGATGGCAACCTGGGACGCAACGCGGGGACTTCGCCGTGGACAGCCTTCGGGGACATGCGGATTTCGAAGCGAATCAACTTTACGGAGAGGATCAGCACCGATCTGATCGTTGATATGTTCAACATCGCCAACAAAATGAATGTGTCGGCGGTGAGCCCGCTGTTTACGAATGCGGGGCAGGCTACGGCGGCCTATGATCCGCGGCAATTCCAGTTTGCGATGAAGGTGAACTGGTAGGGCGCGGATTGCGTAGTTAGGGGCGCTCGCTTCGCTAGGGCGCGGGTTTCGGGCGCTCAAGATCGCCCCTAGCTACGCTCCGGAAGATTAGGCCGCGAACTCCGGTACCCGAACTCCGAACTCCGGAGCCCGGACTCCGCGAATGTTACACTCTTGCTTCCTATCCTTGGCGCTTGCCTGGAGTCCTTTCCGCAATGTCTGAAAATCAAAATCCAACCGCGCGGACGCGCGTGGTCCGCGAAGCTATGCGCGCTGTCTACGATCGGGAGACGGTTTACCGGATTCTCGATGAGGGATTTCTGTGCCACGTAGGCTTCGTGCAAAACGGGCAGCCGTTCGTGATTCCGACTTCCTATGGGCGCAAGGACGCGAGCCTGTACATTCACGGCTCGGCCGCCAGTCGCATGTTGCGGCAGATGAAGGAAGGCTTGCCCGTCTGCATTACTGTGACCCTGCTGGACGGGTTAGTGCTGGCGCGGTCCATCTTCAATCAGTCGATGAATTACCGGTCGGTGGTGATCCTGGGAACGGCTACGCTGGTGGACGATCCGGAGGAAAAGTTGGAGGCGTTGCGCCTGCTGTCCGAGCATATTCTCCCCGGGCGCTGGGAAGATTCGCGGCAGCCGAACGAACGGGAACTGAAGCAGACGTGGGTGTTGCGCGTGCCGATCGAAGAATTCTCCGCGAAAGTGCGCACCGGGCCGCCGGTCGATGACGAGGAAGATTATTCGTTTCCGACGTGGGCAGGGGTGGTGCCGCTGGAGATGAAGGCGGGGGACCCAATCAACGATGAGAGATTGAATCCCGCGCGCGACGTGCCGGCTTACGTGCGAAATTACACGCGTGTCCGCGCCGGCGGGGAATGAATCTCAGGGGTTTGAAGAATGCGGTGAGAACGTGTGCCGTCCCTACGGGACTCGCGTCAATTTCCCACTTTACCCGACACTCCCGTGCCGGACCTTCACATACCGCCGCTACGCGGATGCGCTTGGGAGCGGGCCGCTCATTTTTTAGGGGCTAGGAATTTCTCGGAATTCAGGAGCGGGCGTCCGAGGGATGCGTTGTAGCTGGTCCAGGGACTATCCAGCGCAGCTTCGCGTTCGAATTGGGCGCGCATGGCTTCCATTTTGGAATCGAGGTCGTCGAGGTAATGGAGCATGAGCGCCTCGGGGAACATGGGAAGCTTGGGCGATCCGAACTCGTACTCACCGTGGTGGCTGATGATCAGGTGCTCGATCAAAATCTTGAGTTCGTCCGGAAACCCAGGCAGAGTCGCGAGCTTGGCTTGCAGCATTTCCAACTCGATGATCATGTGTCCCAGGAGCTGGCCTTTGGTCGAGTAGGAGAAGGAACGGTTGTAGGTGAGCTCGTGGATTTTTCCGATGTCGTGAAGGAACGCGCCGGTGAGAAGCAGATCGCGATTGATCTGCGGATAATTTTTGCAAATCAAGTCACAAGAGCGGAACAGAGAAACGACGTGATCGAGCAGGCCGCCGATGTAGGCGTGGTGAAGCGTTTTGGCGGCGGGAGCGTTGCGGTAAGCGGGCGCGATTTCGGGATCGGCCATGAAGGCCTGAACCAGAGACTTGAGATGCTGGTTCTGAAAGCTCTCGACAAAGCCGGTTAGAGTCAGCCAGAGCTCGTCGATATCTTTGGTGGTTTTGGGAAGGTAGTCGGAGAAATCAATTTCGGATTCGCCCAGCTTGCGGAGCTTGTGAACCGTGAGCTGAAAGCGCTGCTTGTATTTGTTGACGAGACCCTTAATCTTAAGGAAATCATCCTGCTCGAAAGTGTCGAGGACTTCTTCAACGTTGTCCCACATTTTGGCTTCGAGCTGGCCGCTGCGATCTCCAAGAGTGAGAGCGAGGTAAGGCTCTCCGGTTTTCTTGGGCTTGATCTGTTTGGTGACCACGACGAAGGTGGAAGTGACGATCTTGTTTTCTTGCTGAACGCAATCGCAGATGTAGAAGTCCTTCATGGGCAGTTTGAGTATAAAGCAATCAGCGCCGATCGCAGGATGGTTCGTGGGATCGTTCGTGGAAGACTAGCGGACTTTGGGGGGAACGGGCGCATCCTCGCAAACTGGCGCGATGCAGGCACCCTCGCTCTTTCCGAGGTAATTTCGCGATCCGCGGCAGCGATCGAAAGGCGATCACCACAAAGGACACGAAGTTACACGAAGGAAGTCATTGCGGACCGGGTTCCTTCGTGTGACTTCATGTCCCTCGTGGTAATCGGGTTCCTAGAGGACGCCGAGCTTCTTGTGCTTCTTCTTGCCCAGTTTCTTGGCGTCGGCTTCTTTGGCGGCGGCAGTTTCTACCGGCTTCGTTTCGTTCGGACTGGCTCCGGTGTCAACGTAGCCTGGCTTGACGTCGATGTAGGCGTCCTCGCGCAGCTTGGTGAGGTAGGTGCGCAGAGCGGGCTGAAGCTTTTCGTAATAGAGCGCGTCCTGAATTTTTGGGAGGACCTCTTTCATGGGAGGAATACCGGCCTGCTGATGATCGACAACCTTCAGGATCACATAGCCCTGCTTGGTGCGGATAACGTCCGTGACCTCGCCGGATTTCATGGCAAACGTTTTGTCTTCTAATTCTTTGGCAAGCTGTCCGCGCTTGAAAATGCCAAGCGCGCCGCCGTCCGCGGCGGATGGCCCGTCTGAATATTTCTTGGCGATGTCTTCGAAGTTGGCGCCGTCATGAATCTGCTTGAGAAGATCATCGGCTTTGGCCTGGGCGGCTTTCAGAGCGGCTTCTTCGGCGGCCTGATGCGCGGCATCATCGGCCGGAGCTTGCGCGGCGGGAGTGGAAGCGGCTGCTTTGGGGTCGGCCCCAGGCGTTTTCGGGGCGACCAGAATTTCGCTCAGACGAATGAACTCCGGCTGCTCCATGTCGCTCTTGTGCTCGTCGTAAAACTTCTGTTCTTCCTCTTTGTTGATGGAAAGATGGCCGCCGACTTCCTCCCCAATGACCTTGCGGGTAATGATCTGGTTGCGCTGAGTCTGTTTAAAGTCTTCCCATGAGATGCCCTGCTTCTCGGCTTCTTTTTCGAGCGCCTCCATAGAATCCAGCTTCATGTCCTTGCGCATCTGATCGAGCTGCTTGATCAGGTCCGTGTCGCCGCTGATGCCCAGGTCTTTGGCCTTGTCGAGAAGAAGCTGCTGGTCGATGAGGTCGCGGAGAACATCTTTTTCGCGATCGGCGTAGGCCTTGTCGGGATTGTTGGGGTCCTGCTGCTTGACCTCGTCGCGGAGTTGGTCCTTGCTGCGGGCGAACTCGGAGCGAGTGATGATCTGGTTGTTGACGCGGCAGATGATCTCTTCCACCACCTGAGCGGAGGCGACGACAGGCAGGCACGCTAAAGCAACGAGGATGGGGAGAAGTTTCTTCATAGGATATTGTGGGCCGCCACGCTTCCTGGGCTTGCGGGCAAACGATGGGCACAGGCCGATGAAATATTTTACTCCTTCGCGGCGGATCGCGGGTATTTCAAGCATCCCTGCCGCCAGGCAAGTCAGGCGGTCCGGATCAAGGCGAGCGCGGTGCGATCATCGCATAACGGCAGGTCGCCGCCGAAATCGTTGACGGAATTCAGGATCGTCGAACAGAGGGCCTGGGTGGTTGTGATGGTGACATCCTGCAGAAGATGTTTGACCCGCTCCAGACCGAACTCGCCGGAAGAGCCGTTGCCGGGGCCTTCGCAGGTAATGACGCCGCGGGAAACCAGGAGCAGGGCGGCTCCCTTCTCCAACCCGACGATGCGGGAATCAGAGGTGGCATGGGAAAAAAGCCCCAGCGGAAGCCCAGTGGAATCGAGTTCCGCGATGCCGGTGCTGTCGCGCAGAAGCGCCGGAGTGTGTCCGGCATTGGTGTAGCAGAGGGTGCCGAATACCTCGTGATAGCAGGCTATGAAAGCCGGGCAGGAGCGGACACCAGTGGCAGCCTCGATCAGACCGCGATTGAGGCGGAGGTTCAACTCGGTCATAGCGTCAGACTCATTGATGTCTGGTTTCGAGAAGAGTTCAACCCCGGCGGTACGGAAAATCTGCTGCGTGGCGGTGAGGATGTTTCGGTTGTCTTCGCGGCGTCCGGCGACATCGAGCAGGCCGATGAGGACACGCTGGGGACTGCCGCGGATGGAGTCGTAGAAGTCTCCAGCCACGCGCTTGCCGACAAAGACCGCGGCGATGTCGGCGCCGGCAATCGCGGGAAAAATCGTGGGAACGGGCTCAACGATAGCAGTTGGCTCGGGCTTGCCGGAATGGAACAGGGCACGCATGCGCGGAAAATGCTCAGGCGAAGCTAGCACAGGAACCGCGCGAGCACAAAAAGAAAATGATGCCGGGGGACTAGTCGCCGTATTTGTCGGCGAGGTATCGACCCAAATCCGATTCGAACTGGCCGTAATCGGAATGAATGGTGGAGCGCAGGGCGGCTTCAGCGGAGCTTCCCTGGCTCAAGCGTTCGAGAATTCGTTGCACATCGCTCATGCCATACGAATCATTGATGTAAGAGACGGCAGCCAGACTTTCCGCGTAGGCGATCGAGGCCTTGACGCCGGAGAAGCGCGTGAAGCCTGCCTCCAGCATATTCAGCGGAATGTCTTGTTGGGCCTTGAAGAGCTGGGCGAGTGGACGACCTTCGCTGGCAAGATTTTTGGGCTCAAGAAACTGGGCGATGCCCTCATTCAACCAGGTCGGGCAGCGCCCGCTGGAGAGGCTCGCAATGAAGGAGTGAGCCAGTTCGTGTTTGAGAACGCGGGCTAGTTCGGGCGTGAGTGAAGTGAGACCGCTGACGGGAATGCGAAGTTTGCCGTCGTTGAGGGCTCCCGCCCAGGCAGGAGCCTGAGTGACGTCAAAGAACGCAGTGTTGGTATAGAGCGTGACCAAAATGTTATCGCGGGGAGGCGTGCCGAGATCGCGGGCGAGGTCGTCGTAGTCGGATTCGAGCGCGGCCAGGATTTGCCGGCGAAGCGCGTCGGAGGTTTGCTCGCCTTCATAATGCAGGACGAAGTGGCTGGTCTCGTTCTGGGCGAAGTCGGATTCGGCGGATTGTTCGCGCTGAGCCTTGGCGAGAAGCCGCTGCACGGCGGGATCAGGACGCAGCTCCAGAGAACGCTTCCAACTGGCGATGGCATCCTTGGTTCGATCGGAGGTGAACTGAGCGTAGCCGAGCATGGCATAGGCATCCGGAGAATCGGGAGCGGAGCGGGCGGCATGCTGGGCATAGGGAAGCGCTTGCGCCGCGTTGCCGGTTCGGACCAGAAGGGCGGCGTAATAAGTAAGGATGGTGGAGCTGTCGGGCTGAAAGCGGAGTGCGTTTTCGAAGTGCTGGCGCGATTGGGCAACGTTGCCGTGTTCGAATTCAAATTTGCCGGCGATGAAGTCGGCGGTCGCGGTCAGTTCGGGATTGCCTTTGGCTTCGAGGCTCGCGAGTGCATCCGGGTCAATTTTGCCTTCTTTGATGATTTTGCCGACGAGATCACCTTCACTGGCGAGGCTGTCCGGCGGCGTGAAGGTGGGCAGGTCGGGAAGCTTTGCATCGGCCCCAGTGTGAACTGGGACACCTCCGGCTTCGACACGGTCCACGGCAGACTTGGGGATGGCGTAAGAATCTTCGCCGATTTCGTACTCGTAGCGGTTGCCGTTTTCGCGGACGCGATCGGCCAGAATGGTGTGGCCGTTCTTGAGGTGGATCGTGTCGGCACACGCCGGCAGAGCAAGCGCCAGGCAAAAGCCGAGAAAGGTGACACGCAGCCGCATTCAGGCGCATTCTAGCAACGGAGGGCGGGTTGACCCACGTGACGAAGGTACTATCGTCCAGACGAGTTCTCGGGCTTGTATTTTCGCTGGCAGGTTATCTGTTCGTGGGGGTCTCCGTTTCCGCTCAGAACCCGCCGGAAAAACCGGCGGAAGCCCTGTATCTGCAACTCGGGCAAGTAGGGCTTGATCCGACGCGGGTGTATCAGGTTCGCGACGCGTCGCTGAACCGGTCTTCCATTCAGATCTCGCTTGAGGATGGAACGATTGCCTTTACGCAGGACGTGATGGGCAGGACCACCGGAGCGTTTTTTGTGGGAGACGGGGAAGTCCTGCTGGTGCCACCCAACGAAGTGGAACGGCAGTCGATGAGCCTGTTTACGGGGATGGCAATCCTGGAAGAGCGATTCGCGACCGCATACTTGCGCTTCAACGATGACATCGCCAACGAACTGCGCCCGGACTTGCGCGCGACCAGTGAAAGTAAGCAGGAGTTCGTGGATCGCTGGGGAACCACGGCAAAGAATCTGGCGAATCAAGATGCGATCCGGCTGTTGATGACATTCAGCCAAATGCTGCCGAAAGCGGGCAGTGCTGCCGCTGCGGCCGCACCCGCGCCGAATACGGCCGACCGGTTCCTGCATGCGCGACTGCAAGGCGACAAGCTTGGCGTCTTCGACGTTTTGTTCGACTCCACTGCGGGAGAGCAAATTCTGGCAGGTCAGGGAAAGGACGCGGAAAACGGGGAAACGTATTACGACGTCTGGACATCGTTTTCACCGCTTCAGCAAAGGCCTCACGCGAGCCAGCATGCTACGCGGCAGCCGCAAAGCGAAGAAGTCCAGGAAGGCCGGGTTGCGGTTCGCCACTTTACGATCACGACCGACGTGCTGCCTCCCAAGCAGATTCATGCGCGAGCTCGCGTGGAATGCGAAGTGCAACAGGGCGGAGCCCGGACGTTGTTGTTTGAATTGTCACGATTTCTGCAGGTGGAGAGCGTCACGCTCGACGGCCGAGCGATAGAGTTCATCCACAATCCGGCGGTGGAAGGCACGCAACTTTCCCGTCGCGGCAACGACACGGTAGCGGTTGTGCTGCCAGAGGCGGCGCGAACCGGACAGAAGTTCACTCTGGAATTTGTCTACGGCGGGGAAGTGCTGGCCGAGGCGGGCACTGGATTGTTGTACGTGGGAGAGCGCGGAACGTGGTATCCAAATCGCGGGATGGAGATGGCGAACTTCGACCTGAAGTTCACGTATCCCGCGGGATGGACGCTGGTCGCGACCGGCAAGCCGCAGCCGGTTTCGCCCGAACTTGCGGTGAACACGAATGGGTTGCAGACCTCGCGCTGGGTTTCGGAACGGCCGATTCCAGTCGCGGGATTCAATTTGGGTAAGTACCAGGAGGTGACGGCGCAAGCGGGTGCCGTGAAAGTGGAAACCTATGCGACGCGCGGAGTCGAGCGAGACTTCCCCACCGCACCAATTGAGATAGTCGAGGCGAAGCCATCCGATCCTATGGAGCGGAGGCCGCAGGTGATTATGCCGTCGCGGCCGTCGCCCGCGCAAAATGAGGTTGCGGTGGCGGAATCCGCGGCGAGTGCCATTCAGTATTTTGCCGAGCGATTCGGACCATTCCCCTACAGCCAGCTGTCGCTCACGCAGATCCCGGGACGGGAAAGCCAAGGTTGGCCCGGTCTCATCTTTCTTTCGTCCTATGTATTTCTCACCGCGGAGCAGCGCCAGCAGCTTCATTACACGCCCGATCGCATTTTGCTGCAAGAAACGATTCCCGCGCACGAGACCGCGCACCAGTGGTGGGGAGATCTGATTACGTGGAAAAGCTATCGCGATCAGTGGTTTTCGGAGGGACTGGCAAACTATTGCGCGCTGATGATGCTGCAGGAAAAAAATCCCGCCGGATTTCGCCAGGTCATGGACATGTACCGGAGCGGCCTGATCGAGAAAAATAAAGATGGAATGGCTCCGCGCGAAGCGGGGCCAGTGACGCTGGGGACGCGGCTGCTGTCGTCGAAATTTCCACAAGGATACGAGGCGATCAGCTATGGGCGGGGAACGTGGCTGTTTCATATGCTGCGGATGATGATGAAGGATGCCGCCGCGCAGGCGGGAGCGCGCAATGCTGCCAGCCCGGCTGGAACGGACGAACCATTTCTCAGAGCGCTGCGACAAGTAAGGGAGCGTTATGAAGGGAAAGCGATCAGCACGCGTGAACTGCTGGCGGTCTTTGCCGAAAATCTACCCCCGTCTTTGCGCTACGAGGGGAAGAAATCTCTGGATTGGTTTTTGGACGGCTGGGTCAATGGGACATCGCTGCCGAAGCTGGATTTGAAAGCGGTGAAATTCATTCCCAAAGGCGCGGGCCTCACGGTCAGTGGAACGATTCTGCAAAAAGAAGCGCCGCAAGATCTGGTGACCTCAGTTCCGGTTTACGCGGTGACCACAGGGCGCCAGACTGTCCTGTTGGGGCGTGTCTTTGCCGACGGCGAGGAATCTTCTTTCCGGCTTACGGCGCCGGCCGGAGCCCACAAGATCCTGCTGGATCCGTACGGAACGATTCTGAGCAGCCCGAAATAAGAAGGTTCCGAATTGGCCTCGCCTTCCTGGTCGATTCCCAAAATGATTCTCGAAAACGGGCGCGCAGAAACGTGCGCGATTCGTCGTACTCGTAAAGCATTCATTCTCATGCATGGTGGCTGTGCGCCTGGCAGTTCGAGTGTGGTGATCGATCTGCTCAGAGGGAGGGTTGCAGGAGCGAGCCATGAATGACCTCTTACATATCGAGAAAGTGGCGGCCTGGGAAGATCGAGTGGAGACAGTTCTGCTGGTGGAAGACGAAAGCTTTGTAAGGAATGTGACGCGGGAAATTTTGCAGGCTGCGGGATACCGGGTCTTAACCACCGGCGATGGTGCAGCGGCCAAGCGGCTGTATGACGAATTCGGGCCCGAAGTCGATCTTCTCCTGACCGACATGATTTTGCCGGGGGAAAACGGAGGCGAGTTGGCGGAGAGGATACGGCAGCAGAATCCGGGGCTCAGAGTTCTGTTCGTTACCGGATACGCGGATCAGATTGTCGTTCTTAAGGATGCCGGCGAACAATATCTGTTGAAGCCTTTTTGCAGTGAAGTCTTGTTGGGGAAAGTTACCGAGTTAATGGATGAGCCCAGGGTGCAGCCTGAGCAGGGGGAATCGGTCATGCGCGCTTGTGTTGGCGCGTAGCTCGCAAAATTTGTGCGGGGATGTCGGCGAGCGGCACCACGCGACTGAGAATACCCAACTCGGCGCAGGCGCGGGGCATGCCATAATTGACGACACCGTCGCTGCTCTGCACGGCGAAGAATCCGGAGCCTTGAATGGCTACGTCGGTGGGCACGCCCGTGGCGCTGACGCTGCCTTGCGTGAACAGCGACGGCATCGACCCGACTTCTGTGCCCGCGCCTACCTGGATAGGATCACCGGAACCCGTGGTTCCGAGATTCTGATAGAAAAGGTCGCTGAACAGCACAGTGGTGTCTTTATAGCCGGTGGTGTTCTGGTTGGAGAGATTGTTGGCAATAGCCGACAGCGCGGTGGATTCGGCGGTCAGTCCGGAAAGTGGAATGGAGAAATTTGGCATTAGAAGACTCCTTGAATCTGATGATTGAGAATGGATGCTGCGGGAGTAGCGAAATTCGGGATCGCCGCCTGGGCTGCGGAAACTGCGGAAGAAACCATGGCA
>Ga0187805_10000458_pt1 | contig 13459 bp, 11 predicted proteins | sample NC_wetland_sal_i_6_FD_132965 | JGI IMG/M metagenome (GOLD analysis project Ga0187805, IMG submission 132965) | Wetland sediment microbial communities from Neuse River Estuary, North Carolina, USA - Control_5 | ecosystem: Environmental > Aquatic > Freshwater > Wetlands > Sediment | place: USA...
AGCGCGATCTTGACCACGGCCATGCGTTCGTCCTGGTCTTGCAGTTTCTCCAGCGTGATGAGGCCGGAATGGAGCCCGTCTTCCAGATCATGCACCGAGTAGGCGACGTCATCGGCCCAGTCCATGACCTGCGCCTCCAGGCACGAGCGCTCGGGCGGCGCGCCCTCGCGGATCCACCTGAAAGCGTCCGCGTCGTCTCCGTAGGCACCGTACTTGCCCGAAACACTGGCCGCCTCGCCCGGTCCGAGCCACGGGTACTTCAGCGTGGCGTCCAGAGTCGCCCTGGTGAGGTTCAGGCCGGCCCCGGGCACCTTCGCCTCGAGGCGCGTGATCAGCCGCAGGCTCTGAGCGTTCCCTTCAAAGCCCCCGCACCCGGCGGCAAGCTGAGCCAGCGCCGCCTCGCCGTTGTGGCCGAACGGCGGATGGCCGAGATCGTGCGCAAGGCAGGCGGCGTCGACCAGGTCGGGATCGCAGCCGAGCGCGGCACCCAGCTCGCGCCCGATCTGCGCGCACTCCAGCGAGTGAGTGAGCCGGGTGCGCGGGAAATCGCCGGAGCCGACGGCCACGACCTGCGTCTTGGCCGCGAGCCTGCGCAGCGCGGCGCTGTGCAGCACCCGGGCGCGGTCCCGTACGAACGGGCCGCGCGCAGGCAGGCCGATGGCGCCAGGTGGGCCGGCCGAGGTGAGCTTCGCCGGCTCGCCCGCCCACCGGGCCGTGGCCTGGCGGTCGTAGCCGCGAGGCAACGCCGGGCCACCACCGGCGGCGAGTACCGGCTCGGCGGCGCTGGTGCCCGGAGCCCCCTGCGGGGTCACCTGCTGTCGCTGCCTCCGGTGGTCTCCTGTACCGAGGCCCGACCGGCCTCCAGCCGCGCCACCGGCACTCGGAACGGCGAGCAGGACACGTAGTCGAGACCCGCGGAATGGAAGAAGTGCACCGAGTCGGGGTCGCCTCCGTGCTCGCCGCAGACGCCGATCTTCAGGTCCGGGCGCGTCGCGCGGCCCTCCTCAACCGCTATCCGCACCATCCGGCCGATGCCGTCCGGGTCCAGCGTCTCGAACGGCGAGACGCCGAACACGCCGAGTTCGATGTACCGGCTGAAGAATGAGCCCTCGACGTCGTCGCGCGAGAAGCCCCAGCCCATCTGGGTGAGGTCGTTGGTGCCGAACGAGAAGAACTCGGCCGCCTGCGCGATCTGGCCGGCCGTCAGCGCCGCCCGCGGGACCTCGATCATCGTGCCGATCAGCGTATGCACGCTGGTCCCGGTCTCCTCGGCGACCTGCGCCAGCACCTTCTCAGCCTCCTCGCGCGCGGCTTCCAGTTCCTGGATCGCGGCGACCAGCGGGATCATGATCTCCGGCCTGGGGTTGCCCCCAGCCTTGACCCGGTCGGCCGCCGCGTGCGCGATCGCTCGCACTTGCATCTGGTACAGGCCGGGAACCACCAGGCCGAGGCGGACGCCGCGCAGGCCGAGCATCGGGTTCTGCTCGTGCAGCCGCCGCACCGCCTCCAGCAGCTTGCGGTCCTGCTCGGTTGCGTTGTCACCGGCGAGCGCGATCTTGACCGACAGCTCGGTCAGGTCGGGCAGGAACTCGTGCAGCGGCGGGTCGAGCAGCCGGATGGTCGTCGGCAAGCCGTCCATGGCCTCGAAGATCTCGACGAAGTCGCCGCGCTGCAGCGGTTCGAGCGCGTCCAGCGCGGCCACCCGCGTGGCGTCGTCGTCGGCCAGGATCAGCCGCTCCACCAGCTGCCGCCGTTCGCCGAGGAACATGTGCTCCGTCCGGCACAGGCCGATGCCCTGGGCGCCGAACCGCACCGCCCTGGCGGAGTCCTCGCCGGTGTCGGCGTTGGCGCGCACGCCGAGGCGACGGCACGCGTCAGCGTGCCTCATCAGCCGGTGCACGGCGGCGACGAGCTCGTCCGACGCCGGGTCCAGGCTGCCCTCGAAGTACTCGACCACCGGCGAAGCCACCACCGGGACCTCGCCGAGGTAGACCGTGCCGGAGGTGCCGTCGATGGAGATCACGTCACCTTCGCGCACCGTGACCCCGCTGGCGGCGGTGAACTTCCGGCCGGCCAGGTCCACCTCGAGTTCCTCCGCCCCGCAGACGCAGGTCTTGCCCATACCCCGGGCGACGACTGCGGCGTGGCTGGTCTTGCCGCCGCGGCTGGTCAGGATGCCCCGGGCGGCGATCATGCCGTGCAGGTCGTCGGGGTTGGTCTCGCGCCTGACCAGGATTACGTGCTCGCCGCGGTCCGCCCACTCCACCGCCGTGCCCGAGTCGAAGACTGCCTTGCCGACCGCCGCGCCGGGCGACGCGCTAATGCCCGTGGTGATCTTGGTGACGTCCGACCCTGCGTCGAATCTCGGGAACATCAGCTGCGCGAGCTGGCTGCCGGTCACCCTGGTCAGCGCCTCGTCCTCGTTGATCAGGCCCTGGTCGACGAGCTGGGTGGCGATCCGGAACGCGGCCGCCGCAGTGCGCTTGCCGACCCGGGTCTGCAGCATCCACAGCTTGCCGCGCTCAACGGTGAACTCGATGTCACACAGGTCCTTGTAGTGGTGCTCGAGCTTGGCCATGATGTCCATCAGCTCGGCGTAGGACTGGGGGTCGATGCGCTCGAGGTCCTGCAGCGGGACGGTGTTGCGGATGCCGGCCACGACGTCCTCGCCCTGCGCGTTCTGCAGGTAGTCGCCGTACACGCCCTGCTGCCCGCTGCCAGGGTCGCGGGTGAAGGCAACGCCGGTGCCAGAATCCTGGCCCAGGTTGCCAAAGACCATCGCGACGATGTTGACCGCCGTGCCAAGGTCGGCCGGGATGCGCTCCTGCCGCCGGTACAGGATCGCGCGGTCAGCGTTCCATGAATTGAACACCGCCTCGATGGCCATGTTCATTTGCTCGCGCGGATCTTGCGGGAAATCGCGGCCGGCATTCGCCCTGACGATGCCCTTAAACGTCTCGACCAGCGCCTGCAGGTCAGCGGCGTCCAGATCAAGGTCATTCCCGGTGCCCTTGGCCTGCTTGGCGGCGTCCAGCGCGTGCTCGAACTCGTGGCCCTCAATGTCCAGCACGGTCTTGCCGAACATCTGGATCAGCCGCCGGTAGGCGTCCCACGCGAACCTCTCGTTACCGGACTGCTTAGCCAGGCCGTGCACCGACTCGTCAGACAGGCCGATGTTCAGCACCGTCTCCATCATGCCGGGCATCGAGAACTTGGCTCCGGATCTGACGCTGACCAACAGCGGGTCCGCATGGTCGCCGAGCTTGCGGGCCATCTTCTGCTCGAGCTCGGCCAGGTGCTCGGAAACCTCGGCGGTGAGGGTCTCCGGCACGGATCCGTGCTGGAGGTAGTAGCGGCAGGCGTCGGTGGTAATGATGAAACCGGGGGGAACGGGGAGGCCCAGGTTGGTCATCTCGGCCAGGTTGGCACCCTTGCCACCCAGCAGGTCTTTCATGTCCTTATTGCCCTCGGTGAAGTCATAGACGAGCTTCGGCACTGCTCAGCGCTCCTCGGATTGCGGCCTGGCGGCCTGGTATCCCGGCCCAGCGGTGATACCGGCCAGCGGTCCTGACTGCGAGCCTATCGACCAGCGCGGCTGGCCGCGGCAGAGGCTTCCGTCCTTACCTGCGCACCGGCTAGTCACCCCCGCAGCGACCCCACACAATGGCAGCCATGACGCAGAGCACGGTCATCGGACTGCTGAACCCCGGCGAGATGGGCGCGGCCGTCGGGCGCTGCCTGACCGACCGCGGGCACACGGTGCTGTGGGCCTCCGACGGCCGCAGCCTGGAGACGGCGGCGCGGGCCAGGGCGGCGGGTCTCGTCGACGCGGAGACGCTGCCGACGCTGACGGCGCGGGCGAACCTGATCATCTCGGTCTGCCCGCCGCACGCCGCGCTCGACGTCGCGGCGTCCGTGCAGGGCTTCACCGGCCTGTACCTGGACGCCAACGCAATCGCCCCCGGCACCGCCGCGCAGGTCGCACGCCTCATCACGAGCGGCGGCGGCCGGTACGTCGACGGCGGCATCGTCGGCAGTCCGCCGGTGCCGCCGGGCGGCGCCACCCGGCTCTACCTGTCCGGCGAGGGTGCCGCCGAGATCCGTGACCTGTTCGCCGGCACGGCAGTGGAGCCGCGGATAATCGACGAGCCAGGCTTCGCCGCCTCCGCCGTGAAGATGGCCTACGCAGCGTGGACGAAGGGCACTGTGGCGCTGCTCCTGAGCATTCGCGCGCTGGCTCGGGCCGAGGGCGTCGAGGACGTGCTGCTGGCCGAGTGGGCGATGTCGCAGCCGCAACTCAGCGCGCAGTCCGCGCGAGCGGCGGTCGCCGCGGCCACCAAGGGCTGGCGCTGGGTCGGCGAGATGGAAGAGATCGCGCGCTGCATGGTCGCGGCGGCGCTGCCGGACGGATTCCATCAGGCCGCGGCCGAGATCTTCCGGCGCAGCCCCCGGCTGGCTGACTCACGGCCTGGGGACCAGGTGACGGACGCTGTCCTCACGTCGCTGACCGCCGGCCATCCGGGCATCACTCAGGTCCCGCGCTCGACATAGCTGGTCTGCCAGGTCAGGACGGGTCAGCACCCGGCGAGGCGCTCCGATAGGTAGGGAACGAGGCTGTCGATGCCGATCCGGTCCTGCCGCATCGAGTCGCGCTCGCGCACCGTGACCGCCTGGTCGTTGAGCGAGTCGAAGTCCACCGTGACGCAGTACGGCGTGCCGATCTCGTCCTGACGGCGGTAGCGGCGGCCGATCGCGCTGGCGTCGTCGAATTCGCAGTTCCAGTGCTGGCGCAGCTCGGCTGCTATGTCCCTGGCCTTAGGCGACAGGTCGGCGTTCCGGGACAGCGGCAGCACGGCGACCTTGACCGGCGCGAGCCGCGGGTCCAGCCGCAGCACCGTGCGCTTCTCCAGCTTGCCCTGCGCGTCCGGCGCCTCGTCCTCGGCGTACGCCTCGAGCAGGAACGCCAGCAGCGACCGGTCGACCCCGACCGCGGGCTCGATCACGTACGGGATGTAGCGCTCACCCGAGTCCGGATCGAGATACGACATGTCCTGCCCGGACGCCTTGCCGTGCACGCTGAGGTCATAGTCGGTGCGGTTCGCCAGCCCCTCAAGCTCGCCCCACTCGCTGCCGGGGAAGTCGAACCGGTATTCCAGGTCGACCGTCCGCTTGGAGTAGAACGAGCGCTTGGAGTCCGGGTGCTCGTACCGGCGGGTGTTCTCCTTGCTCAGGCCGAGGTCGAGAAACCAGGTCTCCCTGGCGTTGATCCAGTACTCGTGCCACTCTTCGTCGGTGCCGGGCTTGACGAAGAACTCCATCTCCATCTGCTCGAACTCGCGGGTGCGGAAGATGAAGTTCCCCGGCGTGATCTCGTTCCGGAACGACTTGCCGATCTGGCCGATGCCGAACGGGATCTTCCGGCGCGAGGTCTGCAGGACGTTCTTGTAATTGATGAAGATGCCCTGGGCGGTCTCCGGCCGCAGATACGCGAGCCCGGAGTCGTCCTCGGTGGCGCCCAGGAACGTGCGCAGCATCCCGTTGAAGTGGCGCGGCTCGGTGAACTCGCCCTTCGTCCCGCAGTGCGGGCAGGACAGGTCGGCCAGTCCGTGCTCGGGCGCGTGCCCGTGCTTTTCCTCGTAGGCCTCGATGAGATGATCGGCGCGGAACCGGAAGTGGCAGGACTGGCACTCGGTCAGCGGGTCGGTGAACTGAGTCACGTGGCCGCTGGCGTGCCAGACCTCAGGCGCCAGGATGACGCTGGAGTCGATTCCGACGATGTCGTCGCGAGCCTGGACCGTCGAGCGCCACCACTGGCGCTTGATGTTGTTCTTGATCTCAACGCCCAGCGGTCCGTAGTCCCAGGCGGCGCGCAGGCCGCCATAGATCTCGCTGGACGGGTACACGATGCCCCGCCGCTTGGACAGACTGACAATGGTCTCGATGCGGTCATTGCGTCGTGCCATCTGTATCTCCATCCGGCTGGCGGTCGGTGGCCTCGCTGTGACGTGCGCAAACCCGTGAGTCGCGCGGCGGTGTGATCAGCTTATCGGCTGCCCGGCGGCCTCGTCGCGCGAGATAGTCCCCGAGGGCCGCACCCTCTCGGAGCCTGCCCCGCCGCCGATCCGCGGGCGGTTCGGAGGCGGCTAGGCACCGATCCGCGGGCGGTTCGGGGGCGGCTCGGGTGCGGCTCGGCCGACGGTAGCCTGGCAGTTACCGTCACCGACCGTAGCGGACGAGGACTAGCAGGCCAGCGGGCTGGCCATGGAGACCGAGGCGTGAGCACCAACCGTCCAGGCAGGCAGCGCGTCCGGCCGCTGCCCAAGGGCAGCACGCTGTTCACTCCGGACGCGCCGGCGTCTCGCCGGGCGATCGAGCGTCGCAGCGCCGGACCGCTGATGTACCTCTATCAGTTGCCGCGCTGGCTGGCGTCAGCGGTCATGGTGATCCTCCTGGTCGTGGGCCTGGCCGTAAAAGGCCCGGTCGGGGCCGTTGCACTGTGCGCCGTCGCGGCGGTCCTCGGCTGGCTGGCCGCCGTCTCGTGGCCACGACTGGCGGCCAGCGGCCGGGCCGGGCGGGTGCTCGCCATCCTCGTCGTGCTCGTCATTGCCGGCTATCAGGCCACGCGCTAGCGTCCTTCCCTGCCCTGACCGCAGTCCGTTCCGTCCGGCTACGCCGTGGCACCGGCACTTCCTGACGCTTGTCGTTGCTAGCCGGGGGCTATTTATGCGTTTTGTCCAACTGAAAGTGTTAGGAAGTCCAGGAATAGCCGGGATGTAGGTTTGGCGCCGTGAGCGCCGACGACCAGACAGCCGATGTTGTGATTGCCGGCGCCGGTCCTACCGGGCTCATGCTGGCCATCGAGATGTGCCTGGCTGGCGTCCGGCCCGTCGTGATCGAGCGGCTGCCCGAGATCAGCGAGATCCCCAAGGGCAACGGCTTGGTCGGCCTCATCGTGTCCGTGCTGGACTACCGTGGCCTGCTCGCGCCGCTCCGCGCGGATGCGACCTACGCCGGGCCGACGCCCGCCTTCTTCTTCGGCCCGCTCAGCCTGGACTTCTGCCGCCTCGACGCAAGCCCGCTCCAGGTGCTCGCGCTGCCGCAACGCCAGCTCGAGCGACGACTCGCCGAGCGCCTCAGCGAGCTCGGCGGCGGGGTAAGCCGCGGCCACGAGCTGACCGGGCTGTCCCGGCGCGACGGTGGCGTCAGCGTCGAGGTGCGCGGGCCGGCGGGTGACTACCAGCTGCGTACCAGGTACCTGGTGGGCTGCGACGGCGCGCACAGCCAGGTCCGAAAGCTCGCCGGGATCGGGTTCCCGGGCGTTACTTCACCGACCATCGCCAGGATCGGCCGGGTCCTGCTGCCACCGAGCGTGATCGTTCCCGGCACGGGCGAGGTCGATGTGCCCCGCGCCGGCCGCCTACCGGTCATGCAGCCCGTCCGCACGCCGCGTGGCATGTACACGCTGGCTCCGCTGACGATGCTGGACAAGAGCGCTCCGCCCGGCGTCTATATCGTCTCCACCCACGAGGAGGACCCGGACGCCGAGCTGACTACGCCGATGTCGGTGGCCGAACTCCAGTCCAGCTTCAGCCGCGTGCTCGGCGCGGACCTGCCGATGAGCGAGCCGCTCTGGCTGACCCGTCTGGTCGGCAATAGCCGTCAAGCCGAGCGGTACCGCGACGGCTCGATCCTGCTCGCGGGTGACGCCGCGCACGTCTTCGGGCTCGGCGGCTCGCTCAACGTCGGCCTCCTCGATGCGCTGAACCTCGGCTGGAAGCTGGCAGCCGAGGTACGCGGCGGCGCACCGGATGGGCTGCTGGACAGCTACCACACCGAGCGGCACGCGGCCGCGCTGCGGACACTGCTGCAGACCAGGGCACGGCGCGCGCTGTCAGCCGACGACGAATACGCGCGAGCCGCACGCGAGCTGGTCGGCGAGCTACTGCAGTACCGCGAGCCGCTGCGGCACCTCGGTGAGCTGATCGCAGGCTCGGACGTCCGGTATGACATGACGCCCGACGGGGCAGCCGGGCCCGCCGAGTCGGCCAGCGGAACGGACCGCCAGCCGCACCCGCTCACCGGGCGGCTAGCGCCAGACCTGAGCCTGGCGATTGCAGGCGGCAGCATGACCAGGGTGGCCGAGCTGATGCGCCCGGCCCGGCCGGTGCTGCTGGACTTCAGCGACGCCGGCCGGGTCGGTGCCGCGGCCGAGCGCTGGGCCGGCCTCGTTTCCATCCTGGGTGTCACCTCGCTGGCCGGGACGGCGCCGGCGGACGGGCTGCTGATCCGGCCGGACGGCTACGTGGCGTGGGCCGCCGGACCGGGGTCGGCAGAACCGGCGGCGGGCCTGACTGACGCGCTGCGCACCTGGTGCGGCGCGCCCGCCCGGGCCTAATTCGCCCCGGGCGGCTGGGCCCGGGCGGATCCTCTCCGTCGCGGTGCTGCTGGCCCTGCCTTGCATGCAGGTCGATGGCGCAGGACCTGCTAGTCGCTGCGCTCGAACCGGCTGACGACGATCAGCCCTGCGACGAAGACCGCGACCATCGCCAGCAATACCGCCAGCTCCGCGGTACTGAGGCTGGCGTTGCTGCCAGGCGTCAGATCCAGCAGGATGCGCCGGATCACCGCGATCAGCCCTACCACGATGAACGGCTGCGCCACGAGGCGGTGCGCGCGCAGCGACAGCACGACCGTGTGCACGATCTCCACCAAGATCAGTACCAGCAGAACCTGGTCCAGCAGCCTCTCCGCGGCGGCGGAGACGTGCCCATAGGCACCGTCAGCGAAGTCCACGATCCCGGCGATCAGCAACACCACGGCGAGCGCTATGAGCAGCACTCCGACCGTCACAGCGATCACGTCCTGGGCGTGCTCGAGCCCGGAGATCCACCGGCGGACCGTGGTGAGTCCGGTCCGGCGCAGGAGCCGCGCAGACGGATACGTCCCGACTTCGGGCTCGGTACCAGCAGCTGACGTCTGGTCCTTGTCACCTGGTGCTGATATGCCAGTCATCAGCACATTGTCGTCCTGCCAGGCCCGTCATGCAGCCAAGGTCAAGGCCGAAATGGCGGCTGGCTGGTAGCGGCACGCCGGATCCTCGCCTAGCGCATCCCCGGTCATGGCGTAAGCGCGGGCCCGGGAACCGCCGCACAGGTCGGCGAACTCACACCGGCCGCAGCGCCCGGTGAAGCGCGCAGCCGGGATCGCCCGCAGCAGCGGGGCGTCCCGGTAGAGCGTGCGGAGCGGCTGGTCACGGACGTTGCCCAGGCCCACGGGCAGGAACCCAGCCGGGTATACGTCCCCGTCGTGGGCCACGAAAAGGATGCCCTTCGCGTCGCGGGTCGGCGCGGTATGCGCGCTCGGCGTCGAGCGCTGCGGGCCAAGTACGCTGCGCAGCCGACCGCTCAGCGCGCAGTACAGCGGGGTCGCCGGGGCAGTCCGGTTACAGTCCGTCCGGGCCGGGATCCAGCGGAGCTGGGATCGGGTTGGGCAGCGCGCCGCCGTAGCGCCGGTCGCGGCTGGCGAAAATCTCGCAGGCGTGCCACAGGTGCCTGCGGTCGAAGTCGGGGAACAGCGTGTCGAGGAACACCATCTCGGCATACGCCGACTGCCAGAGCAAGAAGTTCGAGAATCGCTGCTCCCCCGACGAGCGGATGAACAGGTCCACGTCCGGGATCTCCGGCTCGTCCAGATAACGCCGCAGCACCTTCTCGCTGACCTTCTCCGGATCGAGCCGTCCGGCCGCCACGTCGAAGGCAAGCGCCTTCGCCGCGTCGGCGATCTCCGCCTGCCCGCCGTAGTTCACGCAGAACTGCAGGGTCAGCACGTCGTTGCCGACGGTCATCCGCTCGGCGTCCTCGAGCTCGGAGATCACGCTGCGCCACAGCCGCTGCCGCCGGCCGGCCCAGCGGATCCGGACACCCATGGAGTTCAGCTGGTCCCGGCGGCGGCGGATCACGTCCCGGTTGAACCCCATCAGAAACCGGACTTCCTCCGGCGAGCGGCGCCAGTTCTCGGTCGAGAACGCGTAGGCCGACAGGTACGGGATGCCCAGCTCGATCGCGCCCATGATCACGTCGAACAGCGCGGACTCGCCAGCCTTGTGGCCTTCGGTCCGCGGCAGCCCGCGCTTCTTGGCCCACCTGCCGTTGCCGTCCATCACCAGGGCGACGTGCCGCGGGATGAACTCGCCGGGGATCTTCGGCGGCCGCGCCCCCTCCGGGTGCGGATATGGCGGCGCGGGTTGGCGGTTCATCGGCTAGGCGTCCTGTTACTTTCGCGACGGCGCTTGACCAGTCACGCGTGCTCCACGTGCTTCAGTGACCTGATCGAGTGCTCCAGATGCCACTGCAGGTAGGCAGCGGTCAGGCCGCTGCACTCTACCCGGTGCCTGCGCTCGCTGGCGTCGGCCACCGCCCAGTCCCCGCGCAACAGCGCGGCCATCAGCGCCATGGTCGCCGCCGATGGGGTCGCCGAACCAGGGACCCGGCAGTTCTGGCAGGTCAGGCCGCCCGAGGCCAGGCCGAAGGCACGCAGCCCGCCGGAGGCCATTGCCTCCGCGGCCGTGGTGCCGCAGACCGCGCACTCGTCCAGCGCCGGGGCGTATCCGGCCACCGCCAGCGACCGCAGCAGGAACGCGTCCAGCACCAGCCGTGGCTCGTGCTCGCTGTCGCCGAGCGTCCGCAGCCCGCCGACCAGCAGCAGGAACTGACGCAGCGACGGCTCTTTTTCCACCGGGGTCAGCTTCTCGGCCGTCTCGAGCATGGCCGTCCCGGCGGTGTACCTGGGGTAGTCACCCACGAACTGTTCCCCGTACGGCCGCAGCGTCTCGGCCTGCGTGATCACGTCCAGCGATCGGCCGGCATACAGCAGCAGATCGACATGGGTGAACGGCTCGAGCCGGCCGCCGAACCGCGACTTGGTACGCCGCACGCCCTTGGCGACAGCCCTGATCCGACCCGATTTGCGCCCGAGCACCGTGACGATGCGGTCGGCCTCGCCCAGCTTGTGGGTGCGCAGCACGACGCCGTCGTCACGATAGGTACCCACTCCCCCATTATCGGCCGCTCGCCGCCACGCCGTCGTGTCGACGCGACGGAGGGAAATCATCAGGGAACGCGGGTGGCGTTGCCGCGCGGCCAAGCGCAAATTCGGTTGCGGCACCGGGTTGGCCAGTATTAGCTGGCGGCCGTGCGCATCGAGCAATACGACCCGAAGACCGACGAGCACGGGCTGCGCGCCTGTCACGAGATGATCGTCTCGGCCCAGCCAGCGGATGACCCGAACGCCCCGCCGCCCTCGCTCAGCATGCTCCGCGGCTGGCTCGCGCATGGCTTCCCGGACGAGCCACCGCAGTGCTGGCTCGCGAGCGCGGACTCCGGCGCGCCGCTCGGCTGCTACGCCCTGGAACTGCCGCAGCGGGAGAACCGCCAGAACGGGTTCATCAACCTCCTTGTCGGCATCGGCTTTCGGCGGCGCGGAATCGGGACGGCACTGCTGGCACACGCCACTCGTCAGGCCGAAGTGGCCGCGCGCACGCTGCTGATGAGCGACGCGCGGGTCGGCGCGCCAGGACCAGCCTTCGCTGCTGCGGTCGGCGCGAAGGCCGGCTTGCAGGACGCGCGGCGCATCCTCGACGTGGGGTCGGATCTGCACGCCCGGCTGCCGGGCCTGCGGGCACAGGCGGAGCCGCATACGGCTGGTTACTCGCTGCGCCGGTGGATAGGCCCGACGCCGGATGACCTCGTGGCCAGCGCGTGCGCCCTGAACGCCGCGATGGCGGACGCCCCGCACAGTGAGAGTTATGAGCCGATCAACTGGGATGTAAATCGGCTGCGGGCCGCCGAGCAGCGGTCGGTCGTCCAGGGCGTTCGTGACTACTCGGTCGCGGCCATCGAGGACCGCACCGGCGAGATGGCGGCGCTGACCCAGGTCGACGTGGACCCGGCAGGGGCGCCAGGTTGGGCGTACCAGCAACTCACCGCCGTAACTCGACCGCACCGCGGGCACCGCCTCGGCATACTGCTCAAGGTCGCGATGCTGGAGTGGGTCGCGACCGCCGAGCCGCAGATCCGGCACATCGTGACGTTCAACGCGGTCCCGAACCAGTACATGATCGCGGTCAACGAGGCGCTCGGCCATCGGGTGAGCGACCTTTTCCAGTCCTTCGAGCTGCCGGTCGAGGCCGCGCTCAAGCTGTCCGCCGCGGTCTAGACCAGTCGGCGCGGCTGGTAAATCCGTTGCTGCCGCTGTCCTGGCGGTATTAGATGCCGGGGTGAAGATGGAGCGGTTTGACGGGCTGGCCGAGCCCGAGCGGCTGCGCGACTGCTTTGAGATCGTGCGGGCGTGCGTTCCGGTGGACGAGCCAGGCATGCCGCCCTGGTCGTTCGGTTCTTTCACCACCAAGTGGGCGCACGGCTGGAGTACCGATCCGCGTGAGACCTGGCTTGGCTTCGATGCCGCGGGTCAGCCGGCCGGCTGCTACCTGCTGACACTGCCAGTCAGCGATAACACCTCGATCGGTCAGGTCGTCCTGCGGGTGCCGCCGGATCGGCGGCGCGCCGGGACCGGGACCGCGCTGCTGCGCCACTGCGCCGAGCGGGCGCGGCTGGCCGACCGGACCCGGCTGCGCGCCGAGGCGTGGGACGGGTCGGCGGGCGCTGCGTTCGCAGCCGCGGCCGGAGCGAGCGCAGGCATTCCCGAGGTGATGAGGGTTCTGCGCCTCGACGACACCAATCGTGACAAGGTACCGGGTCTGCGCCGGGAGGCAGCGGCACACGCACACGATTACTCGCTGCTGTCGTGGGCTGGGCTGACTCCCGAGGAGCACCTCCAGCAGGTCGCGCTCGTCCACGCGGCCATGGCTGACGCGCCGCGGGATGCGGACGTCGAGGAGTCGGTGTGGGACGCCGACCGGATCAGGCGAATCGAACAGCTGATGACCGCGCAGGGAAATGTGCCCTACACGGTGGCCGCCCGGCACGAGCCGACCGGCGAGATCGCCGCCGTGACCACGGTTCTTATTGATTCGGACATACCCGGCTGGGGCTTCCAGCAGCTCACGGCGGTGCTCGCGAATCACCGCGGCCACCGGCTCGGCCTGCTGGTCAAGGCCCGCATGCTGGAGCTGCTGGGGGAGGCCGAGCCCGACGTCGGCCAGATCCTGACCGGCAACGCCGGGTCTAACGATCACATGATCGCCATCAACGCCCGGCTAGGGTTTGAGGTGAGCCGCGTTGGCAGGGCCTGGGAGCTCGACCTCGCTCGGTTCGCCGAGCAGGAGTCGCACTTGTCCGGGGGGACGACCCCCCGGATCCACCGCTGGTGCTAGTCGCCGAAGCCAAGCCGGCGCAGCTGGCGCGGGTCGCGCTGCCAGTCCCTGGCCACCTTGATCCGCAGGTCGAGATAGACGCGGCTGCCGAGCAGCGCCTCGATGTGCTGGCGCGCCGTGGTGCCGACC
>Ga0187805_10000459_pt1 | contig 13450 bp, 12 predicted proteins | sample NC_wetland_sal_i_6_FD_132965 | JGI IMG/M metagenome (GOLD analysis project Ga0187805, IMG submission 132965) | Wetland sediment microbial communities from Neuse River Estuary, North Carolina, USA - Control_5 | ecosystem: Environmental > Aquatic > Freshwater > Wetlands > Sediment | place: USA...
CAGATGGGCGCTGTAACTTGGCCATTTCCGAAGAGTGGCTGGGAATTGGTGGAAGGATCGATCTGAAAGGCGCGGGTGAAGCGGCCAGAAAGCTGATCCTTCTCGGAAATTCTATAATCGATCTTAACATCTCCCTGATCGCTGTTGTAGGCCGTGGATGTTTCCTGAAGGGCGTTATTCGTCAAATTATTGTTAATGGTCTTAGGATAAAGTGAGGACGCAAAGAGAGCGGCCGCGACTGGGCTGATCATGCTGGGCGGGATGATGTTGCCCGGGAAAGGCGCCCGTGTTGTGGCGGCTACGCAGGCAGTGCCATTTTGCCCCGTGGTGCCCTGACAGGGGTTGTAGAGCTGAATCGGGGTGGCGGCGCTTAAAAGTGCTCCAAAATTGCCTCCTTGTTCGGCAGGGGTGAATACGGAGATGAAACTTCCCGCGGGCGGGTGGTCAAATCGCTGTCCCTGGTAGTCGACAAAAAAGAAAAGCTTATTCTTTATGACTGGACCACCGAGGGTCCCTCCATACATGTTCCAACGCAGAGGCGCGCGCGGAATTGCCGGCGCGCTCGGATTAATCTTGTTTTCCCATTGATTGGCATTCAGGACGTCATTCCGGAAAAATTCCCAGACATCGCCGTGAAAACCGTTTGTGCCGGACTTGAGGGTCACGCTCACGATTCCCCCCATGAAATTCCCGAATTCCGCGGAGGCGTTATTGCTGATGAGATTGAATTCTTCAATCGCGTCCGGCGAGGGGGTGTAGCCGAGAAGGTTGTCCGACACCTCGTTGTTATCCATACCGTCGAGGAGGAAGTTGTTGGCCTGCTCGCGATTGCCATTGATAAATGGGCGTGCGCCGCTGTTCACGTTGTCCCCGTTATTAAAACTACTGGGATCGGGGTGGACGGCGCCGGGCGAGAGCAGAGTCAATTCGACGTAATTGCGAGTGGCGAGAGGCAGCGCAACGTTGGTGTTGGCATCGATAATGGTATCGACCTGCGTGGACTCGGTCTTCAGTATGGGCGCTGCGCCGCTTACTTCAACGGTCTGGCTGACCTGACCGACCTTTAATACGGCATCGAAAGGGGCACTCTGGTTGAGCACCAGGGTGAAGGCAGGATAGACAGTGGTTTGAAACCCCTGCTTTTCAACACGCAATTCATAGTTGCCAACGGGCAGTTGTGAAATGCGATAGAGCCCGCCGTCGTTCGTGACGGCGGTGTAGGTGATACCGCGTTCCACGGACTTGGCGGTCACAGTAGCACCAACAATCGCCGCTCCGCTTGGATCTGTAACGGTGCCGTAGATCGAAGCGGTGACATCCTGAGCCCACGCCGCATTCGCGCCGGACAAAAGCGCCAGCAGCGCCACGCACAAAATACTCAACCCCACAAATTGCAGTTTTTTCATATTAATTCCTCCAAAGCGAGATTCCGGCCATTCATTTATCCCGCCGCAACTGTCGAAATCTTCCACACAACAACCAGCACCCCTGAACCACTATATGGCCGATGCCGGATAGCTATATAGCACGCTTTTTAGCTTGTCAAGCGAAAAGTAATGATTTATAAGGAAAGTGGATGTGGGCATGTATAGCGGTCGGTCGAGGTGATGTATAGCAGTGATGGTGCGTGCTCTATATCACTGGAGTGGTGTCCCGTGAAGCCCGATGAGCGCTTTGCGGGGCTCTCCCGCCGTGGGTTCTCGGCGCCTTCGGACGGGGACAGGAATCGGCGGCGCGCCGCCAAACTAACATGCGAAGATTCATCCCGGAACGACGCTTGCCGGTTTTTTCATACTCCAGATGCTGCGAGGTCGTGCTGATTCGTTATAGGCTGTTTGCAAATCACGGGAGCGAGAATGCCTCCGAAAATTCGAAGTAATGGGCTGCCCGCCTACCAAAGAATTCAAGGCACGATCCGCAAGCGGATCGACGCCGGGGATTTACGCACGGGAGACGCCGTGCCGTCCGAGCGCGACCTGGCGAAGATCCATCAAGTGAGCTTGATGACCGCGCGTCACGCGCTCGCATCGCTCGAGCGCGAGGGCGTCGTCGAGCGCCGCCGGGGAATTGGCACGTTTGTTTCGGCGCCGAAGATTCATTTCAACAAGCTGATGAGCTACACGGAACAAATGGCCAGCCGGAGCATGACGGCAGGTTCCAAGGTACTTTTCGCAAAAATTATTGATGACGAGCAAGAGGCCAATGCGCGGCTTTCTCTCTCTCCCAAGAGCGGCGTCATCAAGCTCGAGCGCCTTCGTCATGCCGCCGGAGAACCCTTTGCTTTGGAAACTTGCTATCTTTCCGCGGTCCAATTCTCCGGATTGCTTTCCGCTCCGCTGCAAAGGGAATCGTTGTTCGGCATCCTGGAACGCGACTTCAAAATTGAAATCGGATACTCCGACGAAGAAGTAGATGCCACTGCGGCCGATGCCCGCACGGCCGATTTGCTGGATGTGCCGCGCCGCGAGCCGCTACTGCGAATCCGGCAGGTAATCTTCTCGACGAACGGCAAAGCGGTACTTTACGTTCTTGGCTTCTACCGGTCCGACCGCCACAATCTAGTGATACGCCGGTTCCGGTGAAACAGAATTTCGAGGGATGCGGGAAACGGCTGTCGTATTAGCTTACTTTTGCGCGACCATGAGCAGAGTGGAACATCACCTCGACCGCAATACTAAGCTTCGGTACTGACTGGGCGGCCGAAAGGACGAAATGATTCTCGCTGGCGATATTGGCGGCACCAAATGTAATCTCGCCGTGTTTGAAGAGCGCGGCCCGTCGTTGCGTCTTGCTTTCCAGCGCCGCTACGCGACCCATGAATTTGCCAGCCTCGAGAAATTACTGGAAAGGTTCTTCCGCGAGTGCGAAGCAGAAACCGGTGACCGTCCCGAAACCAAAATAGCCGCAGCGGGCTTCGGAGTTGCTGGAGCGGTGGTGGATGGCCGGCTGGTGGCGAACAATATTCCTTGGGACCTCACTGCTTCCGCGCTGGCCTCTAACTTGAACCTGGGACGCGAGCAATTGAGTCTGATCAACGATCTGGTTGCCACGGCCTATGGCCTGCCGCATCTGGCTCCACAAGATTTTCTCGTTCTGAACAAAGGGGCCGCGCAGTTTCACGGGAACCAAGCATTGATTGCCGCAGGCACGGGGCTTGGTCAAGCCATGATCTTTTGGGATGGCCACCAGCATCGGGCCTCACCTTCGGAAGGCGGCGCGGCTGATTTTGCGCCGAGGACCGAGCGCGAAATTCAACTTCTGCAATTTCTGAAGCGGCGGATGGAGCGAGTTTCTTGCGAAGAGATATTTTCCGGTCGCGGCTTCCGAAAGTTGCACGAGTTTCTCGATCCAGGGGTGATTCACCCTACATTCGGAGAGCCGGAGTCCGCCTCTGCCAGTGAAATCACGCACAACGCGCTGGCTGGTACGTGTCCAACTTGCGTCGAAGCACTCGATTGGTGGATCGACGCATTTGGCGCGGAAGCCGGTAATCTGGCGCTGCGAGTTCTTGCGTACGGCGGCGTGTACTTCGCGGGCGGCATCGTTCTCAAGATCCTGTCCAAATTGCAACAGAGCAGCTTCTGCAGATCGTTTGCGGACAAAGGCCGGTTGCATTCCGTGCTGTCCAACATCCCGATCTCCGTCGTGTTGAACGAAGACGCGCCCCTGCTGGGGGCGGCGCATCACGCGCTTCGCACCGTGTCCTCGCTTCATTCAGAGTGCAGCGAGATCGTGTTCGAACTCCATCCGGCCCCCGAAGGTCTCCCCCGCTAGATCACATTTCACTTGCCATGAAATTCGGTACGCCACGATATTCACCGAGGCGTCGCCCGCTGCCATTGCACTTGGCGTGCGCAGGGTAGCGCGGCAATATTCGAACCCGCGGGCTTCCAATCTAGAGAATTGGCTGAGACACTTACCGGGTGCTCGTGCGGTTCATCACATAAGGATAGGATTCCCGCTAGCAAGATGCATCGCTGCGTTTGGTTGTGCGTTTTCGGCCTGGTGGTTGGAATGCGGTTGAATGCCGCTTCACTGCGCAATCCGCCAGCTGCTCCGCGACCCATCCTGAAATGTGTTCCTTTTTGCACGGTAGCTCTTTTTCACAGTGTCTAAGATACCGTCTTGGATCACCCGCCGTTGATCCGAAGCCAGAAGACAAGGAATAACCACAGCAAAAGCCGAACGTATGCACGACGCGCTTGTTCGTCTGTGACAACTTCGAGCAAGTGCTGGGAGACCGAATGCGAGGGTCTGGAGAAGTCGCCGGGCATCGATTGTTTGTGCTGAGGGTATCTAAAACTTCGAGGGGGGCACGCGGCCCGCGCAATCGAGCCGGTTAATCAGGATGAAGACAGAGGTGAACCACCATGGAGCAAGTGCAGAGAAAAGAATCACAAGCGCGCGCCGTCGGACACGACTCTATTGAAGGGACTCTGAGTGAAGCAGTGCTCCAGTTTAACCTGACCAGCGAACTCGACCAACTGCACCAGGATGAAGCATGGCTGCATCCCGCCGGGCGAAGTTCGAAGACGCTTGTAAAGTACCCGGATCTCCGCGTTGTGCTGATCGCTATGAGAGCGAATACGCGCATGCATCAGCACACGGCAGAGGGCAGAATCTCGGTGCATACGCTTAACGGCCACATCCGGCTTCACCTGCCTGAACGGGTGGTGGATCTTCCAGCGGGGAACTTGCTCGCTCTGGATCAATGCGTTTCTCATGATGTGGAAGCCTCCGAGGACAGCGCTTTTCTGCTGACGCTCTCGTGGCCACCGGAGACAAAGATTGTGGGGACGAAGCCGCGCGAGAAGGAGACTACCAGCACTCAACGAAAATAGCGGGAAGTCGCGAATACGGTTCCGTGTTGTCTTGTCCGGCGTTCGTGCGCTTACCGCGCGCACGCCTCTCCGGCGGTTCGACAGAAAGACCTGCTATTGATCAAGGTAACCCAGCGGGGTACACAGTGAAGCCGCTCTCCTAGAGTGGTCTTCGATCACTCGGAGAAATATGGAACATGTGCTAATGGAAGCGAGTCGATAACACAAGACCCAGGTGGCCGTGGAGGTGGTCAAAGATGAGTTCACAGCAGGCACAGAATAAGCGGGAAATGCCCATCGCGGAAGTCGTCCGCTTGATCGACCTTGTGAATTACCAGGAGGGAGCCGTTGTCAGCCGGACGCTGGTCAACCGCGCGACGGGGACCATGACGCTGTTTGCCTTCGATGAGGGCCAAGGCTTAAGTGAACATACAGCTCCGTTCGACGCAGTGGCACATCTGCTGGAAGGCGAAGCGGAAATTGCGGTTTCTGGCAAGCCCTTACGGACGACGGCAGGCGAAGCGGTGCTCATGCCCGCAAATCAGCCGCACTCGCTGAAGGCCCTCAGTAGATTCAAGATGCTGCTGACGATGATTCGCTCATGAGCCACGCGGACCGCCGGGCTGGATTTATATGAAAACGTCAGAAGTGACCGTTGTCCTGACCATTGGGCATTCGAACCGAACCTGGAGTGACTTCCTGGAGCTTTTGCGGGCGCACCGCGTCAAGCGCGTGATCGATGTCCGGAGTATTCCCCGCTCGCGACACAACCCTCAGTTCAACCGCGCGACCCTGTCGAAGAAGTTGCGGGCCGCGAGGATCGGCTACGTTAATTTGCGAAAGCTCGGGGGTTTGCGCCATGCACGACGCGATTCTCCCAACATGGGCTGGCGCAATGCCTCATTTCGCGGCTTCGCCGATTATATGCAGACCGCGGAATTTGAAGCGGGGATCCACCGATTGATCAAATTGGCCAGGCAGAAGCGGAGCGCGATTATGTGTGCGGAAGCGGTTCCATGGCGGTGCCACCGTTCGCTTGTCGGTGATGCGCTGACTGTACGCGGGATACTGGTTGAAGACATTATGAGCGTCAAACGGTCTCAGGTCCATTCGCTCATTCCTTTTGCACGCGTTCAAGGTCATCGCATCACGTACCCTGGCTTGAATCGTGGCGGCCGCGTGCTCCCAGTTCGTCTTCGAGAGAAATTGCATATGAAACGCAGGACCAGTGTTAAGAGTGTGATGAATGATGCCTCTTGACTATCCATTGTGGCTGAGGGCGGCGCACTTCTTCAATTTTCTTCTCCTGTCCCTTCTCATTCGCAGCGGTCTCGAGATATTGAGCGCGCATCCGAGGCTTTACTGGAACGATCACTGCACGCCGGGCAGCGAATGGCTCAAGTTCACGAAGAAGCAGCGACCTGAGGACCGGCTCTGGACGGCGAGTGACGAGGAAACCTCATTCCCATCCGCAGTTGCCCTGCCAGGCCACGAAAATCTAGGCCTCGGACGGCACTGGCACTTTCTCGCGGATTTCGCGTGGCTGCTGACAGGTTTGACATACCTGGTGATGCTATTCGTCACTCCGGAGTGGCGGCGGCTGATTCCGACTTCCTGGCAGATTGTCCCGGACGCATGGCATGCAATGCTTAGCTATCTGAGCTTCCACCTTGTGGAAACGCCGGGAGGATATAACGCACTACAGCAACTGAGCTACGCGGCAGTGATATTCCTTCTTGCACCGTTCAGCATTGCGACGGGAGTAGCGATGTCCCCAGCCGTCGCCGCCCGTTTTCCGTGGTATATCAAAATCTTTCACGGGCGGCAAAGCGCGCGGAGTCTGCATTTCCTGGCTCTTTGCTCATTCATTGTATTTTTCATCGGACACGTCACCATCGTGATTCTTCATGGATTCCGGACAGAGTTATCAATGATCGTTCTAGGGGAGACGCACAATCCGCAACTGACGCTCGCTCTGATGGTATGGCTAACCGGTTTGGCTGGAGTGGTGATCATCCATATCGTAACAACCGTGTGTTCGCGTCGCCGCCCGCGCTTTGTCCAGAAAGCCACTCAGTCGATCACCGATCCGATGCGCACACTGCTTTTCGGTCATGAAATGTCCGCGCAGCATTACTCACAGGCGGACATCTCACCATACTTCTGGGTCAATGGCCGCCCGCCGAAAGAGGAAAGTTTTCTGGCCATGGCACGCGAAAACTTTGCGAACTATCGCCTGGAGATCGGTGGATTAGTCGAAAGGCAGATGCATTTAACGCTGCAGGATCTCCGCGCAATGCCGAAACGAACTCAAATTACCAAGCACTGTTGCATCCAGGGCTGGTCAGGCGTTGCCGAGTGGGGCGGAGTATCTCTGCATCACATCGTCGGACTTTGCCATCCGCTTCCCGCCGCTCGCTACATCGTTTTCTACGCATTGGACAATAAATCCACATCGGAGCCACACGCGCAAGGACCTGGGTATTTCTACGGCACGATTCGCTTGGAGCTGGCGGAAGATCCCCAAACGATTCTTGCTTACGAGATGAATGGCCAACCGCTGCCGATTGTGCACGGAGCGCCGCTCCGGCTCCGCGTTGAAACGCAGCTTGGATTCACGATGGTGAAGTACATCCGCGCAATCGAGTTCATCGAAAATTACAAAACCATTGGTCAGGGCCAAGGCGGCTGGCGGGAAGACTTCCAATATTTTAGCCAGGAGGCGGGAATCTGATTCATGAAATGCGATGGTCCCCGGAGGTATCGAGGACAGGAATTGATCGAGGCACACATCGGAAGGAGACAATGATGAGCACCGCAGCGGCGTCACAAGGCTTCATCTGCAAACTGAAAGATCGTAAGGAGGTTGCGGAAGGCACCATGGCGTTCCGTTTCGAAAAGCCATCAGGATGGACATTCACGCCCGGCCAATATCTCGACATGACTTTGCTGGATCCTCCGGAGTCGGACGCCGAAGGAAATGTGCGCAGTTTTTCGATCGCAAGCGCCCCTCACGAAGATACCTTGATGGTGGCCACGCGGATGCGTGATACGGCGTTCAAACGCGTGTTGAAGACGATGCTGATTGGAACCGGCGTCAAGATCGAAGGACCTTCCGGGGACTTGATTCTTCAGAATGATTCTACGCGAACGGCCGTATTCCTCGCTGGCGGGATTGGCATCACGCCGTTTCGAAGTATTGTCCATTGGGCAGCGAAGGAAAAGTCGCCGAATCGCGTTGTTCTTTTCTACTCCAACAGGCGGCCAGAGGATGCGCCGTTCCTCATGGAGCTTCAGCGCTTGGAAAAAGACAATCCAAAGTACAAGCTAATTGCCAGCATGACAGAAATGGAGAAATCGCATCGAGCTTGGAACGGTGAAAACGGTTTGATCACGCAAGAGATGCTAGGCCGGCATTTGAAGGGTGCAACGTCGCCCATCTACTACATTGCTGGCCCACCCGCAATGGTGAAAGGTTTACACGAGATGTTGAGCAAAGCGGGAATAATGGACGACGACATCCGCGCGGAAGAATTTGGAGGCTACTGAGCGAATCCTCTCATTTGGCTGCCAAAACACTCGCGATACGGCATCAGTTCGCTGCCGTTCGCGTGAGAGAGCGATATGAAACCAAAACAACGCAATCCAGCATTCGGATGGCCCGGCATCGAGCCGAGATGGACCCACGGAGATAAAGATGGGGTGGGAACCGCTTACTCGGCTTCTAGCCGAATTTGGTTCACCTTGTGGAACGGTATAATCACCGAAGTTTATTATCCGACAGTGGATCACCCGCAGATTCGAGACCTTCAGTTTCTTATCACGGATGGGAAAACTTTCTTTCAGGACGAAAAACGTAATCTCAAATCAAAATGTCAACGTCTTTCCGATCACGCTTTGGGTTACCGCATCACGAACGTTGATCCCGAGGGCCGCTACAGCATCGTCAAAGAAATAATCACAGATCCCCACCTTGGTTGCATTCTTCAGCATACCCGGCTCGCTGGCGATGAAACGTTCATCTCAAAACTGCGACTCTATGTGCTGTGCGCTCCTCATCTTCAAGTCGGCGGATCAGCCAACAGCGGTTACGCGATGGAGGTTGCGGGCCGGAAAGTCCTCATCGCGCAAAAGAAAGGGATTTGGCTGGCGCTCGGTGGCACGGGCAGTTTTTCTCGTACATCGTGCGGCTACGTTGGCCGAAGTGACGGCTGGACCGATCTCGCGAGCAACTTTCAAATGGACTGGGAGTTCGATTATGCCCCTGACGGTAATATTGCGCTGACCGGAGAGCTGGACCAGGACGTTCAACGCGAGTTCACCATGGGTCTTGCCTTCGGTAACACGCAGCACCGGGCCATCACAACACTGTTTCAGGCGCTCGGCGTTCCTTTCCAAGAGCATCACAAGCGATATACGGAGCAATGGGAGCGCACTAGCGCCCGAGCCCTTCCGTTGGAAAAGGTTTCCACGGACAATGGGAACCTCTATCACAGCAGCTTTGGTTTGCTTCGCGCTCACGAAGACAAGTCCTATCCGGGAGCATTTATCGCGTCCCTGTCGATTCCCTGGGGAGAGGCAAAGGGCGATGCGGACCACGGCGGGTACCATCTGGTCTGGACGCGCGATATGGTCAACAGCGCTTCGGCCCTGCTGGCTGCCGGTGATAGTGATACGCCTTTGCGCGCGCTCATTTACTTGGCCGTCGCGCAACTCGAGGACGGTGGCTTTCCGCAAAACTTTTGGGTTGATGGGGGAGCTTACTGGCGGGGAATCCAACTCGACGAAGTCGCATTTCCTATTCTTCTCGCACGTCAGATCAAGCGCGTTAATGCTCTTCAGGATTTTGACCCTTACCCGATGATTGCGCGCGCGGCCGCTTATCTGGTCAACCATGGCCCTGTCACTCAGCAGGAGCGCTGGGAGGAAGTGAGTGGTTATTCTCCCTCCACGCTCGCCTCGAACATCGCTGCACTGATCTGCGCCGCGTTCTTTTTCCGCGAGAGACACGCCGAGAGCACCGCGAAATTTCTGGAGGAATATGCTGATTTTCTCAACTCTCACGTCGAATCCTGGACGGTCACAACGCACGGTTCGCTTGTTCCTGGGATCAGGCGGCACTTCATACGAATTCTTCCCGAGAGCGTGGACAATCCCCGGCCAACGGAAGATCCCAACCGCGGCGTGCTCACTATTGCGAACGGTCCGTCGGATGCCCAAAACCAGTTTCCAGCCAAGGACATTGTCGATGCAGGGTTTCTCGAACTGGTGCGTTATGGCATTCGAAAACCCGATAATTCGTTGGTCGTGGACTCGCTGCGCGTTGTGGACGCCGTGCTCAAGGTCGATACTCCCTTCGGACCCTGCTGGCATCGCTACAATAACGATGGGTATGGACAGAGAGAAGACGGCGGACCTTTTGTTGGTTCGGGGAAGGGACGGGGTTGGCCACTCTTGGCCGGTGAGCGGGGGCACTACGAATTAGCCGCCGGCCACGAGACAAAGGTATTCCTTCGAGCCATGGAGGGTTTTTGTTCAGCCACGGGTCTCTTGCCCGAGCAGGCGTGGGACGAACCGGACCGCCCCGATGTTTATATGTTCTCGGGACGGCCTACAGGTTCAGCGATGCCGCTTATGTGGGCACATGCCGAGTACATTAAGCTCTTGAGGTCCGTCTCAGATGGCCGGGTTTTCGACCTGATTCCAGAGGTCGCGGAGCGTTATCTCTCAGGGCGAGACAATCGTCAACTTTTCGAGGTATGGAAGCACAATCGGCAAGTGTCTCCCATCAGCAAGGGCTGCACGCTTCGCATTCAGGTTGACGCGCCATTTCGCCTTCACTGGACGAACGATGAGTGGCATACCGTCAAAGACACACAATCCTTGGGAACCGCACTTGGAATCGAGTTTGTGGATGTCCCGATTCCCGCAGAGCAGCAAGCGCCAATTCGATTCAGTTTCTTCTGGACGAAGAACAGCTCATGGGAAGGCCGTGATTACATGGTGGAGGTCAAGTCACAGAGGTGGTAGGAATGAGTTCGAAGTTCATAGTGACTCCGCGGTGTGTCGTTCTCACTGGTTCACCAACAATCATAGAGTCCGAACGCGAACAACGCCGAAGAAAATTAGGCCTCATTTCTGCAAGAATAAGAAGAGGATAGGTATGAAGCCGACACAACACTTACATGATCTCGGCCAGAGTCTCTGGCTCGACAACATTACACGGGAGCTCCTGACGAATGGCACACTCCGCCGCTACATCGACGAACTCTCGATTACCGGGCTCACCTCAAACCCCTCGATCTTCCATCATGCGATTCGGAGCTCGAACTTCTACGAAGACGCCATCCGTCAGAAGATGAAACAGGGTAAGTCAGGTGAGGCTCTCTTCTTCGAGCTCGCCCTCGAGGACCTCAGGCAGGCCGCCGATCTGTTCCGTCCGATTTACGAGCGGACGAATGGCATCGACGGCTGAGCTCATGGTCGCTGATGGAAGCGATGCTGAGGAAGTGATGCTGAGGAAATGATTGCGAAGTTCGCTAAAGCGGGTATCGACTGCGACAAACTCGCCATCGATCTCCAGCGAGAAGCCGCCGAGTCGTTTGTGAAAGACTGGAACGAGATGCTCGCTTCGATTGCATCGAAGAGCGCGGCATTCAAAGCTGCCGGGTAGGTCGGGCTTCTCCGGAGGAGTCCGCTGCCCAAAAAACTTGGAAATGGAGGGTGCGATGTCCGATGCGTCTCCGCTTGCCGGCCAAAGACCGATTTGGTTGGATGACAAAACTAAATCTGTCATGGATCGTGCCATCGCGCGTGAGCAAGCGCTTTCGCGCATGCTAATGACTTACATCGTCACGGGGCTGGTGTTCATGCTGCTCCCGGGAACATTTCTCGGTGTGTGGAATCTGATCAAAATCAGTAATCGGGAGGCGGCCGAATCCATCACTCCTGCATGGATTCAGGCGCATGGCCATGCGCAATTGTTCGGCTGGGTGGGTACTTTTATTCTCGGGATTGGTTTCTACTCTATCCCGAAGTTGCGCAAGCTCAAGCCATTTGCGCTCTGGGAAGCGTGGCTTTGTTGGGCGCTTTGGGTCGTCGGTGTAACCACCCGGTGGTTTTCCGATATTTATCCCTGGCATTGGCGCATTCTGATGCCATTGTCAGCGGTACTTGAAATACTCGCGTTCATGATTTTCTTTCAGGCCGTTGCGAGTCACCGGCCGTCGAACGGCGTGTCGAAGCCTTGGGAATCCTGGATCTTTGTTGTAATTGTGGCAACTCTAGGATTGCTGGCTTCGCTGGCGCTTAATCTCGGAGCCTCCATCCAACTGGCGCTGAATGGGAGTTCACCAGCGTTCCCGCACGAGTTCGACCAGCGTTATTTGATTGTTTCCGCTTGGGGCTTTCTCGTTCCCATGGTGTGGGGGTTCAGCTCGCGATGGCTGCCGGTCTTCATGGGACTGCGACCCCTGCGAGGTTCTTTGCTCCTGGTAGCCGCGGGTTTGAACACGGCAGGTGTAGTGCTCGGATTCTTCGAACGCTTTACGGCTGCTAGCGTTCTCTTGCTGGGAGGAGCAGCAATGGCAATCGTTGCAATCCGCTTCTTCGAGCCTGCAGCGAAGGCGGCGAAGACGATCAATGTTCACGGAAGTTTTCCCATATTCATCCGGATTGCCTATGGGTGGCTGCTGATTGCCGCGGCACTCGGTCTATGGGCGTCGCGCGCTGGGGCGGCGCCAGGAATCTGGGGAGCATCGCGACACGCGCTCACTGTTGGATTTATCGCCGCGATGGTTTTTTCCGTCGGGCAGAGAATTCTGCCGTCGTTTTGTGGGATGCGTGTGCTGTGGAGTCCGAGGCTGATGCTACTGATGCTGGTGCTGCTGATGACTGGCTGCACGCTCCGCGTCACGTCTGAAATCCTCGCCTATCAGAATTATGCAGCCTGGGCATGGAACGTTCTGCCTGTTTCTGCGCTGATCGAACTGGCGGCGGTTACGTTGTTCGCTGTCAATCTGTTTGTCACCTTTCTTCGACCACCCGTTGTCGTCACCACCCCGCTTAGCATGACCATCGAGTAGAGGCGGACAAAGGAGCACGGACATGGAATACATTTGTTACTGTACTAAGTGGGTCGGTACGATTCGCGTGTGCAGGATGGTTTTGCAAATTACTGAGGCATTGAGATGAAAACAAGCAATATCAAATCTGAAACAAAACCTAAGCTAACAGACGCCTTCAATGCCCAAGCTTTTCTCGATTCAAGCGGCGTGGCGAGAAGAATTGTGGAGTATCGAAAATCACAGAAGATCTATTCTCAAGGTGATTCGGCTAAGTGTGTCTTTTACATTCAAAATGGCGGGGTGAAGCTGTCCGTAGTCAATGAGGTTGGCAGAGAGGCCGTCGTTGCGATCCTTGCCTCGGGTGACTTTTTTGGTGAAGGCTGTCTGGAAGGTCAGAATGTTCGTATGGGGATGGCGACCGCGATCACACCTACGACCTTACTAGAACTCATCTCATAAATGCCTCAGGAGGATCACAGTGCATGCGAGTTGAACCATACCGAGGAAATTTTCTGGGTAATATTCCCAGCGAATGACGGTGCGACGAAAGTTATGGAGCCAGGC
>Ga0187805_10000461_pt1 | contig 13446 bp, 10 predicted proteins | sample NC_wetland_sal_i_6_FD_132965 | JGI IMG/M metagenome (GOLD analysis project Ga0187805, IMG submission 132965) | Wetland sediment microbial communities from Neuse River Estuary, North Carolina, USA - Control_5 | ecosystem: Environmental > Aquatic > Freshwater > Wetlands > Sediment | place: USA...
AGAAGTTAAAAGCAAAATCCTCTCCACCAAGAAGAAGGGGCCTGGATGCAAGCAACGATCGAGGCCTCACGGAGAGGAGTGGAGAAGTGTTTTTGCTTGACATCCTCTCTCATAGGACGAGTGCAATGGCCTGTGGATGTTGAAAAACTCCTTCGCGCGAAATTCGCAAAAACAAAATTGCGCTAGGATGCCCTACAAACGACTTTCTTGATTTTCCAGGCATTTTGGTTTTATATCCCCCAAATTTTGGCTGTTTGGGAAGAAACCTGTTAGCGACAGTTGTCCACGAAATTGGACAACTCCCCCAACAAACCAGCAGGTGGCAAACTGTTCGAGGTCGGCCTGCTGCTCTCTCTTTCTGACCGGTCTTCCGAGTCACGGGCACGAGTTAGTTGTGCTATACCATTAACCTGGCAGTCGCCCCAAAGCCGCACCGGAAGCCGATTTCGGGCCAAAGCCTTGGAAAATCCTTCACCATCGGTTCATAATAAATACAGGTATTGCGCTGTCCTCAGGAGGCCAATATGCGCTGGACGCAGTTACTGATCTTCTTCGTAGTTCTCGCTGGATTCTGTGTCGCACAAGACACCAATTTACCGCCGCAATACCGAATGCGGCTTGAAACGCCAAGCATGACAGTGGAAGAAACCGCCGGGTACATGAATGCTGTCGCCAATGCGGTCGCCAATCAGACCTCTGCGCCACCGGCCGCCACCGAAACAGCCCCGGCCCCACGTACGGCTGCTGCAGCATCGCGCCAATTTGTGAATGTGGGTGTGACCGGAACGATTGATCCTCAATCACTCCTTACACGTGGTTATGGTCTCTCTCTCGGCGAGGTCGCGGCCTATTGGAAGACTCACCAGCGCACCGTTCCCCACACCTATACCAACGAAGACGTTGCGCGAATGCCTCGTCGACCGATTGAGCCTTAACGCGGCAAGGCTTGCTTAATTGCCTCGATTCGTTGGCTCTTCGTCCAACGCCACGGGAGCGCCTCATTTGCTTTTTGCGGGTCGAACGACCTATGCAGCTCGCCGCAGGGGGCATAGGTCCTTCGCTTCGCTCAGGATGACAAAAGTTTGAGCTTTGCCCTCTCACATCCCAGGCTTCTTGGTCTCCTCCGACGCGGCTTCCGCTCCGGGCATCACGTTCTTGAGTGGAGCTTTCTGTTGCTCTTCGAGTTCGGGATGCGGCAGGGGCTTGCGCGGCAGCATCTGGTCGCGCATCGCCGTGTTATAGACGAAGATCGCTTCCACCGTGGCCGCCTGCGCCAGGTCCTCGGGCTGCAGACGCTCGTATGTGTCCATGTTCGAGTGATGCGTGCGCGATCCGTAATCGAGCATATCCTGAATGAACTGGAAGCCCGGAATCCCCACCGAGTCAAACGCCTCGTGATCCGTTCCTCCCGTGTTGCGCATCGTGATCGTTGCAACCCCCAGGTCCGCCAAAGGCCGCATCCACTGCTCGAAGATGGGAGCGACGGCCGCGTTCTCCTGCAAATAAATGCCGCGGATTTTTCCCGTGCCGTTGTCGAGGTTGAAGTATCCGGAAATTTTCTGCTGCTCGGGCTTCAATTGAACGGGACCGGCGGGCTTGCGCAGGAAATCCGGCAACGCCAACTGATCAGGTGCTGTCGAGAGCGGCACATAGCCGAAGTGCTGCTTCACGTAGCCATACGATCCGAACTCGCCCTCCTCTTCGCCCGTCCACAGGCCGATGCGGATGATGCGGCGGGGCTGCACGTGCAGTGCATTGAAAATCCGCATCACTTCCAGCGCCACCACCGTGCCTGCGCCGTTGTCGGTCGCCCCAGTAGCCGAGGCCCACGAATCCAAGTGTCCGCCCACCATCACGACTTCATCTTTTAGTTTGGGATCGGTGCCGGGAATTTCCGCGATGGTGTCGAAGCCGTGTTCGTGATCGCCGGTAAATTCCGTTTCCACGTCCATCTCAATTGTGACCGGCACGTTCGCCTTCAGCAGTCGGTAGACGCGGCCATAATTCTCGATCGCCATCACCACGATCGGGAGAGCTTCGGCGTGCTCGCGCTGGTAGGTAAACCATCCCATGCCGGAACCACCATCGTCGAAAATGGCCCCACCGGATCCGCCGTTATTGCGCCCATCGCGGCTGGGGACGACCACTCCGGCGGCATTCTCGGCCGCGAAGAATGCTCCCGCCTTTTCGCGGAAGGCCAGCCGCTTGATGAATTCCTGAAAAAAATCTTCCCGCTCCCCGACGTGCACCGGATATTCGGTGAGCTTCTTCAGGTCCGCATCGTCGCGGCGCTCGAACAGCGGCTTGTCCACGGGCTTCACGTCGCGCATCGCGCCAAAGAAAACAATCTTGCCGGCCAGCTTGCCTTTGTACTTCTCCAGATCTTTTTCATCTTTCGCGTCAACCCAGATCGCGGAGCCGTTCACCGGTCCGTGACTCGACGCGGACCAGGGCAGCGCCTGCGCAATGAAGACTGCGGTGTCGGGCGCGGACATGCGCACCCACGTATTCAGCTGCCGCCAGCCCATGCCGAACTCGCCCCAATCTTCGAGGTGCGCGTTGCTGCATCCCATGGCGGTGAGTTGGTCGCGAGTCCACTCGTTGGCGCGCTTCAGGTTCGGAGATCCGGTCAGCCGCGGCCCGATTCCATCCATCAGCCCCGAGGCGTATTCCATGACATGCGAATGGGAAAGGCCTTCCTGGCGGATACGCTGGTACATGGTGAGATCGAGGGTCTCGGTCGCAGGCTGTGGCAGATCGTAGGACGGCTTGTTGGTGTCGTCAGTTTTGCTTTCTTTCGATTTCTTGTCTGCAGCGGACAAGAAAAGAGTGAGACTTAACAGGACGGCAAGGGTTGAAAACAAGTTCTTATGAGCGTGCATTTTTCCTGGTTCCTCCCCAGAACGGAAAGCGCAGAGTAGCAGATGCATTCGGTGGTTTGGAAGGGCGAGAGTCGCAGACTTGATTCGCGGCGGAAGGATAACAAGCAACAGTTGTGATGTTGTTATGCGCTGTGATCCACGCAAAGTTGGAGAAATCATGGTGGTGGCTTAGTTTGCACTACCCCGGATTTCCTCAGCGATTTCTGCTAATCCTCGGCGGCCTCTGCGGTTAAATTCTTTTTTTACCGCCGAGGACGCTGAGAAAAGAAGGACGGTCAGTTCGAAGCCCACGGCAAATGCTCTGCGGCTGACGTCCTACTTTCCCGCCGTCGGATTTAACTCCCGAACTCGGCGACGCCGTCCCACACCAGTTGCACGGCGATGGCGAGAATGAGGAAGCCGAAGATCTTGTTGATGGCTCCGACGGCGCTCGGTCCGAGGCGGCGGACCAGCGGTCCTCCCAGGGCAAAGAACAGCGAGACACTGACTGCTATGGCGGCGATGCCGATCACCATCCCGATGTAGGCAGCCGCATTGTCGACGTGGGCGGCGAGCGCCATGACCACGCCGATCGCGCCCGGCCCCGACATGAGCGGCATGGCCAGCGGAGCCAGGGAAATGTCCTCTTTGTCCTCAGCCTCGTGGGTTTCTTCGGGAGTAATGCGCGCGTGCGAGGTCACCATGCCCCAGGCCGTGTTGGCCACGATCAATCCTCCGGCAATGTTCAATACCGGCAGCGAGATGCCGAAGAAGTGCAGCACAAAGCGCCCAAAGAACAGAAACGTGACCAGAATCAGAAATACCCACATGCCGGTCTTGATTGCGGTGCGATAACGCTCGCGCGGAGTCCACGACGAGGTCATGGTGAAGAAGACGGGAATGCCGCCGAAGGGATCGACAATCGGGAACAGCGCGAGAAATGTAGCCGCGGCCGACGCCGGCAACGTGCGTAGAAAGTGTCCCAAGGCGTGCGCGGTATTCATGGTCATCGGTATCCTTCGAGCGTTTTCGCCGCCCGGTCGAGCGCTGCTGCAAGCACGGCTAACTGCTGGCGCGTGCGTTCGCTGTCGCCCTGATCGAGCGCCTCGTTTACTCCGGGAATCACGACAGCGGCGTAGCCAGTATATTCGCCGGGCGCGTAGATGGCATGGCGAAACCACGGACGGCGGGGCAATCCCTGTGGCACCAGCAGAGATCGTTCCGCGGCCAGCAGAGCCGCGTTCAGGCGCGCTACATCGGCCGGCGGATTTTTTTCTTTAGCCAGGATTCGCGCGCCTGCGGATTCAAAGCGGCGGGCGGCAGCGGTGACAGCACCGAAATCGAGAGCGTGTTCTCCGAATTTATCTACCGCGCGCCTGTGCGCCGCATCCAGGTATGCAGCGACTTCCTTGCCGTATTCCTCATAGTCATAGGGAAGTATGTCGGCGTCGGCCATGCGCACCGCTTCGAGGCCAAAGACTCGCGCCATCTCCTGTTCGTAGACGAAGTCTGGGTCGCCGAATTTCTTGAACCAGGCAAAATCGTCAAACGCTGAATGGTAGACGCCATAAGGCCCGCTGGAACTGACGTCTGTCGATGGAACGCCGGCGTGCTGCAGGAACGCGGTGTAATCGGAACCGCTGCCCAAGTCTCCTACCGGTACGTCGCTCTTTACCTGCGCGGCGGGAGCGCGGCGGCTGTCTCCAATAGCTTCCGTTGGAGATTGCGTGGCGGGCGCGTTGGGCTGCGCAGATTTTTGCCACGCCTCGTAGACCGTGCCGCCTTTCGGGCTGGGCACGACTTTCGTCAGATCGCGCAGAAACTGTTTGAGGCTGGGAACCGCGGACGCGCCGAACTTAGGCCCGGAAACGGCGACGTCCATGTTGAAGTATGCGGGAGAATTGCGCAGATCGCTCTCATGCTGCTCGACCCATTCGGTGGAACCCATCAGGCCTTCTTCTTCGCCGTCCCAACTGGCAAAGACGATTGTGCGCTTCGGCTTCCATCCCGATTTCAGCAACTCGCCCACGCCGCGAACCGCTTCGAGCATTGCCGCGGTCCCGCTGTTGGGATCGACCGCGCCGTACACCCAGGCATCGCGATGGTTTCCCGCGATCACCCACTCTTCCGGCGCTTCCCTGCCCTTCACGTGGCCGATCACATCCCATAGCGTGCGGAACTGATAGTCCTGCTTGAGATGCATTTTGATTCGCGCCGGTCCGGGGCCGACGTGATAGGTAAAGGGCAGCGAGCCTTGCCACTCGCGCGGTGTGTCAGGTCCACCTAGATGCTGCAAGATCGGCCAGGCATCGTGATAGGAAATCGGCGTGACTGGAATTTTCGGAACCTGCGCAGATTTTTCCGGCGAGATTCGTTGCGAGTCGGGCAGAGATGGAACCGAGGCAATTCCTGGAGTCGTTGGGTCGCCGGGGAATTCGAACATGTATCCGACCGATCCGCGCTGGACGCCGGTATCGGGGCGCCAAGGGCCTTCGGGATATTTATCGCCGCGCCGCCAGCCGTCGTCAGCGGGATCGGAATAAAGGATGACTCCGGCCGCGCCGTGTTCCTGTGCGACGAAAACTTTCACTCCCCGAAAATTCTGGCCGTAGCGCACCAGCACGATCTTGCCCCGCACGCTGATGTTCAGCTTGTCGAGCTTCTCAAAATCTTCGGGCGTGCCGTAATTGGCGTAGACGACGTCGGCCTCGACATCGCCCGAAGGCGACATGCCGCTGAACGGCATCACGACACGGGGATCATCCTGATAAGGATCGCCGTCGACGTGCTCGCGCGTGGGTCCGTGCATTTCGACTCCGGCGGGCGCGGTGAGATCGAGGCTGATCTCGGCGGGATAGTTGATCCAGGCTTTGTACTCGACGATTTCGGTGTCGAGCCCGGCATCACGGAATTGTTGGGCGACATAGTCAGCGGTGGCCTTATCTTCGATCGTGCCCGCCATGTGCGGAGCCTTGGTCAGAATCTGCAGATGCTCTTCCGCGCGCTTGGGATCAGGCACGCCGAGGAAGTGAGCTTCGACGGAAGATTCGGTGGCCGCATCGCGAAATCCGAAGATGGATTGATCCGAAGGCGCAGGCGCGCTCGCGGCCGGCTTGCTCGACGAAGCAGGAAATAGAAGGGCGAACGAAAGAACAGCGGTCGTAAGCAGTCTCATGGGCTCAATAGTCAAAACTAGTAAGGTAGCACAGGCTTTCCGGGCTCTACTACTGCGAGTGCAAAACCTTCACCACAGGGTACACAGAGGTTCGCAGAGGATGCAGTTGGATGCCGGAAATATCGAGGCGAGCGACACCCACGCTCTCACTATTACTTACCTCACCTGACCGGTTCCGACGATTTCGTACTTCGACGAAGTTAATTCGGCCAACGCGAAGGGGCCGCGGCAGTGAAGTTTTTGGGTGCTGATTCCCATCTCGGCTCCGAAGCCAAATTCGGCGCCGTCGGTGAAGCGTGTGGAAGCATTCCAGTAGACAGCGGCCGAATCAACGCCGCGCAAGAACTTGCGGGCATTCGATTCGTCGCTGGTCACGATGGAATCGGAGTGCCGGGTCGAATACTTGTTGATGTGGGCGATCGCTTCATCCACATTGGCAACCACGGCGATTGCGATACAGAGGCGCAGGTATTCTTCGTACCAGTCTTGCTCGTGCGCCGGCGTCACGGGTAATCCGGCGGCTAGGGCACGGGCTTTGCCATCTCCCCGAATTTCTACGCCGGCGTCGATCAGCTTTTTAGCGATGCTAGGAATGTATTCCGCGGCGATCCGTTCGTGTACCAGCAGTTTCTCGGCAGCGTTGCAGACTGACGGGCGCTGCGTCTTGGCATTGAGGACGATGCGATCGGCCATATCGAAGTCCGCGGAGGCGTCCACGAAGATATGACAATTCCCCGCCCCGGTCTCGATCACGGGCACGGCGGAGTTTTCCGTGACGAATTGAATCAAGCCCGCGCCCCCGCGCGGAATGATCACGTCGACCAGGCCGCGGGCCTTAATGAGATCCTGCACGGATTGCCGCGTACTGGAGTCGAGCAGTTCGATGGCTCCTTCGGGCATGCCTTTCACAGCAGACATGATTTCCGCCAGGCAGCGGTTGCTGCGAGCCGCTTCCTTGCCGCCGCGCAGCACGATCGCGTTGCCGGCTTTGAGCGCAAGCACAGCAGTGTCGATAGTCACGTTGGGACGCGATTCGTAGATGATGCCGATGACCCCGAGAGGCACACGCACTTTGCGGATGAGCAGACCGTTCGATTTGCTCCACTCCGCCAGCGTTTCGCCAACCGGATCGGGCAGGGCGGCAACATCGCGGACTCCGCGGGCCATCTCCGTGATTCGCGATGGAGTCAGCAGAAGACGATCACGCATGGAACCTTCCAGACCGGAACTTTCCAAGTCTTCGCGATTCGCTTCCAGAATCTCCTTCTCGTTCGATTCGAGGGCGGCAGCGATCTTCAGCAGCAAGCCGTTTTTCTCGTCGGTCGAAAGCAGCGCCAGAACGGACGACGCCGCGCGAGCGCGCAGGAGCTTTTCCTTCGTCGATGCGGCGTTATTCTGCCTTCTGGGCACACTTTTGTGCATCAGCGGGCCCTCTGGGGCGGGAAATACGTTCCGATCTTGCGAGCCATGGCGAGAGGAATGGACTGCGGATGTCGCCCGTTGACGATGGCAACGTGAACGCCGCCTTCGCTGGCCAGCTTGGCGGCGCGCAATTTTGAAATCATGCCGCCGCGGCCAAGAGAGCTTTTGCCGCTGCACTGGGCTTCGAGCGCGGGAGTCAGCTTTCTGATGACTCGCTGCAGGCGCGGCTTCTTGCTTCCGTTGGGAATCAGGAAGCCGTCGACGTTAGTGAGCAGCAAAAGCCAGTCGGCTTTGACGGCCCTGGCCAGCAGCGAGCTAAGTTCGTCGTTGTCGCCGAAGGCGCCTTCCAGTTCGCGGACCGACACGCTGTCATTCTCATTCACGATCGGCACCACGCCCAGCGCCAGCAGCTCCGCCAGAGCGTTCTGCAGATTGCGGTAGCGAATGGGCGAAGTGAAGTCGTCACTGGAGAGCAAGAGTTGGGCGACCACCTTCTTCCCAAAAAAAAGGCGCTCGTAGGTGTGCATGAGCTTGCTCTGGCCGACGGCCGCGCAGGCCTGCATGCGGCGAATATCGCCGGGACGCTTTTCGAGCTTCAGTCCGGACATGCCGGCGGCGATGGCGCCGGATGTGACAATCAAGTATTCGTTCTTCGAGAGATCGAACTGATCGACCACGCTGCGCAGCAGATTGACGTCGATCTGCCCGCCGGGGGCAATGAGGCTGGTGCCGACTTTGATGACAACGCGCATGAATGTTCAGGATACGAGAAGGTCCACCACTTCTTCGCTCCGTTCCCTTTGGAACCTGCGAAGATCCGGCGGGAAGGGACAACTCTTCTATCCTGCCGTTAGAATGGGCGTTCTGGCAAGATGGATTAATCTGTCGAGACATGGTGATGCCTGCATCGAATGCGACCAGCCGCTTTTCTGATCGAGTAGAAAATTACATTCGCTATCGCCCGGGATATCCGCCCGAGGCGCTGCATCTTCTGCAAAGTGCATGTGGACTGGCTCCGGAACACGTGGTCGCCGATATCGCCTCGGGAACGGGAATCTGGACGCGCACGCTCCTGGAGAACGGCAATCGCGTTTTTGGAGTTGAGCCGAATACGGAGATGCGGCAGGCGGGCGAGCGGCTGCTGGCTTCGTTTCCCAACTTCACCAGCGTCGCGGGAAAGGCCGAGGCGACGACGCTGGCCAACGCCAGCGTCGATTTCGTGACCGCGGCGCAGGCTGCGCACTGGTTCGATCGCCCGGCGGCGCGGCGCGAGTTCAAGCGAATTCTCAAGCCGGGCGGCTGGCTGGTCTTGCTGTGGAACGAGAGAGTCGTCGACGGCACCCCGTTCTTACGGGAGTACGAACAACTGCTTCTGACCTACGGAACCGATTACGCGGACGTTCGGCACGAGCGGACCACGGACGCCGTAAACGAGTTCTTCGATCCGGTGCCGTATGAAGAACGCGACTTTCCCATGCGGCAGGAATGCGATTACGCGGGGCTCCAAGGGCGGTTGCTGTCCTCGTCGTACGCGCCGGGACCAGGGCATCCGAAGCATGAGCCGATGCTGCGGGAGTTGCGAAGAATCTTTGATCGGCACGCTGAGGATGGACGCGTGGCTTTCGACTACAAGACTCGCGTCTACTTTGGAAGATTGCGGTGATCACATTCTGGAGAGCCACTTGTCCGACGAAAAATCTTTTCATATGACGCCCGACGAATTCCGGCGCTACGGCCATGCCGTAGTGGACTGGATCGCCGACTATCAATCGCGAGTTGAATCCTTTCCCGTGCTCTCGCAGGTGAAACCGGGGCAGATTCGAGCTGGGTTGCCGCAGAATCCTCCGGCGCAAGGAGAGGATTTCAACGCGATCCTGAAAGATATTGAGCCGCTGATTCTGCCCGGTGTAACGCACTGGCAATCGCCGAATTTCTTTGGCTATTTTCCCTGCAACGCCTCGGGTCCTGGGATTCTGGGCGATCTGCTGTCTTCGGGATTGGGCGTGCAGGGGATGCTGTGGTCGACCAGTCCAGCGTGCACTGAGCTCGAAACTCATGTCATGGATTGGCTGGTAGAGATGCTCGGGCTGCCGGAGAAGTTCCTGTCGTCGAGCAGCGGAGGCGGAGTCATTCAAGACACGGCTTCGAGCGCGGCATTGTGTGCGCTGCTGGCCGCGCGCGAACGCGCCACCGGTTACACCAGCAATCAGAAAGGATGCGTCGGTAGGCTGGTCGCGTACGCCTCGACGCAGACGCATTCTTCTTTGCAGAAAGCCGCGATGATTGCCGGCATCGGCGTCGACAATCTTCGGCTGATCGAGGTCGACGAAAATTTCGCGATGAAGGCGGATGCTCTGGCGCGGCAGGTCGAAGGTGACCGGCGAGCGGGACTGACTCCGTGTTTTGTGTGCGCCACGGTGGGAACGACTTCGTCGAACGCGATGGATCCGGTGGGCGCGATCGGCGAGGTTTGCCGGAAGAATCATTTATGGCTGCATGTGGATGCGGCGATGTCGGGCACGTCCATGCTTTGTCCGGAGTTTCGTCACTTGCAAAACGGAGTTGAGTGCGCAGACAGCTACAATTTCAATCCGCATAAATGGATGTTTACGAACTTCGATTGCAATTGTTTCTGGGTCGCCGAACGCAAGGCGCTGATTCGCACCCTGAGCATTCTGCCGGAGTACTTGAGGAACCAGGCCACGGAATCGGGAGCGGTGATCGACTATCGCGACTGGCATATCCAGCTGGGACGCAGGTTCCGGTCGCTGAAGTTATGGTTCGTAATTCGCCACTACGGAGTCGAGGGCTTGCAGCATCACATTCGCGAGCACGTGCGTCTGGCGCAGGAATTTGCGGGCTGGGTGCGCGGCGACGAGAGTTTCGAACTGTCAGCGCCCGCCCCGCTCAACCTGGTGTGCTTCCGGCATAAGGCGGGGGACGCGGCCAACCAGACAATTATGGACCGGCTGAACCAGAGCGGAGATCTGTTCCTCACGCATACAAAGCTGAACGGCAAGCTCACGCTCCGCCTTTGCGTGGGGCAGACGAATACGAAGGCGCGGCACGTGCAGAAAGCGTGGAAGCGGATTCAGGAAGAAGGGAAAGCGGCGGACGTCGTGAAAGCTTGAAGCGGGCCGAAGACGCACATCGCTGAAGGCGGATACGGCATTTCAATCCGCCGGCATAGGCGCTGGTTGGGGCGCCGTGGGAGCGGGTTTCGGGGCTGACGTAGTTTCCGTCGAGGCTTCCATCCATTTGCGTACTTCGGGCAAAGCGGCGCGCATGGCTGCCTCGCCGGCGCCAACCAAAGCGTCGGCACGCTTGAAGTCGTCATAGGCGAAACCGGCGACGTCGGGCTCGATGATCAAATCTGCCGCTCCACGCCACAGACTCGACATCGCATCTTGAGCAATGGCGAAAGATTGCCCAATCACGTCGAAAAGATGACGCGGAGGTCCACTGTTGGCCCATGTGCCTTTCAGGTGCACGGCCAGAACTCGGTCGGCTCCCATTTCGCGCAGAGGGCGGGTTGGGACGGGATGCGACAACATCCCATCGACGAGATAGCGCCCGCGAATTTCCACCGGTAGGAACATGCCGGGATAGGAGCAACTGGCGCGAACCGGATCGGCGATCGAGCCGGAATGAAACACAACGCCCTCCCCGGTATTGAAATCTGTGGCGGTCACGCCGAGCGGGATGCGGAGTTCTTCAAACGTCCTGCACTTCAGGGTGCGTGTCAGAAATGAGATCATGCGGTCGCTCGAAGCGAAACCATATCGGGAAAGCGTCCAGCGGGCGAAGGTGGTAAAGCGGGTGTTACGAGCGACCTCTTCCATTTCGGCGATGGAAAGGCCGCTGCAATAACACGCTCCGATGAGCGCGCCCACGCTGGTGCCGGTTACGACGCGCACGGGAATATTTTCCTGCTCGAGAACTCTGAGGACTCCAATGTGTGCAATGCCGCGGGCGAAGCCGCCGCCCAAAGCGATTCCAATGGCGGGAGCACGAGTCGGAATCTCAAGGACGGGCTTCCGGGAAAGCTCCCGGCCGATGGCTTGCACGGTCCGAATGATCTTCCCCAGATGCTTCACGGCGAACCCCACTTCGCGGCCCGCAGGCGGCCGCAACGCTCAAGCACTACTTGAATACTAAGATGCCACAACCGCGAAGTAGGCTGCAGGGCACATTCGTGCCATACGCCAAGCGGTGGTAACGGTTACTGCCACGACAGCAGGCAGGTGACGAAATTCCTGTATTCCTGCTAAGTTGCGGACAGTATGGTGCGGGAAATCTCAGCCGGCGGGGTCGTCGTCCGCCATAAAGACGGAGCCTGGTGGATGGCGGCCATCGAGCTGCCGGCGGGCTCCGCGGCGGCGCCGGACGGCCGAAAGCGTGCTAGAGGGCCGAAGAATAAGCCGATTGTGTGCTTGCCGAAGGGGCTGGTCGATGCGGGGGAAAAGCCGCTGGATGCGGCGCTGCGCGAGGTGCGCGAAGAGACCGGCATCACGGCGGTTCCGATCACCAAGCTGGCCGACATCAAATATGTGTACGTACGCTCCTGGGGAGATGGCGAGCGCGTTTTCAAAATTGTCAGTTTCTATCTACTGCGGTATGAGTCAGGGCGCATCGACGACATTTCGGAGGCGATGCGGGTCGAGGTGGCATGCGCAAAATGGGTGCGGTTGGAAGATGCTCCCAAGCTGCTGGCGTACCGGGGCGAAAAGCAGATGGCGCGGCAGGCTCGGGAGTACATCTCCACCCGGCGGGAGTTGCAGGCGGAGCTGTAGAAAAATCCCCCTCAAAGCGATTACCATTGGCAGTTCAGGAAAGCACAACTCTAAATCCAACCTTCTTCTTCCTAAATAACGTTCACCGGATTCTCTTGAGGGCGCAAACATGAAGCGCATTAATAAAGTGGCAGTACTGGGTGCGGGAACGATGGGCGCGCGTATTGCGGCGCATTTTGCCAATGCCGGAGTTCCCAGCTATTTGTTCGATATTGTTCCTCCTGACGCCGATGCTCCCGCGCGAAACAAAATCGCAGCCGCGGGGCTGGACGCCGCTAAGAAATCCAAACCTGCCGCGTTTATGGATCCATCCCTGGCGCGGCTCGTGACCGTCGGAAATTTCGAAGACGACCTGAAAAAACTTGCCGACGTCGACTGGATCATCGAAGCGGTCGTCGAAAATCTGGAGATCAAGCGGGCCCTGCTGCGGAAAGTAGAGGCCATCCGCAAGCCCGGAACGCTGATCACCACCAATACCAGCGGCTTGCCGGTAGGCAAAATAGCGGAAGGATTCTCCGACGATTTCCGCAAAGCGTGGTTTGGCACTCACTTTTTTAACCCGCCACGCTACATGCGGCTGCTGGAAATTATTCCGACGCCTGAGGCCGACCGTGCCGCGATCGATGCGGTCTCGCGCTTTTGCGACGTGCGCCTGGGCAAGGGCGTGGTCATCGCGAAAGACACTCCCAATTTCATCGGAAACCGCATCGGCACGTTCTCGGTGTTGAATGTCATGCGCCTGATGCAAGACATGGGCCTGACGATTGAGGAAGTCGACGCGCTGACGGGACACGCCGTGGGATGGCCGAAATCGGCGACCTTCCGCACCATCGACCTGGTGGGGCTCGATATTCTCGGACACGTTGTCGGCAACATGACGGCCAACGTTCATGACGAGCGCAGCGATCTTCACCTGCCGGAATTCTTCGGACAGATGTTGCAGAAGAAGTGGCTGGGCGACAAAACCAAGGGTGGCTTTTACAAGAAACGGAAATCGAGCGACGGTAAGGAAGACGAGCGTCTGGCGCTCGACTGGAAGACGCTGGAATACCATCCGCGGCAGAAGCCGAAATTTGCCGCGCTCGACATGGCCAAGAACGTCGACGACACGGGCGTGCGCTTGCGCATGCTGCTCGGCCTGGACGGAAGCGGCCCGCAGAAAGGCGACAGGGCCGGAGCTTTTCTATGGTCGGCG
>Ga0187805_10000464_pt1 | contig 13385 bp, 21 predicted proteins | sample NC_wetland_sal_i_6_FD_132965 | JGI IMG/M metagenome (GOLD analysis project Ga0187805, IMG submission 132965) | Wetland sediment microbial communities from Neuse River Estuary, North Carolina, USA - Control_5 | ecosystem: Environmental > Aquatic > Freshwater > Wetlands > Sediment | place: USA...
CGGGCGCGACCAATCCGACGTCACTTAAGACTGTGACCGTTTCGACGGGTGACAGTCTCCAGGTTCGATCATTCCCCGCCGCCAATCAGGCATGGCTTATCGCCATGTTTTACCAGGGCGTAACCAAGGGCAAGAATCGGATCACCTCACCGCTATTCCACGACAACGTGACCGGCATCACCCTCGCGTCGGCCGACACGGACTCGGCGTGGATGCTCGGCAAGTACCCGCGTCAGCCGGTTCGCACAACGGACACGCTCGCCGCCTACTCGTCCGCCGCCGCGGGTGCGTCCGGCATTCTGGCCGCGCAGATTTATTACCAGAATCTGCCGAGCTCGAATGCCCGGCTCGCGGCATGGGGCGACATTAGCGGAAACGTCAAGTCCCTTAAGGGGCTTGAAGTTGACGTGACTAGCTCCGCAACCATCGGCACATGGTCGGACACCGCGATAAACACGACGGACAAGCAACTCCACGCGAACACCGATTATGCCGTGCTCGGATACGACGTGGATGCGCCGCTGGCCGTCGTGGGCGTCAAGGGCAACGAAACCGGAAACCTGCGGGTGTGCGGCCCAGGACCGGCAACAACGTTCACGTCTCCGGACTATTTCGCGGACCTGAGCACCATACAGGGATTGCCGTGCATTCCCGTGTTCAATTCCAACAACCAGGGCGCCTATTTCGTGTCCTGTCTCGCCGCGACGGCAAGCGTTGCGGCCAAGGTCTACCTGATCCTGGCCGAGCTCGCCACGCCGGCCGGCCAGATCGCGCCGAGCTAGCCCGATGGGCTACCCGCTCGGTCCAGTCGGCGGGGGCGGGCAAACACCCGTCCCTGTCGACTGGACGCAGGGACCAAAACCGCGCACGGTATCGGTCAAGGCGGTCACGGCAAGCCAGCCACTCTTTACCGGCGTCGGGCTCATGCTGGCGAGCTCGGCGGCGGAAACGACCGGCTCGGCCCGCGCGCTGGCTTACATACACGACGGCAATGATGCGAGCGGCGTCATTATCGGCGTACTCGGGTGCCCGTCAGGCTCGGGCGACGATATCGGACCAGGGTGGCCGGGAATCTATTTTCAGCAAGGGCTCTACCTGGAAATCGTGACCGGGACCATTACCGTATCCGTCACGTTCGCCGCTTACGTCGACCAGCTACCTAACTAGCGTGCCCGCGGGCGAGCTCGTGGCGGCCCTGGTGCTCGCGTTCGCGGCGGGCGCCCTGGTTACCGCTATGATCTGGCTGTGGGCCGAATGGCGGCCCGAGAGGGGACAAGATGACTGCTGCCCAAATCGTCACGCTCGTTGTGGCAATTCTCGGCGTGCTCCACGGGCCGCTTACCGGCAAGATTCTCGGCGCATTCGGAAAGTCGACGCCGCCTAAGTGAGCACGCCCGCGGTAGAGATTCGATCCTTTACCGTGACCATCCCGGCCGGGACGTCTAAGAGCTCACCCGTCATCGTGCCTATAGCGTTCCCGGCGCGGGTGGTTACGGAAGTGCACTGGCGGGTGCCGCCCGGCCCGTCCGGGCTCATGGGATGGAAACTAACCATGAGCAAGGGCAATCCGGTATTGCCGACCAATGGCACTTTCATAGTCACCGATAACCGGGCGGACGTCTGGCCCGTGCTTAATCAGCCGGACTCGGGTGCGTGGGAAGTGACCGCATACAACACAGATATCTATGCTCACTCGGTGGAGCTAGATTTCTTTCTGTCCCTGGTCGGCAATGAGGCGCAAGTAACGGCGTTCTACGCTAACGCTGCCCTGAGCTCGCCCGCTGCTATCACAACACCGCCGCCGATAACGATACCCTCGATAACGACGCCTGCCATAACAACACCCGGATTCGTGACGGTGCCGAATGGGTGACATCTGGCCCTACGGCGGCCCGCAATATATTACGTGGATGACGGCCTATACGGAAATGCTCTCGCTCGGTCAATCACAGGAGGATGCGGCGGTATATGCCGCGATAGGGTCGGCCGAGAGCTCACTTGACGTGACCGTTATCAATGATACGCCCGCCACGGGCGATTACTCGGTGGGAATCTGGCAGATCAACTATTACGGTTCCCTGTACGCTTCCCGCGCCGCGGCATTCGGAACGCCCGAGCAGCTAATACAGGGCGGATTTACCAAGCAGGCCATTGCCGCTATCGCAATCGGGCAGGGTGGTTTCAGTCCGTGGAGCACTTACAACAGTGGCGCGTATGAGAAGTACCTGAATGGGTTTACGCCGCCGTCCGGTGCGCCCGCAGGCGGCGGCACACCGCCGACAATCCAGGAGGGCTCTACCGGCACGTACGTCGCACAATTGCAGAGTGATCTCAACGTGCTCGGATACGGGCTCGCCGTTGACAGCGATTTCGGGCCGCTCACCCGTGCGGCGGTAGTCACATTCCAGGGCCGCCAGGGCATAGCCCAGGACGGCATTGTTGGACCGATCACGTGGCAGCACCTAGCGGACGCCGTGGCCGCCGCTCAGGGCGGTAGCTCGCCCGGCCCCACGACGATACCGGCCGCCCCGGCCCCGCCGTCAGAGGCGCCAGGAAACGCGGACCCGGCAACCGTGGCCGAGTGGTCTACGCTTGCCTATGTCGGCACCGCGGCATTGAATGCCCGCCTGACCGATATCTATAACTACGGTGTGTCAATCGGAGGTTTCCAGTAATGTCCATGCCCGCACCGGGTGACGCGGTTAGTTACACCGTCACATCACAGACCGAGCGCGACCAAGTGCAGGGCGGCGGCCCGCCCGTCCGAGGGGTAACCATCGGATTTACGACAGGCAAGGGTAACAACGGCACCATATGGGTGCCCTACAGCACCTATAACCAGGGACCGTCCGCCGTCGCACCGCTCATCGCCCAGGCGGCCGGCCGCATGGATCAAATCGGCGCCCTGAGTCAGTAATGCCCGCCGTACTGGACGCAATCCCCGAGCTCGGATTGCTCATCGCGGTTGTGTTCCTGCTGCTCATCGCGCTAGCACTATGGGTATTGCAGGGTGTCATAACTAATTCGCTCGGCCGCCTGCCCGTTGTCGGTTCGTGGGTGGCTAGCAATATGAACAGTGCCCTCAACGACGCGAGGAATGCGGTACTCGCCGCCGCCACGTCATCCTGGGGCGCGGCGGTGCAGCTATTCCGGTGGACCGAGGAATTCATAACCGCGGTAGGTGACTCAATCTTTAACGGTCTCGTCAGCACGTTCGTATTCGCGCAGCGCGTTTACGACGTGACGCTGCCGAACCTGGAAAACCGGGTACTTGCCGACGCGTCCGGGTGGGCGAGCTCGGCTGAGACTTACGCGGCCGGGCTCGTGCTATCGGCCGAGAGTTACGCGGCCGGGCTCGTGTCCAGTGCCGAAACCACCGTTACCGGGTGGGTGATTACCGCCGAGACTGACGCCATTAGCCTGTTCGATCGGGCAACCGCCGATATCGCTAGCGGCGTAACGGCGGCCGAGACTTACGCGGCCAATGCCGTGCTGTCCGCCAGCACTGAGCTCGGGGCAGAAATCTCGGCGGCGGAATCGTGGGCGGCCGGCCAGATCAGCGGGCTAGAGAGCTCGGTGCAACGGGCAATTGACACGCTTTCCGGCGACATCACCGCGGGCGTGCAGACGGCGGAAGCGGTGGCGGCGGCCAGTCTGAGCGCGGCGGTAGGCGCGATTTACACGGACTTGGACACCGCCGCCGACACCGCGATAAGGGACGCGTGGCCCGACGCCACGGGCGAGCTCGCGCACCTGGGCGGCACGCTCGGCGCGGACTTTCCGTGGCTTAAAGACCTGCTCGGCGCCCTGGGCGGACTCGGCGTGGCCGGGCTAGCCGGTTCGCTCATACGTTCTATGGCAACAAGCCAGGCGCTTACCCGCCTGGCCGATGACTGCATAGTGCCGCAATGCCGCAATCTCGGCGGACTTTCTAACGACCTGGGCAACCTGCTCTCGGACGCGTCCACGGCGGCAATGCTCGCATGGCTCATATTCGCCGTGACCGACCCGGCCGGCTGGTCTAGCGAAATGGTCACCGTTGCCGCCCCCGTGGCGTCAGGACTGGCCACGGACGCCGCGCACCTATTCGGGGAGGCTTAGACGTGGCAACGCCCGCTCAGGACGCCGTAGGGCTGCACGGAGCCAACCAGGACGATTGGGAGCTCGCTCGCCTGGTTGACCTGCTCGGCCACGAGCTCGGCGGCGGGCTCGTGCTGGAAATCGGATCCGACCAGGGCGGCACGTTGTGGCTATGGCGCGAGCTCGGCGCCCAGGTCGTTGCCGTCACCCTGCACACCCGCCGCGATGGGCAATTCAAGCCGCACGGCGCGGACGTGATCGTGGGCGACAGCACGGCCCCGGCCGTGCAGGCTCGGGCGCGTGAGGCTATCGGCCCGCGGCGAGTGGCAATGGTGTTCGTGGACGGCGGGCACGATTACGAAACGGCATGCTCGGATATCCGGTGGGCTCTGGACATGGCACCGCACGGTTATGTAGTCGTGCATGACATTAACCGCCGCATCGGGCACCCGGAAATTGAAACGTACATGGCATGGGCAGAGTACGCCGACGACCGGCCGCATATCACGATTGCCCGCCGCGGTGAGGGCTCGCCAGGCGTGGGCGTGATATTCCCCAGGGGAATCTGACGTGGCGAGTTTTAGCGACACTTTCGGGCCGGGCAGCACGGCGTATCAGCTATTCGTATGGTCGGTGGTCAATCAGGTATTGTCCGCCCTGCTCTCGCCCGCGTTCACCGAGCTCGCTTACGGCGTGAACACCGCCGCGCCCGTCGTGGAGCTCTCACCCGCGGACCTGGCCCACGCCGTAGTCCGCTCATATCAGGACGCGAGCTCCGCGGCGACGGCGGCGGCCAAATCCGGGCTAGCTGCCGACCGATTCCAGGTACTAACGGACCTGGCCGGCGTGGCACCCGGCCCGCAGCAGCTAGCGGAAGCGCTACGGCGCCAGGCGATACCCGAAACCGGATCGGGCGCGGACTCCATATCTTTCGAGCAGGGTATCCGCGAAACCGACTTGCTTGATAAGTGGGCGCCGGTTATCAAGGCTATCTCGCTGCTCTGGCCGAGTCCGGCTGACATTATTGATGCCACGGTTAAGGGGCAGATTGACCCGACAACCGGAATTGACACATACGCGCAAGTCGGCGGCGACCCCAAGTGGTATCAGCTACTCGTGGACACTAATGGCAATCCGCCGAGCCCTACGGAATTGCTAGAGCTCGCGCAACGTCAACTCATTCCGTGGACGGGCACCGGGCCGGACGCCATATCATTTGAGCAGGGTATTTACGAGGGCCGCACGAAAGATAAATGGGAGCAGTATTACGCGGCACTCAACAACTACTTTCCCACTGTCAGCGAGGTAGTTGACCTGTACCGCTGGGGACAACTGGACGTGCCCACGGCAACTAAGCTGATGAGTCAGCGCGGACTGGACGCCGATTACGCGGCTAAGTGGATTGCGTATGCGGACGCTAACGCGATAGACGATTACCGCGGGCTCACCGAGCAGGCCATTTTGGCAATGCTTTCCCTGAGTTACATTACCGACGACCAGGCGCGGGTAATGCTGCTCGGGATTCATAAGGGCTCGGCCGCTATTGACGAGCTCATCGCCTACGGTCACATACAGCGCACAATACAATCCGCGAATCAGGCTATATCTCGGGTGGGCTCTCTGTATCAGGGCCGGAAAATCACGGCGGACGCGGCGACAACCGCGCTGACTACGCTCGGCGTGGAGGCCGCCGCGATACCTGACATAATCGCGGATTGGGACGCAATCGTAAACGTCAACGTCAAGTTGCTCACCGCCGCCGAAATCGCGGACGCGTGGGAATACGAGATCATGGACGTTGGCACGGCAACGCAAGAGCTCATCAATATCGGTTACACGCCGTATGATGCGTGGGTGTACCTCTCAATTAAGAATAAGGCGGCCCTGCCCGGCCAGCCGGCGCAAGGTCCGGGGCCGGGACTCGGCACCGTGACACCGGGAACAACGTAGCCATGACGACACGGATAGCGGACGTTCTCGCCGCGAGCTCGGCGGCGGTGGCCGGCCAGGCGGCGGCGGCCGAGCTCGTGCGCAACGCCGCCACGATCGGAGCTCTCGGCGCGGGTGTACCGACGCCGGCCGCGAGCTCGCCCGTCACGGTGCCACTCAGGGCCGCGCCGGCGGTGCCGGGTGGATGACGTGACACTACCGGATAGCGGTACCGCCGCTCAGCTAGGCCGGCTCACCGAGCTCGTCACCGAGGTACGCATTGACATCGGCGTTATCAAGGTCCGGTCTGAACAGTGGGCCAGGCTAGAGGCGCGGGTGACCGCGCTAGAGGCTTTCAAGGCTCGCATGGCCGCCGTATGGGCGGCGTCCACGGCGATAGGCGCCCTGGTCGGCGGATTCGGCGGGTGGCTCGCCGCATTCCTCACGGTAAAGCGGTGAGCTCGTGAGCGTTGGGTATCCCGATTGGGGCGGCAGCCCGAATGTAAACGCCCCTGTCAATGTGTTTAATGCGTCCGGGCTAACGGTCGGCCCCGCAAATCAGGGGCAGCTAGGGCCGTTCAATGTGTCCGGCCAGAGTTACACCATCAAGTTTGACCCTACTCAGGGCTCGGGCGGTGCCGCGCCATTTCCAGAGCTAGAGGTTATCTGCGTGGACGGCGTCAATTTCGCCACCGATGACGTGCTCTACGAAATGATCATGAGTCCGACCGCGGGTGATTGCGAATTTGTGTGCAAGGGGCCGCTAAACGGCACTCAGCTATACGTCAACGTAGATAACAACGATAGTGTCACGATGACTTACAGCATATCCATTGACCAGAACAACACGCCGTTGCTGGCCCATACGTGTAAGACGGTGGACGCGAACAGCATAGGCGGCGGATACACACTGTCGGCCGGCATCGCACCCCGCAAGGGAATACTCGGCATGGGTTACAGGTCCGCCCTGGGCGCGGGCGCTTCCGACAATTACATACTTCCGCCCGCGCCCGGACTGGTCGCCATAGGATTGCAGGCGGTAACCGCCGCCGACGTTATCCACATACTCACCGCGCCGATGGTCAACCAGAGCAGCTATACGGGAATAAGCGGCGGACTCATGGACCGGGTGTATACCGACGCTAACGGAAACGCCAAATTCACAACCTACTTCCCGCGCTCATCCATACAGCTAAACATCACCAATGCGGGCGCGGGCGCGACGGATTACCGATGGTCGGCAATCTACGACATCAGCCAGGACTAGGTTAGCCCGCGCTCGGCGGCAATCTCGCGTATCCGGGCGACGCGGCCGGTAATGCACGGCGGCAATCCCCATCGCGCAGTATAGAAGTTGGATAGCTTGGCAGCGGTTTCCTCTGCCAAATCCAGCTTATTGCCCAGGTCGCGCTGACTGATTCCGAACAGCAGGCAATCCAGCAATAGGTCAATGGCCTCTTGCGTGAGTCCCGGATATCCGACGCCGCGGTTACGTTCCTGATTGCTCGGCATGACGCCCATCCTCTCGTGAGTCTCGTGCTACGCTAGCACGGCAAGTTACCGGAGTCCCGCGAGGAAGGGCCGCCATGACGGCAACACCCCCCGAGCCAATCACCACCAAGCCGGCGCCCGCACCCGGCCCGGACACGCCCTGGTATGCACCCGCCCCGGTGCCGAGCCCGGCCGCGCCCGTCACAAGCCCGGCCGTGCCGGCCGGGATCACAGCGGGCGAGCTCATCACCGCCCTGGCCGCCGCCGACCCGGCCGCGCCCGTAGTCCTGGCCGGCAACGGCGGCCGGCTCGCCGCCGTCGTAGTCAACCCAGGCGGCCCCGTCACCCTGCACACGCCGCCAGCCGGAAGCGGCGGCGACCACACCCCCGCGAGATAAGGCCATGCTTGACGCCCTGACACCGCCCGAAACTGACCGCCTGTACTGGCGGTTAGTCCGCGCAATGGCGGCGGTAGCAGACGAGATAGATTCCCTTGGGCTCGCACCCGCGGCGGTGCGAGACATGCTCTACGGTGAACGCTGCCTGGAGCAATACCGGGCACTGGCGGCCGAGCTCGCGGACCTGGCCGACAATGACGTACCCATCACCGCGAAATCGTGGGCAGCTATGCTCGCGGACACCCCCGAGGAAGGATCACCGCAATGGCAAGATTCGGACGCTCGCAAGAGCTCGGCCCAGATGACGTTCACGCGACTAGCGAACCGGGTAGCCCTGGCGCGAGCGTGGCGCCGGCAGACAATCAGGAGGTAGCAGAATACTCGCCCGAGCTCATCGCCAAAGTGCGCGAGCTCGTGGCCGCGATACCCGACAATGACGCGGCCGGAGCGGAAAACATCATTAACCAGCTACTTGCCGCCGAGACAATCGACGACCTGAACGCACCGTGGGACGGCACGAGCGGCCGGAAACTCGCAGGCAAGCGGCTGCGGATTCTCGGCATAACCGCCCGCCGCTCATCATTCGACGGCGGCACGGGCGTATTTCTGGTCTGTGACGCGGTGGACTCGGGCACCGGGGAGCGGGCGGTATTCACGACGTCCGCTCTCTCGTGCGTTATCCAGCTAGCCCAGGCTTACCGGCTCGGCATGTTCCCGTTGCTCGTGGAAATCGTCGTGGCCGAGCGGCCAACCGCCCGCGGTTTCTATCCGTACCACTTCCGCGTCCTGGCGGCCGGGAGCTCGGCGGCGGCGTCGTAAATGGGCGAGCCGATGCAAGTAACAGGGCCGGTGTGCGATGGGTGCGGCGAGTTTGCCGCCATAGTATCGCTTATGAACCTGGCCGATTATTCGCAGATTCGGACGTGCGGTAATTGCTCGCCCGACATGCTGCGCACCATCGCGGACAGCATGGACGGAGGGCACACCGCCGCCGCCGCCGAGCCCGAGCCCGCTGACGAGCTCGCGGCCGACACGCTAGAGGGCGCGCTGGCCGCCGAGCCCGCCGGCGACGACCAGGCGGACGAGACCGAGCAGGGCTCGGCCCGCGACCACTGGGCGTCCACAACCAACGTACGGCGGTCAACGCACGGGCACCGCCGCCCGAGCTCAGCCACCGGCAAGCCGCGAGAGAGTGAGCCCGAATGACAAACCGCGCCGTTGTGGAGTTGCATCACGTCGATTTCGACGGCGGCGAGCTCCACGCCATGCTTACCGCCCTGACCGGGCTAGAGCCCGACGCGTGCTGCAATGCGGTCGGCGTCATGGTACTCCATGACCAGGACGGCGGCCACACGCTCGCTGTCGTGTCAGACGGGCAGAGAAACGCCCGGCAGATCGCTCAGCTACTCACCCACACCGCCGCGCACGTCTACGGCGGTTGCCGGCGGTGCGCCCGCCGCAACGCGAGGAGGGGACGTCATGCAACCGCCTAGCCTGTTCGTTACCGTCATGGCCGACACGATCACCGCCGCTATCGCCCTGGCGATTGTCGCCGCCCTGGCAATGCTCATGATTCTCTGCTGGAAACTGACCGTCCGGGCCGCCTCCCGCATTCGCCCGGCTAAGCGGCCGGGCTCGCGGCCGACACCGAGCACGACCGACCCCCGCTAGCACCGCCCGCGGGCATACGATGAGGGCCGGCGCCCCGCCCAGGACGCCGGCCCTTGCTCACCCCTCACCCGAGGAAGGATGCAAGCCAAATGGCTCTAGGGCAGAGTATCAGACAAGCTATCGGCACGGCGTGGCGTGGCGTATTGGGCGCCGTCAATGCCGGGCAATCGGGCGTGTCCGCGGTTGCCGGTGCGGTGCAGAACATTCTGCCCGGCGTGGCTCCGCCGTCATTGCTTGACACCACTGTCGTTAACCAGCTAGCGGGCATGGCTAATTCGTGGATTAACGCCCGCGAGAATTACGCCGCTCTTGCGCCCACCGATCCGATTACGTCCGACGCCGTGACGCTGGCGCCCTGGTCTATGGACCTGAACGCATTTAATGCCGCGCCGTCGTATCACGTTGTGGTGGGATTCAATGTGGAGGGCCAGAGCTCGCCTGTATTTCGCACCGTGACCGGAATCAATAACGTTGATATGCCACGGCAGGATTTCGATAATCTCATGCTGGTTAACGGTCAGGCGCTCTCGGTGGGCACGACACCGGGCGGCGGTGTCGGCGGTGTCGTAACCGGCGTGGACTCGGTAACGATCACCGTAGGGCCGGCCGGTGCCTGACGCCGGGGCGCGGTGGCCGGTTGTCGCGCAGAGGGCAGACGGTTCCTGGCAGATAGAGATACCGGGCGGCCCCGCGTTTCTTACGCTCACGCCGGCCGCAATGGGCTACCTGGTGCGCGGCATGGTCGCGGCCGGGCTCGTGGCCCAGGCGCCCGTACGGCGCCGTCCGTGACCATACCTGCGAGCCCGGCTCGCGTCCACCGGGTAAGACCGAATCACCGCGAGTGGACGCCGCCGCAAGTGATGTTCCTGGACGCCGAAACCACCCGTGAGCAAACCGACGCGGGCGAGCTCCACTCACTCAGGCTATGGGCCGCCCGCCTGGTCGTGCGGCGGACTAAGCACGGCACCGGGCTCGGGCAATCGGATGGGTGGGGATATGACACCGCCGAGCTCGCAGACCAGATCGACATCTGGACCGAGGGCCAGCGGACCCTGTGGGCGTACGCGCACAATCTGTCATTTGACCTGAGCGTAACGCGGTTGCCCGCCGAGCTCGCCACCCGCGGGTGGGAGGTAACCGCCCACGCGGTGAGCTCGGACGCGCCCTGGCTGCGAATGCGGCGTAACGGGTGCGTGCTCACCCTCTGCGATTCGTGGGGGTGGCTCCGCGCCGAGCTCGCGGCGGTCGGCACGGACCTGGGCGTAATCAAACCGCCCTTGCCGGCATTCGACGGACCGGACGGCGAATGGCTTGCCCGGTGCCAGGCGGACGTGGACATACTCGCCCGGGCAATGTGCGAGCTCATGGACTGGTGGGACGCCGAGCAATTGGGCTCGTGGACGCTAACAGGCTCAGCCGGCGGGTGGAATACGTGGCGGCACCGGACCACCCATGCATTGCCGCTCATCGTGCCCGATGAGGGACAGACGGCGGCCGACCGCCAGGCGATATACGGCGGCCGGCGTGAGGCTTTCCGGCACGGCACCCTGAGCGGCGGCCCGTGGACGCTACTGGACTTCAAATCGGCATATCCGACCATCGCCGCATCCAAGCCATTGCCCGCCGCACGTCAGGGCAACTTTGCCGGGCTACCGCTGGATACGAGCCTGATTTGCGGCGACCAGTACGGCATTATTGCCACGGTGGAAATCGACACGCCGGCCCCGCGGTATCCGGTGCGGGTAAGAGGCCGGGTCGTGTATCCGGTCGGCCGGTTTACCACTACGCTCGCGGGGCCGGAAATCCTAGAGGCACGGGAACGCGGCGAGCTCGTGTCCATCGGACCCGGATACCTTCATAAGCTGGCCCCGCATATGCAAGAGTGGGCGCAATGGGTGCTCACGATCACTGAGCCTGGCTATACGGGAATACCGAAAGTATGCCAGCGTGCGGTAAAGCATTGGGGCCGGGCGGTTATCGGAAAGACGGCGGCGAAAGGGTGGCAGACGCGCCCGCTGGAAACGCTCGGCGGCACCGGGTGGGACTACCGCCCCGCGTGGAATGCCGAATTGCAGGCGCCGAGCCACTTGATAGAGATATGCGGAAAGTCGGCCGAGGTTATCTCCACGGGTGACGCCGATAATGCCTATCCGGCAATTCTTGCGTGGGTGGAATCATGGACCCGTGTTTACCTCGCTCGTGCAATTGACGACCTGGGCGCTAAGCATGTCATTACATGCGACACGGACGGGCTAATAGTAGAAACTCAGAGCTACGAGGGCATATATGGTGAGCCCGTTTATTACGGGCCACTGGAGATACGGCCAAAGGCGCAATACCAGGAAATCAAGATTATCGGGCCGCAGCACATAATCACGCCGACCGATCGCAAGCTGGCCGGCGTCCCGAGCTCGGCCGAGCCCAACGATAAGGGCGAGCTCGTGGCGTTGCTCTGGCCCAAGCTAGCAAGCCAAATGAACCTGCGGCCGGGCAGCACCGCACCGGGCTACCTACGCCCGCGGGCGGCGTACACCCTGCCGGAATCCACCGTGGCCGGATACGTCCGCCAGGACGGCACCGTGGCACCGCTACGGGCCGGCACTTGCGAGCTCGGCCAAACTCACGTCTACGGGCCGCCTGGGGCCGCCCAGGGCGAGTTTCCGCCCGAGCTCCAGTCACGGCACCTTGCCGAGATAGTCACCCCGCCACCCGAGAGAGGAAAACCATGCGAATACCACTCGCGCAAGTCGAATGGAATCACTGGCGGACGCCGTCACTCCGCCCGGACTGGATCATCAGAGTCGCACCCGAGCCCGACGCGCCCCGCGGGCGCAAGGCTCGGCTCATGGGTGAATACTGGCAGATCGCTCGCCAGGACGGCGCACCGGGCGTTCTATGGATGGACCCGGATATTGTCGCGGACCTAGACGACCTAGAGGAAATGACACGGGCAATCCACCGGGCACCCGCATACGTGCACTGTTCTGTGCATAAACTCTGGCCCGCGTCCACAATGCGCGATAGTTGGGTATGGGCTCATGGCCTGGTCAAGAATGGGCTACCCGTCATGACTCAGACAATGCCGCCCCGGGCGGACTGGTTTGCCCTCGGCATGACCTACACGCCCGCCCGCCTATTGGATGCGGCCCTGCCGCACATGTTCCAATGGGTATTCGGCCAGGTCGACAGCGGACTATCGGCAACCGCACGGCAGGAAATGATACCGGCATTCCCTGTTCCGCGGTGCCGCCCCAAGCACCTGCATTTCTACCCGCGAGAGGATGACGCATCATGGCGGCCAGGCATGGTAAACGCCCAGCCCGCGATTCTATCCAGGCGGCCAGATTCGCCCACGACACCGCCGAGGGACTAATGCGAGTCCACCGGAAAGTATGCGGACCTTGCGGCCGGGCCGGCACGGACACCCGCCGGCTCTGCGACGAGGGATGGGCTCTCATCAAGGCGGTCACCCGCACCGGCAACCGCTACCGCCGCCTGGCCGAGCTCGTGGCCGCCCAGGGCGAGCAGGGCGAGCTATGGTGACCGAGTGCTCATGCCATGATCCCATCGTATTTGGGCACGGGACGGCGTGCGAGCTCGGAATAGGCCCGGTCAAGACGGGCGGCGTCCCTCAGCGGGAGCAGCGCACCTATACCGAGCACCGTCAGGAATACCCGCCCAGAAATGAGCCTGAGCCCGAGGTAAAAGGCAACACGATAGAGCTACGGATTGGCGGACGCCGACCGGGACTCTATATCAACGGCGCATTGCAGATACTCAGGAGGTAATTGCCTGCCATTATTTAACCGCCAAGGC
>Ga0187805_10000465_pt1 | contig 13375 bp, 11 predicted proteins | sample NC_wetland_sal_i_6_FD_132965 | JGI IMG/M metagenome (GOLD analysis project Ga0187805, IMG submission 132965) | Wetland sediment microbial communities from Neuse River Estuary, North Carolina, USA - Control_5 | ecosystem: Environmental > Aquatic > Freshwater > Wetlands > Sediment | place: USA...
CGGCGCCGCGGAGACACCTATACACTTATGTCCTGGATAGCAACTTCCTCGTCCCGATACAAGGGGCCTGACCGCTCAACATCAACAGAACTGACTGCCACACCGACACTCTCATTAGCGACAATCTGACCGTGAATAGAATGACTGGACTGAACGTGAGGGCTGCGGGCGCCCGTCCGCGCCCGCCATTATGGTCCACCGTCGGATTCAACAGGATAACCAGCAGTAAAGGCCGGAGGAGCGAGTCAGGGCGTAAGGGAAGTTTAGCTTGCAGAGCAGACCTCAAAGCCCTTTATGACCGCCCGGCAATCTGTTGGATGCAGTGAGCGAGCATTTCGGCGACAAAGGAATCGCCCATCTCTGTGTTAAACATTGCGTCATACAGGCGACGCTCTGGCCAGTTCAGCTTCAAGTATCTCTTGACGAAGGCGGCGCGATCTCTGTCAACCGTGTCAACGCCCGTTATTGCCTGCTCCTGCGGCATTCCAGCGGCGACCAGTCTGTGGATCTTCGAAGTGCGAGAAGCATAGAGGAATGCCCGAAACACATCCTTGCGATTGCGAAGAAAATATTGCGAGCCTCGGCCAACGATTACGCATTGGCCGCAAGAAATTGCTTGATTGACCGCCAGCTCAGAAACGGTGGCGATTCGGTGCGCATCAAGTAGTTTCAGCCGACCCGTCGGCGGCAAAGTGCCCTCGAATGCTCCTCTAAGAAAAGACTTGAAGATGCGATAAATCGCAGGATCATTTCTCCATTCCCGCTGCTCGACCACTTCCGGCGTGCAATTGGTCAGCCGCGCAATTTCCTGGGTTAGTTCGTAGTCCCACAGCTTCCAACCCAGAAGTTCGGCCAGCTCTGCAGCAATCTCCGAACCGCCACAGCCAAATTCACGCTCGATTGTTACGGCTCGAATTATCATGACAATTCTTAACCGGCTGCAATATCACCGCTCGCACTGGGATCATTCTTCTTCAGGAAAAATGCCAGCACAAACATGATCGCCGACAGGAGCGCTAAAACCCAAAAGGTGTCCAAATATGCGAGCGTGCGAGCCTGTCGGTTGACCTGCGCGTACAACCTTGCAATCGCCTGAAGTCGCGCGTCGTGCGGACTCAGTCCCCAATGAGCGATCGCTCTCGCAAGGGCGTTGAGAGTATCTCGGAATGCGGGGGTATCGGGGGTGAGGTGACCGACCAAAATCTGCTGATGATACTGGGCGCGACGCACGAGCATGGTTGTTACGATTGATGTCCCGATGCTACTTCCGATGTTCCGCATGAAATTGACCATTCCAGAGACACTGTTGCCTTCCTCTGCCGGGATGCCGATATAACCAGCCATCGTTATCGGGACGAAAAGAAACCCGATACCAATGACCTGCGCCACGCGCAACCACATCGCAAATCGAAAGCTGATGAGCAGATCCGTGCGATATGCCGAGTAATACAGACCAATTGCCAGAGCGCACCATCCTGCAGCAATCAAATAGCGAGATTGGATCTTTGTGGTCAGCCTTCCTACGATCGGCATCATGAGCAGCAGCACGAAGCCACTGGCAGAAAGGACGAGGCCGGCCAGTTCAGCTGTGTAACCCATCAGTGTTTGGAGGAACTCCGGAATCATGACGAGAGTGCTGAACAACATCACGCCCATCATGAACATCATGAGATTGGCTGCCGCAAAGTTAAAATTCTTGAACAAACGCACATTGATAATCGGCTCTTTGCGGAACCACTCCCAAATGACCAGCACAGTCAAGCACACCGCGGCGCTCACAATCAGCGTCACGATGAAGTGAGAACCGAACCAGTCGTCTTCCTGGCCTTTGTCTAGCAGAATCTGCAGCGAACCAACGCCCAAAGAAAGCATTGCGATTCCGATATAGTCCACATGTATGCCACCCCTCTTCAAACGGCGAAGGAATGGGGGGTCCTCTACGAGCTTGTAGGTGAAATAGAGCGCCGCGGCAGCAACGGGAATCTTTATAAAAAAAATCCAACGCCACGAATAATTGTCCGTGATCCACCCGCCCAGCATGGGGCCGATCGTGGGCGCTAGCACGGCCGTAATCCCATAGAGCGCGAAAGCGAGTCCGCGCTTCTCCGGCGGAAAGCTGTCATTCAGGATCGCCTGTGCCATGGGCTGGAGCCCTCCTCCGCCAACTCCTTGGATGGCTCTGCAGAGAAGCAACACGGGCAGGCTCGGTGCCAGGCCACACAGCAGAGAACTAATGGTGAACACAAGCAGTGAAAGTAGAAAATACCGCTTGCGGCCGATTACTTCGGCTAGCCAGCCGCTGATCGGCAATACGATGGCGTTGGCAGCGAGATAGGATGTGAGCACCCACGTGCTGTCGTCATAGCTCGCCCCCAAGTTCCCCGCGATGTATGGCAAAGCCACATTGGCGATACTGGTATCTAAAACCTCTAGGAAGGCGGCCAGCGAAACAATGACGCCGATTACCCATGGATTTACCGCGGGACGCCAGGCAACCTGCTCTGACGGCCAAGTCTGTGCGGCGGTGCTCACCGCACGTAGACCTTCGCTTCAACATTCATTCCCGGCCGAAGTAGACGGTCGCGATTCTCACCTGGGTTTAGGACGATCTTCACAGGGATGCGTTGCACAATCTTCACGTAGTTTCCCGTGGCGTTTTCGGGGGGCAGCAAGCTGAAAACGGGCCCGGTCGCGCCGGCGATGCTGTCGACATGCCCGTGGTAGGTACGACCATTGGAGTCGCAAGTGATTTTCACCCTCTGCCCCGGCCGCATGTGCTTTAGTTCCGTTTCTTTGAAGTTCGCAGTGATCCACACTTGATCTAGCGGAACCACCGTGAGCAATTGTTCGCCGGGGTCGACATTCAATCCCACGACCACTTTCTTGTTCACCTCCCCGCTCACAGGTGCCAGTATTTTCGTGTAATCCAAGTTCAGTAGGGCTCGCTCGAGCTCAGCCCTTTTCTCCCCCACATCCGCCAGGGCCGCGAGTGCGCGGGCGCGTGTAGAAGCTACGCGTTTCGGCCCCGCCTCCGCAGATTCGTGGCGCGCCATCGCCTCAACTAGCCGACTGCGTGCTTGGTCGACATTTTGTACAGCGGTCGCCTCGTCCGCTTCGGCAGCCGCTACTGCAGCAGTGTCCGTTTGCGCTGCGGCTACCGCGTAGTCATAAGTCTGCTCCGGTACTTCATCTTTGGTCACCAGGAGGTGGTACCGCTGCACGTCGTCCCGGGCCTTTACGTTTTCTGCTTTGGCTTCCTGGATGCGTGCCTGTGCGGCAGCAACTTGTTTTTCACCTGCGTCGATGGCGGCTTTAGCATCTTCGATGTCCGAAGATGTGAACTCGAGTTGGCTGGCGGTATCGACCGAGCTGATGGGCACATCGATGTTGAGGGCACGAGCGGAGGCCTCGGCAGTTTCGAGGTTCGCCTGCGCCTTCGCCACAGCGACTTGATAGTCTCTTGGGTCGATCTCCACGAGCGTCGCGCCTGCCTGCACATACTCGTTATCTTGGACGTGCACGGCCTGCACGTAGCCTGGGATCCGCGCACTTACTGGATAGAGGTGAACGTCGACTTGCGCATCGTCCGTGGTCTCGAAACCCGAGAAGTAGTGCCACAGAAAGATGCCCCCGACAAGAACCACCACCACACTAGCGACAATAATCCAGCGTTTGTGAAAACGCCGGCCTGGATAGACCATGGTTGTCGTCGTGGCGGGGTCCTCCATTGCGGTATGAGGCGTCGACGGCGATGAACTCTCCGGACTCTTGGCCTTCTCTTGGTCTGGCATTTCACTGTCCTTTCAAGTACAGAGCGTAGTTGGATTCCGCGACACCCATCGCTCGCGCCAATGAGATTTTTGCGATGTTGTAGCTGTAAAGACTGGCGATATAGGCGTCGTTGACCGTCGCGAGCGAGTCCTGCGCCTGAATCACTTCGATGTTGTCTGTTACTCCGGAGGCAAAGCGATCGCGAGATTGCTGCAACGTCTCATTCGCCAGTGTTATTGCGTTTGTTTCGACTGCGACACGCGCGCTAGACGCTTTTAGATCAAAGAACGCATCGCGGACATCCTGATCGATCTGCGCGCGCAGATCCGCGAGCCGTTCACTAACTTGTCTGCGCGCGGCGTTTGCTTCGAGTATATCTCCATGTATCTTACCGCCATCGAAAATAGGAACCTTAAGCACGGCGGCGGCATCGACTGTGCCGTGCGAGGCCGCCGCCGTCGCGCCGATATCGCCATAGTCGGCTTCGGCTGAAATCGATGGGTAGCGCTCCGCAGCAGCGGCTTTCCTCTGTAGTTCGGCGGAGTGGAGCTGCGCGATTGCGCTCTGGTAGTCCGGACGATGCGCGTACGCGAATTCCAACGCTTCATCGAGGCTCATGGTCGCAAGGGGTTGGTATGCAACCTCGGTCGTCAAATCGAACGCCTGACCCGCGGGGAGGCCGATCACACGGGCGAGCACTAGTTTTTGCTTGGCAAGATTATTTCGCGCCACAATGAGTTCTTGCTGACGCTCTTGCAATTCGACCTGGGAGCGCAGGACGTCGACGGCAGCTGCCACGCCAGCTCTCTTTTGGTCAGAGGTCTGTTGGTAGAGCGCTTTTGCCGTGTCCCGCTGAGCCAGTGCCGATGTGACGCGCGCTTCGTCGGCAATGACGAGGAGGTAATTTGAGACGATGGCGACCACTACAAGGTCGCGAGCGTTTCTGTAGTTGTATTGCGCCGCCTTGACTTGCTGATCCGAGGATCGGGCTCTCTCGATGGACTGCCAATCGAATACTGTTTGGTCGACGTACGCGCGCGTGTCGAACACGCCGAATGGACCGATCACCGGTGGAACATTCGGGATTTGAAGGCCGATCGTCGCCTTTAGATCGAGTTGATGCGTATTCAGGCTGGTCTCGGTGACAGCATTGGGGAGCAGGGCACTTAACATCTGCCAGCGCTGCCCCTGTGCCGCTATCACCGTATCACTCGAAAGAAGGGCGCCGAGATTTTGCTTGAGCCCTCGCTGAACAGCCGCTTCAAGAGAAACAGGCAACACGCCAGGGACTGCCGTGCCCGTCGGCACGCCGCCCAAGTACGGATTCTGTCCTTCGAACGGCACCAAGGTTTGACTGATCGTGTCGGTGGCCACGCCAGGGTTATTGCCGACGGCCGCACCAGATTGCGCAAATAAGGCCGGCCCGCAGAGCAGCAGTGCGGAGGCCACGATCGTCAGTTTGCGAATACCGCGGGCAATCATTTCGTGTTCTACCTCCGTTCTACCTGCCCAGTTTTGAGGCTGTCGATCGCGTCCGCGAGACGACCGTCGCGTAAGTCCTGCGTGCTACAAGAGGCGATCATGCATGCCACGACGAGTCCGTCATCAACAATCTCTCCGCTCTCACCGGTACGATTCATCTGCGCTCATCCTAGAGTCTTACGCTTTGGTATCGATTGCCGACTCTCGGCGCCGGAACGTGCTGCTGACTGAGAACAAAGAACGGCGATGATCTTCAAATCGTTGGGGTTGAAAACAGCGCAGGCGGTCTTCTCGCTCGTGCGTTGGGGTTCGCGGCGAGTCGCAACGCGAAGCGGATAAGCGATTTAGCCGAAGACCGGTGGGGAGCCCATTGGACGATGACACCAACCCAATAGGGACGGCGGTGTAGGGTTTGCCACTCCTCAAGCACCGGGAAGAGACACCTGAAATCTGGCCGCCGGGTCCGACCAGCACCAAAGTATCGCCGATACCATCGTCCCTCTCTCCTGTGACGGCCTCAACTCATCCCATGCTTCGTTTGAAGGCGAGTTTCGTTCTGGCGAGGACGAAACCATTGCGACACGCGCAAGAGGTCCAGCACTCGTTGGGCCGGCTAGAAAGGGTGGCGAGCTAAATGATGCAAGGACTTACCACCGTCGTTGTTGCAATAGTCCTTCTGACTATGTCGGCATTCCCTGACGGCCAGCTGGGCGCAACTGGCACGATTCAAGGGGTGGTATTCAACCTGGACTCGAAGGGCAACCGCGCGGTCATTCCCGCGGCAAAAATTTCGCTCGACGGATCGAAACACATGGAAACCGAGAGCGAAGGCGAGGGTCTGTTCGCATTTACTGCGGTCCCTCCCGGTCGTTACACGATTACCGCACATGCACCTGGAATGGCCGCAACTCAGGATGTAGTCGTCTTGGCCGGATCGACCTCTGAAGTGAGCTTGGAAATGGAGCTGGAGACGGTAAAGCAGTCGGTTACGGTGACTGCCAGCGCAGACCCACCCGAAGCAAATGACCCACCCGCGACCAATCACATTGGCGCATTGACGGTTGTTGACGCGCCCAATGTCGATGAGCGTTTCGAGAGTTTGCTTCCTTTGGTCCCCGGCGTAGTGCGCGGGCCCGATGGCCGAATCAATCTCAAAGGCACGCGGGACACGCAGAGCGGCATGGTAGTCGACAGCGCCAATGTATCGGACCCGGCGACAGGTAGTCCGGCTATAAACGTTCCCATCGACGTCGTATCGTCTGTTCAAGTGATTTCCAACCCTTACGACCCGGAGTACGGGCAATTCACTGGCGCGGTCTCAAACATCAACACAAAGGCGGGCGATCTTGATAACGCCCATTTTTCCATTCAGAACCTGATGCCACGCGTGCGTGATCGCGATGGGCACATCTTGGGAATCGGTGCTTTCACACCGCGAACAACGATAACCCTGCCACTCATCAAGAACCGTTTGGCCCTGACTCAATCTCTGGAATATCGCAGCGTCTACACGCCGGTGAACAGTCTTCCTTACAATGCCCGCGACACAAAACTCGAAGGCTATGACTCCTACACCCAGCTCGATGCAGTTATCAGCCCCAAACAGACCGCAACATTTTCATTCGCGTTATACCCGCAGAAGCTCAATTACGACGGTCTGAATACATTCACCCCGCAGGCTTCCACGGCGGATTTCCACCAGCGCGGCTATGAAATTTATGGACAGGATCACTATGCCTTCAGCGAACAAAGCATCTTGACGTCTCAAGTCAGCTACAGGACGTTTGACGCAGACCTCACGGCTCAAAGCAACGACCCATATCAGCTCCTGATCGACACGACGGAAGGCGGGTTTTTCAATCGCCAAGCGCGCCATACCTCGCGAGCGGAATGGCAGGAAATCTACCAAGCGCCGCTGTGGCATTTGCTTGGCTCTCATCAACTGAAGGCAGGAATCGATTACTCGCACGCAGAACTTAATGCGGCTGAAACTTTCCTTCCCGTGCAGATCCTCGGGACAATTGGGACACCGATCGAGGAGATCGCATTCACGCCGGGCACCTCTTTTTCGCTGGGCGAGAACGAAACGGCTTGGTTCGCAACGGACCAGTGGACGCTTAGCTCCCGTCTGACTTTGAGTCCCGGGGTACGCTTCGACAATGATTCTGTCACGAGCTCCGATGACTTGTCGCCGCGTTTGGGTTTCCTGCTCGCTCTTACTCAGGACGGGAAAACCTTGCTCAAAGGAGGGTTGGGGGTCTTCTACGGCAGCGTTCCTCTCCTTCTGCCTGCGTTTCCTAAGATGCCCGGGAGGACGGTAACCATTTTTGACCAGAATGGCGGATTGGAGAGTGTGACGCCGTTCGCCAACCGGATTACTGACAGGCTTGAAAATCCCCGCAGTACTGGGTGGAACCTGGGGCTCGACCGGCAGCTCACGAGCGCGCTCCTGTTGCGCGTCGCCTACGAACAGCGCAACACGACCAGGGATTTCGTCGTTTCTCCGACCGCCGCCGGTTCATCAGGGATTCTTTCACTTTCCAATTCCGGCGCGGATTCTTACAGCGAATTCCAGGCCACTGGACAATACCGCATGCGCCGGAATCTTCTGAATGCTTCCTATGTTCGCTCGCGAGCTTATGGTGACCTGAACGATTTCTTTCAGTTCTTCGGCAATCTGCCCGAGCCTGTGATCGAACCGAATGCGCGCGGCCGTTTGCCCTTCGATGCGCCAAACCGCTTTCTGTTTTGGGGTGACTTTTCGGGACCTTGGAAGTTGCGGGTTTCTCCGGTCTTTGATCTGCACACAGGATTTCCCTATTCCATAATCAATGACTACCGCGAGTTCATCGGCCCACGAGACAGCAGTCGTTTTCCGCGATTCGACTCCGTCGACCTCCAAATACTGCGGCCGATAGCTCTGCCCTTCGGGGATAGGCGGATCCACGCCCTCGTTGGTGGTGGCGTGTTCAACCTGTTCAACCACTATAACCCCAGGGATGTGCAGAACGACCTCGATAGCGAACGTTTTGGCCAATTTTTCAATAACGCCTGGCGCGAATACAAAGGCAAATTCATTCTGGAGTTTTAAATATGAAATCGTCCATTAAGAACGTGTTCCTTGCGCTACTTGGCGCATTTTTCCTGGCAACTGCTGTGTCCGCACAGACCGCAGACCCGCTTCCCAAGGCAGATGAGGTTGTCGCCAAGATGATGGAGTTCGATGCACAGCGCCGCTCTGAATTGACCGGTTACACCGCGATTCGCCGTTATATCGCGGCCAACGGGAAGCACCACGCCGAGATGCTTGTTGATGTCAGCTGTGCCAGCGATGGCTCGGAAAACTTCAACATTCTTTCTGAACAGGGCTCCGGCTGGATTCGAAGCCACATATTTCGAAAACTGCTGACGGAAGAAACCGAAGCGTCACGCCGCCGCAGCGGTGAGAGCACACGTATCACGCCGGCAAACTACAACTTCCAAATCATCGGTGAAGAGACCCTCAACACGGGTTCCGCGTACGTTTTGACGGTTGCACCGAAGACTGCGAATAAGTACCTCTTCGACGGCAAGATCTGGGTTGACGCCAACGATTACTCAATTGTTCGGATTGAAGCACAGCCCGCGCGAAATCCTTCGTTCTGGGTCCGTAGCGTTCATATCGTGCGCACCTATCAGAAACTGGGTCCCTTTTGGTTTGCATCTTCGACTGACACGACCAGCCACATCCTCATTTTTGGGCGTGCGGATCTGAACATCGAGAATTCTAACTACAACCTGAACCCACCAAAAGATACCACCTTTGAAGGGTCCGAGATAATCCGATGAAGAAAAGCCATCTGATCATCGGCTTCCTCGGAGTGGCGTTGTTCGCCTGGGTGATCGCCCACATCAGCCTCGCCGAATTGGTGCGGGAACTAAGGGCCATCGGCGTTGCGTTGCCGATTGTTTTGACGCTCAGCTTGTGCCGTCTTGTTCTGCAGAGCATCACCTGGTCGGCATCGCTTGATGGCCAGAACGCTCCAGCCCCAATAAAAAAACTGATGGGCGTCCGCCTGGCCTCCCAGTCCATGGGGTACCTCACCGTTTTCGGGCCAGTCCTCTCAGAGCCCATGAAGATCAAGCTTCTCGGGACATCCACCGAACCGACCGCCGCCGCCACTTTTCTCGATGATGGGGTGTATTGGTTTACCACGGCACTCGTCGCGATTTCAGGAATCGTCTGCCTTCTTTTGATCGCCGTTCACGGCGCAGCGAGTCACTGGATCCCGGCAGTCCTCGTGTTGGCTTCTTTTGTGCTCGTGATTAACCACCACGATCCGATTCTTTCTGGTGTCGTGCGGGCCTTTGGAAGGCACACTCCTTCCTGGCTCACACGTGCCGAAAAATTTGAGGCGTCCGTCCGCGCCTATCGTATCGAGCAGCCCGCACTCGTGAAGCGGATGTTCTGGCTGGACGTCGTCTGCCAAATTCTGACTGCCTCTGAAGTGGTTGTCGTTCTGTGGGCGCTTCACCTGCCCATTCATTTCCTCGCCGTTCTCTCTATCGAGGGAGTCACCCGATCCGTGAAGTTGGTAAGCGGATGGATTCCCGCAAGGCTTGGATCCGACGAAGGCGGGGCTGTTTCGGCTTTTGCTCTCACTGGATTTTCTCCGGCGTCGGGGCTCGCGCTGGCTTTGACCCGCCGCGTGCGCGATCTCCTCTGGGCGCTGGTCGGGATTTCCTGGCTTCTTTGGAACTCCCGGCACCTGGAACGGCAGGATGCTACCGGCCCGATGCGGGCCGCTTTGCCAAAGGAGGCTCTCTGATGCAAGCAGTTATAGCTATTCCTGAAACTTCGGCGAGGATGAGCGCGCAAGAAATCAGAGAACGGATGGTGCGGCCCATCTGTGGCATCCCTCTGCTGACGAGAACCATACTAACTGCCGCACGTTCTGGAGCAGGCAGGATTCTCTTGATTTGTCCTGGAGACCTTCCCGAAGAGCTCGCACAGCATGTCATGCAACGACCTTTGCTCGAGCGCGGAGTGCGTATCCAAGTGATCCGCGTGAATGGATTTGATCCACGCGTGGCCTCAAGCTGGAAAACTTTAGAGCCGTGGCTGGAAGATAGATTTCTCTGGCTACCCTGGAATTGGGTGACGAATAAAAACTCCTTGCGTGATTTGCCGCGGGTCGAAGCCCGCTCGGCTGATTGGACCAAGCCAGCGTACCCGACCGCGTGCGAATTGGGGGGTGGCCACGACTACTCGGAATTCTCTCAGCGAAGTCAGCGAGGGGTCGCGGTCGCCTCGCCAGAGAGTGTTAGGCGGGCAGAACGATTCTTGATCGCCCATTCAGGAAAGGCGCTCGACGGAATTCACACATCTTTTAATCGACGCATTTGTCGACCATTTGTCAGGCTGCTTTCACATACTTCCGTTACCCCGAACACCGTCACCTTCGGCGGGGTGATTGTTGCTGCTCTGTCGGCGATTGCTTTCGCGCGGGGCTCTTACTGGTATTCGGTCCTGGGCGCCCTCCTGTTTTATGTCGCGGGGCTTTTTGACGAAATGGACGGAATGCTGGCAAGAATCAAGTTCGCCGAATCGCCGCGAGGCACTTGGCTCGAGGGGTTTGCCGACGGCCTCAGTTATCTTCTGTTATTTGCAGGGATCACCGTCGGGCTTGATCGGCGCTACGGCAAGGTCGCCATTCTCATGGGCGTTGCGCTTCTCCTCGGGGCCATTCTTGCCCTGATCACCACGTCACTGCAACGTCGGCGGGCCACAACCCCCGATCGGCCAAACGAGTACCTCGGCCGCTTCTACGAGCTGCTCGAGAAAGATTCTGGCAACCGCATCTCGCGAATCGTGCGGCAGGTACAGGCCTTTCAGAGGAGAGGAGTGATAATTTATTACGTCTTCCTCTTCACCCTCGTGGGAGCGCTGCCGTTGGTTTTTTGTTTGGCAACACTCGGTGCTCACCTCACCTGGATTCTGACCCTCTACTTCAATCATCGATTTTTTGCACAGCCACTGAATATCGGACCGAAACGTACAGTGAACACTCCGAAGGAGGCCGTATGAGAGCGATAATCCTAGCGGCAGGCCAGGGAACGAGGATTCGCCTCGTTCATGGGCAGCATCCGAAGTGTTTGATCGAGGTGGACGAGAAGACGATTCTCGACCATCAGCTGGGGGCCCTCTCGATGGCCGGCATCAACGAGGTCGCCATTGTCATCGGATACGAGCAAGAACAGATCATGAGTCATGTGAAGTCCAGTGCCCTCGCTTATAAGCAAAACATTCGCTTTATCGAGAACCGGGCATTCGCCACAACGAATAACATTTATTCGCTATGGCTCGCACTCGATTGGCTCCATTGGCTCCGCAGAGACAGTTTTATGGTTCTAAATGCCGACGTCATTTTCGATCCTGAAATCCTTGTCCCCGCAACGCGTCCCACTGCGCCCATTTCGATGATTGTAGATCCCTCGTGGCGGGATGAAACTATGAAGGTGATTGTCGAGGGCGACCGCGTGATCAAAATGAGTAAGAAAATTTCCAAAGAAGAGTTCAGCGGTACCTATATTGGAATAACAGTCTTCTCTGAGGCCATACAGGACATTTTTTTTCGCAAGATGAGCAAGTTCGTCTCCGACGGCCGCGTAAACGGATTCTTCAATGTTGCCGTGCAGGAACTCGCCGACGAAGGGATTCACGTTGGATTCACGACCACAGAGGGCCTGCCCTGGGCCGAGATTGATGATCCTCTAGACCTGACGTTCGCCCAGCAAAACGTCTTCCCACAGCTCGCCGAGAGGGTGCTTTGATTGTGTTCACCAATGAAATCATTGCCGAGAATTTCGCTCCGTCGCAGTGGTTGGCTTGGCCGCGGAATTCGATCCGCGTCGTCGATTGGAATATTGATCGCGGCTTGCGACTGCGTTCGATCATCGAGTTCCTGGAGGGCGTGAATGCCGACATTCTGATTCTTCAGGAGGTGGACATCAACTGTCGGCGCACTCACCACCTTAACATTGCTCACGAGATTGCTCGGAAGTTGCGACTTAACTACGTTTTTGGGCGCGAGTTTGTGGAACTGACGCAAGGCTCTAAGGCGAGCCCAGCCTTTCACGGTCAGGCCACTCTATCCCGATGGAAGATCTCAAACCCGAGAGTGATCCATTTTCAGCAGCAGTCCGATTTCTGGAAACCCCATTGGTATTTGCCAAAGGTGGAACCATTCCAGGAGCGGCTCGGCGGAAGGATAGCCTTGGCCGCCGACATCAACATCGCGTGTGTCGCACTTACTTCCTATAACCTGCATCTCGAGAGCCGCGGAAATGATGAGTTGCGCATTGCCCAGTTGGGAGACGTATTGCGCGATGCGGCCGCGTATGGTCCACGGCAGCTAATCACCCTGGCAGGGGACTTGAACCTGAATGCATCGAAACACGGCGTCGGAGAACTCCTCGTATCCGCCGGATTCCAGGATGCCGTGCCCACTGCTCGCGTTCCCACCACTCCTCCGCGCCATGTCCTGGACTCCGGCCGCCACATTGACTGGGCGTTCGTGAAGGGCTCGATGAACATAAGCCACGGCCACGTCCAGAGTTCTGTAAGGGCTTCCGACCATTTTCCAATTTCCTTCAATTTTCGCTTGAAACCCTGAGGCACTGCAACTGCCTCGGGATGCTGCATCGAAGCACTCGCTTCGTTTCAGCTCTGATTCCGCGGGAGCCGCTGATTCTTCTCCTTCTTCGGTTCCAAGATTCTTGAGAGCAGTCTATAACTCCAGTTCGCCTGATGCGCTCCGTTCAGCGCACCAAGCCGCTCTGGGCCAACCTGGCACAGGGCCCCACCAATGTATCACCGATACCATCGTCTAGCTCTCGTGCGATGACTTCATTTCATCTGACTCGGTTGGGGGTCGAGAGACAAAGAGACGAGGAGGACGGAATGAAGAAGGGGTTGACGAATGAATTCAATGCCGCAACGCCCCAGCCTCGTACCAATAATGGCTCAGTCGAGCAAAACGGAGAGCGGTCGGTCCCGGACGTAAAGGGCGCATCCCTGCGGCGCGCGCGGCTTCAATTGCGGTGCTGGCTGACCAAGCATTTCCGTGCTGTGAGTCCGTGC
>Ga0187805_10000466_pt1 | contig 13364 bp, 6 predicted proteins | sample NC_wetland_sal_i_6_FD_132965 | JGI IMG/M metagenome (GOLD analysis project Ga0187805, IMG submission 132965) | Wetland sediment microbial communities from Neuse River Estuary, North Carolina, USA - Control_5 | ecosystem: Environmental > Aquatic > Freshwater > Wetlands > Sediment | place: USA...
AGGCCGACGCCGAGGTATTTGCCATCCTCAAGGGCGAGGCGCAGCGCGAGCTGGAAAACCTGGAGCTCATTCCTTCCGAGAACTACGTCAGCCAGGCCGTGCTGGAGGCGCTGGGCTCGGTGCTGACGAACAAGTACGCGGAGGGCACGCCCGGCCGGCGGTACTATGGCGGCCAGACCTACACGGACCAGGTCGAGACGCTCGCCATCGAGCGCGCCAAGGCCCTGTTCGGCAGCGACCATGCCAATGTCCAGCCCCTCTCCGGCGCCGCGGCGAATTTGTGCGTCTATGCCGCCTGGCTCGAAATCGGCGACACGGTGCTCGCCATGGATCTGTCCCATGGCGGACACCTGACGCACGGCGCGCCCGTCACCTTCGCCGCCAAGGCGTTCAAGTTCATCCGCTACAAGATGAAGGACGTGGAAACGGGGGAGATCGACTACGACCGCCTGGAGGCGCTGGCCCTGGAGCACCGGCCCAAGATCGTCCTGGCCGGGTTCTCCGCCTATCCGCGCGAGCTGGACTACGCGCGCATGGCCCGCATCGCCGAGAAAGTGGGCGCGGTGGCCATGGCCGACATGTCGCACATCGCCGGGCTGATCGCCGGGAAGGCGCTGGCCAATCCGCTCGAGCAGGGCTTCCACGTCATGTCCACGACGACGCACAAGACCCTGCGCGGCCCGCGGGGGGCCATGATCCTGAGCCGGGGCAAAGTGGGCAATCCGCTGCGCGCGCCGCCCAAGACGATCGAGAACCTGCCGACGCTGATCGACCGCGCGGTCTTTCCGGGCTTGCAGGGCGGACCGCACATGCATCAGGTGGCCGCCATCGCGGTCGCCCTGAAGGAGGCGGCCAGCCCCGAGTTCCGCACCTATGCACAGCAGGTCCTGAAGAACGCGAAGACGCTGGCCGGAGCGCTGATGGAGCGCGGGTGCCATCTCGTCACCAACGGGACGGACAATCACCTGATGCTCATCGACACGGTGAAGTCCTTCGGCAAGAACGGCAAGGACGTGCAGGAAACCCTGGAAAGCGTGGGCATCACGCTCAACAAGAACGCCATCGCGGACGATCCCCTGCCCCCCTTCCAGGCCTCCGGCGTCCGGCTGGGAACTCCCTGCGCCACGACGCGGGGCATGCGCGAGCCGGAGATGCTCCGGATCGCGCAATGGATCGTGGAGGCGTGCGGCAAGCAGCCGCGCCTGGAGCGGATTCGCGCCGAAGTGAACGCACTCTGCGTGCGGTTCCCGACGCCGAGCGGGCTGGTGGAACAGGGGTGAAACTAGCGTTGCGACTGGCGGCGGACGGTCAGCAGATAGGGAAACTTCAAATAGCCGCCGGACTCCCCGCGAATGAAGCCGAAGCGGTCGGCCACTTCCAGGTAGAAGCTGTGCTGTCCGTGCGGCACCTTGTAGCCGATGCGTGAGTAGAGCCTCGGCACGACCGTGCGCACCGGCTGGCCTTGCTCGTCGTACAAGCGCAGCACCGGCGCGAGATTGGTGCGGTCGAGCCGCGCCCACACGATCTCGAGCGTCTCGCCGGGCTCCAGGGCTTCACCGACGTAGAAATCCGAGTCGGTGCGCGCGTCCACCAAGCCGTAGATCGGCGCATTGAAGGCCAAGGCGTTGGCGCGGTCCAGCCAGCCGTTGTCCTCGTGCTCGGCGTACACGGGATCTCCCAGGTCGGGCGTGTCGCCGCGGGCGAGGAACGCTTGCAGCGCGTCCTGCACGCTTCCCGGGCGGCTCTCCGGCGGGAACAAATCCAGCTCCGCGTGCGCGGGAGTGGCCGTATTCTCCACTTGCAGCTCCAGGGTCGTGTCAATCCAGTTGACCTGCCGCACGTGGAACGTCCCGATATCGCGGCCTTGCAGCTCCCGTTCGGCGATCCGGCGGTTGGCGGGGTACGTTCCCCGATACACGGGCATGCCGGACTCGATGCGGCTCAGCGTGAACTGGGCAAAGGGCCCGGAGCGGCTGAAGAAGGCCGCCCCGAAGGCTTCCTCCTCGGCAAGGGAACGCAGGCCCGAGATGCGCAAGTCGAGCTGGGTGGCCGCCGCGGCGAATGTGCCGACAGGCTGGATGGCCGCGGGCTGCAGTTGCGCGGCCAGCGCCGCGACCAGCCCTGGCGCGTATTGGCGCGGAAGGCGGCCGGCAGGAGCGGGAGCGCGGCTCTCGAAGGCGCCCAGCACCCCGCCGGACTCGCCGTGGAAGAGGATGGCCGATGCGCTCGTATCGCGTGCCGACTCCACGGGAGCGCCTGGGACGCCGGGGCGGAATTGCAGGAACAGGTCCGCTTCAGCCCGGATGCGCTTGAGAAAGGCGGTGCGAGGCGGCACGTCGCCCGGCGCGCGCAGGAGCGCCGCCTGCTCCCGCGTCACCGCCATGGCTCCATTCACCTGGAAGTTGAGCAGGTCCAGCCGCGGCTTGAGCTGGTCGATCACCTCCTGGAGAAGCTGGGCATCCGACAGGAACGGGTCGTCCTCGGCGTACAGGATGCGCACGGTGCGCTTGGGATCGCCCAGGATCGGCAGCTGCAATTCGCGCAGGTCTTCCGCCAGCGGCGCCCGGGCCAGTTGGGCGTCGATGGCCGCCACGTACCGGGCGCGGTCCGCGGAAGGTTCCGCCCGCGTCGTTCGGAAGCCGCTCAGGTAACGGTCCAGGCGCGGCAGGATGCGGCGTTTCAGCTCTCCGGAGTAGCTTGCCAGCCATTCCGGTGCCACGAGGATTTTCAGCGCTTCCTGCAGGCATTGCACTTCGGCTTCGCGGATCGCCCGGTGTCTGGCTTGATCCAGGTTGTCGCCCAGCACCGGGACTTCCACCTGCGCGGAGACATCGAGAGTTTGGCCCGACCCCGGCCGCGCGCCCGCGCCCAGCAGCAGGGCCGTCAGCAGCGCGGCGATAGCCATCCGTTCCCGCAAGCTCATCCGCGGCTCCCCATGTCGGCGCCGAGCCCCCCGAGCGCATGCGCGAGGCCAAGAAAGCCCAGCCGCCAGACGCAACTTGGGGCAGCGGTCTCTTTGCGCCGAACCCCCTCCTCGCCCACAGACCGCCGTTGGCGCGGTAAGAGGGGCGCGCCGGGGGAAGGTGCGCGGGGCAGGCATTGCATCCGCCCGATAATATGCAGGGTTGCTTCCAAGCTGCGCTGCTACTTGTGAAGGCCGCCCAGGTAGCGGTTCACTTCCTTGATGGCCAGCAGCGCATCCGCGCCCGATACATCGTCCCCTGGGCCGAATGTCCCGGCAAATCGATCCTTCGGCTCCAGGAAGCCCCGTGCAAGTGACGTTTTTGCGGCACTGTACATGGGGTTGGAAGGCGCAATGTCGGGAATGGAAGAGCGGCTTTCACCGAAATACTCGGATTTCATCTTAGCGTCGCCAGTCACGTGCGACACAATGTCCACGATCATGATGGCGAACTCGCCGCGGGTCAGCTTCTTGTCGGGCTGAAAGGTGTGGTCGGGGTAAGGCTCAAGTCCGTCCACCCTAAGCTTGATGATCTCCTGAATGTCGGCCTTCATGGGATGATTGGCGATATCGGTCACTTCCGGCATGTGCTGCATGGTGTCCACCTGCATCTGCCCGCCCGGTTGAGTGGGGGCCTGGAAGCTGGTGTCGAAACGCTGGGTGTTGCCCCGCTCGTAGAGCCTCGTCAACTGCAGCTCTTCCACCAGCAGGGCCGCCACGTCCGCGCGGTCCAGGGCTGGCTGGAGGGCAATCAAGTTGCCGTAAGGGCTGCCGGGGGCGGCGCGTACGATCTTCTGCACGACGGCCATCTCGTCGTTCGCCTGCTCCTCGCGGCCTCTCTTCAGGTTCAGGACGCGGGAATACGCATCCATGGACTTCTGCCACTCGAACGCGGCGCGGTATGCGCGGGCCATGAAGAAGTCCGGATCGGGATCCTGCTTGCGCTTGTCCAGATCGACCGCGTCCTCCCACTGGCTCTCGGCTTTCTTCAGCCACGAAGAGGGGGACTGCGTGTAGGTATAGACACGGATGTACGCGACCCGGGCCGCGCGCTCCGCGTCGTCGCCCTTGGCCTTGCTGAGCCCCTTGTCGGCGAGGTCCAGCGCCTGATCGGTCAGGCGCTCCTTATCCTTCCCGGTCGCCTGGCTGGCCGCGTGGGCCCGCACGATCGCCAGTCCGGACATGGCCGGACCGTGGTCCTTGTTCAGCTGCAGGGCGAGATTGAATTCGTTCTCCGCGTCGGACCAGCGATTCTGGTCCAAAAATTGATTGCCGAGCGAGACATGGTTTTCCGGCGTATCCATCAGGCCTGTCGCTTGCCGGGGCGGTTTTGCGCAACCGGCCAGACCGACGGCAACCGCCAGAACCGCCACTGCCGCCAGACCGAGAAGCCGCCGGCGGGCAGGAATACGAAGTGCGGTATGCATGAAAGCCTCTCGTGCGAGGGTCAGGCCAACGTCGCCGGCCTGCCGGGTGAACGCCGGTTGTGGATCGAGCGGGCCTTAAGCCGGACGCGCCAAGCGAAATTCCGGCCGGCCGGGGTCTAAGGCCCTTCCCTCTAGTCCAGCACGATCATGACGCGCGCTTCCCGCAGGAAGGTCTGCTGCTGGGCGAGTTGCCGCAGCGTCGCGGCGTCTTCCTTGGAAATGACCAGATCGGACTTGTTCGGACCCTTGACCGCGATGGCCTTGACGAGGGCGGGGTTGCCCTTGACGCGGTCCGTCCCCTGAGCCTGGTCCACGCTCTTCACGTACCCCACGATGCCCTGGGAAATGGCGAAGTCCCGGCTGACGTAGGCGGAGCCGTATACTTCGTTGCCGTCAGGGTCATAGATTTTCGGAGACATGCACGGCGTCACCCCCGTGCCGCGCGCGTCTACGATGAGGCCCGTGTAGGCAGCGCCCGCGTTGACGTTCGACGGGGCGGGAGCCGCAGCGGAGGAGCCCGGCGCGCCCAGCTCCTGGGGTGGACCCAGGTACAAGTCCGGCGGTATGATCTGCCGCAAGCTCGCTTCCAACCGCACCTGGATGCTGCCGTCCGAGAAATACTTGGGGTTGCCCACTTCCCGGATGCTGTTGAGCGATCCCTCCACGCTGGTGCGCACCTGATCGCTGGCGACCATGGCCTGCTGGACCGAAGAGTCCGAGGTGAGGTTCACGCCCTGGATCAGCTCCAGCAGATTCCGGGCAGCATCCAGGCGCGCGGCCCGCAAGGCGGTGACGTTTTTCTGCCCGGCGGTCGTGGCAAAGCCCGCCGGAACTCCCGTGCCGACGGCGATGGCGACCTGGCGGCTCCAGTCAATGCAGGCGCGCTCGTCCGGCGTCGTACATCCGGCATTCCCACCCAATCCGCGTTGGGGCTCGGCGGTCTGGGCCGGGGCGACCTGGGCAGCGGCGGTGCGGGCGTTCAGTCCCGCTCCTGCCACCAGTGCCGCCAGCGCCAACGCTGCCAGCGGAATGCACGCCGAACTCCAGCTGCGGCACGTAAGCCTGTTCGTCATACGGATTTCTCCTGATCAGTCCCCAACCTTCCCGCCAGCAGGGCCCGCCCCCGGCTTGAAGCGCCAAGCGAGCCCATCGGTAGCGCCCCGGACATGGGTATGACGTGCCGTCTGCAGGTGCCTCGCGCAAGCGCTCGGAAGCCAGATTCAGCAAACTTACCACACCTTACATGCGGCGCGCGACTCGGATTGTACACATGGGGGTCGAAGGTTTCACGAAATAGGTCTAGATATCAGCCGACTGCATAACACCAAATAGACACTAGCCTGCTGCCCCTCAATACCTTGGAGCCTGGCATCCGCCAAAAGGCCTGCAAGAATTGTGAAATTTTTCGGATGGCCAATGGAACGGGCTGTTTGTGCCCCGCTTTCGGGCTGTCTGGGCTTAAAGAACGGACTGTCTTGGGCCTTGCGCGAGCGTGCTGCCGGCTCGCATGAGCGGCGGCGCCGCACGCCGCTTGCCCGTTTAGGGCGATCCGGAGATAGTGACGCGGTACCTGAGGCGCACGGCCTGAAGCGATAGCGCAACGGCATTCCGCGCCCTGGCCGGCTGGGGGTATCCTCGGGCTCCCCGGCAGGCGAATTTCGTTCCTTCACCGTGCCCATGACTGCTCCCGTCGTGACCCGTAGCTACACTCCGCGCCTGACGCTGAAGTATGGCTGCAACCCGCATCAGGTGCCCGCCGGGGTATACGCCTTGGCCGGGCGCGACCTTCCGTTCCGGGTGCTGAATGGTTCGCCGGGATACATCAACCTTCTCGATGCGCTGAACGCCTGGCAGCTCGTGCGGGAATTGCGCGAGGCGCTGGGGCTGCCGGCCGCCGCCTCGTTCAAGCACGTCAGCCCGGCCGGCGCCGCCGTCGCCGTCGCGCTGAGCGGGACGCTCGCGGAGGTCTATGGCGTGGACGCGGCGGCGCTGTCCCCGCAGGCCGTGGCGTACGTGCGCGCGCGGGGGGCCGACCCCAAGAGCTCCTTCGGCGATTTCGCCGCCTTCAGCGATCCCGTGGACGAGACTTGCGCGGAACTGCTGCGCACGGAGGTCAGCGACGGGCTGATTGCTCCCGGGTTCGAAGGCCGTGCCCTGGAGATGCTGAAAGCGAAAAAGGGGGGCGGATTCGTCGTCCTGCAAGCCGACCCTGCCTATGAGCCTCCGGCGGAGGAGTTCAAGGAAGTATTCGGCGTAGGCTTGGCCCAGCGGCGCAACGACGTCCGGCTGACGCCGGCCCATCTGGCCAACCGCGTCACGGCGCGCAAGGAGCTGCCCGGCTCGGCCGTCCGCGATCTGCTCCTCGCGGCCATCACGGTGAAATACACCCAATCCAATTCCGTCGGCTTCGCCCTGGACGGCCAGATGATCGGCGTCGGCGCCGGCCAGCAGAGCCGCGTGGATTGCACACGGCTCGCCGGGCGGAAGGCCGAAATCTGGTTCTTGCGCCAGCATCCCCGCATCCGGGACTTGCCGTTCCGCAAGGACACCAAGCGCGTGGACCGGACGAATGCCCGCATGCGCATGATCGAGGGAGACTTCACGGCGCCGGAGCATGCCGTCTGGGCGGCCCTGTTCGAGCGCGTTCCGGAGCCCGTGGCACCGGAGGAACAGGCGCAGTGGCGCGCAGGCCTGAAAGGCGTGAGCCTTGCGTCGGACGCCTTCTTTCCCTTCCGCGACAGCATCGATCAGGCGGCGCAGCGGGGCGTCGCGTATATCGTGCAGCCAGGCGGTAGCGTCGCCGACGAGGGCGTCATCCAGGCTTGCAACGAATACGGTATGGTCATGGCCTTTTCCGGGCTGCGGCTGTTCCATCACTAGGGGCGCGCGAACAGCGCGGCGCGGCCCCCACGCAACCGGCTGGCGGATGTAACTTTTTACCGGTATGGTGCGATGCTTCGCAGGGGTCCCGCGCTCCGCGCTGTCTCCGGGGGGTAAGATCATGAGGCCCAATCCGTCAGGACGCCCGGTGGGATGCACAGGGCATCGGGGCGTCCGCGCGTCTTGAGGCGTCCACAATTCCCCCAGCCTGCGGCACCATGGTGCAGACGCTGCAGTTCGCGCCCGGGACAGAGGTCTTTGCGAAGGGATGCCCCCCGAAGTCCATTGACTGTCGCGAGTGATCGGTAATGCGGAACAGGGAAACGGTCGAACCTTCTCCAAAGGCGGCACCCTCCTCCAAAGTCGCGCCCCAACCTCCCGGCGAGCCGGAGCCCGCGAGCGAGCCGGCCAAGCCCCCGCAGCAGCGGCGCTGGTGGCCGTGGCTGTTGGCGGCGTTGGCGCTCGTGCTGCTGTGGCTGCTGAGAGCCCAACTGGCTCCCCTCCTGCCCGCACCGGCGGCTGACTGGCTGGGCGTCGGCAAGCCGTCCGGCTTCGTGCCGGTGCGGCTGGTCGGGGTGGCGCAGGTAGCGGTCGGCCCCATGCCGGTGCAGTTGTCGGCCATCGGCGGGATCGACCCTCTGCGCACCGTCAACGTGAAATCGCGGGTGGACGGGCAGATCGTCTCCGTCAAATTCAAGCAGGGCGATGCGGTCAAGGCGAACCAGGTGCTGTTCGAATTGGACCCCCGTCCGGCGCAGACGGCGCTGCTGCAGGCCCAGGCGGCGCTGCAGCGGGACCTGGCGACGCTGGAGAACCAGAAGCGGGACTTTGCCCGCCAGGAGCAGCTGATGGCGGCGAAGATCACGACCCAGCAGGATTACGACGCGGCCCGCACCGCCGTCGAGGTGACGACCCAGATCATCGCCGTGGACCGGGCCGCCATCGAGAACGCGAAACTGACGCTGGAATACGACACGATCCGCGCCCCCATCGGGGGCCGCACCGGAAAGGTGCTGATCGACCTGGGCAACGTGATCAAGGCCAACGACCTGCCCATGGTGACCATCAACCAGATTCAACCCGTCTACGTGACCTTCTCGGTGCCGCAGCGCTACCTGGACGAAATCCGGGCCCGGTTCCACGCGGGCGTCCTGCCCGTCACCGTCACGCCGCCCGAGAGCGCCCGTGTATTGGCCCGTGGGCGCCTGGATTTTGTGGACAACGCCGTGGACCCCAGCACGGGCACGATCGCCTTGCGGGCCGTTTTCGCCAATGAGGACGAGCTGCTATGGCCGGGCCAGTTCGTCACCGCGACGCTGGTGCTGCAAGACGAGCCGGCGGCTCTGACGGTGCCGCCGGAAGCGGTTCAGAGCGGCCGTGAGGGATCCTACGTCTACGTGGTTCAGGCGGACCATACCGTCAAGTACACGCCCGTCACCGTGGACCGCATCGTCAACGGAATGGCCGTGCTGACCCAGGGCGTGGCGCCGGGCGAAACGGTGGTGACGGACGGGCAACTGAATCTGGTGGACGGCAGCCGGGTGCAGATTGCCGGGCCGCAGAGCGGGGCGGGCAAGCCTCCCGCCGGCGCTCCGGGAGCCGCCGGCCCAGGGGAGCCGGCTCAGCCGGCTGCGCCCCAGCCGGGCCGGTAAGGAGCGAGAGCGCCCCGCGCCTACCCACCATGAACCTTTCCGCCCTCTTCATCCGCCGCCCGGTTCTCACCACCACCGTGATGAGCGCGGTGCTGCTGGCCGGGCTGGTCGGCTACCGGCTCCTGCCCGTGGCTGCGCTGCCCAAGGTGGACTTTCCCACCATCAACGTTTCGGCGACGCTTCCCGGCGCCAGTCCCGAGACGATGGCGACCTCCGTCGCGATCCCGCTGGAACGGCAATTCGCGACGATCGCGGGCGTCGCGTCGATGGTCTCCGTGAACGGGCTGGGAGTGACCAACGTCACGCTGCAGTTCGTCCTGGAGCGCAACATCGACGCCGCCGCCCAGGACGTGCAATCGGCCATCAGCGTGGCGTTGCGCACCCTTCCGCCCCAGATGACGATTCCGCCCTCGTATCAGAAGATCAATCCGGCGGACTCGCCCATCCTTCTGCTTTCCATGCAGTCGGATACGCTGCCCCTGTCCACCGTGTACGAGTTCGCTGACACGGTCTTGTCGCCGCGCATCTCCACCCTGCCCGGCGTCGCGCAAGTGTTCGTCTTCGGTGCCCAGAAATACGCGGTGCGCATCCAGGTCAATCCCGCGCAGCTCGTGCACCGCAACATCGGGATCGACGAGGTAGTGGCCGCCGCGTCCGCCGGCAACGTCATCACGCCCGTCGGCGCGATGGACCGGGCCAACCAGGCCTACACCCTGCAAGCCACCAGCCAGCTCTACAACGCGGCGCAGTTCCGCAACCTGGTGATCGCCTACCGCAACGGCGCGGCCGTGCGCCTGGGCGAAGTGGCGACGGTGCTGGACGGCGTGCAGACGGACCGCGTGGACGCGTGGCTCAACGGCCAGCGCGCGATCGGCCTGGCCGTGTTCCGCCAACCGGGCGCCAACACGATCGAAATCGTGGACCGGGTGAAGTCGCTGATGCCCACGTTCCGGGCGCAAACGCCCAGCGCCATCAAACTGGGCATTCCCTCCGACCGCTCCCTGTCGATCCGGGAGTCGGTGCAGGACGTGGAACTGACGCTGCTGCTGACGGTCGCGCTGGTCGTGCTCGTCATCTTCGCGTTCCTCCGCAACATCACGGCGACCATCATCCCCGCCGTGGCGCTGCCCCTGTCGGTGATCGGCACCTTCGCCGGCATGTACCTGCTGGACTACAGCCTGGACAACCTGTCGCTTATGGCGCTGACCGTGGCGGTCGGATTCGTCGTGGACGACGCCGTCGTCATGCTGGAGAACATCTTCCGCCACATCGAGCTGGGCAAGGACATCCGGCAGAGCGCGTTCGACGGGTCGCGGGAGATCGGATTCACCATCGTGTCCATGACGGTGTCCTTGATCGCCGTGTTCATCCCGCTGCTGCTGATGGGGGGCATCATCGGACGGCTGTTCCGCGAGTTCAGCATCACCCTGACGATGGCCATCCTGATCTCCGGGGTGGTGTCGCTGACCTTGACGCCGATGCTGTCCTCGCGCTTCCTGCGCCGCCAGCACGGCCACGGAAAGCTCTACCGCTGGTCCGAACGGGTCTTCACGGAGATGCTGGCCCTCTACGAGCGCACCCTGGACGGGGCGATGAGCCGTCCCCTCACCATGCTGGCGGTGACTCTCGGTTCCCTGGCCTTGACCATCGCCCTGGTGGCCGTCATCCCCAAGGGCTTTCTGCCCAACGAGGACACGGGGATGATCTTCGCCTTCACCGAGGGCGGCCAGGACGTTTCCTTCCAGTCCATGACGGAGCACCAGCAGCGCGCCGCGGCCATCGTCCAGCAGAACCCGGATGTCTATTCCGTCTTCTCCTCCACGGGCATCGGCGGCCTGACGGTGGTGGTCAATCAGGGGCGGATGTTCATCACGCTCAAGCCCCGGCACGAGCGCGAACATTCGGCGGAAGAGATCATCCGCGAGCTCCGGCCCAAGCTCGCCCAAGTGGTGGGCCTGAACGTGTTCCTGCAGCCGATCCAGAACGTCCAGGTCGGCGGACGGCTCGCCAAGGCGCAGTATCAATACACCCTGCAGGACGTCAACCTGAAGAACTTGTACGACTATGCCGCAAGGATGACGGATCGCCTGAAGACGCTGCCGCAGTTGCAGGACGTCAGCAGCGACATGCAGCTCTCGTCGCCGCAGGCGACGATCGCCATCGACCGCGATTCGGCCTCCAAGCTGGGCATCACGGCCGCCCAACTGACCGACGCGCTTTACAGCGCGTACGGCGCGCGCCAGGTGTCCACCATCTTCACGGCCACCAACCAATACTGGGTGATCCTCGAAGTGCAGCCGCAGTTCCAGCGCTATCCCGGCGACCTGACGGATCTGTATGTGCGGGCTCCCGCCACGGGCACGCTGGTCCCCTTGCAGTCGCTGGCGACGGTGACGCGCGGATCGGGGCCGCTCTCGGTCAACCACCAGGGCCAGCTTCCGGCCGTGACGATCACCTTCAACCTGGCGCCCAACCAGTCCCTGGGCGACGCCGTCCGGGCGATCCAGAGGGAAGCCCGGGAGGAGCGCCTGCCGGACACGATGACGGCGAGCTTTCAGGGGTCCGCCCAGGCGTTCCAGAGCAGCCTAGCCGGAGAAGGCTTCCTGATCGTCGCGGCGATCGTCGTCGTCTACATGATCCTGTGCATCCTGTACGAGAGCTTCATCCACCCGATCACGATCCTGTCCGGCCTGCCGTCCGCGGCCATCGGCGCGATCCTGGCCTTGATGCTGTTCAAGGCGGACTTGAGCCTGATCGCGATCATCGGGATCGTCATGCTGGTGGGCATCGTCAAGAAGAACGCCATCATGATGATCGACTTTGCGGTTACCGCCGAGGCGGAGCAGGGCATGCGGCCGCGCGACGCGATCCGGCAGGCCTGCCTGCTGCGCTTCCGCCCCATCATGATGACGACCATGGCGGCGATCCTGGGAACGCTGCCGATCGCGCTGGGCTTCGGGGCCGGAGCCGAACTGAGGCAACCGCTCGGTCTGGCCATGGTGGGCGGGCTGCTCTTTTCCCAGCTCCTGACGCTGTTCATCACTCCCGTCATCTACCTGTACATGCACCGCGTCATCGACTGGTGGGCCGCCCGCAGGCAGCGGGCCGAGGAGCTGGAGGCGGCCCAGCCCGTTTCCCTCGCGCAGGCGCGCCATAAGGCTGCCGGAGACGACTAGGGGGGCGCCATCAGGCGGAGCGGCAGGCGCCGCGCGGCTCGCCCGGCGGGATGCAGTCCTGCGCGGACCGGCCGGGCGGGGAGCGCCGCCCGAAGATCTGGGCCCTCTTGACTCTTTTCGCGGCGGGCGAGCGCCTGGCTTTCGAGCGCTTTGCCACGGCGCCGGTTGGCCGCCGCGCCCTGCAGCGCCGTCCCGCGGGCACCGGTAACGGCGTCCGGGGTTCCCCTGCCTTCCCGCGCCCGCCGCCGCGGAGCCACAGTTCGTCCGATGCCCCCCAGCAGGCGCGCCCATCAAGGAGCCGCGGACGCGGCGCGAAATTGACTTTTCTCAAGGCGCCCGGACGCGGCCTTGAGGCAAAATTGCGCCGATACTTGCTCGCCGGACCGCTCCGCCTGGGCGGGATTCTCACTGCGGAATCCTCGCGCCTTCGGCAAACCGCGGGGACGGCTTGAAGCGGAATTCGAGTCCAGCACAGGCATGGAGCCGGGCGCCACGTCGAGGGGGACGGCGCCGCCCTCCCATGGGACGAGTCTGATCGGCGTTCTTCGGCCAGTGTCCGAGACGAACATCGTTACCCTTGAGCGACAGCCATGCCTCTCCGCGAGCCTGCGCCTTTGGATTGGCAACAACCGGCAACCTTGAAGCGAGTCAGGGCCGCGATTCGGGCGCGCCCGTTCCGTAAAGAGGGCGGCGGCGCGATCCAATTGGCGCAGACGCACATCTCGACCGTCTTCCTGACCGGGCGCTTTGTCTTCAAGTTCAAGCGGCCCGAGGACCTGGGCTTCGCGAACTTTCGCACCTTGCGCAGCCGCCTGCACTTCTGCCGCGAGGAAGTACGGCTCAACAAGCGCCTGGCTCCCGACGTTTACCTCGGGGTGGTGGCCTTGCGGGCCGTGCCCAACGGCACGCTGACGTTCGGGAAGCGGGGCCAGATCGTCGACTACGCGGTGTGGATGCGCCGCCTGCCCCGGCACCAGATGCTGGATGCGCGGTTGCGCACCGGCCGTGTCCAAGGCGGCGAATTGGATGCCGTGGCCGCCACCGTTGCGGGGTTTCATCGCCGCCTGCGCCCCTCGCCCTCCGGCGCGCAATACGGAGGCCTGGAAACCTGGCGCGCGAACTGGGAGGAAAACTTCACGCAGACCGTGCAGGAAGTGGATGTGACGATTCCCATCTCCATGCACCGGAGCCTGCGCGAGCGGGTCTTCGCCTTTCTCGAGGACAACCGCAAGGCGATCGAGGCGCGGGTCTCGCAGGGCTTCATCCG